>Ga0208735_100387_pt1 | contig 20938 bp, 23 predicted proteins | sample Subbio12Aug_8Aab_FD_184829 | JGI IMG/M metagenome (GOLD analysis project Ga0208735, IMG submission 184829) | Serpentinite rock and fluid subsurface biosphere microbial communities from McLaughlin Reserve, California, USA - CR12Aug_8Aab (SPAdes) | ecosystem: Environmental > Terrestrial > Deep... | reverse complement strand
GACAGTGATAATCTCCGACATGACCGTCCTCCTTTTGTGGATCCTCATAGACCCACCCTGGCACATTGATGCCGTCGGGGGGCGGTCACATCATCAAAGCCGAGGCCGAGTTGAACACGTTTCTCGCGGCACATTCCGATGAGCGCGATGCGGCTGGCCGCAGGCGGCTGGTTCGGCACGGCCATCTGCCTGAGCGCGAGGTGCAGACCGGGATCGGCGCGGTGCCGGTGAAGGTGCCCCGGGTGCGGGACCGGGCCCCGGCGGGCGCTCCGCTGCGGTTCACCCCGACGATCCTGCCGCCCTATCTGCGGCGGGCCAAGTCGGTCGAGGAGTTGCTGCCCTGGCTTTATCTGAAGGGGATTTCCACCGGCGATTTCTCCGATGCGCTGGCGGCGCTGCTGGGGCCGGATGCGCCGGGCCTGTCGGCCACGACCATCACCCGGCTGAAGGCGGATTGGTGGGAAGATTATGAACGCTGGTCCAGGCGCGACCTGTCAGCACGGCGCTATGTCTACTTCTGGGCGGACGGCGTCTACTTCACCCCGAGAATGGACGAGGATCGCCAATGTATGCTGGTGATTATCGGTGCGGACGAATGGGGCAACAAGGATGTGCTGGGCCTGATCGACGGCTTTCGCGAGAGCACCCAGAGCTGGCGCGAGCTGCTCTTGGACCTGAAACGCCGGGGTCTGGAGGCCGCACCCAAGCTGGCCGTGGGTGACGGCGCCATGGGTTTCTGGGCCGCGCTGCACGAGGTCTATGGCAAAACCTGCGTTCAGCGTTGCTGGGTTCACAACTGAGGGCATGACTGCCACCGGTCCGAAGGAATGCCCGAAGGCCAATGTCCTGAACGCCATGCCCAAGTCGGTGCAGCCCAAGGCCAAGGCGCATCTGAAGGACATCTGGATGGCCGAGACGAAGGCCGGGGCCGACGCCGCCTTCGATTTCTTCGTCGAGGCTTACGGCGTGAAATACGACCGGGCGGTGAAATGCCTGACCAAAGACCGCGATGACCTGTTGGCGTTCTACGACTTCCCGGCGGAGCACTGGAAGCACATCAGGACGACGAACCCGATCGAGAGCACCTTTGCCACCGTCCGGCATCGAACCACCAGGACCAAGGGCTGCCTCAGCCGCCAGTCGGCACTGGCGATGACCCACCAGCTGATGCTGTCAGCCAAGAAGAAATGGCGCAAACTCGACGGCCAAAACCGCCTCCCAGAGATCATCCAAGGGGTTGAATTCCGCGACGGCATCAAGCACGAAATCAAAGCCGCCTGATCACACCGTCACCAACTTTCGGGCATAGCTCGCCGCACCCTGAAAGGCGGCGGTGCAGCAGGCATCGCCACGGTCGGTGCCGCCGGTGTCGAAGTGGCGCAAGAGGTGCTGGCGGAAACCCAATCAGCAATCCTGCCCCTCGTGCCCTATCTCGACACCCTGCGCTGGGTGTTCATTGCCGTGGCGCTCATCGGCATCGCCGTCGCCATCCACGCCCGGATCGATGACTGGAAGCGAGGCCAGCGATGATGGCCTGGATCACCGCCCCCCTCGCCAGCGGACCGGCCCGCTAAGCGCTGGGTCTTCTGTTGGCCGCCCTCACCATCGCTCTGTTCCTGCTGAACCTCCGCCGCGCCGGTGAACGCGCCGGACGGCTGACCGAGCGGCTTTCAACATCGGAGATGACCCATGAAATCCAACGTCAGATGCTGGATGCCGCCAGCCGCCGCCCCGCTGATCGCGATGCTATGGCTCGGCGCCTGCGCGATGGCCGGTTCTGAAGTGCAGGCACCCTGTCCGCCTGTGGTGGACTACACCACCGCCGATCAGGCGCGCACCGCCGACGAGGTGGATGCGCTGACGGAGGGCGAAAAGGCGGTTCGGATGCTGTGCGATTACGCTTTGCTGCGCGATCAGGTGCGGGCGTGTCGGTGAACAACAGGCCCGGGCATGCGCCCGAGCCTTGACTTTGGCATGAAATCAAGGTCCATTTCATCCGCGACAGGGGCGTCCGGGGGATCCGGGCTGAGAAGTACCCTTTGAACCTGAACCAGATCATGCTGGCGTAGGGAGTCTGCGGTGGGTGCGGCCTCTGGCCGTAAGATGGCCCCGGCCAGCCCCACTTCCGGCCCCTTTGCGCGCGGCCGGAGGATATGATGGAAGACGCCGGAGCCTATCTTGCCACGATGCGCGCGACCGCACCGCTTGTGCATTGCATCACCAATTTCGTCGCGATGAACGTCTCGGCCAATGTTCTTCTGGCGGCGGGGGCGTCGCCCGCGATGGTGCATGCGTGCGAAGAGGTGGCGGAATTTGCCGGTCTGTCACAGGCGCTGAGTGTGAACATCGGCACGTTGGATGCGGCTTGGGCCGAGGCGATGGAAATGGCCGCGCAAACCATGGCGGCGGCGGGCCGCCCTTGGGTGTTGGACCCGGTTGGCGTTGGCGCGACCCGCTTTCGCCGCGATGTCTGCGCCCGGCTGCTTGTGCTGCGGCCGACAATCATTCGCGGCAATGCATCAGAGATCCTGGCGCTGGCGGGGATGGGCGGCGCAGGGCGAGGGGCGGACAGCGCTGACCCGGTAGCCGCAGCCGAGGCGAGCGCGCGTGATCTTGCCACGCGCAGCGGCGCGGTGATCGCAGTGTCCGGCCAGGTCGACTATGTCACCGACGGCTCGCAGGCGTTCCGCATTGTCAACGGCAACGCCATGATGCCGCGCGTCACGGCCTTGGGCTGTTCGCTGAACGGGGTGATCGCGGCCTTTGCGGCGGGCCAGCCTGCGCTGCCCGCAACTTTGGCGGCGCTGGCCTACTACGGCCTGGCGGGAGAGCGTGCCGCAAAGGGCACCACTGGCCCCGGCAGTTTTCAGGTGGCGTTCCTTGATGCGCTGTACACCCTGTCGCCGCAGGACGTGACCGCAGGCGCAAAGGTGAGCCACGCATGATGGGGCCGATTTACGCGATCACCGACCCCGATGCAGCCCTGCCCATACCCGAACAGGCGCGCGCTGCCGCACGCGGCGGCGCGTCGCTGGTGCAATTGCGCGACAAGACTGGGCCGGACGACGATCTTGCGTCCCTTGTGCGGCTTCTTATGCCCGAGATGGTGGCGCTTGGTACAAAGCTAATCGTCAATGACCGGGTCGAAGTGGCCTTGGCCACGCAGGCACATGGGTTGCATATCGGTCAGGATGATGGCGATGTGGCCGAGATCCGACAGCGGATGCCGCCCGGCATGATCCTTGGCCTGTCAATCGAGACCGTGGCACAGGCGCGCCGCATCCCCCCCGGGGTCGCTTACATCGGCGCCGGTCCCGTGCGGGCCACGCTCACCAAACCCGATCATGCCACGCCTACGGGCTTTGACGGGCTGGCGCAGATTGTTGCTGTGGCGGGCTTGCCTGTCTATGCCATCGGCGGGCTGAAGCTGGGCGATGCGCGAACCGTGCGCGCAGCCGGAGCCTGTGGAATGGCCGTGGTCAGTGCGATCTCGCGCGCGCGCGACCCCGAGGCAGCCTGCCGGGCGCTGCTGGCAGAATGGGGGAAGCCATGATCCCCAACATCCTTTCCATTGCTGGCTCTGACCCATCAGGGGGCGCAGGGATTCAGGCCGATATCAAGGCGATTTCGGCCAATGGCGGCTATGCCATGGCCGCCATCACGGCGCTGACCGCGCAGAACACCCAAGGGGTAACGGGCGTGCAGATGGTCGCGCCAGATTTTGTGGCGGCACAGATTGCGGCCATCCGCGCCGATATCCGGGTGGATGCCGTCAAGATCGGGATGCTGGGGACAGCCCCCATCATTCGCGCGGTGACTGCCTCGCTGGCGGGCCTGCGCGCGCCCATCGTGCTGGACCCGGTGATGGTTGCCAAAAGCGGTGACCGCCTGCTGCATGCAGATGCCGTCGCGGCGCTGCGCGAAGTCTTGCCCATGGCCACCGTCATCACCCCCAACCTGCCCGAAGCCGCCGACCTGCTGGCCCAGCCCGAGGCCACCAGCCGCGACCAGATGCAGGCACAGGCACACGCGCTGCTCGCCCTCGGCGCGCGGTCGGTGTTGCTGAAGGGCGGGCATCTGCCCGTGGGCGATTGCCCCGATCTGCTGGCCAGTGCTGCCGGACTGGTCTGGTTGACCGGTCCCCGCCATGCCACGCGAAAGACCCATGGCACCGGCTGCACGCTGTCATCGGCTCTGGCCACGTTGCTGGGGCTTGGCCTGTCTCTGCCCGCAGCGGCGGCCCGCGCCAAAGCCTATGTCGCCGCCGCCATCGCCGCCGCCGATGCCCTGACGGTGGGCATGGGTCACGGCCCGACACACCATTTTCACGCCCAGTTCAAAGGAACGCTGGCATGACCCGTCCGATTTCCGACCTGACCATCCTTGTCACTGGCGCTGGCCGAGGCCTTGGTGCCGCCATCGCCCGCTCCTTTCACCGCGAAGGAGCAAAGGTTGCCATCAACTACCGCAACAGCCAGACTGCGGCCGAGACTCTGGCCGCCGAACTTGGCTCGCGCGCGGCCGCGTTCCGCGCCGATGTGACCGACCCTGCCCAGGTGCGGACAATGATTGATCAGATCACCGCGCAGTTTGGTGCCCCGGATGTGCTGGTTCACAACGCCTTGGCCGACTTTGCCTTCGACGGCGACGCACGGACGCATCTTGACCAGCTGCGTTGGGCCGACATCGCAACCCAAGCCGAAACGGCGGTGGGTGGCGCGCTGAACTGTATTGCGGCGATGCGGGCCCATTGCGTGGCACAGGGATTTGGTCGCGTCATCACCATCGGCACGAACCTGATGCAAAACCCGGTCGTGCCATATCACGACTATGCCGCAGCCAAGGGGGCGCTCCTCGCCCTGACCCGCACCGCGGCAAAGGAACTGGGGCCGTCCGGCATCACCGTGAACATGGTGTCGGGCGGCTTGCTGCGCACCACCGATGCCAGTGCCGCCACACCCGAAGCAGTGTTCGACATCATCGCAGCCCAAACCCCGCTGGGTCGGGTCACCACGCCCGAAGATCTGGCCGATGCCGTGCTGTTCTTCGCCTCGCCATGGGCGCGGGCAGTCACGGGGCAGAATCTCATTGTCGATGGCGGGCTGGTGTTCGGGTAGACGATTGTTGCGGGGTCTCGGCGCAACTGACGCGACCCCACAATCATGTCTTGTCTCCGTGGCGTGGTGCAGGTCCTGGTTCGCACCGTGATCCTGGTTCGGGCCGGGTTGGTCAAGCTCCCGGGACTGCCGAGAGCATGGCGATGGGACCGGTGCCCATCGGCGGCATGGTTTCAAGGGTCATGCAGCCGGCGCGCGCCGGCAGCGCCGCCGCGGAACCTTCAGGGGACCGGACGCAGCATTCTGAGGATCACGTCGGTCCTGCGGACAAACTGCCCGTAGGCTGCACCCGCGACATGCAGCGCGATCAGGCCGAGAAGCACCATCTGTAGCATCTCATGCGCTTCGGACGTGATGTCCGACACCCGATACACCTCAGCCCAGGTCAACAGCCCGGTGACCGGCAGCAGGATCAGCGCCGTATAGATGCCGGTATGGGTCAGCCGCGCGACAAGCCGCTGCCAGGCGGGGCTGCCGTCGGGCGGCGGTGGCACGCCATGCCTGTGGCGCAGAACGAGCCGCCAGACGGCGAAGACCAGGATCAGGCTGCCCGCCCCGATATGGGCGACGGCCAGGGGAAGGCTGGCAAGCAGAGCCGCCTCCATCTCCCCGTCGTAGAAGGCGATGATGCCATCGCGCAGCAGATATTGCTGCAAGATCAGCAGCGCCACCGCCCAGTGCAGGACAATCTGGGTCCGGGAGTAGCCGGCAGTCGGTCGGGCCATCGCGATGCTCCTACAGATGCGAATCATTCGCAACTATGCGCATGGAACGCGTCGCCGGACAAGCGCGGAGCTCGCATGCGGCGCAACCGACGGTTCTCTGCTGCACAAATCGCATGAGGGATTCACCTCGCGAATCCAGCGTGGTAACTTCAGGGCATCCGCAGACCGATCGTGTCCCACGGCGTGGTGCAGGAGCGCCGACCCGCGGAGCGGTCAGGGCTTGATCAGGTGACCGAAGCGAGAATGGCGCTGATCGAGCTGGTCGAGAAGCAGGCCGGTGGCGACCTCGTGCGCGAGATGCTGGCCCTCGCGGTCGAGCGGATCATGGGAGGTCGAGGCCCGGACCGGACCGACGCGGCCAAGGGCGCACGCTCGCCGATGCGCGAGGTCCAGCGCAACAGATAGCGTGGCCGCGATCGGGTCGACGAGAGTAAGGAAATGGTCCGGGGGACCATGTCCCCGAGGAGGGCGGGCGGGACGGATCGCGCTGGAAATCCCGAAGCTGAGGCGGGGCAGCTATCTCCCGAGTTTCCTGGAGCCCCGCCGGACGACGGAGAAGGCCCTGGCAGCGGCGATCCAGCAGGCCTGCGTCCACGGCGTCGCCACGCGGTCGGTGGACGGTCTGGTCAAGGCCATGGGCGCGGGCGGCATGTCCAGGAACCTGGTCAGCCGCCTCTGCCCCGAGATCGACGAGCGGGTGAACGCGTTCCCGACACGGCCGCTGGAGGGGGCTTGGCGCTCGCCACTGTCCTCGGACCAAGGGCGGACCATGGCTCGCTTCTGGCTCGACGCGACCTGCGTGAAGGTGCGCGCGGGCGGGCGCATCGTCAGCCGTACGGTGATGATCGATGTTGCGGTGAACGAGGCCGGGAACCGGGTTTCACGGAGATCGAGCATTCCGCCCCAAAAAGGACGCACGTTTAAGATCAAGCGGAAATCCGGGCTGCTTTCCCACGCCGCACAATGGGAGGAAACACGCGCCTTCCTAAACCGTTGAAGTCGGGAAAGCGACCTGCGTCCTTCCTGCTGACGGGCACCTCACCATGTTGTCTTTTGCAGGGGAAACAACGACATTAATCGCGTTCTCACCATCAACTCACAGGAGGCGAAGATGAAGCACGTCACCGCAAGCATAGCGGCGCTTTTCCTTATGGCCGGCGCGGCCTGGGCAAGTCTCGGGCCGCTTGTCACGCCTGCTGAACTGGCCGCCGCACTCGACACCGATGCACCGGTCATCCTCGACATTCGCCCCGCAGAGGCATCCGAGGGTGTGGATGCGGCCGAAACCTTCGCGGCCGGGCACATTCCGGGCGCGATCAACGCGCCCTACGGGCGTTTCCGCGGCCCCGCCGAGAATCCCGGCCTGCCCCCGTCGGAGGCTGACCTGACCAGCCTGCTGCGCGAGCTCGGGCTTCAGACGGACAGCCGCGTGGTGATTGTCCATCAAGGCAGGGACGAAACCGATTTCGGCGGTGCGGCCAGGGTCTACTGGACGCTGAAGTCCAGCGGCCTGACCAGGCTGTCGATCCTGAACGGTGGCGTCAGGGCCTGGACCGAGGCTGGCCAACCGCTGTCGACAGATGCCGTGACGCCGCCGCAGCCCAGTGCGATCACGGTCACCTTTTCCGACCGCTGGACGGCCAGCCCGGATGACATTCGCGCGGTTCTTGCAGGGGCGGACCAGGCGCTGCTGCTCGATGCGCGCTCCGAAGCCTTTTGGTCGGGCGACGCGAAACATGCCGCTGCGGCACGACCCGGAACGCTGCCGCAGTCGCGCTACTTCGAACATTCGGGCTGGTTCGACAACGGCCCTGCCATCGTCGACGCCGCTGCCGTGCGCCGTCTGGCCGAGGCCGAAGGCTTCACCGCGCAAGAACAGGTCGTCAGCTTCTGCAACACCGGGCATTGGGCCGCGACGAACTGGTTCGCACTTTCGGAACTGGCCGGGATCGAGAATGTGAAACTCTACCCCGAATCCATGGTCGGATGGTCGAACGCCGGTGGCGAGATGGACAATGTGCCCGGTCCGATCCGCAACCTTTGGAACCAGATCACCGGCGCCTTGTGAACACCACGGTCGGACAACCGGCGACGCATGCCGCAATCGGGACCCGCGCCGCCCTCATCGGGGCGGCGCTTGCCCTGTCTCTGGCTGTCGCAGTCTTTGCCGGGGCGCGCTACGGCTTCCTTCTGGTCATCGGCCTCGGGTTCGGGATGGTCCTGGAGGGCCTGCGCTTCGGCTTTGCCGGACCCTGGCGGGCCATGATCCTGCGGCGCGAGGCCGGCGGGCTTCTGGCGCAGCTCCTGGCCATCGGTCTGGTTGCTCTGGCAGCCTTTCCCCTGCTGTCTTCGAACCCGGGCGAACTGACCGGGGCGCATGCGCCGGTCGGGATCGCCATGGTGGGAGGCGCCTTCGTCTTCGGGATTGCGATGCAACTGGTGCTGGGCTGCGGCTCGGGCACTTTGGTCAATGCCGGATCGGGCAATGCGGTCAGCCTCGTGGCGCTGCCGTTCTTCGCGATAGGCTCGTTCTTCGGGGCAAGCCATCTGTTCTGGTGGACGGATCTTGGCACCCTGCCGACGGTGGCCTTTTCGGGAACGATGGGGTTGACGGGCACCCTGCTGGCGCTGGCGGTGGTGGCAGGGGTCGTCTGGTGGCGTGCGACGCCCGATGGCCGGAGCTTGCCGCATCGTCTGGTCCTGGCGGCCATCGTCGTGGCGGCGCTGGCGGTCCTGAACCTCGTGGTGTCAGGCCAGCCCTGGGGCGTGGTCTATGGTCTGGGCCTCTGGGTCGCCAAGGGTGTTGCGCTTTTCGGTGCGGACCTTTCGGCAAATCCCTTCTGGGGCGCAACCGGGAATGTGGAACGGCTTCAGCAGAGCCTGCTGACGGATGTGACGTCGTTGACCAACATCGGCATTGTTGCCGGGGCCTTCCTCGTGGCTGCTTGGCGAGGCGGTCTGCAGCAGCCGCTGCAGCGGCTTCCGGCCCGCGCCTGGATCGCGACCGTGCTGGCCGGGCTTGCGCTCGGCTATGCCTCGCGTCTTGCCTTTGGATGCAATGTCGGCGCTTTCTTCAGCGGCATTTCGACGGGAAGCCTGCACGGGTGGGTCTGGTTCGCAGCTGCCTTCCTCGGCTCCATCCTCGGGATCAGGCTGCGCCGTTTCCTTGGGTTCGAGGGCTGATGCCATGGCCACAAGACGCCTGACCGCCTTTGCAGCGCTTGGTCTGGTTGGTGCTGTCGTGCTGGCCGATCTGGTCACCAGCACGCCGCTGGATCCCTTTCGTGCCCCCCCTGCCATCGCTCTGGGCTCGGGCCAGGCGACGAGCGGGGCGCACTGCGCCGCCCTGCCCGGCCGGTAGCGCCAGCTGGACCTGCAACGATCCAGCTGCACACGAAGGGGATGCCGGTCTTGGCGTTCGCCTTTTCGTTTCCTGGGGCCTGGGCGATCTCAACGTGACCAAGTTGCTGCAGCGCCTTGCCCGGCGCGAGGCGCTGGATCGCGAGATCGCCTCGGGCGTGGCACGGGGCAGCCATGACGGCAAGAGCGCCCGCGTCAAATCCCGTCTGAAAGGTAGCGTCTCGCGTGACCGCATCGCAGCCGACCGCGCGCAGTGAGCTGCTTCCCGGACTTTGGGCCGTTTCCGGGGTAATTTACCGGCCCGTTTCAGCCGGTCGGTCCAGATGAAGGACGTGACCTGGCTGCCCTGACGTCGCATGGCCGCTTGAACCAGTGGCGCGACCCTGCTCCATGTTCATGATCTCAGGCGGGCCGGACTTGTGGATCGCCTCGTTCAGGGTCGTGTCTCGGAAGTGGTGGAAATTTGAAGGCGGCGTAATCTCCGGGTGAACATCGACCCACCCAACCGGCGGCTGTAACCGCCAGGGAGATCACGCCATGAACCAGATTGCCGACACCGCGCGCTTTTCGCCACTGGCCGGCGAGGCCGGGTTCGACCCGATCGAGGATCGGCTGCGGGCCAACGTCCGCGCGACCATCGAGGCCGTTTTCGAAGAGGAGCTGGGCAGCTTTCTCGGCCGCCTTCGCTACGATCGGGGCGACGGCGCGGCGAAAGGCTATCGCCACGGGCACCGGGAGCGGCAACTCACCGGCACGTTCGGCACCGAGACGATCCGGGTGCCGCGCGCCCGGATCGAGGATGACGCTGGCAAGGTGACGGAATGGCGCTCAAGGGCGCTGCCGCGTTACCAGCGGCTGACGAAGAAGGCCGAGGCCCTGATCGCGGCGGTCTGCCTCTCCGAAACCGACACGCGCCGGGTCAAGCGGGCGCTCTACGGCCTGTTCGAGGGCGCCGTCAGCAAGGACGTGGTCAGCCGCGCCTGGCGCCGGTTCCTTGAGGACCTCGACACCCGCGGGCTGAAGCGGCCCGAATTCGTGCCCGAATTCGTGATCGTCGACGGCGCCCCGGGGCTGGAGGCCGCGCGCGTGGCGCTCTGGGGCGAGGACCTGCCGATCCAGCGCTGCACAGCTCGCAAGCACCGCAACCTCCTGGCCCATGCCCCCAAGCCCATGCAGGACGAGGTCACCGAGGACGACCGCGACATGATCTACGCCGACACCGCGGCCGAGATCGAGACGAGGCGCAAGGCCTTCCTGCGCAAGTGGCGGCTCAAGTGCAGGGCGGTCGCCGACAGCCTCGAGCAAGCAGGCGACCGGCTGTTCGCCTTCACACGGCTCGACCCGTCGCAATGGAAATCGGCCCGCACGACCAACGCCATCAAACGCCTGAACGGGGAGTTCCGCCGCCGCATCAAGACCCAGACCGTGCTGCCCTGCGCCGAGACCGTGCCGATGCTGCTCTGGGCGCTGCTCGCCTCCGGCCAGATCCAGATGCGCAAGGTCGACGGATGGGAGACCCTCTCTCAACCCCTCGCCCCGATGCCCCTTGACCTGGCCGCCTGAGAACACGAACCTTCACATGCCCGGAGCGCACCGCCAGAGATTTTCCACTGCATTCGCGACACGACCAAAGCGGCAGTTCAAAAAGTGTAGTAATTTCAATGACTGGTGTCAGAGAAGGTTCGACGGCAGTCGCGTTCCCTCCGCCACTACATGATAGCCTGTCATTACACGATTTCATGCTTCTCGGGCGGTGAACCGGGTCGTTGGGCAGCCTGGACAAGGGCGGCGACATGGTCCGGTCCGGCGGGCACGATGCCGGTGGGGTTCAGCGCCTTGATCGAATAGTAGCCCGCCTTGATGTGGTCGAGGTCCACGGTCGCGGCCACGCCGGGCAGGCGCTGGATGCGCTCCAGGTAGGCCGAAAGCCGCGGGTAATCGGCGATCTGGCGGCGGTTCGTCTTGAACAGACCGTGATAGGCCGCGTCAAAGCGGATGAGCGTGACGAAGGCACGGATGTCGGTCTCGGTCAGGCAGTCGCCAAAGAGGTAGTCGCCGGTCAGGAGGGCCTCCAGCTCTTCCAGCATGGCGAAGACGGCCGCGACCGCTTCGTCATGGGCGGCTTGGGTCAAGGCGAAGCCGGCCTTGTAGACGCCGTTGTTCAGGGCATCGTAGAGGCGCGGGTTCAGGTCGTCGATCCGGGCGGCCAGGTCGGCGGGATAAAGGCGCAGGTCGGAAGGGGCAAGGTGCTCGAACGCCGTGTCGAACATCCGCAGGATGTCGGCGCTTTCGTTGGACACCATCACATCGCGCTGCATGTCCCACAGGACCGGCACTGTGGCCCGGCCGGTGAAGTGCGGATCGGCGCGGGTGTAGATCTGGTGCATGTGGCTGGCGCCGAACAGAGGATCGGCCTCGGCGCCGGGGTGGCCGCCGAACTGCCAGCCCTGAGGCGTCAGGACCGGGTTCAGCACCGTGACCGGGATCAGGTCGGCCAGCCCCTTCAGGCTGCGGCCCATCAAGGTGCGCGAGGCCCAGGGGCAGACCAGCGCGACGTAAAGCCGGTAGCGCCCGGCCTCGGCCTTGAAGCCACCTTCGCCGGTCGGGCCGGGGCTGCCATCGGGCGTGATCCAGTTGCGAAAGCTTGAGGCCTGCCGCACGAAACGACCCTGCGCGTCGGCCTTCTGCACCGGGTGCCAGTCGGTCACCCATTTGCCATCGACCAGCATCTCATGCCCCCTGATGAAAGACGAAGGACCGCATGGACACCGAACCAAGGTCGATCGCGTCGGTCATGAAGGTCAGCTGGTCGCGGGCGTCAGAGGCCCCGGCAATGGTCAGCGCGGGCATGTAGTGGTCCACGGTCGGGTGGGCCATCCGCAGCAGCGTCCCCAGGCCTGCGGCATCGGCGAGCGGCTTCAGGTCGCGCGCCCCAAGCCGGTCGGCGAAAAGCTGGTCGAACTCCAGCGCGAAGTCCAGCGGCTGGCCGCCAAAGCGCATCGTGCGCAGGTTGTGCACGACATTGCCCGACCCCAGGATCAGCACGCCCCGGTCGCGCAGTTGCGCCAGGGTGCGGCCGACCTCGAGCTGGTGCTCCAGCCCGCGCCCCATGTCGATCGAGACCTGGAAGACCGGCACCTTCGCCTGCGGGTAAAGGAAGCGCAGCACGGTCCAGGCCCCGTGGTCAAGGCCCCAGGTGTCATCCTCGGCCGAATGGTGGCTGGCAAGCAGGCTGACCACCTCGCGGGCGAGGCCCGGGTTCCCAGGGGCGGGGTAGTCCATCGCGTAAAGCGCGTCGGGAAAGCCGTAGAAGTCGTGGATCGTCTTCGGCAGGGCCGAGACATCGACCAGCGTCGTCCCCCGCGTCATCCAGTGGGCCGAGACGACAAGGATCGCCGAGGGCTCCGGCAGGCTTTGGCCCAAGGTGGTCCATGCCCGGCTGTAGGGCGTGTCCTCCAGCGCGTTCATCGGGCTGCCGTGGCCCAGGAAGACCACCGGCATCCGGGCGGACGGCGCCAGGCGGTCGCGCAGGGCATGAAGATCGGTGATCGTGCTCATGGGTGTCGCTCCTGTCGAAGGGGCCGCCCGGCCCTGGGCGGCCCGAAGGGGTTCAGGCGGTCACGAGGCCGCGGGCCGCGGGCTTCAGCGCATGGGCACCGCTGCCCAGCAGTGCCACGGCTCCCTGCACGATGGCCCAGAACAGCGGGAATTCCCAGCCGCCGCCTGCGTTGGAAAAGACCCAGCCGTTGCCGGCATGGACCCAGGTCGCGCCCAGCAGGACCGGGATCAGCGCCAGCGACACCGCACGGGTGGCGACGCCCAGGATCAGGGCGAGGCCGCCGGCGACTTCGACCAGGATGGTCAGGTAGGCCAGGAAGCCCGGCAGGCCCAGGCTTTCGAAATAGCCCACGGTTCCGGGGATGGTGAAGACGAAGACCTTCATCAGCCCGTGGGCGATGAACAGCGCGCCACTGGTGACGCGAAGGAGCAGGGCGGCATAGTCGGAACTGGGGGTCATGGCATGGGTCCTTTCGGGACGGCAATGGGTTGCGGTGATCCCTGGGTAACGCTTGACGGTCCTGCATGATATGGAGATGTTGGTGAATGACTATCCACGGAACATTCCAGATCAGATGGACCTGATCGAGCAGCTCAAGGCCTTCGTGGCCACCGCGCAGACCGGGTCGTTCACCGCGGCGGCCGGGCAGTTGGGCGTATCGAACCGGCTGACCTCGAAATACGTGGCCGAACTCGAGACGCGCCTGGGGGTGCGCCTCTTGCAGCGGACGACGCGGAAGGTGGGGCTGACCCCGGCGGGCGAGGACCTGCTCGCGCGGGCTCCGGCGCTGCTGGACGATCTGGATGCGCTGATTGGCGAGGTGTCCGAAGGCAGCCGCGGGTTCGCCGGGGTGATCCGGGTCTCGGCCTCGGTCACATTCGGCGAGATCTGGGTGGCGGGGATGCTGGAACGCTTTGGTCGCGCGCATCCGGCGCTGTCCTTCGATCTGCGGCTGAACGACCGGCACGTGGACCTGGCCGCCGAGGGGATCGATGTCGCGTTCAGGATGGGCCGCACCGAGACGCAGTCGCTGAAGGCGCGCAAGCTGGGCAGTTTCCGGTCGGTGCTGGTCGCAAGCCCGGACTATCTGGCACGGCGGGGTGAGCCACGGACACCCGCCGACCTGGCCGGGCACGACTGCATCATCGACACCAATCGGCGCACACCGCGACGCTGGGTCCTGGGACCCGAGGGCGCGGCAGAGGCGGTGACGGTCCGGGGCCGGTTCCAGGTGAACTCGGCCCGCGCGGCGGTCGAGCTGGCCGCCAAGGGGTTGGGCATCGCCTACGCGCCGCGCTTTGTGCTGGGCGCAGCACTTGCGGCGGGACAGGTTGTCCGGCTCTTGCCCGATCAGCCCGGCGAGGCCAGCCCGCTGAGCGCGGTCTACCTGGAAGGCCGCGTCCTGCCGCGCAAGGTGCGGGCGCTGATCGACTTTGCTGCGGACGACATCCGGGCCGCCGATAATCTGTGATCCGGCCGTGATCGGGGACCCGGAGGCACGAGCCAGCCGTCCAGGGCGTCCCCAAGGGGCCGTGGCGGTTCCGTCCGCCCGGTCCGGCGCAAGGTCAGAAGCGCAAATTGGGTCCGAAGCGCAAATGGACGGATTTCCAGAACAAATTTCTGACGCACCAGGCCGCGCGGTAAAGTTCACCCGAAACGCCGCGATCTGCCGACAAGGGTGAAATCATGCGTGATGACATGCTGCACGTGATGGAGTGGCACAACGGGCGCAAGGACCATTCGCCCTTTTCCGACGCCGAGATGCAGCGCCGCCAGGATGAGCTGCGCGGCTGGATGGCCGCGAACGATGTCGATGCGGCGCTGTTCACCAGCCACCATTGCATCACCTATTATTCCGGCTGGCTCTACTGCTCGTTCGGGCGCAAGTACGGCATGGTGATCACCCAGGGTGCCGCCACCACGATTTCGGCCGGGATCGACAGCGGGCAGCCCTGGCGGCGCAGCTTCGGCGGCAACATCACCTACACCGACTGGCGGCGGGACAACTTCTACCGCGCGGTGCGGCAGCTTGCACCGGGCGTGAAGCGGCTGGGGATCGAGTTCGATCACGTAAGCCTGGACTACCGCAAGGCGCTGGAAGCGGCCCTGCCGGGGGTGGAGTTCGTCGATGTCGCGCAAGCCTCGATGTGGATGCGGTCGATCAAGTCGGCCGAGGAACATGCGCTGATCCGCACTGGCGCGCGAATCTGTGATGTGGGCGGCCGGGCGGTGGCGGGGGCAGGTGCCGCCGGGCCCTGGGGCGATGTCGCGGGTCATGAATCGCATGCTGGGGATCTTGTCGCCGCGGCGCGGGGCGCTGGCAGATGACTGACCGCCGACCACCCGGAAGGACTGCGCCATGACACTTCACCTCGAGGGACGCCGCTTCATCGAGGCCCGCGCCATCATCCCGCGCGGTGTGGCCCATGTCCCGGTGACAGGCTCGGTCAGGACGCGCGAGTTCGCCTTCCTTGCCTTGCCGCACTTCACGCTTCTGGCCTTCAGTTCGGCCATCGAACCCCTGCGCATCGCCAACCAGCTGAGGAAGCAGCCACTTTATGGCTGGAGCCTTTTCAGCATGGACGGAGCGCCCGTGGAAAGTTCGGCCGGGGTGCGGATCGAAGTCGACCACGGGTTGAAGCCCTTGCTGCGCGAAACCACGGTCATCGTCTGTTCGGGCACCGATGCGCAAGCGGCCGACCGCAGCGTGCTGAGCTGGCTGCGGGCCCATGCAAGGTAGGGTGGCGAGATCGGCGCCATCTGCACCGGCGCCTACACTCTGGCGCGGGCGGGGCTTTTGGGAAAGGACGCGCCTGCCGTGCATTGGGAAAACGGTCCCGCCTTTCGCGAGCTTTTCGATGTCGAGCCGCTGCAGCAGCTTTATGTCATCGGCAAGACGCATTTTTCCTGTGCGGGCGGCGAGGCGGGCATCGACATGATGCTGGCCCTGATCGCGGAAGATCATGGCAAGGCGCTTGCCGACGCGGTGGCCGAGATGTGCCTGCACGGCCGCCACCGCGAGGCGGACGTCATGCAGAAGGCGATCTACCCGAAGGCGATGCTGACCCGGCACCCAGGGGTCGCCAAGGTGATTGCCGCGATGAAAGACAACATCTCTTCGCCGCTGAGCCAGGAAGACCGGGCCGCGATCTTTTCAAGGTCAGCCCGTCCAGTCTGCGATAGCCGCAAACCACGCCGCCGAACCCGAGCCTGTCGGCAGGTCGAAGCCCCCGGCGCCGGGTGCCAGATGCGGTTGCGAAGACCGCAGTCTTGGCGGAAGAGGGTGCGACAGGGCCTTAGGGCCGGGTCGAAGCCTTCGCACGGCCCTGCCAGGGTCTGACGCCATGCCGCGTCGGCGGCAAGGGCCAGCCGGTCTGCCGCCCGCCGGCACGACCGCGCGCGTTGCACCCTCGCGGCTTGAGTTTGGCCCCCGACCCCAATACACCTTCAGGGACCAAGGAAGGACCTGCCCATGCGCATTCATCAGGATCTGGCCGACACGATCGGGAACACGCCGCTTCTGAAGCTGAAGAAGGCTTCGGAAATGACCGGCTGCACCATCCTCGGCAAGGCCGAGTTCATGAACCCCGGCCAGTCGGTCAAGGACCGGGCGGCGCTGTACATCATCAAGGATGCGGTGGCGAAGGGGCTTCTCAAGCCCGGCGGGACCATCGTCGAGGGCACGGCAGGCAACACCGGGATCGGCCTGGCGCTGGTCGGGGCCTCGATGGGGTTCCGCACGGTGATCGTGATCCCCGAGACGCAGAGCCAGGAAAAGAAGGACATGCTGCGGCTGGCAGGGGCCGAACTGGTGCAGGTCCCGGCGGCTCCCTACCGCAACCCGAACAACTATGTCCGCTATTCCGGCCGCCTGGCCGAGGCGCTGGCCAAGACCGAGCCGAACGGTGCGATCTGGGCCAACCAGTTCGACAACGTGGCCAACCGTCAGGCCCACATCGAAACCACCGGCCCCGAGATCTGGGACCAGACCGGCGGCAAGGTCGACGGCTTCATCTGCGCCGTGGGGTCCGGCGGGACGCTGGCCGGGGTGGCCGAGGCGTTGCAGTCGAAGGGCGTGAAGATCGGTCTTGCCGACCCCGAGGGCGCGGCCCTGCACAGCTTCTACACCACCGGCAAGCTGGAAAGCCCCGGCAATTCCATCACCGAAGGCATCGGGCAGGGGCGGATCACGGCGAACCTCGAAGGCTTCACCCCCGATTTCAGCTACCGCATCCCCGACGCCGAGGCGCTGCCGATCATCTTCGATCTGCTGACCGACGAGGGTCTGTGCATGGGCGGCTCGACCGGCATCAACATCGCGGGCGCGGTGCGGATGGCGCGTGACATGGGACCGGGCAAGACCATCGTCACCATCCTGTGCGACTATGGCAGCCGCTATCAGTCCAAGATCTACAACCCGACCTTCCTGCGCGAGAAAGGCCTGCCGGTCCCCGATTGGCTGGACCGCCCCGCCCGCCCGATCCCGCCGGTCTACGAAGACGCATGAGGCGGCTTCTGCTCTGGCTGGGCCTGGTCCTTGCGCTGGCGGCTGCGCCAGGGCTGGCACAGGACCAGACGGCGGCGCCGGTCCCGGTCGAGGAGCCGGCAACGGACGGGGCCGAGCTTGACTATGCCCTGTGGGAGCGGATGGCCGAACGGGCCGAGGCCGAGATCGGCAACCGCTACACCTCGTCCGAGCGGATGGAGGAAATCCGCGGGCAGCTGGCGACGTGGCGCGCGGCGCTTCTGAACGCGCAAAGCGTCAACTCGACACGGATCGCCACAGTCCGCCAGCAGATCGAGGCGCTGGGTCCAGCGCCTGCGGACGGGGTGATCGAGGCGGACGAGATTTCGGCGCGCCGACAGGAACTGGCAAGCCAGCTGGTCAAGCTGCAGGCCCCCGGCATCGCCGCCGAAGAGGCCTATCGCCGCGCCGACGGGTTGATCGACGAGATCGACCGGACCCTGCGCGAACGCCAGGCCGACCAGCTTCTGCAGCTGTGGCCCTCGCCGCTGAACCCCGGAAACTGGCCCGAGGCGGCAATCGGTTTCGCCGACACCGCGCAGCGCCTCTGGGACGAGACCGGCGAGGCCTGGGACGACCCGAGGGCGCGGCAATCGCTGTTCGACAACCTGCCGCTGATCGGCATCCTGGTCATCGTGGCCCTGGCCCTGGTGATCTATGTCCGCCGCTGGATCGAACGCTTTGCCGAGCGGTTGCAGGAAGGCGCCTCGGTCCGGGGTCGGCATTTCTGGGCGCTTCTCGCCTCGCTCGGGGGGGTCGCCCTGCCGACCGTCGGGGTCGTGCTGCTGTCCTGGGCCCTTGGGGCCAGCGCCATGCTGGGCGATGTCGGGACCCGGATCGCAGGGACATTGCCGGTTGCGGGCCTTGTCGTCTTTGCCGCCGCCTGGCTGGGCGCGCGGGCTTTCCCGCGCCTTCAGGGCAATGACGCCATGCTGCCCCTGCCGCCCGAACGCCGGGCCGAGGGACGCTTCCTGTCCGTGATGATGGGCCTGGTGATCGCGGCCGACATGCTGCGCAGTGCTGCGATGGATGCGCAGGGCTATTCGGATGCCACGACCTCGGTCTTGTCCTTCCCGATCCTGCTGACTGGCGGCCTGGTGCTGCTGCGCCTGGGCCGGACGCTGCGCAAGATCCGCGAGGCGGACGACAGGTCCTCCAGCTCTTCGCTGCGGCTGATCCAGCTTCTGGCGCGGGCCCTGACGGTTCTGGGCATCCTCGGTCCGGTGCTGGCCGGCTTCGGCTATGTCCAGGCGGCCGAGGCGGTGATCTATCCCGCGATGATGTCGCTGGCGCTGGTGGCCTTCCTTTTCATCCTGCAGCGCCTGATCGGCGATGCCTGGGCGCTGATCACCAGGTCCGAGGAGACCGCCCAGGACGCGCTGGTGCCGGTCCTGGCGGGCTTCTTCCTTGCCATTTCCGCGCTGCCGGTTCTGGCGCTGATCTGGGGCGCGCGGTTCTCGGACCTGACCGAAATCTGGAACCGCTTCACCGTAGGCTTCCAGATCGGCGGCACGACGATCTCGCCGTCGAATTTCCTGATCTTCGCGGCGATCTTCGTGATCGGCTACATGCTGACGCGATTGTTCCAGGGCGCGCTGCGCACCAAGATCCTGCCAAAGACCAGGATGGAACGGGGCGGGCAGACCGCGCTGGTCTCGGGCGTGGGCTATGTCGGGGTCTTTCTCGCCGCCCTGATCGCGATCAACGCGGCGGGGCTTGACCTGTCAGGCCTTGCGATCGTCGCCGGTGCCCTGTCGGTCGGTATCGGTTTCGGCCTGCAGAACATCGTCTCGAACTTCATTTCGGGCATCATCCTTCTGGTCGAACGCCCGGTCAGCGAGGGTGACTGGATCGAGGTCGGCACCGTGCAGGGCAAGGTCAGGTCGATCTCGGTCCGCTCGACCCGGATCGAGACCTTCGACCGCAGCGACGTCATCGTCCCGAACGCCGACCTGATCACCGGCCGGGTGACCAACTGGACGCGGTTCAACCTGTCGGGCCGGATCGTCGTTCCCGTGGCGGTGGCGCTGGGATCGGACACGCGCAAGGTCGAACGGCTGCTGCGCGAGATCGCCGAAGAGCAGCCGCTTGCCGTCCTGAACCCGCCGCCAGTCATCGCCTTCACCGGCTATACCACCAGCCAGCTGACCTTCGAGATCCGTGTGATCCTGCGAGACGTGAACTTCGGCGTGCAGGTGCGCAGCGAAATCAACCACCGCATCCTGCAACGGCTGGCCGAAGAGGACATCCATATCGTCCCGCCTCCGCCACCCCCGGCGCCACCCGATCCGATGGTGGCGGCAGAGGCAGTGCTGGCGCTGACCGACCTGGTCAAGCAGGAGCGGCCCTTGTCGGGGGCCGGGAAATCCGCGCCGCAGACGCCTGCGGCCGATGTGAAGGGGGCCGAGCGATGACCGAGCTGCTTTACCGCGACGACGCCTACCAGACCGCTGCCGATTGCCGGGTGATCGGCCACACCCCCGAAGGCGGGATCGTGGTCGACCGGTCGATCTTCTATCCGACGGGCGGGGGACAGCCGGGCGACAGCGGCGTGCTTGACTGGCGCGGCGCGCGGGTTCCGATCGCCACGACCCTGAAAGTCGCCGACGGCATTGCGCTGGTCCCTGCCGAGCCGGTCGCGATGCCTCCCGCCGGTGTTGCAGCCCGCCAGCTGATCGACTGGACCCGCCGCCACCGCCACATGCGCCTCCATACCGCGCTGCACCTGCTGTCCGTGGTGATCCCGTTGCCGGTGACGGGCGGCCAGATCGGGGCGGACAGAGGCCGGCTCGACTTCGACATGCCCGAGCCCCCCGGCGACGTCGCCGCGCTGGAAGAGGCGCTGAACAGCCTGATCGCCCGTGACCTGAGTGTCAGTGACGCCTGGATCACCGACGACGAACTTCTGGCCAATCCGGGCCTCGTCAAGACCATGTCCGTCCGTCCGCCGATGGGGCAGGGCAGGGTGCGGCTGGTCCGGATCACCGACGGAGAGACCCTGGTGGACCTGCAACCCTGCGGCGGCACCCATGTCCGCCGCACCTCCGAGATTGGCCGGGTCGAGATCGGCAAGATCGAGAACAAGGGCCGCCAGAACCGCCGGGTGACGATCACGCTGGCCTGACGATTTCCCTCGGCAGAGCCAGATATCCCCTTGAACAGCCCCGCGAAGCCGGAGTATCAGCCCTGCGACGGACAGTTGGCCGAGTGGTCGAAGGCGCACGCCTGGAAAGTGTGTAGGCGGGGAACCGTCTCGAGGGTTCGAATCCCTCACTGTCCGCCATATACTATTGAAATATATATCTTATTTGCGAACTTTCTGCACTTACCCCACAAAGTGCCCCACAAAGATTTTGTGCTTACGAGCGCGCCCGCAAACTCCGGCTCTCGGGCATTCGTTTGGTGAAAACCGATGGTGACCGCTGGCCAAGTCTTCGCTACGACTTCCCAAGGGCATAGAGCCGAAGAGGCAAGCGGACGTGAACGACTGTTCCGAACAAGGCAGCGAAAATGGTTAAGTCAACTGGCTCTGATGATGTGACCGCCCCCCGACGGCATCAATGTGCCAGGGTGGGTCTATGAGGATCCACAAAAGGAGGACGGTCATGTCGGAGATTATCACTGTCGGGCTCGACCTGGCGAAGAATGTGTT
>Ga0208735_100381_pt1 | contig 21240 bp, 21 predicted proteins | sample Subbio12Aug_8Aab_FD_184829 | JGI IMG/M metagenome (GOLD analysis project Ga0208735, IMG submission 184829) | Serpentinite rock and fluid subsurface biosphere microbial communities from McLaughlin Reserve, California, USA - CR12Aug_8Aab (SPAdes) | ecosystem: Environmental > Terrestrial > Deep... | reverse complement strand
CCTCCACGTGCTCTGTAGTGTGCCTACTTCCTCAAGCTATTTTAACAAAATTCTACAGGCTGCGGGTAGGACAATTGGTTTCATATCCTTTTGTGCCTTGAAGCGCAGCGGAAAGGAATGGTCATAACGATGTCCGCACACCTAAGCACTTCCAATGCTTTAATATGCCAATCCCTGCGGGAGAAAGTCCGCGAGGGTGAATGAAGCACTTCATGATAATAAACGGCGTTTGGAATAAGATTCATAGTTTCTAACGCAGAAACGCTACGCTGACTGTTGACTATTGCTTTTAGAGAATTTCTCAGCGAGTCATCACAGCCGGTATATCTTGGATCTGTTGTGTATCCGATATGTTTACCATCGGCATTATGGTTCTCATCCGGAGTCAGATACCAGTTTACACCAATACCGAGTTCTGACCTTGCAATTTGCCGAAGCAAACCAAGTTTTCCAAAATCCCCAACGTCTCCAGCATATCTATTTTGCATTCTCACCCTCCCAACAACGGCTGGTCATACTCGAACAGCACTTCATTTATCTCGAAAATATCGTACTTGCCGCTTGTGATGAAGTATTTGACAATCACATCGAATTTTTGACTATGGGACAGAGCGAAGCCCGCCCGCTCCAAGAGGTCGTCGGTTTCGTCGAGCGACAATTCCAGTGCCACGGCAAGAGCAATCGCCGTGCGCTTGCTCGGCATATATCCTTTGTTACTCCGAATCTTGGAGAACAACTTGCGATCGAGGTTGGCACGTTTATAAACTTCGACATCCGTCATTCCCTTGGCATCGATCAGGCGCAGGAGCGTCTGGGAGAACGGCTCATCAAGATTGCCGATCAAATCATTAAGTGGGGCTGACGCACCAACGGACGGGGCGAGCATATCTTCAAGACACGGCTCATTGTATTTGCTAACGCCCTCTTCGGCTTCGTACAAGGCTTCCCGCTCTACATCAAGCAGTTGCCGCCGCCTGATTTGATGCGTGTCAACATAATGCTCGTCGATGTAGCTTTCGACTGCTCCGAGCAGTTCGCGGCTGACGGTGAATGCTGATTTGTCAAACACCACAAGCGTTACATCAATATCGTGGTCGGCGAGGAAAGCCTGAATCGCCGAAGTAGCCACTTGCAGAGCCTCCTCTTTCGGGTAACCGTAGATACCGCTTGAAATCAGCGGAAATGCTATGCTTTCGCACTTATTTTCGACGGCTCTCTTCAGCGAGTTTGTGTAGGCGGCGCGGAGGTGCCGCTCGCTTTGCTCCTTGCTCCAATACCGATAGACGGGACCCGCAGCGTGAATTACAAATTTCGCCGAAAGGTTGAACCCCGGCGTGATGACCGCATCACCCGTCATAATCGGGGCAAGTGTGTCACAGGCGGCTTGCAGTTCATATGCTCCCGCCGCTTTGAATATAGCTCCGCAAACCCCACCGCCCATTTGCAGGTCGGTGTTGGCGGCGTTGACAATGGCGTCAACTTTCATTTTTGTGATGTCATGCCGGACGATGGTAAAGGGCATATTGTCACCTCTTTGTGATTGTCACTTTTTGTCCGCCGTTTCGAGGGCGTTTCGCAGTTTATCAAAATGGGCTATTAGCCAGTCGAAGTGCTGAGTGTACAGTTCGGGGTTGTGAACGTCGGCATCAATAGAATGCAGTATCCTTTTCGCAACGCTCTTCTTGCGGCTCGTATACCATTCAAATGGCGAGCCGTACAAAGTTTCTATTTCAGCTTTTTCGCTTTCAAGGCGAGCAAAATCCTCTGGTCGATAAACATAAATCCCTATACGGAGAACCCTCTGGTGATAAAGCTGGAAAAATACGTGGTAGTCAGGATTGCTTATCGTAACGTCATACCAATCGTCGTAAGAAGGTTTGCGGGAGCCGATGTCCGTTTCCCTACCCATCGTTTTACAATACTCGACGAAGTTGCTCCAAAACTCAAAGCGACGATAGTGCCTATCGGCGAGTTCCACTGTTGATGTCGGCTTCGGTTTGTCAGCGGCTGCCGCCTTAATTTCAACTTCCGGTATTTCCGCTGGAACTTCTCGACCGTCATCGACAAACGGGATGTGAAGAAGTTCCATCTTGGCGTTGCCCAGAAATTCAAGCCGCCACCGCTTCTCCATGAAATCAAGCAATGTCTGACCGCGCTCCAAGATGTTTTCTGCTGTCCAGTCCTGCTCGGCGGCAACTTCAATCTCTGAATGCGATCCGTTACTGTATCCACGCCGCCCATTGCTTGAGCGGTTCTTTTTGTCCGGAAAGCTGTCGTTCTGCAACGACGAGTTAATGCTCTGCGAGAGCGGAAGCAAGTTTCCGAGCGAAGCGGACAGCATTTTAATCTCTGCGGCGGTATAAGCCCTGAACATATTACGCCAGTACCACTTTGACGGTATTTGCGGCAGGATATGTTCAATGGTGACCTTGTCTTTTTCTACCCTCGTGAAGAGACTCCAATTTACCTTTTCAATGTTGTTCTTGACCGATTTCTCATACTCGTATTCGAAGAGGAAGTAACGTAGGTCGCGCCAACCATAGAAACCAACTCCCGCATCGAAACGACGGTTTGTGCGAGCAATAAAGGATTTCATCGCTGAGTCCATATCGCCATCAACTGTATTGTCCAAATCCGTAGACACGGAATCAAGGGTGGCTGTCCCGCTTAATACGTCCCGTGCCTTATTGTAATAAACGCTGCTTTGGTAGCTTGACTGGAAACCGCCAAGACGGAAGGACACAAAGATAAACCGCTCGATAGACTTGAACAGAGTGACCCGCTCCGCCGCTGTTGTAGACTTTTCAGTAGATAAAGCCGCGACGACGATAGGACGAAAATAGCCTATACCTATGCGGTTCAGTTTATCAATCCAAATCTTCTCATCGTTGCTAAACCCGCTGTCATATGGGAAGAAGCTATAGTACCAGTATTCAGCCAGAGCCTTAAGACTGTTGACATAGTCGCTTATTTCCTGTGGCGCAAGTTTGCTGACAAGCACCGCTTCGGTTTCAGGCGTTGCATCTATTTCATTAGCAGCCTCATCCTGTTCAAAGTCAGACGGAATTTCCGCTTCCTCTACAGCTTGGATAATGGTGCGCTTCTCGAACACGTTCTTTGCCGAGAATTTTCCAAGCAGGAATCGGATATAATCGTCCCCGGCTTTTCGAGAATAGCGGAAGTAGGTAATCCAATGGGCGCGGAGGAAGTCGTCATCCGAGAGCGGGGCATTCTGATTGCGCCCAAGCTGATAGTAGACTTCTTTCCACGCATCATTTATATTCCTGCGTAGTTGCTCCTTATCAGCCTTGTCAATTTCGGAATCGTCGAATAACGTGGTCAGATATATTAAGCGGTTTTTTAGAAGTTCAAGGTTCGTCAATTTCTTGCCGCGATTGTTCATTGTTTCAAAGGCAACGAAAACATCGTAGTCGTCCTCTATCTCGTGGAGATTAAACATCAGGCGAAGGGTCAGCTTTTTGTAAAGACGCTCGATGCCCTCAATGCCGTCGCTCTCGTACATTGCCGCAAGGTTATCGGCACAGAAAGCCTTGGCGTATTTAAGGTTTTTGGTGTAGTAGGTTTCAAACACCGTGCCGCCGAACGGCTCGTTAAACACCTTGTACTTCAGGTAGTCCGCGCTGGGATTGTCGGTCTCATACCCGAAAAGGTATGTCGTGATATAGTTCTTTTTGCGCCTGCGGAGAATGTATCTCTCCGAAATTTCTTTCAGTGACTCATCCCCTATCAAAATATCGTCGTCATCCTTGTCTTCGTTTTCGGGCAGGTTTTTAACAAACGCTACAATTTCATACATTAAGATGGAAAAGGTGGTTAGACGTTGCTGCCCGTCCACGACGTGAAAGGGCTTGAACCCGATGTCCAAAATCCACTCATCGCCATCCCAAGTCTTGACGCTGTCGCGGTTGACCGCTTTCAGAGAAAGCAATCCCGTATAGTGATACCTATCCTCGTGAAGGTTAAGCAAGTCCTCCCAGAAATCGGCAAGCTGCTCGTGCTTCCAAGCGTACCCGCGCTGATAATCGGGTATCCTAAACAGTCTGTTCTGAAACAGGACTGATAGCGATTGTAATTCGTTAGCCATTGTGTTTTCTCCTTACCTTCGGCTTAATCAGGTCGTAACTGTCGCCGACCATTCTCTTTATCTCTTCCTCCGGCACATCGCCACCCACAACCACCGTGTTCCAATGGACTTTATTCATATGCCATCCGGGTCTCAAGTCCGCAAACACCTGCCGCAGGAAGTCAGCTTCGAACGGGTCGCATTTCAGGTTGACGCATAGCTTACCGTTCCGCTCATAAATCAGCGCGAAGGACTTCTTGTTCGTGCGGTGTCGCATAACCGTCCACGCCCCGGCATCTGCACTGCTGTCAAACGGGTAATCCTCGTAGGCGGCGGGGAACATCAGGCAGAAGTCGATGAGGTCTTGGCGGGTCATACAGAAATCCCATGTTTATCGAGCCACGCCAGCAAAAACGGCCTGTCGTTGTTTGCCGTACCCTCAAACCACTGCGAGCAGAGCCGATACTGCTTGCCCCGTATGTTGAGCGGCTTTGCGTAATATCGCACCGAGTCGCATTCTTCCTCTGCGGGAACGAGAAGTGGGAAATCGATGCCAAATACACTCTTGGAATAATCTTTCATCAGCATGAGTGATACTTCCTCATCTTCGGCTTTGCCGCTTTCCAATGCTTCACGAAGAAAGGTCTGCGCTATTTTTCCTATCTTCAATTCGGAGAGTGTGTCGCTAGAAACAAGCCTGCCGCTTATTGGTTTTGCCACCCGTTGCCGCAACGCTCGCTCGTCTCCGAACATTTTTACAAGCTGATAACCTCGCATGAACAACTCAGAAGTGTCGGAAACACCGTCGCTGGCAATCAATATCGGCTTCAACACAATGTCGTCAAAGTCATCGTTGGCAATAACCCGTGCGGTGAACCCATATCTGTTTTCAAGGAACAGAGCATTCAAGTCGTTAACACAAGGCTCCAAATCAACGACAACAGAATTATTGATTTTGGGTGATGCGAAAATTATCTCGCCCTTGGCGACACCGAAATAACCGACCATGCACAGCGCGGTTCGGATGAATTTCTTTATGACCCTCGTGACCGTTTCCTGCCTATCACCATAATTCAATCCGCTTTCATGGAAAGCTACGTCGATGGCGTGGACTTCAGCATTGTCGTCGGTCATACATATTCCGACCGCATCTACTTCGGCTTGCATAAGAAACTGTGAAAGTGAGTTGTTCTTATAGATGCCGTATCCATATTTGTTTTGAAAATGTGCATCGGTAACTTCCATAAGCCGCTTTAATCTATCTTCATCTCGAAGCTGCCATGAGGGGGATGGTTTCCAATTCGTCTGTACCACTTGACATTCCTTAACATGGCGAAGCCATGAATAAAAGAGCGATTCGCCCATTTCGATTTTCATTTGCATATTCCCCCTCTCTCCGAATTAAGTCACTCCTATTCTTCCGTAGCGGCATCCTCGTCAAAAATCCTGTCAAGTTCTGCGTTGGAGGTCACACCGCGCACCTTGTTCCGGATGCTCAACTTGCCCATATCCAAGCGGTAGAAGTGTTCGCGCCTGTCCGCGCCTTTCGCCTTGCGAATGAGCTGAATACGCCCGAACCGCTCACCATGCTTTTCGGCGAACTTTGCCAAACCCACCGCCTTGGGGTAGTTATCCTTGCGGCTTGGGTCATGCGGCTCAAGCACGTCAAAGACATAGCCGTGGGCGTCGGCGCGGACGACAAGTAAGTCGGGAAACATTGAAGTTGTGACGCCATCCACTTCATACGGAATTTCCAAAGACCACTTTTTGCGGTCAAGGTTACGAAGCCACGCTACCGCTCCATTCGCCAGTTCTTCTTTTATCAGACCGCTTTCCCAGTCGTTCATGATCACCTTAAAATCACCGCCCTCGGCAGGGATAAATAAGTGGCTCTCGAAGATCTGCGCATCGTTACCGACCACGAAATCTATGGCTTGCGGTAAATCCCAATCGAGTGCGACAGGCGTTGTTGAGGACATCGCCAATTTTTTATAGGCGTCCTTACGTTCCTCTTTCAATCTGCGGAACGCCGATTGGTGTTCATCGTACAATTCGTTAAACAGCTTGTCGGCAAAGATCTCCAACCGTTCCATCGCAGAATTGTCGTTTGCCATAACGATAATTTCTGTCTTTACTTCTTCATAATCACGCGAGGCGTGGCGTCCCCAATACTCTCTGTGCAGGTCACCGCCGAGAATTTTGCCCGCCCGCTCGAAAAGATTATTCAAGTCAAACTCAGAAAGTTCAATGGTTTCGGCATTATCGGTTGTACCTGTCGCATCGCTACCGTAATCAATCGTGAGCGTTTTCAGTGCCAATGCCGTGACAGCTTTAGAAACCTCGTCGTATTTGCCGGACTCTTTCAGGGCGGATACTTCCTTGGCAAACTCGTCCAGCACCTTTTTCAGAATGCTTTGACGCGCCCCCGGCGAAATCATATCTTGCGTGAGCGCACGGGCGAGAGCCATAAGCCTGCGAAGAGCGGGTTGTTTTCGAGCGGAATCTATCCGGTAGGTTATCAAATTCATATCACTGAATATATCGGAAAACGCCGGGTCACGTTTCAGTGTTATAAGTTCCTTATGCGAGCCTGTTTCGGCTGGGGCAATCGCCTCGCTGTCACGCAAGGCTTGCTCCACCGACTTGACGGTTTCTTCGTCAAAGAACGGAAGATAAAGGGCTACGTTGTTGAGTTCGGCGTCGGATTCCACGCGGCGGGCAAGCGGAGTACGAATCATGCGTCCAAGCAACTGGGCGATGTAGGTATAGTCATTTGCGTGACGGAACGACATCATCGTTTCGGCTCGCGGGCAGTCCCAACCAGTGGACAGATTCATCTTAAAGAACACGACCATCGCCTTTTCATCTTCCTCGATACGGGAAGGGTCTATATGGTGAAGGCCCAAATCGCGAACATTTATCTTTTCGTGTTTATCAAATGTATGTACTACTTCGCCGGTTTGCAATTTGCGCCCAAGCAACTCCTCAAGCATGGCAATACAGGAATCCAAATCCGTCTGCGTGATTTCGCGGTTGTTACCGTCCTCCGCTTGCACGACAAGAATAGGACGGACAGCGTTTTTGATGTCTTCGCGGTCACAATAAGCCGCCCAATGCTCGCACTTCTTTTTCCAGTTAATGACCGCTTCCTTGAACATCGTCATATCCGCATTAATGGCGATTTCGGGGAAGTGGATAATAATCCTGTCCTTCAGCAAGCCAGATTCAATAACATCCTCTGGCGGAACAGCTATCTTTTGGATAGTGGAAGTCGTGTCGGCAACGAGTTTTTGGAAACGTTGCGGCGTGGCAGTTACGCCAATGACGAGCGGCATTGCGGGAAGCCCGTCTTCTTTACTGCCCTTGATGAATTTCTGCATAATGGACTGTGCTGCCTGCTCCGCTCGCTGCGTTGCCGTGCCGCGATGTGCTTCATCTATAACCACATAAAAAGACTTAGGCTGACGCTGCGCTGTGTTGGCGAGAGTTTCCCAAATCGTGTACTGGCGCAGGTCGGACTTCTGCGTGAGCAGTTTGTCCGAGCCGAGTTTCTGCGTATTGAGGAAGTAAATCCCGCCGGGCGCGAAATACTCTGCATCGAAATTCGAGTCGACAACATGAATATCACGGGTTCGGAACTTATCCGACTTGCTCTCAATTTTCAGGCGGGTCTGCTCGTTGAGTTCCGGCATATCCGATAACCAAACGAACACCGAATCCGGCTCCGCCACCCCGTAAGCATGACCGAAGATGATGTCCTCAAACAAGGCGGTCATGATGATGGTTTTGCCCGCGCCAGTGGGAGCGGTGAAGGAGATGACCTGCGGGTCTTTCTCGCTCCACAGCGTATGCGCTTTTCTTATCTTCTCATGCAATTCGGCGAGCGCCGTTTCTTGGAATGCAAATAATGTTGCTCTCATATGTTGTTCCTCCTGCTCCCGATAACAAAATTATCGATGTAATCGCGGTATAACTGGTATGTCCGCTCTATCCCGATGCCGTCCGACATCTCCCTGAACGCCTCTTCGGAGTTGGTGACGAAGTAGACAGTCCTGATATTTTCAGCTTCAAGCAAAGCCTCGGCAAACGCTCCGTAGCGGTCTTCGTCTAAAAGAACCGCGAATGAGTTCTGCGGCAGAATCATCATATCCGGTAAATCCTCGCCATTAATTTCGGGGCGTTCACCGACTGCCCCGGCTTTCAACCACAAAAGCGGCAATATCTCGTGGAACTGCTGACCGAGCGACACGTTGTTCTTGTCCAAGAAGCCGAGTTTAAAATACTCCACGTTGGCGGGGAAGCCTTCGCTCATCGGGCGTTTTAGCAGTTCAGTTACAGTAACCGTACCGAGCAGTTCAACCACTTTCGCTTTAATGTCGTTGAAGTTTCTGTTTTCCCTAGCCACAATGTAGAAGTCAGTTATATGATCCTGTTCCTCAAGCGCAATAAGCCATTCGTCAGTCGCTTCGGGGTCGAATAGAACAGAAGCCGTGTGTTTATCCGACACTATGAACCGGCTGTCGGCTTTCACAAGCGACTGGGGCAGCTTGTTCTTGCCGATAAGGGCGACTATCTGCTTCTTTGCCGCAGCAAGAATCGTGGAAGGGTTTTCCATAAACCCAAGCTGGTAAAATGAGCGGTTAACTTCCTTGCTGGCGGTCAGGCTCGTGTAGTATTCGCCGGAAATCACCATTCCGTCGGCGCGTTTGCCGAGGATGCTGTATTCTGTACGCGGCCACGTCACCGAGCGGCATATGCCATGCGCTTCCCATTCGGGGTCGCCGGACTGATAGCCTGCCGCTTTCAAGCCGCGGATTTCGGCTTCGGATACTTCGTTATTGGTGACGAGTATGCACCGACGCTTGCCGCCGTCCTCGGCATTTAGTAGGTTAACGGCGTGAAGCGTCGTACCGCTGCCTGCGAAGAAGTCGACGATGAGGGCATTGGGGTTATTGCGAACAACCGCCGCTACCGCATCTTTGGTGGAATATAAGGATTTGGGGAATGCAAAATTATTATCCCTGCCAATCACTGCACTAAGAAGGCTCGAACCATAAACTCCTGAATCATGAAGCCGTCTGTGCCATACGGTTTTGATGTTACGTAACCTTGCTTCGGGATTGGCAAATTCAACGCAGACAACACCTGTCACAGGGTCTCTGCCGGTAATAATAATTTCTCCATCATCTATACGTTTGCGCGTCCCACGGTTCAGGTATAGCACCGTCCATGTTCTACGCTTTTTGTCGTAAGTTCCAACACGTGCAAAGCCAGAGTCGATAAGCACTTTGAATGTCGGGGGGCTAACTTGCCAACGCCCAAATGAGCCATCGGTTCGGATAGGCCACGCAATTGTTTTTTCTGCTAATGAAGTAGGGTCTGGGTCTTGCCCAAGCGGCATTATTTCACCCACACCTGTTATCATCTTTTTTTCCGGGTCAACGAAAACCGGGTAAAACAATGTGGGGGAATCTTCGCGCCGTGAATCTGTTCCACCTCGCAGAAGTCGTTCCCAACGGGGTACTCGTTGCGTCTGCGCTGTTTCGTCAAACGAGAGGTAATCATCGTGGTGTACCGAAAGAAATGCGTTTGGCATAAACACATAAACAGCGTACTCTTCTGTGCGAGCAAGCCTACCCTGCGATACCCCTTTTTGGTTAATGACTATAGTCGCCATCTGTACATATGCTTCCGTAAAAATCTGTTCGAGCAATGACCGCAAATGATGAACCTCGTGTTCGTCAATAGTTACAATAAGAACACCAGTGTCTGGGTTCAAGATCCGCTTCGCTATTTTCAGCCGCTTCTGCATCATCGACAGCCATTTGCTGTGCCGCCAAGCGTCGTTTGAATCTACATAATCGTTGTTATATTTCCAGTCCCTTGCGCCGGTGTTATAGGGAGGATCGATATATATACAATCCACCTGCCCCTCGTAAAGGTACTCCAAAAGCTGAAGAGCATGGTAGTTATCAGCTTCGATAATCGTGTGCCAAAGGCTGTCTTCCGGGGCGTTCGATACTTTTGATATAGGTTCCAAACTGGGGAAGATAGGCTCGCCAAACTGCGCCACGGATACAAGCTCGCAAAGCGGAATAGTAACAGCCTCAAGAGTGGTCTTGTTCTCGCAAATAGCAACTTCACTGTTGATTTCCCTAACGGTGTAAATTTCATTCATCTTGCTCGTCTTACGGGCAACAGTAGCACCGCGTCTCACAGGGACTCCGTAGAGCGGTGTGCATTCGGGGATGTGTTCTTCAAACACAAGCCCGAACTTTTTATTCTTGCTCAAGCGGTCAAATTCCTCCGTCAGCCGTGCTCGCAGCGTCGGGTCGGTGATTTGCCGCAGTAAATCCTTAATCGCAGCCATATACTATACCTCACTCTTCTGAATCATCGTCTTCAGGGATTTTCGTTTCTTCTTCCGTCAGCTTCGGCATCGTCGGTTCGGTTCTCCTGCTCCATGATTCTCCGAACAGTTCACTACCCACTGACAAGCGAAGGATTGCAGCCTTCTGAAGTGCCTCAAACGTCTTCGTCGTGTAGGAGTCCGCTTTGTCGAAGGCGATGAATACCTGCCTACCTCTTTTGCCGCTGTCCTCATACAAACCGAGAATCTGCTCGAAATCCGCATCCTCAATACGCTTGACGATGCTCGAATCGTGAATCAACGCGGGGAGTGGTGTCAGGGCAAGCATACTCAGATCGTAGACCACAAGGTTCTTGAATGTCGTTCCCTCGCTCTTATCTTCTGGCGTTCCAAACTCGAACGTCCTGTCGGGTTTCAGCGTCAACACGGGCGCAGGTCTGTTGCCACCAGTAACGATGGCGTTAATGCGCGTCATCTCGTCATTGACTTCTGTTTCGGCGGCGACAAGGGCGTCGTCGTGCCTCTTACGCAGGTTCGAGAGGAACTGATCCAGTTCCTTGCGCTTCCTGGTAGCCTCTATCTCTTGTTCCAGTTCCTCGTTCTTTTTCATCAAGTCGTCGATTTCACGGGCGACACGGGCGTACTGGTTCAGTATCGACTGGGAGAGCGAACGGGCAATGCCCGACTCGGTTATCTGCTTATCCAGTTCGGCTATATCCACAACTGTGTCGTCCAACAGCGGCTGAAGCCTTGCGATTTCCTCTTCAATATCGGCTCGCAGAAAGCCGTTAATCTTGACATGGAAGTTCTCCACATCCGTGAAAGCGTCAATATCAGTGCCGGGAAAGAAGCGCAACAGAGCCGAGAAGTCCTTTCGTAACACGCCATCGTCGTCGGGCATATTGCTCTGAATGGCGGCTAACTGCGATTCAATGCGACGCTTGCGGACATCCAATCTGTCCAGTTCCTTTTTGACTGCCGCCAACCGCTCGGACTTCTCGTGGTCAAGCCCCAAAGCCCGCAAGCTTCCTTCCTCGTTCTGCTTAGCGAGTTTCTCACGCCTTGTTTCAAGCCCGGCTATTTTCGCCTTGTTCTCTCCGATTTCAGATGTAATGTCTCTGACCGAGCGTGCGGCTTGCTTGCTCGGCTTAAAACCATATTCATCCTCCGCCGTTTTCAGGTTAAAGATGTCCTCGTACTTGTCGAGCAGCTTCATCAGGTATTCGACCGCCGTGGCCATCGACTCGCGTTCACCTTGAAGCGGCTTATGTTCGTTATGGCTGCCGTGTCCGTATATACGGAAGAACCGCTCGATGATTTCATTGAGCTTGATGTTCGGCAGTGTAATCTTGTACTCGTGGAATAGCAAGTCGCGGTATTCCGGAACGGTCAACTCCTTAATTACGACGTTGAATGTGTTGTTGGTGCGGACTATCTGTGTTGGGCGGCTCGTGTTGCGGGTGAAGTAAAACGGCTGAGCGTCAAACTCGAACTCGATATTAAACTGGTGGTGTCCGACGCGCTCAAACACATCCTTCGCGGATTTCACGTAATCGTCACCGCCAAAGGCAAAATCCAGTATCAGCAGGAATGTGGACTTGCCAATGGCGTTGCTACCGCCCGAATTGCCCAACACCACGTTAAGCCCCTTGCGGAACTCCAGCGGCTGCGTCTTAAATTTACTGCACGTTATTCTCTTTAACATAACGCAGTACCTCCGTCCCTTCAGGTATCTCAATTCTGCCGAGTTTGTACAGGCAGTCAAGCGCATCGAGGAAGATGCTAATCTCGGACACCTTCGTCCTCGTCGCTGCCAGCAACTCGTGCGGGGTCATATCCTGCTTTTCCAACTTCTCCAATATTGGCGTGAAGAGCGCAACAACGCTTTCAGAGAAGGAATTAACTTTGCTTGGCAGTCTCATTGAACAAATCACACCTCTTTACTAAAAAGCCTATGATGATTTCACAGGCATCCTCATGCCTCTGCCCGACCTGTGCGAACAGTTTCTCTACCAGCAGTTTAGTAACGTATTCTTGTGGGTCGGTGATTTCCTGCTTGTTGGTAAGACCGCTCGTTAGAATTATCTGCGCGGACTTCATCATCTCGCCGAACACCTTGGTGTCAAAGCCGATTTCCTGTTCAAGGCGTCCGCATATCTGCTTCACCTTTTTATATAACCGCACCATACTCGCGTCGATTTTATCCTTCAGGTATGGCTCGTGTATCTTTTGCTCGATTTCGACCAAGTCCTTGGGGTTGGTTCTTTCCAAAGTACCGTCATTCTTGCTCCTGTGAATCTCACGCAGCACGGCTTCGATTTCCCGTTGGAATTTGATGCCTTCGATTTTTACAAGGAAAGCCTGAATGTCGGCACAACGTCGTTTAGCCTCAAGCAAAGCTGTCTTTTCGTCGTCAGACATTATTCCGACTTCCTTGGCGCACGTTCTTTCACAGAGAGCAACGGCGTTTCCAATAGTTTCGGGCTCCGAGTCGGAAAATTTCACATATACGACCTCGCAGTTCGCCGAGGGGAGTTTCCCTCGCACTGGTACCCCCAGCTCCTTGCCACACGATAGGCATTTACCCCTTGATTCTGTCAACAGCGTGGCAAGCGTATCTTTCTCGGATTTAGACATAACGGCAAGAGTGTTTATTCGTTCGGCCACTATGCCCGCCACATCCTCAGCAAACTCTGTATCATACTTTCCCTGACTTGCCGCCGCAATTTGGGCGGCTATATTTGCGTCTCTCTCTTCAATAAGGTTTATTTCGCCAACTCGGTCTGCAAATGACAGTATGTATGCGTCTGTGACCGACTTAACGCTATCCTTGCCGCTGCGGTTGGTAGTGCCTGTAACGACGAAGAGGAATACTCCCGCCAAAAAAGCGGAAAAGCAAAAGTCTCTTTGCATGGCTAATGCTTTCTTTGTCGTGCGTCCAACAAAGTCAATTTGCGTATCGTCATCAATACCCATCATTTTTTTGCCAACTTGAACAGGCGGATCGTTGGCAATGATGTCTTTCAATGCATGGATTATATGCTTGCGCCTATTCCCATCAAGAAGACGGAGAATTTTATCCTTGAAGTAAACTGCTACGGTTTGAGGGTCAGCGGAACGCGCCGGTTCAATCACGTCTTTCGATAAATTCTGGTCGCACCTAAGCAACTTTGATGAAACGTCTTCCCTGATTCTGTCTGCGTTTTCTTGACCGTTGAAGGTGAATTCGAAGTTTGGGGCAACAGAATGAAGTAAGGCTTCACATAAAGCCTTGTTTTCCACATTGGGCGCCTTGCATGAAACAAGGACGGCCAAATATGAGCCGAAGCATAACCTCATACTTATACCTCCTGTCAATCCAAACTTCCCCTTATCCTATTCAGAATCCTCATCGATGTAATCGACAATATCTCCGACGTTACATTTAAGTGCCTTACATATGCGCGCCAGAACATCCATGCTAACTGGAAGCTCCTTGCCCAGTTTAGCCATCGTAGTAGACGTTAAGTCAGTCATGACCATCAAGTCTTTTTTCATCATTTTTCTATCAATAAGTAACTTCCACAGTTTGTTGTAGCTGAATGCCATAGTCTTGCCTCCCTATAAGCCGTACAAATTGTTACTGAACCAAATATAACATATATAACATATAAGAAAGCAAATGTCAAGAATATGTTGAATATCACTTACTTAATATTTGCGTTTATGGATATGACGCAAAAAAATACGGTTTGCAAAAAAATCACTACTCGCACTCCCCTGAGTATCTACTGACGCTCCTCCAGACATATCACAAAAATCAGTAGACTGTTGTTGTACGGCACAATAACGGTCTTTTGTTTTGTCCGTACCAAAATCATTAAGGACAACCAAAGGAGGAAATTCAGGATGCAAACAATTACAAACCTTGATAGTAAGCGAGTTTGTGATGTTAGTGTGGACAAGCGTGTCATTGAGATACGCAAGAAGAGCTGCATCACAAAAATCACAGCCAACCCGGATGGAACGTTGAACATCGCTCACGAGCGCGTGAAACAGGTGGTGTAAACCTCAAAACCCCGGAAATAACTCAATAACTGAAATCCGCCAGAACGCAAGACGGCAGTGCGGAATCCCTGACCAGGGGTTCACCTGCCGTCTTGTTCTGTCTTAAAGCGGATTCAACGGCTCCGGCGGATTTCAGAAATCTGAAAACCAAAGGAGTAGAACATGGAAAACCAACGTTACATCGAAATCGACGGCGAGCAAATCCCCGTCACAGAAAAGGTTTACCGCGCCTACAAACGCCCTCTATGGGCAGAGCACAAGAGGAAAGAACGTGCCAAGCGGTGTCGCGACGAGAAGGGGTTTCGCTGCACTAAAGATTGTAAGTCATGCCCCAAACTCCGCGATGGCGGAGACCTCTCATTAGACAAATTCTCAGACGACGGCTACGAAATCACCGATCCGGTGGATTTGGCTGAACTTGTGGCAGACCAGCTGCTGCTCGAACAACTGGCGGCCGCCCTTGGCGAGCTGGAGCCGGACGAGCGGTCGCTCATCGACGCGCTGTTCTACAAAGAACGCACCGAGCGGGACTACGCCGCCGAAATCGGCATCTCCCATCAGGCGGTCGGCAAGCGCAAGCTGAAAGTCATCGAGAAACTGCGCGGCATTATGGGCGCGGAATAAAAAACGCCCGACCTTGGTTGCCAAACCTCCCCTCACTGTCCTGTGAATGGTGAGGGGAGAACGACCTCCCCCGGAAACGGAGGTAGATCAATGGAAACAAAGGCCAAAAACACGGACTTGCGCGACGGCAACCTTGACGAGGAACTAGCAGGCATCCTGACCGCGATAAGCATCGTGTCCAAACGCCTCGCCAAGAAGCTGCTCGCGCTTCAGAAGCGGGACGAATCTGCCGGGGAAGGAGGTGAACCTGATGGGAAGGATGAGTGAGCTTGATATGGTATTGCAGGAATTCCACGCCGCCGCGAAAACCCTCATTGGCGCTTGCGACAGCTTGAGGGAGTTTTACAGCCAAGCCGCCGAATCGCCGGTGCCGGATGGAGCCGAACTACCCGCCCCGAAACCAAAGCCTATAACGTTGGAGCAAGTGCGAGCCGTCCTTGCGGAAAAATCCCGCGACGGCCATACCGCCGAGGTTCGGGCGCTGCTCGAAAAGCACGGCGCGGCGAAGCTATCGGAGATTAACCCCGCCAAGTATGCTGCCTTGCTAGCGGAAGCGGAGGTACTGGGAAATGGGTAAACACGCTCTGCTCTCGGCTTCCTCAAGCCGCAGGTGGATTAACTGCCCGCCGTCTGCGCGGCTCTGCGAGCAATACGAGGACAGGGACAGCAGCTACGCCGCCGAAGGCACGGACGCCCATACTCTCGGCGAGTACAAACTGAAAACAGCCCTCGGCATCAAGGCGAAAGACCCGACTTCCAACCTCTCTTATTACTCGGAGGAGATGGAGGAATGCGCCACCGGCTACGCCGCCTACATCCTCGAACTGGTGGAAACGGCAAAGCAGACCTGCACAGACCCTGTGGTGCTTATCGAGCAACGGCTCGACTTCTCCAAGTATGTGGAGGGCGGCTTCGGAACGGGCGACTGCGTAATCATCGCCGACGGGACGCTCCACATCGTGGACTATAAGCATGGTCAGGGCGTTTTGGTCGAGGTGACCGACAATCCACAGATGAAGCTGTATGCCTTGGGTGCGTTGGAGTTGTTCGACGGCATCTACGACATCGACACGGTCAGCACGACAGTATATCAGCCCCGGCGCGACAACGTCGCCACTCACACGGTTTTCAAGGAATCTCTCTATCAGTGGGCGGAGGAAGTGCTGAAACCCATCGCCGAACTGGCCTACGCCGGAGCTGGTGAATTCCGATGCGGCGACTGGTGCCAGTTCTGCAAGGCGAAGCACGACTGCCGCAAACGGGCGGAGCGCAACTTTGAACTCGCAAAATACGAATTCAAGCTGCCGCCACTTTTGGAGGACGATGAAATCGAATCCATCCTCGGCAGGATTGACGACCTCGTGTCGTGGGCCTCGGACATCAAGGACTATGCACTGCAAGCCGCCCTCGGCGGCAAACAATGGCATGGGTGGAAACTGGTTGAAGGTCGCTCCAACCGCAGGTATACAAACGAGGAAGCGGTCGCTAATGCCGTCAGCGCAGCGGGCTTCGATCCTTACGAACACAAGGTGCTGGGCATCACCGCAATGGAAAAGACCCTCGGCAAGGCAAGATTTGCCGAATTGGTCGGCAGTCTGGTCGAGAAGCCGCAAGGCAAGCCGACGCTCGTGCCGGCGAGTGACAAACGTCCGGCAATGAATACGGCAAAACAAGATTTCGATGAGGAGGAAAATTCCAATGGCTAACCAGACAAACAACGTAAATAAGCAGGCTTCCAACCCCATGAAGGTCATCACCGGCCCCGATACCCGCTGGTCTTACGCCAACGTGTGGGAAGCGAAATCCATCAACGGCGGCACGCCGAAGTTCTCGGTGTCGCTCATCATCCCAAAATCCGACGTCAAGACCATCGCCAAGATTATGGCTGCGATTGAGGCGGCCTACCTTGAGGGTGAAGCCAAGCTGAAAGGCAATGGCAAGACTGTACCGCCCCTCTCGACTATCAAGACACCTCTGCGTGATGGCGATACCGAACGCCCGGATGACCCTGCCTACGCAAATTCCTACTTCATCAACGCCAATTCCGCAACTGCACCTGGCATCGTGGATGCCGATCGCCAGCCTGTCCTTAGCCGTTCCGAAGTTTACAGCGGGGTCTACGGCAGAGCAAGTATCAACTTCTACGCCTTTAACAGTAACGGTAACAGGGGTATCGCCTGCGGCTTGAACAATCTGCAGAAAGTCCGTGACGGTGAGCCTCTCGGGGGCAAGTCCAGTGCAGAGGACGACTTCGCCACTTACGATGAAGAGGATTTCCTCAGCTAAGACCAATGACCCCAAAGGTGGTGGGCGCCGCGCCTGCCACCCTATACGGGGTCATGAAAGGACGGTCATATGGAAAACGAAATATGGAAAGATATTCCCGGCTACGAAGGTAAATATCAAGTCAGCACGCTGGGCTGTATAAAAAGTCTTGAGCGTACAGTGCACAGTTCAAATCAATATTCGTCCTTTGATTTTACATTAAAGGTAAGGATTCTTCAGCCCGGAAAGCGCGACAAATGCGGCCACCTATCTGTTGTCCTGAGTGACCCCAGAAAGTCACTTGGCGTTCATCAACTTGTAATGTTGGCATTTGCCGGCGAGCCGCCTTCAGACCGTTATGTCCTTCATAACAGTGGTGATCCGGCAGATAACAGGCTGTCAAACCTTCGCTATGACACACAATCTGAAAATGTCATTGATGTTTTCAGGCAAGGGCGAGCTTGGAAAAAATTATCCGCTGAGGACGCTGAACAGATCAAAGTCGGATTGTGCTGCAAGATCTCCTGTCGTGAGCTCGGAGAAATGTACGGTGTCGCTCACCAGACAATAAGCAAGATAAAGAACGGAGTGAGCTTCGCATGGAAAGTATAAGAACTCTGTTCTGCGATATTGAGACGTACTCCTCTGATAATCTTACAAAATGTGGAACTTACAGGTATTCCGAAGCGTGCGACTTTAAAATATTGCTTTTTGGATACTCGGTAAACGAAGGTGAAATAAATGTAGTGGATTTAGCTTGTGGCGAGACAATCCCAGACAAAATCATAAAGGCCATACAGGATCCTGATGTTATTAAATATGCCCACAACAGTTCCTTTGAAAGAATATGTATGAGTAGGTATCTCAATCTGCCGCAAGGTGAATATCTCGATCCACAATCTTGGCGATGCACAATGACTTGGGTAGCATACATGGGCCTGCCACTGTCATTGGAAGGTGTCGGTGCTGTGTTAAGGCATGACAAGCAGAAGTTGACGGAAGGAAAAGACCTCATCAAGTATTTCTGTCAGCCTTGCGCTCCTACAAAAAGTAACGGCGGCAGAAGCAGGAATTACCCATACCACGATGCTGAAAAGTGGGAGCGTTTCAAAGAATACAATAAACGCGATGTTGAGGTTGAACTCGCAATAATACAAAAACTTGAAAAATATCCAGTGCCGGAATATGTCTGGGACGAGTACCACATTTCTGAAAATATCAACGACCGAGGTGTAGCACTGGATATGACGCTGGTTAAAGAAGCAATCAAAATGGACGTTCGGTCCCGCTCAGAGCTTACCGAGGCCATGAAGAAGTTGACCGAGTTAGAAAATCCAAACTCGGTGGCACAGATGAAGCAGTGGCTCGCAGACAACGGTCTTGAGACTGACACCCTTGGTAAGAAGGCGGTTACAGAACTGTTGAAGACGGCCCCATCAGAATTGCGGGAAGTATTATCCCTCAGACAGCAGCTTGCTAAATCATCTGTAAGAAGTATCAAGCCATGCAAAATTGCGTTTGTGCCGATGGCTGGGTAAGAGGAATGTTTTTATTCTATGGCGCTAACCGAACCGGCAGATTTGCCGGAAGGCTGATCCAATTACAGAATCTCCCACAGAACCATATGGGGGATTTGCATCAGGCGCGCAGCCTTTTGAAAAGCGGCAACTTCGAAGCACTTTCAATGCTGTACGATTCCGTTCCCAATGTGTTGTCAGAACTAATCCGCACGGCGTTTATCCCAAAACTCGGCTGCAAGTTTATCGTGGCTGATTTCAGTTCGATTGAAGCTATGATCGTCGCCTGGCTTGCGGGAGAAAAGTGGAAAATGGACGTCTTCGCCGGGGACGGGAAAATCTACGAAGCAACAGCCGCCCGAATGTTCAATGTGCCAATTGAATCCGTCACCAAAGGAAGCCTTCTCAGGCAAAAAGCCAAACAGACTGAACTGGCCTGTAGCTATGGCGGATCAGTCGGCGCACTCAAAGCGATGGGTGCATTGGACATGGGTATTGCCGAAGAAGAGCTTAAGCCGCTGGTGAATGCGTGGCGCAGCGCCAACCCAAATATCGTGAGGCTCTGGTGGGATGTTGACCGCGCCACAAAAACGGTTGTCAAGGAGAGAACAAGCACAGAAACTCATGGTATCCGTTTCTCCTACCAGAGCGGGTTCCTGTTTATCACACTTCCCTCCGGCAGAAGGCTGGCTTACGTCAAACCGCGCATCGAAACTAACCGCTTTGGCGGCGAGGCGGTCACCTATGAGGGCGTGGGTACCACCAAGAAGTGGGAGCGCATCGAAAGCTTCGGGGCGAAATTTGTGGAGAATCTAACCCAGGCGATAAGCCGCGACATCCTCTGCCACGCCATGCGGCGGCTGGACGATGCCGGCCTTTGCATCGTGATGCATGTCCATGACGAAGTGGTCATCGAAGCGCCGCCTGACGTGTCGCCGGAGGATGTCTGCCGCCTGATGAGCGAGACGCCGCCCTGGGTAAAAGGGCTTCCGCTACGGGCTGACGGTTTCGGATGCAATTTTTATCAAAAAAACTAAAGCTTGGTACTCACAGCAGCGGGTTCTGTCCTGTGGGTATTAGAGGGCATTGATGCCTTCAAGAATGGAGGTTCAAAAAAATGTTCTATGTAAAGGAAAGAATCAGCGACACGGCCCAACTCACTGTTGAACTGCATGACGACAATGTGTTCTGCACCTGCCCGGGTTGCGGGTGCGAGGTTTGCATTGACCTAGCAGAGCTTTTCAGCGACGGTGAAGGCGACCTGTATGGCACGGCGATTTACTGCGCCGGGTGCAGCAAGGCAAGACTGGAGGTCGACCATGGACAGGTATAATTCCGAGGGTTACCCCGACCCAACCGCCTACGAAGCATTGTCTGCTATAATCTTCCCCGCCGTTAAGCGCCAGTTGCGCTGGTGAGATACCCTGCAGAGCAGCCACTGCTCTAGCCGCTCGGTGAATGGGAAGTTGCTCTTCGTAGATGACGGCACCGCAATCACTTGCTTCACAGATTTCCTCCAGATCTTTAAGCAACCCATCCGAAATATCCATGGCGGCAGAAACGGCGCCGCTTTCTGCCAAATAAGCAGCTTCAGGCACTCTGGGCGTAGGCCGCGTATGAGAGAACAACGCCTCCTTACGCAGGTCTTCGGGACAATCAAGCTGATGCAAGATAATGGCTAAGCCGGCGGCGGAAGCACCAAGAGGCCCGGTTACACAAAGAATATCACCGGGTGAAGCGCCGCTCCGCAGCAGAACGTTTTCACGCTTTGCTTCCCCTTGCACAGTCACACTAATCACTAATGGCCCCGGTGAAGCCACTGTGTCACCGCCACTGATAAACATTCCGTATCTATCGGCTACTTCCTTTACGCCTCGGTAAAAATCAAGGATGAACTCCACCGTGGTCTCTTTAGGAATGGCCAGGCCAATATAAGCATGACGAGGCTTCCCCCCCATGGCGGCAATATCGCTGACATTTACAGCAAGTGACTTATAGCCCAGATCTGCCGCAGAGCCGGCTGAGAGCAGAAAATGCACTCCTTCCACCAACAGATCCTTGGTAGTAAGCAGCCACATACCATCCCCCGGTTTTACAAGTGCCGCATCGTCACCGATCCCCACTTCACCAGGACCGGCGCAGCTACTTAACAGTTCAACTATTTTTTTAATCAGGGCGCGCTCGCCTAAATCACCTATTTGCATCAATATGACCATTCCTTTCCGCTGCGCTTCAAGGCACAAAAAAGATATGAAACCAATTATCCTACCCGCAGCCTGTAGAATTTTGTTAAAATAGCTTGAGGAAGCAGGCACACTACAGAGCACGTGGAG
>Ga0208735_100379_pt1 | contig 21471 bp, 21 predicted proteins | sample Subbio12Aug_8Aab_FD_184829 | JGI IMG/M metagenome (GOLD analysis project Ga0208735, IMG submission 184829) | Serpentinite rock and fluid subsurface biosphere microbial communities from McLaughlin Reserve, California, USA - CR12Aug_8Aab (SPAdes) | ecosystem: Environmental > Terrestrial > Deep... | reverse complement strand
CTGTTCCTCGACGGCAGGGCAATGCGCCACGGCGCCGACGGTCGCGCAGATCGAGGGCGGCAGCTTCACGCTGCCCGCCCTGGCCTCGGGCCAGTTCTATGAGCTGACCGTCACCGCGACGGTCAACGCGGCCTCGGGCTCGGTGTCGAACACCGCGACCGTGGCGGCCCCGGCCGGCACCACCGACCCCGCACCCGGCGACAACAGCGCGACGGACACCGACACGGCGCACTCGATTGATGCCCGCGACGACGACTTTACCGCTGTGCCGGTCAATGCGGCGAGCGGGGGATCAATACCGTCCGTTCTTGTCAACGATCTGCTGAACGGCGCGGCGGTGGACGGGGCGCTGATCACACTCACTCCGGGCACGGCCCCGGCCCCGGCGGCGGGATCGATCACGATGAATGCGGATGGCACCATCACGGTCGCGGCTGGAACGGCGGCGGGCACCTACAGCTTTGTCTACACGATCTGCGATGTTCTGAACCCGGCGAATTGTGACACTGCCAACGTTCTTGTCGCAGTGATCGATCCTGCCGCGCCTGTGGCTGAACTGGTGACGGACATATCGCGGGGCAACACATTCGGCTTGCCCGTAACCCTGAAAGTCCTGAGGAATGACCGCGACCCAAGCACCTTCCTTGATGCTGCCACGCTGGAAATCCTTGGAAGCTCTGGTCCTGGCGCGCCGCTGGAGGTTCCCGGGGAAGGCGTCTGGTCGGTTAATCTGCGCGTGGGCACCATCACCTTCACGCCCGGAGCCGAGTTCCGGGGCGATCCGACGCCAATTCCCTACCGGCTGCGGGACAGGTCAGGGACCCTGATGCAGCCGGCCTTGGTGATCATCACATATGCTGCCGACCCGGCTTTTGTCTGCGCTGACGTCATCGGCAAGGTCTTCGATGATGCGAACCGTGATGGCCATCAGGATCCCGACGAAGCGGGCATTCCGGCGGTCCGTCTGGTCACCGTCAAGGGAACGATCATCACTGCAGACATGCATGGGCGCTTCAGTGTGCCCTGTGCGGAGTTCCCGCAAGACATCGGCTCGACCTTCCTTCTGAAGCTTGACCCGCGCAGCTTGCCGACGGGCTACCAGCTGACGACCGAGAACCCGCAGACGGTGCGACTGACGCCGGGGATGATGTCGAAGATGAACTTCGGTGTTGCTCTGACGGACGTTGTGCGGGTCGACCTGTCGGCAAAGGCCTTCGACCCGAAGACCGGCGCGATTGGCCGGGAATTGGACAAGGGGACTGGAGGCGCTTGTCAGGCAACTGGGGCGGAACCCCTCGTTCGTGCGGGTGACATACTTCGTCGAGGGCGAGACGACGCTTCAGGCAGAGCGCAGGCTTCGGCGGGTCGAAAACCGCCTGCGCGAACTGTGGCGCCTAAACAGCAGGGCCAAGCTCGGCGTTGAAACGAGCGTGATCGAAAAGAACCCGGTGGAGTGACGTCATGAACGGTTGCAGGAAAGTCATCGCCCCGATCGGCCATCGTCTGGGTCTGATCTCGGCACTCGCGCTGATGGCGGCGGCCCCGGCCCTTGGGCAAAGCGTCTGCGCGCCAGCGGGCGACGTCTCCCAGCCGTGCCAGGCGACAGCACCGACGGGCTTTTCAATCAGTCTTGACGGCCAGACCATCGCCGGGCAGGACCGTGCCGTCATCGCCGGGGAGGCGCGCCGCGCGGGCGACCAGCTTGGCACCGACCTTGCCCTGAAGGCCGCGAACGTGCAGGTGCGTTACGACGCCATTGCCGAAGAGCGCCGGCTGAACGTGTTGACCTCGGATCTCAGGACCGAGTTTCGCGGTGGCGATACCGTCAGGTTCCGGACCTCGACGAACTATGGCCGGTGGATCAACCGTGCCGAGCTGCGGATCACGCCGTTGATCAAGGGCGCCAGGACGCTGGTCCTGCCGACGGCGCCTGACGGCATGGTTGCCTGGGTGATGCCGGAGGGGCCCCGGCCGACTTTGCCTATGTGCTGCGCGTCTATGACCGTCAGGGCCGCTTCGACGAGACCGTGCCGGCGCTGGTCAACCGCCGCCTGGCACCCGTCAGCCCCAGGCTGACCGGACCGGTCACCGCAGCGGGCGAGGGCGAGGACCGCACCGGCCGCCGCACGATCCCGGTTTTCGGCGGGCTGGTCACCGTCAGCGGAGAGAAAATGCCGCGCGGCACCACCGTCATGGTGATGGGCCGCCCGGTCCCGCTTGATCCCGGTGGCCGGTTCGTCACGGATCTTGTGCTGCCTCCCGGGACACAGAATGTCGATGTTTCCCTTGCGGCCCCGGGGCAAGCAGGCGTCACTCTGACCCGACAGATCAGCATTCCCCGCAGCGATTGGTTTTCGACCGGCCTTGCCGATCTGACGATCGGTCGCCGCGACACCGCGCTGTCGGGTCGTGAGGGCTACACCCGTGGCCGTCTGGCCTTTTACGCCAAGGGGCTCTTGCAGGACGGGACGCAGGTCACCTCGGCCTTCGACAGCGGCGAGGACCAGCTTGGGCACCTGTTTGCCGATGTGCTGTCGAAGCGCCCACGTTCGGTGCTGGACCGCATTGGCGACGACAACCCCTATCTGACCTATGGCGACGACTCGACTGCGGTCGATGACGCGCCGACTTCGGGCAAGCTTTACCTGAAGGTCGAGAAGGACGGAAACCATCTGGGCTGGGGCGACTTCAAGGCCGGGATTGACCACTCGGCTTTTCTGTCCGCGTCGCGCAACCTCTACGGTGTGCAGGGGGCCTTCGGTTCTCCCGCGATCACGGACGCGGGCGAACGACGTTTCCATGTGACGGGCTATGCCGCCCAACCGGAAAGCCTGCCGCAGCGGGACGAACTGCGCGGCACCGGCGGATCGGTCTATATGTTGAAACGCCGGGACCTCGTTCCGGGCAGCGAGAGCCTGCGAGTCGAGATCGTCGACCCGGTAACCGGGCGTGTCGTCTCCTCGCGACCGTTGACGGCCGAAGGCTACCGCATCGACTATTTTCAGGGCCGCGTGATCCTTGCCCAGCCCCTGTCGGCCGAGGCCGCATCGGGCGGCGTCGTCACCGAGGGAACCTCGGGAGGCCATGCGATCAATCTTGTCGCGCAGTATGAATATGTGCCGGTCGTCACCGATCTTGACGGAACTGCCTTCGGGGGCCGCGTCGAAGGCTGGTTGCCGGGCGACACCTTCCGCCTCGGCTTGACCGCGATGGACGAAACCACCGACAGCGCCGATCTGTCCGCGCATTCGGCCGACGTGCGCTACCAGCTTGCCCCCGAAAGCTTCGTTGATCTCGAGGTGGCCGAAAGCACCGGCACCGGCTTCGGCCGCTCGGTATCGACGGACGGAGGCTTCACCTGGAACGAGGTCGCTTCTGCAGGCGGCAGCGAGCGGGCACGGGCTTTCCGCCTGGGTGCCGACATCGACCTCAGCGACGTCGCTGCGGGGGCAAATGGGCGGCTCAAGGCCTGGTACCAGGACAAGGACGCCGGGTTCCAGACCCTGTCCGAGAACCTGGCGGCGGACCAGATCGACTGGGGTCTTGGCATCGAGACCCGGATCGCCGAGCGGCTCGGGCTGTCGCTTGGGTATGAGGATTTTGAAAGCGGTGACGGCAACCGGCGCCAGACGGGTGAGGCCACCCTTTCCTACAACACCAGCGCCCGCACGACGGTCGAACTGGGTGTGAAGCTGCGCGACGAGGTGCAGGCGGGCGATGCCGAGGACACTGGACGGCGCGTATACCTTGGCATGAAGATCAGTCGCGCGTTGAGGTTCGACCAGAAGGTTTATGTCACTGCGCAGACGACGGTGGCTCGGTCGGGCGGCATCCGTCGCAACGACCGGCTGGGGTTTGGCGGCACGGTCAATCTGGGCCGGGCCCTCACGGCCGAGGCCGAGGCGTCCGACGGGACAGCCGGGCCGGGCTCGCGCGCCCGTCTGACCTACCGTGCGGGGGATACCGGCCTGCTGTATCTGGGCTACGAGCTTGATCCCGAACGGGAAATCGCCGGGACCAGCCTGAACGGCGACCACAGGGGGCGCTGGCTTCTCGGGGCCAAACACCAGGTCAACGACCGGACGAGCTACTTTGCCGAAGACAGCTACGACCTGTTCGGAGAGCGCAAGGCCCTGACCCAGGCTTATGGCGTCACATACACGCCCTCCGAGGTCTGGAGCTTTTCGGCCAACCTGGAGCGGGGCAGTATCGTCGATGCCAACGACGCCGACAGCGATTACATGGCCCTCAGCCTTGGAACCGGATACGGCGACGGCGACGGGGTGCAGGGCAAGGCGCGGCTGGAGTACCGGGTGGAGGCTGCCGCAGATCCAAACACCCAGGACCGCACAACCTGGGGCTTTCTTGGCAACTACAGCCACCAGGTCAGCGCCGACTGGCGCATGACTGCTGACGTGGATGTGCTGATTTCGGACAGCGACCGGACCAGCTTTCCTGAAGGCCGCTATGTGGAAGCCAGCCTGGGGTACGCCTGGCGGCCGGTCGAGGATGACCGCTGGAACGTGCTGGCGCGCTACACCTTCCTTTATGACCTGCCCGGTGCCGGACAGATTGGCGCCGACGGAACCAGCGCCACCGACAAGCAACGCAGCCAGATCCTGAGCCTTGCCGCGATCTACGATCCCGGTGCGGCCTGGGAGTTTGGTGGCAAACTCGCCTACCGCAAGGGCGAGACGGCACCACAGGCTTCGGACGTCTTCACCTCAAGTGACGCGGGCCTGGCAGCGCTACGGGCATCCTACGGCTTCTTGGACAACTGGGAGATTGCAGGCGAAACCCGTTTCCTTTGGCTTCCCGACGTCGATCAGACCCGCACTGGCAACCTCCTCACCGTCTATCGCGACTTTGGCGAGACCGTCAAAATCGGCGTCGGCTACAACTTCGGCGCGTTCTCCGACGACCTGAGGGACACGACACTTGACGAAAAGGGCGTCTTCCTCAACTTCCAGGCATTGCTTTCGTCGCAATGACCGCAGTCGGAGCTGCTTGCCTTCCTGGCCGGCGCTTGTCCCGCCGGAGGGGGTGGGGAATGAACGTGCAGATCGTTGGCCGGTGTAGCGACAAGCTGCGCCACGTGCATCGTCAACATCCCCGATGCGGGAAGACCAAGGCCGAGACCGCAGTGAGCGATTGCTTCACCCCAACCTTTGCGAAACACCTTTTGCGACAGCAATTGATTTGTAAAACAAGAACGTCCTCTGTCCTGCCATTTGGATGGAATTTGGCACTGACCAGTATCGCAATCAGCTGAGACGACTGCCCGTTTCGGCAAGGTCCACACCCGCCTGTTCCAGGAAGTGCAAAACGTGGGGTTGCAACAAACCCTGACCATAAACCATCTGTGGCCCCGCGAAGCCCGCCCCCATGTTCACTTCAATCACCACGGGGCCGCTTTCGGTAATGGCAATGTCCATGGATTGATAACGCACAGGCGCGAACACCTGATTGACCCGGGCGGCAGCGGCCAACACCTCCGGCCAATATGGCAGTTGCTTTCCAAGAAGCTGTACGCCGACCGATGACGTCTCATCAAGTTGAAGCGTGCCGATGCGCAAGCGCTGACGCACCGACGTGATCTTCCCCGTGGAAAGATCCAGACCCAGTGCCAGATTGCCGACATCCTTGAAGTGATCCGCCACATTGTCGCCCCGTGGAACCTTCAGGAAAGCAAAGGCCACGCGCAGGACGTCATCAAACACGAAGGTGGCCAGCCGGAGAGTACAAAGATTGCTCGCGATGTCTGCAAAGAACGCGTGGTTGCGAACAACGGGCTGCAAGATGTATTGCTGCGACTTCAGCCGATCAAACAGGGCCCGCACCGGAACTTGGCCTTCCTTAAGCAGGTTGACCGTGTCACGGTCGGACCCGACGCAGCAAAAGATGCCGACACTCTGCATTCCGGTCAACTTCTTCCCGAAAAAGGGCCGCCCCGCGTTATCAACAAGAAAATTGCGCAGATCCTCCTCGCTTCTGATCGCGAAAGTGCCAGGATAAAGCCTGAGTCCCGTATCCAGAACCGCAAGAATTGGCGGCGTGGCCACGCCCGCCCGCCGCAGTATCGTTTCCATTATCCATTTGTCTTCTGTCGCGGAATGCCACCCTAGGTTGCAGGTTTGCGCCACGATGGGCCAATGCAGCCGGTCGGAAATATAGCGTTGCCTGTCAGACTGTGAGTGGAGATCCCAATCATAGAGCCCGAACTCAACATACTCTCTGGCCGTGATGCGTCCAATGCCCTTCTCTATCCGCGCCATATCGGCTAATAGCACGTCTGGCGTGATCATAGATCTGGATACTGCATGATCAATATAATCATCATCAGTCATGTGCACATTGCTACTTTCCGTCATCGGCCCGAAGTGAAGTGTTTTTTTATCCTACAGATAGGTCCAAGGCGAGTCACCCCCTCACAGTTATTAAGTTAGTGAGACGCTGATTTCATAACACCAAGCCTGAGCGATAAGATACATAGCTACGATCGGGCGACCCAAGGTCTGTTTGACACCCCGTTTTGATGGTGCGATCCGTTCGCAAGAATGGATGGGATCAGAATGGGACAAGTTCGTCACGGTGCGCCACGACCATGCACGCCATCCGAGCCACAATACGGCGATCGCAAGCTCGTTCAAGCAATGAACCAGGAGCTGGATCAATCCAAATACGGTTACAACATGGTGGAAATGGACACGAGTTGGGGCAAAAAGTGGGTTTACCGCGATCAACTGTGCTGACCGAGGCCGTGGAGGCGATGATCGTCGCATTGCGCAACCACATGTTGTCGCGCTAAATTTCCCGTGAAGTACGAGAGGCGAAGGCGCTCGCTTCTTTGTCTTTTCAGGCATCCTTACGGACCACGTCCGTCAGATCAGTTCGTCCATGGCCATTGACGCATCCCGCAAGACCGAAGCGCTATCGTTCGGACCAAGGCTCGCAATGCACAAGCGAGAAAAGCTCCTTGCCATCGCTGAAGGCCGAACGGACGGGACGGCCGGTAAGGTTTCCCGCACCCATGACGAAGCACGTGCCGATCTCTTCGATTTCATTGAGCGCTTCTACAACCCGCTCAAGTTCGAAACTCGGTTACCTCAGCCCGACGGAGTTCGCGACTCGCGTTATACTAGCTTAACCAGCAGTCCACGAAATCAGTAGCCGCTCAGGGTTCCTGACATGCCAAAAGACTACCTCTTCTCCGTCACCCTGTAAGGCAGCCTGACGACTTTTTTGGCCTAATGCGACCCACTTGGGCAGGTTTATTGTGCTTTCGCCAATTTCAGGAAGACGTTGGGAAGGGGGCAATCCTGAATCTTAAAGGTGATGCGCACACTCCGCGATAATGGCGCGCGTCGTCTGAACAGCCGCACGTAGTTCGGCCCTGTCTACCTCCTTTATTCCCAGCGCCGCCATATCGGACGACAATCTCACTGATTCACTGCGAGCCACCGCTGCACGAGCGGCTTGACCTCGCGTCCGGCCTCCTAGTGCAGACTTTGGTTCGAGCGGTTCGATTGAACATGTCTCTCCCGCGGTCGAGGCTACTATAGATCCGGACTTCTGCGCCCCGGTAGCCGCGCGCACCTCCTGCAGTTCCAGCTTCAGCTTCTCCACCATCTCCCGCGTTTTAGTCATCTGCCGATCTCGCAGCAGCCCATCCTCATCTGGGTATGGGAAACTCCCCGCCTGACCCGCATGAAGAACCTTCAGCGCGGGGTCTTCGAAGTATTTGATCCGCCGCGCCCGGATCGGCATCTGCGCGTCGATCACGAGGATCACCTCGTCCAGGTCCATGCGCCGGGCCTGATCCTCGGTCAGAAGCGGCGTGTCCTCTGTCCGCTCAGAAACGCTCCGCCCCTCAAAGGGATTGCGCCCAATGGCGCGGGACCGGGTCACCACGCGCTTGGTAGTCTTGCCGACAGCCTGGCTCAGCTCCTCGATGGTCTTTTGCTCGGACGGGGTGAGGTAGAGCTTCACGCCTGCACCGCCCTGCAGCGACCGGCGCGTGTTCTCGCCATAGATCTCGTCCAGCGCAGGGATGGTCTGCGTGACGATGGCGAGGTTGCCGCCAAAGGAGCGCAGCGTCTTGATGCTTTCGGCCACGATCGGCATCTTCCCGAGGCGGTCGAACTCGTCGAGCATGATCATCACCGGCCAAGGCTCGTCTTCGCCTGGCTCCTGCGCCTGCAAAGAGGCGATCAAGTCGGAGAAGAACAGCCGGATCAGCGGGGCCAGTGGGCGGATCATCTCGGACTCGACCACGAGATAGATCGCGTGCGGCCGCCGTCGGATATCCCTGAAGGAGAAATCTGAGGTCGCGGTTGCCGCGTCGATCGCGCGGTTGTCCCAGGTGTCGAGCCCCGAGGTCATCAGGAGCGACAGGTACGAGGTCAGGGTGTCGTTATTGGTCGAAGCCATGCGCTCGAAGATCAGCTTGGCCGAGGTGTTCTTCACCTCATGCGCGCGCTTGAGATATTCCTTCTGTTTGTCGCCGCCCGAGGCGGTGATGCGGTAGATCTCGCCAATGGTCGGAACGCCGCGCTCGAAGGCCAGAAGACCGGCCGCGACGAAGAGGTCGATGCCCCCGGCCAGGAGCCCGCTCAGCTTTTCGTTGTCGGTCTGCAGGAAGAGCTTGGCCGTGAGCTTCAGTTCCATCTGTTGCCGGTCGGGGTTGGTCATCGCCGCGATGCGCGCCAGCGGGTTGTAGCGATGTGTCGGGCGGTCCCAGTCGGTGGGCGCGAACCGGTACACCTTGTCGCCCATGCTGGCGCGGAAGCGCGAGGTCTCGCGGAAGTTTTCGCCCTTAACGTCGAGTACGACGGCCGAGCCTTTGTAGGTGAGCAGGTTCGGGATCACGAAGCCCACGCCCTTGCCCCGGCCGGTGGGCGCCACGATCAGCGCATGTGGGAAGGTCTTGGACACCAAGAACGGGCGCTTCGATTTCGGGGGGCCAAGCTTGCCGAGAAGGAAGCCGCCGCCCGGTTTGGCGAAGAAGCCGTTGCGCCTCATCTCGCCCCGGGTCTGCCAATGGGTCGTGCCGAAGCGCGTCAGGGCATCGCCCAGAAGCGTGACGCTCAGCAGGAGCGCGGCGATCCCAAAGCCTGCGAGGATGAGGTTCACCCAGAGAAAGTCGCGCGGGGCGGTTAGCCCAAGCGCCCGGTACTCCCGCGCAAGAAGGGTAATGTCGAAGTGCTGCGTCGACAGCCCGTAACGGATGATCAGGTAGCCTGTGGCGACGACATAGCCGATGGCGAGACCGACCAGCGTCAGGCTCAGGATCCCGCCTGCGATCTTCCCCTTATCCATGGGTGATGCCCTTCTCGCCATGCGCCGCGGCGTGACGCGCGCGTTGCGACTCGATCTGCTCTTCGGCCAAGGCGTCGAGCACCCGCTCCATGGCAGGGCCGTGGGCGGTCACTTCGCTGCTCTCGAGATAGGCCTTGGCGAGTTCCAACTGCCGCAATGGGTGCTCGGTGAACTTCTCCAGCACTTCGGCGTGGCCCGCGCGGAGGGCTGTCACCGCGGTTGGCGTGAGGTTGCGGTCGATCTGGGCGATGAGGCGCTGCCCATCCACCTCGGTTAGCGGCTTTAGGTCTTCTGCTTCAGCCCGCTGCAGGAAGGTCATCACATCAGGGGCGGTCTCAGCCTTGAAACGCCGTTCGGCATAGTCCTGCCGCGCCTGATCCTCGATCTCAAAGCTTCGCTCGCTGATATAGGCGCGGGACGCCCCCATGGCGCGCAGACGATTGATTTCCTCCTGCAAGGCCGCCCCGAACTCCTCGTCCGGCATCTCGGTGCGGTAGCGCGCGAGCGTGCGGTCGTCTTCGGTGATCGGGCCGAGATGCTGCATGGGATCGCGCAAAGCCAGATCCATGTCGCCGGCGTGGAGCGTGCGGTCTTTCTCCTCGACAGCGAATTCATGTGGCTTACGGCTGTCGGTGATCTTGTCCCAGGCCATCGATGCCAGTTCGGCATGATCAGGCGACCGCTGCGCGAAGGCGTTGAAGGCGGCGCGGGCCTCTTCCACTTCGACAGCACCGGCTCGGCGCACGGACGGATCGTCCGAGAAGGGATGGTCGAAGTCCGTCCGGCGGAACTGGGCGACAAGCGCCTGGAACTCCCGGCGCTCGGAGGGGGCAAAGATGTCGGGCTCGCCCGCCGCACGCTCACGCTCTGGCAGCGTCATGCGTTCGGCCAAGACAACCGGGTCATCTTCAGTCTCATCCACTTCATCGACATCCCGCAGGATACGCGCATCGGTCAATGTGTCGCCCAGACGGACATGGACGGCTTCCAGCCGGTCCAGTGCTTCCTCGCGGTCCTCGCCTTTCTCCAAGTCGAGATCGCCCGCCTTGGCGATGGCGCGCAGATCCTGCGCCAGCCATTGCCGTTCGAGCGCGGCATTGCCTGCACCCTCGCGCATACGGGCAGCAACGGCCTCGGGATCGATGCCCGTGCCCTGCAGCGCCTCGCTGAGGCGCGCCTTCACCGCATCGTCGTCGAGGCGTCCCATCTGGTCCTCGCGCATGTTGGCCCGTGCATACACCCCGTCCCGGGATGGTGCGTCGAGGAGGGCAGCCGAGCGGTCCCCGAGCGGATTGAGATGCGCAACGGAGGCCAGCACATCGGTGAGCTTGCGCTCGATCTCCGGCCGCTCGGCTGCGGGCGCCCGGTCGATCGCGGCCTCGATCTGACGGATGTTCTGAGAAAACTCGGTGATCAGCGTGTCGAATGCTGGCTCAATTTGGGACATGTAGATGGCTCCGTCAGATTGGATTTGACCGCCACTCGCGAGGATGGTGCTGGCCTTCTCGAGCGCCTCGGCCACGTCGTCGAAGTTCGACCGGGACGCCTCGGCTGCCAGACCGCGATAGGTCAACGCGTTGCGCACTACCGTCTGCAGGGCTGCGGACAGGTCGGCCCCCGTGCGCTGGCGCTCGACCGGCGGTCGGCCCTCGTCACGGGCCTTGTAGACCTCGTCGATCTCGGCGCGGTAGGTCGTGACCCCCCGGTCAAGACGCCGTGTCGCCTCGAGCCGGATCCCGTGGACCTGCGCCGCTTCGACCATCGCCACCCGGAAGGCGTCGTAGTTGAAGTGGTGATCCTTCCCGAGAAAGAACATTTCGCCATCCTTGCTGCGGCGGTTCAGAACGATATGCGCATGTGGATGCGCGCGATCTTGGTGTATTGCAGCAATATAGTCGAATTGTGACCCCTCCCCTTGAAAGAACATCTCGCAGACGGCATCGGTGATCGCACGCACCTCCTCGCCGCTGGTACCGACGGGAAAGGCCATGAGAAGATGCGAGGTATGGCCGAGCTTCGGGCTGTGCCGCTCGCCCCACTGGTTCTCGAAGCGGCGTACGACCCGGTCGATCTCGGCCTCGGACAGGGTCTTCTTGCCATCATGTGTGCCGCGGCTGTCGAGGATGTGGCTCGACTTGGTGGTGAGGTAGGTCAGCTGGGCCTTCAGTTGCGCGCCCGTGTGGCACCCGCCCTTCGAGATTGGCTTGAAGATGGCCGGCGAGTAGCCCCGCGCCGCCCGGACCATCTGCGCCTTCTTCGCCAGCCCCTGCCAACTGCCCGAGACCCGGCTCCAGTCGCGATCGAAGAGGGCGGGCCCGACGCCGCGCGCCTCACTCCGCGCCATGCTCGGCCACTTGTTCCGTTTCCTGCCGCGCCAGGCCAGCGAGAGCTTTGGTAACCTCGAGGTCCAGTTCGCGGCGGCGCGCGCGGAACATCTCCTGGATCTGGTCGGCCATGTCGAAGACGAGCACCGCGAGGTCGCGGATCTCGGCATGGCTGGCAGGGGTGTAGGGCAGCCGCTCCCCCTTGAGCTTCGCCTCGTTCAGGCGGCGCGCGACCTGGTTCACGTTGTTGCCGACCCGGTTCAGCGCCGCACTCATCCCTTTCAGTTTATCCGCCATGCCGTGATCCGGGCGCAGTAGATCGTCCGCGGCCAGCATCAGGCAGCGCATGGCATCCGAACGATGCGCGATCCCGCGCCGCGCAAGGGCGGCGTCGAAGCCGCGAAGGTCGCGATCAGTGACCCGCAAGGTCAGCACACGGGTGCGACTGTCGTTGGCCGAGACGGCGGAACGGCCCCGGCCGAGCACGTTGTAGACCGTCTTGGGCGAGACCTTCAGCGCAGCACTGATCGCACTGACCGAGACGCCTTTCGCCCGTTCCAGGACGATCTGACGGCGCTCCTGATCGGTCAGTCTGCGACTGCTGCTCATGTGAAGTATACGTTCCTATTTCTTGCCAATTTCGTACAAGCCCGCCTTCTCCCAGCACAAGCGGAGAAGGCATCAAGGGCTTGTACTCAATGTAGAAAATCGGCCTCGCGGGCCGATTTGACGTCCTTTGGCAAATGCAGAGCGCATCGCGCACCATGCAACGCGTCCCGCGTCCTCTGCACTGCGCATCGCGTCCTTTGGACCGCGTTTTGCGCGCCCAGCAGCACGTCTTCTGCCCAGCGTCAGATGGCATGTGTTGCCCGAATCGCGCATGGCGCTGGATGCGTCACGTCCCGCGCGGGATGCATTTTGTTTCGTGCATCCGGAACTATGGCCGATGTCGAGTGTCGCACGGCATCTGCTGGCTGCATCGCGCGGACTGGAGGACGCCCTCTGTCGCACGTACGGTGCTTTCCGCCAGATGTGCGAAGCACCGTGCGCCCCGCATCCCGCTTCGGGGACCACGCATCCCGCCTTCTGCTTGACGCCGTCGCACGCGGAGGTTAGCGACGATCTTACATCTTTGCTGCATATAACCACTTTTGCGAGAGGTCCGTCCCCATGCCGAACGACAATCTCGTGGTGATCGCCGCGATGGCCCGGAAAGGGGGGAGTGGCAAGACCACGCTATCGCGCGCCTTGATTAGCGCTGCCGTTGCCGCTGGCCGTCGCGTCCTTTTGATCGATACCGACAGTACCGGCGTGCTCGGCACCTGGCACAAGCGGGCTGAAGCTGCGGGGCTGGGATCACCGCTTTTGCGCTCGGCGATCGTCGAGAGCGTGGGGGCCGTGGATCGCCGGATCGAGCAGGTCTATGCGGCGGACTCGGCGGATTTCATTTTCATCGACACGGCGGGCGTCGGGGCCGAGTGGTCAGACGGGATCGCCGTTCTGGCCGATCACATCGTCACGCCGGTCATGCTCTCAACCTCGGATCTCGATGTCGGCGCACAGACCGCCGACTGGTTCGAAAAGCTCCGCGCCCGCGTCGATGACCCCGAAAGCCTTCCGCGCCACCATGTCGTTCTGAATATGGTTGACCCCAAGACCACGCGCGCCGATGCCGCTCTCATCGAGGCGGCGATCGCACGGTTCCCGGTGGTCGAGACCGTGATGATGCGCCGGAATGTCTACAAGGAGATGGACAAGAAGGGCCTCCTGCACGCTGTAGCGTTGCAAAAGCAGGCCGATCCGAACCCCCTCATGCGCCCCCATGTGCGCCATGTGGTCGAGGCCCTCGAAGAGGCGACCGACATCCTCAACAACATCCTGGCCGCGTGAGGACAGGGTTGTGCGGAAGAGAATCCCGACAATCACGCGGCCCGACCCGGCTTATGCCGCATCCCTGCGTCCAGAGGTGGAGAAAGACCCGGGAAGGGAAGAGGTTCTGCGAGCTGAGACGATGCCAGAAGCTGCAAACGTCGAGCCTGCGGTCTTGGACAGTCACGCTGTTTCGCCGCCAAGTACGCAGCCTGCGCCCGCACCTCAGCCCAGACAGGAGACAGCCGGGCGTGCATCATCCGCGGCCATGGTATCTCCCATCCGCCCACGCCGCAGTCCGGCGACGCGCAAGATCGACATCCGGGTGAACGCGCTGGAACGGCAGGAGGAAGCCCTGATCGACTGCGGCGTCGATCCGGCCCATGTCATCCGCGCCGCCCTGCGCCGTGCGGTGAAGAACTGGGAGCTTGGTTCAGAGTTCGTCCCCCCGTCGGAAGAGCAGCGCACGCGGATCACCGAATGGCGCGCGCGCACATCGCTGGCAGTCGATGCCAGCGCAGTGGCCGCTCTCCAGCGCGCCAATGACCCGCTTGACGTGTTGAGCAAGTGGACCTTGATCCGCGGGCAGTTGGAGCCCCGTGTCTGGGCCGAAATCGACGCAATTCTGGACCAGATTGCGAAGCGAGCCACGTATTCGGCTTGAACTTTTTTGAACCCAACACACTGCAAATGCTCGGCCGTTTACACTCGAAATGGCATCAGGCGGCGTGGCAGGTGAGCGCTAACTGCCTTGGCGGCTATTCAGAACGTCGGGTCAGGAAAAATCAGCCCGCGACGTGTGGCAATGGCAACGGCGTGTACTGCATTACGCGCCCCGAGCACCTCCCGCGCACGCTCTAAGCGTTTCTTGATCGTTGCGGGGCTCACACCACGCTGATCAGCGATTTCGTTATGCGTCATTCCTGCAGCCAGATCCCGCAAGGCTTCCAGTTCGACTTCCGTTAGGCCAGCATGTTCACCAACCGCGTCGACGATCTCGTTGAGTATTTCTGCCAAGCTCTGCAGCTCAATCGCTCGCAACTCACGGTCTTCGCGTGCGCCAGACAGCACACAGAGGCAGTGACTCCCGGAAGGTCCTCTCGACGAGACCACGCCACCATAGTTCAGCCCGAACTGGCTGGCATGCTCCAAAATGTGTAGTCCTGGACCGCGAGAAAACCCAGCAGGGATCTCGCTCCATCGCGTCGAACCAACTGAGAAGCGGGCCCAAGCAACAATTGGATCGAACATAACATAACGGCGTTCCGTGTAGATGTTGACCCAGTCTGGAGGATAGGTCGACTGAAAAAACTCCGGTGTCAGATGCCGAATGTTAAGGGCCAGCATGTGACCGACCGGCACGATCCGACCCAGACGCGCTTCGAGGTTTTCGATGTTTGGCAAGATATTGTGCAGCATGGCGCCTCCTGCGGGTCAATAGCGCGTGCAAGATGCGGTTGGGAGTGGATTACCAGATTTGGTAACCGTCTGGAACAACCTAAGCGTGCATGTCACACCCCCGGCCAGGCAAGGCCGACCGTCCGATGGCTGCAGCTCCTGGGCTAATCCAATCCGGAGGGAACAGAGATGATCCATCACCAAAACATGCGGCACTCGACGACCGACACTGCCGGGTCTTCTGCGGCAGACCTGGTGGCGACGTTCCTGGTTGCCTGGGAAAATGCGGCGATTTCCTACGAGCGCTTGCTCGCAACTGGACTTGCGCAAGGCGATCATGAGCTCGCCAAAGACCAGAACTATGCGCGCCTCCTGGATGCGGGACAGTGCATCCTCTGGATAGGTGGTCACCGGGCGACCGCACACGCTGCTCGCCTGATCGCGAAGCAGGTTCCTGACGGGTCTGCCGAGCACTTCGACAGGCTTTGGTGCGGTCTCATGCCGTAAGGCAATGTCTGAACCGTCCGACCGTCGGTCATAAGCGCCAAAGGGCAGGGCCGGGGTACGCCCTGCGACCAATATCACAACGGGAAGTATCATGAAAAAAGAGCCGCGCCTTTGTGCGCGACCGGTCGCACGTCTGGTCTGCGCAGAGACGAACGAACCTGTCGGCTACATGTACGAGTGGAACAATGGGGACCGACAGCCGGCTTGGTTTGGGCCACGCGTGAAGAACGTGCGCTCCGTACCGACTGCGGAAATGCGGAATGCGAATACAGACAATCTCCCAGTCGATCGGTCAATCCGTGACCGGGCATCAGGTTAAACGATCGGCTTGCAAACCGGCTGTTCCTCTCAGAGAAGTGGTCCAGCAGTAAAGCCGAGGCGCTCATTAACGTTTGGAACGAGTCCCGCCAATAGATTCAGAAAGCTGTTTGGACTTGGTTCCGCCGGGAGGTCACGCTTCCTGCGGGAGGTACCATGCAGCCAGTCCATCTTCACCGCGTCAATGCCGAGGCAAACATGGCCCGGTTCTATCACGTTAACATCGCACCAACGCTTTTCGGTGAAGTCTCCGTGTTGCGTAGCTGGGGCCGCATCGGTTCGCACGGACGTACAAGCGTCGAAACCTGGGCGACATCTGAGGAGGCGGAGACCGCCGCAGCCCTAGCCCTGCGTCAGAAGGCGCAACGGGGCTATTTCGCGGCGCTCTGAATGCGCGCGTTTGACCTGCCAGGCTGTCCTTTAGGCTCTGCTCTGCAGCCGGCCTTCAAGCTCGGCACCTGCCTCGACTGCAATCCGTTCATGGCTGACGTCGGCATGCACAACTGCGCTAGACGCGAGTTGGACGTTGCGCGCCGAGATCATGCCGGAAACCGCTCCCAGCACGGAGAGGTCGTTGGCGACGACGGAGCCTTCAACCCGACCGGAGCCGGCAATGACGATATCGGGCGCGCGCATCGAGCCCATGATCTTGCCGTGCATGTCGATTGGACCGCTGGAAGTGACATCCCCCTCGACGACAAGGTCTTGGGCGAGAACACTCCGGCGCGCGTTTGCGCCGGCCGGGTCCGGCCAACGGTCGAGGTCGCCATGTGGTATCTTCATCTGGGTGCCGCCTCAGCTCAACTTCGTGCCGGCAGACTGGATCAGAAGCGAAATGAAAGGGCAACGTGCGGCGCGGAGATCGGCGAAGAAGCGCGGCAGTCCTCGGCATTGCACAACTCGTCCGGCAAGGTTCTTCTGCCCGTGTCATGAGCTATAGATTCTACGTCTATCGCTCATCCAAGGCCTTAAGATCATCTCCCGCTTCCGATCGTTGAAAACATTCAGCGGGAAGGCTATGGTGCTCCAATGGACTACCGACGGAGACGATGATGGGCGTACACAAACAGAGTGTTAGCTTCACGGATGCAGCTTTCAACTTCGCCCGAGAGCTGGTCGAGAGCGGCGAGTATCCGAACATAAGCGCTGCGGTCTCTGGCGAGATGGCACGCGCGCGGGCAGCGCGGGAGCGGGAGCGACTTCTTTTCGAAGCCGAAGTGCAGCGGCGCCTCGCGCTGCCCCCTGATGCTTGGGAACCCGTTCGAACGGGCGAAAGCATCTCGTCAGGCGCGCGCGCGCATCTTGCTCGACTTGCAAAAGCTGCCGGTGGCACCGCTGCCTGATGCGCATCGTTCGACATCCTTTGGTCGACCAAGACCTTGCCGCTTTGGTTGATCACATCGTCGAAGTGACAGGCGGGGACTTCGGCGCCGCCGGCAGACGCCTTGATGAGATCGATGACCTTATCGCCGACATCTCTGCCAATCCGATGTCAGGCGTTCGTTTGGCGCCACCGCTGGACGGATGGCTGGTCCGCCATGGCGGCCGCGGCCATCGTCTTACCGTCGTGTTCCGCGCCGATCCCAACAGAAACTGTGTCTTTGTCGCACTCGTTGCCTTCGGTGGGCAGGACTGGATGACCGAAGGCGAAACGAGGAAGTCCTTCAGCAGATGACCGAGGTGCGCCGTGGCGAGAAGGGCGTACGCGACAGTTCTACTTTGCGTGTGAATTCAAGGGTCGTTGCGACAGGGTCCGCTATCTCAGGTTCATGATTTCTGCCCGGAAGGCTTCGGCCGGCGTCTGCCATCCGAGGCACTTGCGCGGGGTATTGTTGAGTTGTGCGCAGATGGCCCCATCGAGCGATCGGAGATCTCGGCCACGACGGTTTCGCGGGGCAAATAACGCCGCGCGCGTTTGTTAAAGTTTTCGACCGTGCCTTTCTGCCAAGGCGCCTGCGGTTCGCAGAACCAGGCTTCGGTCCCGATCTCGTTCTGGAGACGCCTCCAGCCCGAGAACTCGATACCGCGGTCGAAGGTGATGGATCGTCGCGCGGCCTGGGGCAGGGCGGCGATGGCCGTCATCAGCCGGTCCATCAGATGCCGGGTGCTGCGGTCGTTGTTGCGGAACAGGACAGCGTAGCGGGTCTTGCGTTCCACCAAGGACGCGACGTTGGCCAGCCCATGCTCTCGCCGGAAAATCATGAGATCACCTTCCCAGTCGCCAAAGACCGAACGGTCTTTGACCCAGGCTGGACGGTTCTGGATGGCGCGCTCGGGAGGAAACACAAGGCCTTGCGGCCGTCTTGCAAAGCGAGATCGTCGCTGCCGCCGCCGATCAGGCAAGTGGCGGGCGAGTTCGGCCGCGCGGCCTTCGCGGCTGTAGACATGGGCGTAGATCGTCTCGTGGCTGACGGTCACCGCTTGTCCTTCGCAGCGCAGCCGTCCTGCGATCTGTTCCGGCGACCACCCGGCCTTCAGTCGATCGACGACAGCGTCGAGGAGCGCCGGCAGCCGCATCAACTTACGCCGCCGCGCACGTCGCGCCGTAGCCTTGTTCTGCGCCACCACGCCCCAGTAGCCGGTGAGATACGGCAGCTCCGCATCGACAAACCGGTTGCGCCCGATCTCGCTATAGATCGTGGAGCGGTGCCTGCCCAAGGCGACGGCAATCTCATCGACGGGCACCTTCGCCCGGAGCATGTCCACGACCCTGCGCCGATCCCTCAGATCAAGCTCACTGTGCGCCATCCTTCGTCCTCCTTGCTTTCCAGCAAGATAGGGGAATTGTCGCGACCCAGTTTAGAATGTACCCCCGCCACAGAACCGTGACGCATAATTTTGATTATGTAATGTAAACATCCATCATACAGGACTGACCCCAGTCCAACAAACTAAGGGCTCTCACGTTTCCAGTGTTGCGCAATGTGAGCCCGAGTGAGCTGCTCACCCCTTTTTGAGATTTTTTCGATCCAGTCAGGCGCCATGGCTGAAAAATTGGTGGGATAGTTGGCAACTTCGTCGGCACTTACCAGGTCCGGCGGAGGATTCAGGATCCGGTCGTCGGCTTGGCCAAGGTAAGGCAGGATGAAGCCCTTCAGAACACCGCCCTTCTGCAAGTCGTATAATCGTTGCATAGTTGCGTTCTGAGATCGTGAGAACATGGTGTCCATCACAGCATACATGCGGGATCCCCAAAAGGTTGGAGCTGAGGACATCGCGATGCTGTAGCCGGCCCGCGAGACTACAAGGCGCTCATACTTACCGACGTGAAGGCTAATCGCTGGGTCACGATCCGACCAAAGCGGCGCAAGGCCCAAGTTATCGTACACGCCCCCATCGGTCAAAACGACCTGCTGGCGAGACCTTTGGCCATTCTTGTTGAAGATCATCGAGAGTTCGAGGGTTGGCAGAAAGGCCGGGTAAGCGGCAGACGCGGTTACCGCGTCGGAAATCCTCACCGACCCAGCGTCCGCAACCCCGCGGCGCCACGAGCCAACGCCGTCCTTCGCGAAGTAGAAGGCTGAGCTGGCCATGATGTCACATGCGACGATGATCAGATTGGGACGATCTTCGCGAAGGTCGGATAGAGTGCGCCCTTCAAAAAGGTCGTCAAGAACGCGCCGCAGCACGGTTGTCCTGCTCGCCCAACGACGTGAGCGACTTTCCAGCAAAAATCCTAGGGATGGCCGAACCGCACGAGGAAACGCCTTCAAGGCAAGCCTTGTGCTCCCCAGGGTTAGGCGGTTCAGCCAAGTTAGCGTGCAGCTTGCAACCGCCTTCGGCCCCTCGGCGGTGGTGAACAGCACTTTGATTGCTGGACGAACGAACCCACGAGTCAGGACCTCAATGATTACGCGCTCAAACTTGTCGAATTCACCTGGGTAGCTGCAATAGAGCGCCGCGACAACGCTGCCGCCGGACACCGCCGAGATCGTCGATACCTCGTCGAGGAGTCCTTCGGACCTCAGCGCCCTGAGGCAGCCGAGATGGAACGCCATGGCCCGGCTTCCGCCACCAGATAGTGCCAATGCAACACGCTCTGGCGCCTTTGATTTAGTGTCACTGTTCATTTGTATGGGACATGGTGCCTTCGAGGCTTACACGGCCCTGCCAGGCAACGCGGAGCCAGGTTTCACGTTCCCCGCAGATCATCATGGCATACGGCACATCAGTAGGATCTAAGTGCCGTGACAAGTAGGCAAAGACCGTCTCGTCGTCTCGGCTAGGTCGAGCTGCCGCATGAACAGGGTGGCTATGCCACTCGCCGACATAGTGCAGTCGACCCGCAGTTTTAGCCGCCATTCCTTCTATGATTGGCCTGAGGTTCCGAGCTCCGCGGACAAAGTAGGTTGGCGCTTGTCGGCTGTCAGGCGGAGCAGGTAAGGCGGCGACAATGTTGACGGTGCCCCGAATAATGTCGAACGTGCCTACCAACACACCACCTGTCTCATTGGGGGCTGCTGCGGCCCTAAGGTCTGCCATCATCGTCAGCACTGATTTGCTGACTGCAATACGAAGGTCGACCGACGTATGTCGATGCACTGGCGAAATCGGCAGCGCTATTGGCACAATGCCCCCAGAGTCAGGGTCGAGCCGCCAAATCACAGCGGTGAGCGCCGTAGAACCGACCAAAGAGACCAACTGGCCAGCGGCAATCCCACACAGGGTCTGCACCTGCCAAGGCGGCAGCGGCCGTGTGAGGTCTTGGCAAGCATTGGCGTATCGGATGCGGTCGATTCTGGCGGCATCGAGATGCCCGGCAAGTCCTGGCGCAGTAGCAGTCGCCAGAAAGTACTGGGCCTCGATCTCGTCAAGACGGGTTGTCCGTCTAGCGTCTTCGGCAAGGATCACAAGGTCAGCCCCATCGGGACTGAAGAAGATGCTGGCGGCTCGCTTTATGTCTTGCCGGTCGGACAAGTGGGCGACGACCGCTGGAGAAGCGCTGAAATCGACCACAAGGTCGGCCAGCGCGAGTTTGTCAGCGTGCGGCTCCATACGAAGAACGTCTGCACGAGTAGCGGTTGCATCAGCCTCAACAAAAAGATGGTTGACCTGATCTGCAAGCGCGTGGGCTTTGGGCGCGCCAACCCACGCATCGCCATAGCTTTGGCGAACTGTGTTGTGGGGCAACACCACATCATCGTCGATGATGGTCCAGGCACCGATCCCGGTTCTCGCAGTGTTCATTACGACGTTGGAGCCGATTGCCCCTGCCCCGATGGCCACAAGTTGCGCATCAGCACGTTCTGGCACCGCTGAATGTGCTCGAGCCGTGCTCCTATCCAAGCGCTGTACAACGCGCCAGCCTTGAAGCTCGATGGTACTCAAGTCTTTGACCAACCGAGGCAGCATGGCTTGCCCAGTAAATACCTTCCCGTTGTCTCGGTGCGTGATCGTCAGACCAAGGCATTCGCCGAAATCCGCCAAAGTGCCGACGGGTTGATAGGCCCAAACCTCCACGGCCTCGTCCGGCCCCTCGGCGGTCCTACGCTTCGGCACGGATACAAGGAGCAGAGGGTAGTGGTCGGCTGCATGAGCCAATTGCTCTGGCGCAACGATCCACTGTCGCATTTCGGTGAAGAGGTTGCCGCCCAGTTCGTCGGATAGTTTCAGCAGGAGCTATGCCCGAAAGTTGGTGACGGCGTGATCAGGCGGCTTTGACTTCGTGCTTGATGCCGTCGCGGAATTCAACCCCGTCGATGATTTCTGGCAGGCGGTTCTGGCCGTCGAGTTTGCG
>Ga0208735_100378_pt1 | contig 21543 bp, 19 predicted proteins | sample Subbio12Aug_8Aab_FD_184829 | JGI IMG/M metagenome (GOLD analysis project Ga0208735, IMG submission 184829) | Serpentinite rock and fluid subsurface biosphere microbial communities from McLaughlin Reserve, California, USA - CR12Aug_8Aab (SPAdes) | ecosystem: Environmental > Terrestrial > Deep... | reverse complement strand
CCGATACTTGACCGACGTTGACCACCGGCAGGTCGCGATGCACCGAACCGATCTGAATGGGATGTGTTAGGGGGGCGGACATGGCGCCAGCTTATCACGCGCCTAAAACACCACCGTTTTGTTCTCGAACACCAGCACCCGATCTTCTAGGTGTGCAGCTACCGCCCTAGCTAGCACGGTGCGCTCGATCTCGCGGCCGAGCTGCACCAGGTCGCGGATGGTGTGGCGGTGCGAGACTCTGGTTACGTCCTGCTCGATGATGGGACCATCGTCGAGGGTGTCGGTCACGTAGTGCGCGGTGGCGCCGATGAGTTTGACGCCGCGAGCATAGGCTTGCTGGTAGGGACTAGCGCCTACGAAGGCCGGCAGGAAAGAGTGATGGATATTGATGATCTGCTGGGGGTAGCGGGCTACGAAAGCCGGTGACAGGAGCTGCATATATCGCGCTAGCACAATAAAGTCGACTCTCCCGGCCAGCTGAGCCAGCAACTCGGCCTCCTGTTCGGCTTTGCGCTCAGGGCTGAGGGGCAGATGGAGGTAAGTGAGTCCAAACAGCTCGGTCAGTTCGCGCAGATCGGGGTGATTGGAGACAACTAGCGGGATATCGACGGCAAACTCGCCGCTGCGCCAGCGCCAGAGCAGCTCGAGCAGGCAGTGATCGTAGCGCGACACCAGTATCGCCATCCGCTTGAGCTGGTCGGCATAGGCTACCCGCCAGGTCATCTGAAAGGTCTGAGCTACCGCCCCAAAGGCCTTTTCAAACTGTGGGCGCGAGAGGTCCAGGCCGTTAAGGTGAAACACCATCCGCATGAAAAAGGTCCCCCCGTGCGGATCGGTCGAGTGCTGGCGGGAGTCGAGAATGTTGGCGCCGTGCTGGTACAAGAACTGCGAGACGGCGGCCACGATGCCGGGCCGGTCCGGGCAGGAGATAAGCAGGCGGGCGGTATTGGCAGGCGAGGACATGCCCGACTAGCATAAACCACCCCCGCAACCCTTGGGAGTAGCTCATGAATGTCTGTTCGTCATCGGGGATGAAGGCCATCAGGCTATCAGCTTTAAGCCGACTGATAGACTGAGAGCCTGATAGGCTTGCCCCTACTCGAATACTTGTCTACTGACTTGCGTTAGCCCGACGACCGGCGCGCCGCGATAAAGGAGCGCACCCCCGCGAATACGAAGGCCGCGCACACCAGCAGCGTCGCCACCTGGGCGATACCGGCGATCTCTGGGAGTAGAGCAAAACCCCGCAGTGAGCCGAGCGCACCTAGTAGCGCCACAGCCACGGCCCCGTGCAGCAGATGGCGCCGCCACTCCGGCTTGCGGTTGGCCACTATCCCTGCCCCGCCGATGAGCACTCCTAGCCCCGCCGGGATGAGCGCCGTGACGCTCGCCCCGCCAGTGATAGCAAAGGAGGTCACGCCGATGGCCACCAGCGCGATGCCGGTGAGCAGCGCAAATGAGGTCATAGTCATGTCAGCCTCCGCCAACCTTAGAGTGGAGCCCGTAGCTTGCAGCGAGCTCTCTTACTAGCCACAGGCTACCCGGTTTCGCTACCTAACACCGCGAGCTAGATGACAGAAGCCGCTGCTACAAGGCTTCGCCCGACAATAAGCCCTGCGCACAAGTCGCAGGGTCGCCCGACAATTACGGTAAAACATACTTGAGCATCATCACGAAGTGGCTGATACTCCCGGCCAACACGAACAGATGCCACAATTCATGATAACCGAACACGCCCGCGATCAGGTTCGGCCTCCTAAGGGCGTAGATTACCGCCCCCACGGTGTAAAAAGCACCGCCCAAGAGCAACCAAACTAATCCGCCCAGCGACATGGCCTGCGCCATCGGCACGAAGGCGACCGCTGCCAGCCAGCCCATCAGCAGGTAGAGGCCGACCGAAAGCCAGCGCGGCGCACTCAGCCAGAGGAGTTTGAAGATGACCCCCAGCAAGGCAAAGCCCCACACCACCCCAAAGATGCTCCAGCCCCAGGCAGCCTGCGGGCCCTGCAAGGTAATTAGCGTGATCGGTGTGTAGGTCCCAGCGATTAAGAGAAAGATGGCGATATGGTCAAAGCGCTTCATAGCCCGCTCGAGCCGTTCGCCCACGTGCAGCGCGTGATAGAGCGTGCTGGCGGTATAAAGCAAGATCAGGCTGACGCCATAGATGGCAAAGCTCACCACCCGCCAGGGTTCGCCTTGTGAGAGCACCAGCAACACTACCAGCCCGGCAAGGCTGAGCAGGACGCCCAGCCCGTGGGTCAGGCTGTTGACAGGCTCACGCAGGAGGCGATAAAGCCAGTGGTTAGGGGCAACGTCAGCCATAGCGTTAGCGTAGCACGAGAGCAGGCTGTGACTTTAGCGGCGGCGGCGCTGAGGCATCACCCCTCAGCCCCGGTAACGATCGGGTTGTCCTCAAAGCTGACCCAGTCGCTCCAGCTCCCGGCATAAAGCTGCACCCCGCTTACGCCGATCTCGTCAAGTGCGATGATGTTATGCGCGCTGCTGACCCCTGAGCCGCAGTAGGCGATCAGGCGCTTGGCTCCGATAAGTCCGGCAAAACGCTGGTGCAGTGCCGCTATGTCCTTAAACTTGCCGCCTTCCAGGTTGTCGGCAAAGGGGTAGTTGCGCGCCCCCGGAATATGCCCGGCCTTAGGGTCGAGGGGCTCGAGCTCCCCCCGGTAGCGCTCTGGCGCTCTGGCGTCGAGTAACACCGTATCGGGATCGTCCAGCGCGTGCCTTACCTCGGCCATAGTTACCAGTAGCTCCGGGCGTAGGCAGGGCGTGAAGCGCTGCGGCGCCGGCTTAGGGGCTTCGGTGCTAACCGGATACCCCGCCTCCAACCAGGCAGGCCAGCCGCCATCAAGCAGCTTGACTGCATCGTGACCGAGGTACTTCAGCAGCCACCAGAGCCGTCCCGCGAACATCCCGCCGGCATCGTCGTAGGCCACCACCTGGCTGCTGTTGCCGATCCCGGCAGCGCTGAGCTTGGCCACCAGGGTGGTTACCTCCGGCAGCGGGTGCCGCCCGCCGTGGAGCCTTTTGGGGCCGGACAGGTCGCGGTCGATATCCAAAAATACCGCCCCAGGGAGGTGGCTGGCGCGGTAGGCCCGCTCGCCGTAGGAGATATCTTGCAGGCTACAGCGCGTGTCGACGACCACCAGATCCGGCGCGCCGAGGCGTGCATAAAGCTCGCTGGCGGCAATGAGGTTCTTCATGCGGTAATCATAGCCCGCTTTGCCGATTAGCTGAGGCTCTGGCGCGGCGCCGACCAAGCCCGAATGATTAGCGCGCAGCGGGGTAGTTTTACCAATCCAGGGCAAGATGTCGGCTATACTGGCAGCCACAGTCTCTGGCTTTGGCAATCAGACATGCCTTGGCCGAGGGTACCCTGCTAGAGAGGATTCGGATGCTTCCCGTTCACCACTGGCACCACGTTTCGCACCAAGAGGTGCTGACCCTGCTAGAGACCGATCCGGCCAAAGGGCTCGACCGCTTTGAGGTCCAACATCGGCTGGAAGACTACGGCCCCAACGTTATCACCCCAGAGCGGCGCCAGAGCCCGCTGGTGCGCTTCCTGCTTCAGTTCCACCACCCACTGATCTATATTCTACTCGCTGCGACCGTAGTCACCCTGCTGGTCAAGGGCCCCGTCGACGCCGCGGTGATCTTTGGCGTGGTGCTGGCCAACGCCATCCTGGGCTTCGTGCAGGAATCCAGGGCTGAGCGTGCCATCAAGAGCCTGGCGCAGTCGCTGATTACGGAGGCCACAGTCATCCGCTCCGGCGCGACCAAGCGCATCCAGGCGACGGAACTGGTTCCGGGCGACATCGTGGTCCTGCGCTCCGGCGACAAGGTTCCCGCCGATCTCCGCCTGATCGAGTCGCGCGACCTCCAGATAGCCGAGGCTGCGCTCACCGGCGAATCGGTGCCGGTCGAGAAGGTGGCAGAAGTGGTCCTCCCGGCGCCAACCATCCTGTCCGATCAGAAGAATATGGCCTTTGCCACTACCCTGGTCACTTACGGCCGGGGGGTAGGTGTGATCGTAGCTACCGGCGATAACACTGCGGTCGGGCGCATCTCGCATCTGATCACTGCCGCCAAGGGGGTCCAGACCCCCTTGACTCGCAAGATCGCCCAGTTCAGCCGCGTGCTCATGATCGTCATCCTGGCCGTGGCCGCCGCCACCTTTGCTATCGGGCTCGGGCGCGCCCTGCCACTAGCCGACAATCTGATGGCAGCCATCGCCCTGGCCGTAGCCGTGATCCCAGAGGGGCTCCCAGCAGCGCTTACCATCATCCTGGCGATCAGCGTCACGCGCATGGCGCAGCGGCGGGCGATCATCCGCAAGCTGCCCGCGGTGGAGGCTCTGGGCAGCACCACGGTAATCTGTTCGGATAAGACCGGGACCCTGACCCAAAACCAGATGACCGTTCAGCAAATTGTCGCGGGGGGGGTGGCCTACACCGTGTCCGGCACCGGCTACGTGCCGACGGGCGAGTTCTTCCGCGACGGTGAGCCGGTCGAGCGCCTTCCGCCTGGGCTGCTGGAGTGTCTGCGTGCGGGCCTGTTGTGCAACGATAGCCGCCTGGTCGAGCAGGATGGACGCTGGCTGATCGAGGGCGACCCTACTGAGGGAGCGCTGATCGTAGCCGCCGGTAAGGCCGGCTTGCGCCCCGAGGAGGAAGCCGGGCGGCAGCCGCGGCTGGATCTGATCCCCTTTGAGTCGGAACACCAGTATATGGCTACGCTGCACCAGGCCGGGGCTAAGCCGCCGGTGGTCTACTTCAAGGGCTCGGTGGAGGCCACGCTGGCGCGGTGCAGCCAGGCCCTGGACAAGGCTTCGCCCGACAATAAGGCTTCGCCCGACAATAAGGCTTCGCCCGACAATAAGGCTTCGCCCGACAATTCCGAAGGACGCGAGGCGCCGATAGCCGCCGAGGCGGTACACCGAGCAGCTGACGAGATGGCCGCTAGGGGCCTGCGAGTCCTGGCCTTAGCGCGGAAACAGCTGCCCGCCGGGACGTCGCGGCTGTCCCACCAGGAGGTGGCGGAGGGCCTGACGCTGCTAGGCTTGCAGGGCATGATCGATCCCCCGCGGCCAGAAGCCATCGAGGCGGTGCGGATCTGTCACAACGCCGGCATTAAGGTAAAGATGATCACCGGCGATCACGCCCTCACCGCTGCCGCTATTGGGCAGCAGTTAGGCCTTAACGAAGCCGCGCCCGAGGTAGTGACCGGCGCGGAGATCGCTAGTATGTCCGATGATGAACTGATCGAGCAGGTGGAGCATACGGCGATCTTTGCCCGGGTCACGCCGGAGCAGAAGCTGAGGCTGGTCGAGGCTTTGCAGGCGCGGCGGCAGATCGTGGCTATGACCGGCGACGGGGTGAACGATGCGCCGGCCCTCAAGCAGGCGGATATCGGGGTGGCCATGGGCATCACCGGCACCGATGTGGCCAAAGAGGCTGCGGACATGGTTCTGACCGACGACAACTTCGCCTCCATCGAAGCCGCCGTGGAGGAGGGCCGCAGTGTCTATGACAACTTAAAAAAGGTCATCACCTGGACGCTGCCGACCAACGTCGGTCAGGGAGCGATCGTCCTGGCCGCGGTGGCGATCGGGGGCACGCTCCCGATCCTGCCGGTCCAGATCCTGTGGATCAACATGATGACGGTTATCACCCTGGGCACTATGCTGGCCTTCGAGCCCAAGGAGGCCGGACTCATGTCGCGACCGCCGCTCCCGGTGGGCGCGCCGATCCTCTCGGCGGCACTGCTGGCGCGGATCGTGATGGTCGGCGGGATGATTCTGGCCAGCGGCTACGGACTGTTCACCTGGGCCCTCGGCGCCGGTTTCACGCTCGAGGAAGCCCGGACGATAGCGGTTAACACGGTCGTGGTGGTACAGCTATTCTACCTGTTCAACTGCCGGTCGCTGAATAATTCGCTCATTCAGGTGGGCCTCTTCTCCAACCGCTGGGTGTTCGCGGGCGCCGCGGCCATGGTGCTGATCCAGTTGGTGTTCACCTATGTCCCCTTCATGCACCTGATCATGCACAGCGCGCCGATCGGCCTGGAGGCCTGGGGGTTGATCGTCTTGGTGGGCCTGCTGGCCTTTGCGGTGGTCGAGGTGGAGAAATGGCTCCGCCGCCTGCACGATAGGCGGGCTGGGCTCAAGGCAGCCGCGCCATGACATCGGCATTTGGCCACCCATCAGGCTCTCAGCCTTTTAAGGGGAGAGTCTGATAAACTAGCATTGTAATGAACCCAATAACAATACTCCTGCTGCGCCCTACTATATTTGCTAACGGCGAGCTTTATCGTAGGCTCGACGGCCTTCAAGGAGGCGAACCATGAAATGCCCATCCTGCAAAGATGCAACCTTGACCATCACCGAGCGGCAGGGGGTGGAGATCGACTACTGCCCCGAGTGCCGTGGCGTGTGGCTAGATCGTGGCGAGCTAGATAAGCTTATCGAGCGCTCGGAGCGCTCCGAGCGCTCTTCGCGGGAGCCGTCTCGCGGCGACGATGACGATTTCGACTCTCGTGGCCGCCGTAGGTCACCCAAGTCTTTATTGCGCGACCTGTTCGGCTGAGGAAGGCTCGAGCGACTGGGCCTCGTCGAGGGCAGATCGGCTGTTCGGTCGAAGGGGTATCCCTGGCCGCTTTGCCGAGATTAAGGCGCACCCCACTTTACTTGGCCGGTCGGTTCGCCCGATGCCAACTAGCGCGATGCGGCGGGCTCGAGCACCTCAAGCGCATTAAGCGCCTGTAGCAGATCCTCAACCAGGTCCTCAGGGTCCTCGATGCCGATCGAGAGCCGCACCAGCCCTTCGGTCACCCCCTGCTTGCGGCGCAGCGCCTCCGACAAGAGTTGATGGGTGGTGCTAGCCGGGTGGGTGGCCAAGGACTCCACGTCGCCTAATGACACCGCCTGGGTAAAGAGCTTAAGGCTGTCCAAAAACCGCTTGGCCTGGGCCTCCCCACCGCGCAGCTCGAGCGCCACCATGCCGCCGTAGCGCCGCATCTGCCGCGTGGCTAGGGCGTGTTCGGGGTGGCTTATTAGGCCGGGGTAGTACACCTGGCTCACCAGAGGGTGCTGCGCCAGCGCCTGAGCGACCCGCTCCGCGCCGTCGCAGTGAGCCTCCATGCGCAAGGCCAGCGTTTTGAGGCCGCGCAAGAACAGGTAGCTCTCAGCCGGGCCGAGGCTGCCCCCCAAGTGGCGGAGGCCCTCGCTGCGGAGCTGCTCCAGCAGCTCCGCTCGCCCAGCCACTAACCCGCCGATAGCGTCGCCGTGGCCGCCTAAGTACTTGGTGGCGGAGTGGATCACCAGGTCGAAGCCGTACTTGAGGGGCTGGGTCAGATAGGGAGTGGCAAAGGTGTTGTCCGCTACGCTGAGGATGCCCCGCGCCTTGGCTAGTGCGCTCACCTCTGCCAGATCGACGATGCGCAGCGTCGGATTAGTCGGTGTCTCCACGAAGATCAGGCGCGTAGCCATTGAGAGCTTTTCGCTCAGCTCCGCAACGCTCACAGACTCGCTAATCAGCACCCCAAGCCGGGTCAGGATATCGAAAAAGAGCCCTTCGGTGCCGCCGTAGAGCGGCCCAATGAAGGCCACCTCATCGCCCGGCTTAAGCAGGCTCAGCGTAACAGCGCTAATCGCCGCCATGCCGCTAGCGAAGGCGAGGGCCTCCTCGGCCTCCTCCAGGTCAGCCAGCTTCTCTTCCAGGGCGCGGGTGGTGGGGTTGCCAAGGCGGCTGTAGAGGTAGCCCGGCTCGTCGCCGGCAAACAGGCGGCGACCGCGCTCGAACGAGCCGTAGGCAAAGGTCGAGGTCTGGTAGATAGGTGTGACGTGGGCACCGGTGTGCGGATCGGGCTGCTGCCCGCTATGCACTGCCCGCGTGCGAAAGCGCCGCTGGTTCATTATTGGCCTCCCAGCTCAGTATTGGTATCAGTATACCTCCGAGCTACGCCCCACGCACCGTGGTTTACTCACCCTGCCCTAAGCTGTAGGCGCGTTTGCCCTCGAGCAGGTATAGATTCTCGAGCTTAATCCACTCATAGCCCTGCTGTTCGAGGCGGCCTAGCAGTTGGCGGATGGCGCCATGGGTGGGTTGAGAGCCCCCCGCTTTGAAGCGGCATCGCCAGTGATCGGTGGTGAAAGTCTCAGGAAAGCCCCCCGGATAGACCTTTTGGCCCCGGTTGCTGATCATGGTGAGCACGAACTCCGGCCCCGCTAAGCGCTCGAGCGCTTGGCCTAGCTCGGTTGCGGTAGCCTTGCCCTCGCGTAAAAAGACATCTACGCCATCGAGCGCCATCTGCTGCCGGCGCACGTCGGTCAACTTTGGCTTGGCGATTTTGGCGGTGCGCCCAGCGTAGGTCACAGCCTTGAGCTCTACCGGACGCTGGCCGAGCCGCGCGATTACTGCTTTAGCGAAATCGCTGGTGCCGACCTCACGGTAGTTATCGATGCCGTGCGCTTTGCCCTTGCGCACCAGGTCATAAGTCCACACGTGGTCTTCGAGGGTCTTTAGCCAGGCGTTATGCACCCGCTCGGCAACATCGGACTGGTCGATGTGCAACAGCATCATCACTCCGGAGAGCAGCAGTCCGGAGGGATTGGCGATCCCCTTGCCGCCGTGGCGTGGCGCCGACCCGTGAATGGCTTCGAACATGGCGTAGTCATCGCCGATGTTGGCGCCGGGGGCTAGTCCGACCGAGCCGGCGATCTGGCCGAGTATGTCGGAGACGATGTCGCCATAAAGGTTGGGCATAACCACTACATCGAACAGGTCTGGCGTGTCAGCTAGTTTAGCCGCGCCGATGTCGATGATCCAGTGCTCATGCTCGAGATCGGGATACTCCTGGGCAATCTCGTTGAAGACCTGGTGGAACAGGCCGTCGGTAAGCTTCATGATGTTGTCTTTGGTCATGCAGGTGACCTTTTTGCGCCCATAGGCCCGCGCATACTCAAAGGCGTAGCGCACAATCCGTTCGCAACCGGGGCGCGAGATCAACTTCAGGCACTGCACGACCTCGGGCGTCTGCTGGTGCTCGATGCCGGCGTAGAGATCTTCTTCGTTTTCGCGGATGATGACTACATCTATCGCCGGATGCTTGATCGGCACGTGAGGGTGATAGCTAACCGAGGGGCGGACATTGGCATAAAGCCCCAACATCTTGCGCACCGTGACGTTTAAGCTCTTAAAGCCGCCGCCTTGCGGCGTGGTAATAGGGGACTTAAAGAATACCTTGTGCTGCCGGATGGCCTCCCAGGACTCATCGGTGATACCAGCAGTGTTGCCGGCTAGATAGACTCTCTCGCCGATATCGATAAATAGCGGCTCAATGCGGGCGCCAGCTTCAAGCAGCACCTCGAGGCTAGCATCCATGATCTCTGGGCCGATTCCGTCACCCCGGGCAACCGGGATTATCTGCTTTTTCATTTGCCACTCCTTAGTGTTGACATGGGGCAGAGGCTACCATGTACCGAGGGTTGGAGCCGTGCCGACGAGGTGTTTTACTATACATGGGCGCAACTATACTGGCAACGGCCATGGATGACGAAAGTAGGGGCAATCCTTGTGATTGCCCGATCAAGAGGGCGAACTTCAGCGAAGCGCCGAGGGTTCCCCTGATGACTCTTGCCCAAAGGGTTCGCCCCTACGTGTGACGGATCGTCTTTGCCCGTGCGAAGTCTAGCTGCAGGTCGCTAGCGCGCCCTTACCTGCGTCCAGATCAGGTCCCACAGCTCGAGGTTGGCCACGTCCTCGATGTAGTGGAGGCGCTCCAGAACCTGAGCCTCAGGATAGATATAAGGGTTGGCTTTAAGCGCTTCGTCGATGAATGGCAGCGCAGCCTGGTTAGGTGTGGAAAAGGCCAAAAAGTTGCTGAGTTGGGCGCCAATTTCGGGCCGCAGGATGAAGTTGATGAACTCATGGGCCAAGTCGGCATTGGGGGCGTTGGCCACAATGGCCAGATTATCGACCCAGATCTCGCCCCCCTCGCTAGGGATCACGAAGTCGATATCGGCCAGACCTTCGGCTAGGGCGCCAAGCGCGTCACCCGAGTAGACCACCGCATAGACCGCGTCGCCGGTCAGCAGCAGGTTGCGCGCCGCCGGGCTGCCGTAGAAGCCGATGCTCCCCTCCTTGGCGCGGATTAGCAGCTCGCGGGCTTGGACCAGCTCCTCGCGATTCTCGCTATTGAAGTCGTGGCCTAAGTAGAGGAGTGCTAGACCGATCATCTCGCGCATCGAGTCGAGCAGCGCCACCGGATGGCCGTGACTCTGCGGATTAAAGATAACCTCCCACGAGGTAGGCGGCTCGACGATATCCTTACGGAAGGCGATGCCGGTAGTCCCCCACTGATAGGCCACGGTGTAGGTGTTGCCGGGGTCGAAGGGCGGATTGCGGAAGTTCTTGGCGAGATTGTCGAGATTGGGCAGGCGGCTGTGATCGAGCGGTTGCAGCAGCCCCAACTCCAAGAAGGTAGGGATGATGTAGTCGGTCGGCACCACCAGATCGTAGACCCCTAAGCCGGCGGCTTTAAGCTTGGCCAGCGCATCCTCGTTCGATTCGAAAGTGTCGATCACTATCCGGGCATCAAACTCGGCCTCGAACTGCGCGACGATGTCGGGGTCGATGTATTCCGACCAGGTCAAGAGGTGGAGGGTGCGCGTCTGTGCCAGGCCCAGGCTAAGTAAAGCGACTAGCCCAATTGCTACCAACTTTCTCATGAGTCCTCCCTCGATGATCCCCCGGCCGCGCTCGAGGGGGTCGTGCGCGACTGGAGCCAGTTGAATAATAACAAGGCGACGACCGTCACTAAGATGATCAAGGTCGATAGCGCATTGATATCGGGGCTGACGCCGCGCTTGACGGCACTAAAGATGTAGACCGGCAGGGTAGTAGTGCCCGGGCCGGAAGTAAAGAAGGTGATCACAAAGTCGTCGATCGACAGTGTGAAAGCCAGAAGTCCGCCCGCTATTACCCCCGGCATGATCAGCGGGAGGGTTACATACCTAAAAACATTCACCTCGTTGGCGCCCAGGTCGCGCGCGGCCTCCTCCAGGCTCTGGTCAAAACCGGCCATGCGGCTGCGCACCACGATGGCTACGAAAGGGATCTGGAAGGTGATATGAGCCAAGATGACCGTGCCAAGGCCGAGTTGAAAGAAGCTCGAGACCTGTCGGGCGAGCTGTCCTAAGCCGCTAGCAAGCAGAGCTAGCAGGCCGCCAGCCTCCTGACTATAGGCCAGTAGGCTGTTTGCCCAGGCGCCGCTGTTCTGACTGACCAGGCCATAAAAGAGGATCAGCGAGACGGCCATGATGATCTCGGGGATAACTACCGGCACATACATGAACCACAAAAACAGCCGTTTGCCAGGGAAGGCGTAGCGCGCTAACCCCGCTCCTAAGAGCGTACCGACCACGGTGCTGATGGCGGTCGAAGCCAGGGCGATGATCAGTGTATTGCGGGTCGCTAGCAGCACCGTCTCATTTTGGAAGAGGGTGCGGTACCAGTCCAGCGTGAAGCCGGTCCAGACCGCGCCTAGGCGCGACTGATTGAACGAAAAGATCACGATCATGACGATCGGGATATACAAGAAGAGAAAGGCCAGCAAGGCATAGACCTTGAGAGCAATACCTGGCTGACCCGCCCTAAATCGCTGCCCACCGCTAGCGGCCATTAGTTCAGCACCTCCAGCCCTTTCTGACCGGCGGCGCGGGCGTAGAGGTAGAGCGCCATTAGCACAAAACCGAGCACCACGAACGAGATGGCGCTGCCGAAGGGCCAGTTTAGGGCGGGGCCGAACTGTTGCTGAATGACGTTACCAATCAACACTTCCTTAGAGCCGCCCAAGAGTGCGGGGGTAATGAAGTTACCTAGCGCCGATACGAATACCAGCAGCACGCCGACGATCACCCCTGGCAGGGTTTGCGGCACAATTACGTACCAGAAAGCTCTTAGGCGGTTAGCGCCAAGGTCGGCAGCGGCCTCCACTAGTGACCAATCGACCTTCTCAACACTGGCGTAGACCGGTAGGATCAGAAACGGCACATAAGCGTAGACCATCCCCACAAAGACCGCTCCCAGACTGGGAAAGAGCGCTAGCGGCTCGCCGGTGATACCTAATAGTTGCAGGCCGCTATTGACCGGCCCGTTGCTAGCCAGAATCAGGATCCAGGCGTAGGTGCGGATTAAGAAGTTGGTCCAAAAGGGGATAATGACTAAAGTCAAGAGCAGCGTTTTCCAAGGGCCGGAGCGAGCGATGAAAAATGCCAGCGGGTAGCCGATCAGCACCGCTAGCACCGCGACGCCACCAGCCACCAGCAAGGTCTTGCCGAAGACGCTGAGGTATATCGGATCGTAACCGAGCTGGGTGAAGCCGAGGAAGGTGCCGTAGTGCTCGAGCGTCCAGGGGTAGCCGACGCGGTTAAAGCGGTAACGAGTTAGAAAGGAGTAAGCGAGCATCACTAACGAGGGAATAATGAGCAGCAGGGTAATCCACAGCACACCCGGCCCGACCGTCGCCAGGATCTGACCCCGCTTGCCGCGCCAGGGGGGGGCAGGCTTAGTCATTAAGCGGCACCACGCTCTGCGCCGGAATGATCAGCTTAACCTGGTTGCCGATGTTGAACGCCTCGTGCTCGGTCAGCGCCTTGTTCATCACATAGGCGGCAAAGGTTCGGTCTTTAACACGGATCAGGTACTGGTTTTCGACCCCGGTGTAGATGATGTCCTCAACCACGCCTTCGAGCACGTTTTCTAAGTAGTAGGCACTAGCGTCGCTTTTGACGTAGATCTTCTCGGGTCGTACCGCCAGCGTTACCGGGCTGTTCGGCGTGTAGCTGCCGATGCTGCTGCGCAGCTCGCCTAAGGCGGTGTCGATAGAGGCCACGCCGTCCTGGTAGCGTCGCACTACCCCGTCAATCAGGTTGGAGCTGCCCAGAAAGGTCGCCACGTAGCGGGTCTTAGGGCGCTCGTAGACCTCTTCTACCGAGCCGAGCTGATCGATCAGTCCAGTCTGCATTACCGCGATCCGGTCGCTCATCACCAGCGCCTCTTCCTGATCGTGGGTGACGTAGATAAAGGTGATGCCGACGCGCCGCTGCAACTGCATCAGTTCGACTTGTAGCTGTTTGCGGAGTTTGAGGTCAAGAGCGCCTAGGGGTTCGTCCAAGAGGAGTACCTTGGGCTCGTTGACGATGGCTCTGGCCAACGCTACCCGTTGCTTCTGCCCGCCGGAGAGCTGGTGCGGCTTGCGCTTGGTGAAGCTCTCGATCTCTACCATAGCCATGACCCGCTCAGCGCGCTTAAGCGCCTCCTGGCGCGGTACTTTGGCCATTTTGAGTCCGAACAGTACGTTATCTAGCACCGTCATATGCGGAAACAAGGCGTAGGACTGAAAGACGGTGTTGACCGGGCGCTTGTGCGGGGGGATGGGAAGCGTGTCTACCCCGCCGATACTAACTTCGCCCTGGTCAGGCTGCTCGAAGCCGGCGATGATCCGCAGCAAGGTGGTCTTGCCGCAGCCCGAGGGACCCAACAGCGACAGAAACTCGCCCTCGTAAATATCGAGGTCGATCTGCTTAAGCGCCTCCTGCTCGTCAAAGGTCTTGCGGAGGTTGCGGATGCGCACTGCTACCTGGCGCGCCGGGAGCGAGGATGGACCTCTCTGGGCGGTCGTCACCAGTGCCCCCTTCAACGTCTCACCCAGCTCAGACCTGGACCGATAAGCAGTTCGTTTAAGTGGGCATGGTGAGTGGTTTTCATGGCGATTGCTTCAGTGTCAAAACCGTGCTTGGCCGCTAGATCACGCACCTCGTCAGCAGCTTCATAGGTCATGAGGAAATCTCCGGCTAGGGTGCTTGTAATACGAAAAAGCTCCTCGTGGTCGAGCTGCCAATGAGTGTAGAGCCGTGAGCCTGCATTTTTTCCCCCAGCAGTATAGGGTGGGTCGACAAAGAACACGGCATTTTTCCGATGCGCGTTTTGCTCCATGACTCGAATGCCGTCACCGTGAATAAACCTGAGCCTGTCTCTCATAGCGACAATGGCCAGGATACGCTTTTTGAGCGTCTCTGGATACCATCGCGAGGTGAGGCCCTTACCGTTCTCACCATTCTTGACCAGGCCAGCGCCAGGGGCAAGGATGCCACCGCGGTTGACGCGGTTCTTCAGAATCGTTTGAAAGGCCTTTTCGGCACGGGTGCAACCGGTTTTTGTGAGTATGCTCCGGACAGATTCGGGCGTGACTTCAAAAGAGACGATCTTGGTCACCAGCCAGTCAGCGTCGCCCTCAAGCATCGTTTGCCAGACGGCGGCAACGTCATCATCGAGTTCAACCAGTAGAACGTGCTTGGCTAACCGCTCGGCTGCTACAGTGAGCCCTGCTATGCCACCCCCAGCGAACGGTTCGATAAGCATATCGGGGGATTCCGGTTTGGCCAAGAGCCAGGTGCGGATATAGGGTATGAGCCAAGTTTTCCCCCCAGGATAGCGGAATGGGCTACGATGCGGCACGGTGGCGATGTTGATCGCTTTGTCTCGTGGGAGGGTAAACAGCGCAGGCTGGGTCATGGGGACCGAAGACCTCGGCCAAGGGGTGTTTAGGTGTCACCGAATCCTTCATGGTGTCAATAAGCTGCAAAGCTGCCTGAGAGTTCTCAATCCGTCATTCACTCTAGCATCTGGCGGGTACACCTTGCGTTGCCACATCATAGCCGAGCTTCGTGCCCGCCAATTTTCTGGGCCAGATAGCGGATCGCCGCTTGGTAACCCTCGAAGCCCAGGCCGCTAATGGTCCCGATGCAGACCGCCGAGATAAAGCTGTGCTGGCGGAAGCCTTCGCGCTTGTGGATGTTGGAGAGGTGGACCTCCACCACCGGCAGCGCGATGCTGGCAATGGCGTCGCGCAGCGCTACCGAGGTGTGGCTTAGGCCGCCCGGGTTGATCACCACCGCCTGGATCCCCTCCTCCTCGGCGCGGTGCAGCCAGTCGATCAGCTGGCCTTCGTAATTGCTCTGGCGGCAATGGGCGCTGAGGCCGGCTTCGGCAGCCCACAGCGCGCATTGTTGCTCGAGCTCTTCGAGCGTGCCGTGGCCGTAGATCTCGGGCTCGCGCCGGCCGAGCAGGTTGAGGTTGGGACCGTTTAAGACCAGGATCATAAGACCTCCTGCAGAGCGCGCCAGGCGGCGCGCAATTCGGCTTCGGTGATGTCCTCGACGAGGGTGGGCTGGGTAGGCCGAGGCAGCAGTACAAAGCGGAGCTTGCCGGCAAGGTTTTTCTTGTCCCGGTAGAGATAGGGGAGGAGCTCGTCGAAACTGGCGACCTCCAGCGGGGCGGGTTTAAGCCAGGCGATGAGCTGCCGCAGCCGCGCCGTCTCATCGCTCCAGCCGCGCTGCTTAGCGAGCAGGGCGGCAAATATCAGGCCATAGGCTACCGCGTCGCCGTGGGCCAGGCGGTGTCGGCTGTGGGCCTCTAGGGCGTGACCTAGCGTATGCCCCAGATTCAGGTAGGCCCGCGGTCCCTGCTCGAGCGGGTCAGCAGCTACGATGTCAGCCTTGACCTTAATCGCGCGGCTGATCATCGTTGCTAGGAAATCGCTGGGGCCGTGGGGGGCGAAGCGCGGATCAAAAAAGTGCTCCAGCAGCCACGGGTCAGAGAGCAGGCCGTGCTTGAAAACCTCGACCGCCCCTTGCCTAAACTCGCGCTCGGGGAGGGTCCGCAGCGCCTCCACATCGGCGAATACTGCTCTTGGTTGCCAGAACGCTCCCACCAGGTTCTTCCCCTGCGGCAGATTAAGACCGGTTTTGCCGCCGACGCTGGCATCGACCATGGCCAACAGGCTGGTGGGGCAGGCGTAGAAGGCGATCCCGCGCATAAAGCAAGCCGCGGCAAAGCCGGCTAGGTCGCTCACGACCCCCCCGCCAAGTGCAACTACGGCGCTCTGCCGGTCGAGCCCGGCCTCCACCATCGCCTCCAGCAGCGCTGCCAGCTGGTCGAACGATTTGCTGGCCTCGCCGGCGGGGACTACGAGGCGGACCACTGCTTTATCGGGGCGCTCGAGACCGGCTTGCACCGTGTCACCAAAGAGCGTGTCGGTATGGCTATCAGCAATCAGCGCCAGACGCCGCTGCGCGATGTGCCCGGCCAAGCCGCCTAGCAACCCCGGCGCGATCAGCACCGGGTAGGGCGGCGTAAGGCGCACCAGCAGCGTCACGATCCCTCCAGCCAGAGCCAGAGCCTCTCCACAATCTCTTCTACCACGTCTTGGGAAGGGCGGCCGTCGGTAGAGACCGTGAACGAGGCCACCTCATCGTAGGCGCTCTGACGGGCTTGCATCAGCTCGCTGATGCGCTCGATAGGGTTGCTGACCTCCAGTAGTGGGCGCTTGTGGCGCCTGGTGCGCCGGTAGATCGTCTCAGGGCTGGCGGTCAGCACCACCACCGGGCCACGGCTCTTGAGCAAGGCGCGGTTCTCAGGGCGCACCACGGTTCCGCCACCGGTGGAGACCACCACCTCGTCGAGGCGCAGGCAGCGGCGCACCACCTCGGTCTCGTAGTCGCGGAAGACCGTTTCACCGTATAGATCAAAGATATCAGCAATGCACAGGTAGCTGACCCGCTCGATCACCCGGTCGGTGTCGATAAAGGTCAAGCTCAAACGGCGCGACAGCTCCCAGCCGATGCGGCTCTTGCCGGTCCCCATGAAGCCGGCGAGCGCCACCCAGGTCACCGGGCGCTCTTCCAGGTGGCGGCGGATAGCAGGCATAGCGCGCTAGTAGTTGGCAACGTAGTCGCGGTAGGCCGCTAAGCGCTCAGTAATCTCGCGCAGGGTGTCGGCCCCGAACTTCTCCAGCAGGGCATCGGCCAAGATCAGCGCGCTCATAGCCAAGAGCACGATGGAGGCGGCAGGAACAGCGGTGGTGTCGCTGCGTTCGCGGGCGGCATCAGCAGCTTGGTGCGTCACTACGTCCACCGTGGGCAAGGGGCTCATTAAGGTGGCGATAGGCTTCATAGCAGCGCGAACAACGACTTCCTCGCCGGTGGTGATGCCGCCCTCTAAGCCGCCCGAGCGGTTGGTCCGCCGCCGGTAGAGCGGCACCTCGTAATAGATGGCGTCATGAACTTGACTCCCCGGCTTAAGGGCGTTCGCCCAGCCATCGCCGATCTCTACCCCCTTGATAGCCTGGATGCTCATCGCCGCTTGCGCTAAGCGCCCATCTAGCTTGCGATCCCACTGGGTATGGCTGCCTAGCCCTACCGGCACGCCGCGGAAGCGCGCCTCGATAATGCCGCCCAAGGTATCGCCGTCGTGCTTGGCCTGGTCGATGCGGGCGATAATGGCCGCCTCGGCCCCTTGGTCGAAGCTGCGGATGGGACTCTCATCAAGCATCGTCAGCCCATCCCAGTCCATCCCGCCGTCACACGGAATGCCGCCTAGGCTCACCACACGGGCACAGCCCTGGACACCTGCTGCCTCAAGGAGCCGCAGCGCCACGGCGCCGGCGGCCACCCGGCTGGCGGTCTCGCGGGCGCTGGCGCGCTCGAGCACATCGCGCAGATCCTTATGGCCGTACTTGATGCCCCCAGCTAAGTCGGCATGTCCCGGACGCGCCTGAGTCAGCGCCCGTTTGCGCGGCTCCTGGCCGGGCTCGGGCGCCATCACCTCAGCCCAGTTGCGCCAGTCCTTATTGATAATCTGCATGGCGATGGGGGCGCCGGTGGTACGCCCGGCCCGCACGCCGGCTAGGAGCTCTGCGCTGTCGCTCTCGATCACCATCCGCCGCCCGCGGCCGTAGCCCCCCTGGCGGCGATGCAGCCAAGGGTCGATATGCTCGCTGGCGACAAGCTCGAGCCCGGCCGGTACGCCATCAAGCAACACGGTCAGGGCGGGGCCGTGCGATTCTCCCGCGGAGAGGTACCTTAACATGGCTTAGGCTATCACGTCAGCTTACCTGGACAGGACAACCGGGCGGTACGTCACGATAATCATTGCGGTACCGGTGATATGATGGTCGTTGTAGGACGGAGCCTTGGGACAATTGTCCCGCAAAGGCCGAAAGTCGAGTTTGTTATAATGCTGGCGTATGCCCTAACGGGCCCCCTAGCCATGACTATTGGAGGTCTGTTATCAAATTTACCTTGCTTAGCTATGTAGTAGCTGCCTACGTGCCCTTGCCCGCACCCGCAGCAGCCCCACTCCCAGAGCGGCTGATCAGGCCGCTGAGAACGGCGAAGTAAGTGACGACGGTTACTATGCGGCAGGCCACCTGGCGTGACTATCTGGCGCTGACCAAACCCAGGGTGATCAGCTTGCTGCTGCTGACCACCATTGCGGCAATGTTCATCGCGGCCCAAGGCTTTCCTGGCTGGCTGCCGCTATTTGGCCTGCTAATCGGCGGCTACATGGCGGCGGGTGCGGCAGGGGTCTTTAACATGGTCTACGAGCGCGACATCGATGCCTTAATGGAGCGCACTGCAAGCCGCCCGGTGGTGACCTCGGTGGTGAGCCCTGCTCAGGCACTCGTCTTTGGCTCGCTGCTGACCGTGCTGTCGTTTGTGGTCATCGCCGGCACCTCCAACTTGCTGGCGGCGCTGTTATCTTGGGCGGGAATAGCCTTTTACCTGATCATCTACACCATGTGGCTCAAGCGCAGCACCTGGCACAACATCGTCATCGGCGGGGCGGCGGGCGCTATCCCACCGCTAGTCGGCTGGGCTGCGGTCACCGGCGACCTTAACGCGATGGCCTGGCTGCTCTTTACGCTGGTCTTCGTCTGGACCCCGGTCCATTTCTGGGCGTTGGCGCTGTTGATCAAAGATGACTACCGCGCTGTGGGGGTGCCGATGGCCCCGGCGGTCATAGGTGAGCGGGCTACGGTTCTGCAGATGGTAGTTTACGCTGTGCTGACTGTGGGCGTAACAGTGATTATCTTTGCTCTGCGCGAGTTTAGCTTGATCTATCTCTTGGTGGCGGTAGCTCTGAACGCGATGCTGCTGCTGCGCGTGCTGGCGCTCTATTTACAGGTTAATCAGGGGCGACTTACGCGCAGTCGGGCACTTTCTCTCTATAAGTTCTCGATGCTCTATCTGGCGCTGTTGTTTATTGCCATGGCGCTCGATCGGACCTTTTTCTTTCTTTAAAGTCATGACGCCTAGGTTTAAGGGGTTTTAATGAACTGCTGTGAGTTAATAAGGAGTGTATGACGCGATGCAAAGATGGTTGAAGGTGGCGCTGCTAAGTCTGTGGCTTGGACTCCCCGCCTTGGCCCAGACCCTGCCGGTTCCCAGCATCCTCGATGTCGCTTCGCCGAAAGCGGCGGAGGTAAGCACCCTGTTCTGGTGGGTGATAGGGCTTAGCGTGCTCGTTATGCTGGCGGTAACGGCATTTTTGGGGGCGATCATCTGGCGGGGCCTAAAGGATCGCCAGCGTACCGAGGAGCCGCCACAGACCCACGGCAACGTCGCGCTGGAAGTGATGTGGACTGTGGTTCCGCTGCTGATTGTGGGAGTGCTATTCGCGCTTACCGCGATCTCGACCTTTCGTCTCCACGGCCTGGCTGCCCCTCAAGATGCCCTCCACATCAGAGTGGTGGGTTGGCAGTTCTGGTGGGAGATGCGTTATGCCGAAGAGGGGATCGTCACCGCCAACGAACTGGTGGTGCCGGTAGGCCGTCCGGTGAGGCTCGAGCTGACTTCTGGCGATGTCATACACAGCTTCTGGATTCCGCAACTAGCCGGTAAGACGGACATGATCCCCGGCCAGGTGCGCTATTTATGGTTCACTCCCAAGCGCCCCGGCATCTTCCACGGCCAGTGTGCTGAGCTCTGCGGCGACTCGCATGCCAACATGCTCCTGCGCGCCATCGTGCTGCCACCTGAAGAATTCGCTGCGTGGGTGGCCGCCGCACAGCAGGCGCCGGCTGCCCCCGTGGATGCGCTGGCCCAGCAGGGCAGTCAGCTCTTTGTGCAAAGGGGCTGTATCACCTGCCATACCGTGTTAGAGCGCCGCACCGCACCCCGCCCGGGACCTGATCTGAGCCACATCGGCAGCCGCACCAGTATCGCTGCGGGGGTGCTGCCTAACAACCGTGAAGCGATGATGCGTTGGCTAATGCACCCCGAAATTGTTAAGCCCGGTAATCTAATGCCCAACCTGGGCCTGGATCAGACTGAGGCTGAGGCGCTAGCCGCCTATCTGGAGACCCTAGCGCTACCTGGGTTTGATCTGCGCGCCGCTATCGACGTCGCTCTTGATGGTGGCCCAAGCAATCAAATCGATGCTTACGGCTACCTCGTAGATACCGATACTCCTGCTAAAGAGCTCGCTTTGGAGAGACCGTGAGTATAGCCCTCCCTGCTTCCCAAGCCGCAGTCAAGCCGTGGTGGCTCGATCTCTTGACTACCGTCGATCATAAAAAGATCGGTCTGCTGTACATCGTCACCGGTTTTGCGTTCTTTGCCCTAGGCGGAATCCTCGGGGGGCTTATGCGCTTGCAGTTGGCGCAGCCCGGGCTGGACCTGGTGACCGCGCAGCTCTATAACCGGATCCTCAGCATGCACGGCACCACCATGGTGTTTTTGTTCATCATCCCCATCGCAGCGGGTTTTGGCAACTACTTCCTGCCGCTGATGATCGGGGCGCGCGACATGGCGCTGCCGCGGATGAACGCCTTTGCCTACTGGCTCTATCTGTTCGGCGGGCTGCTAATTTACGCCGCGCCGCTCTTCGGCGGGGTCGCCGAGGGCGGTTGGGTAGCTTACTTTCCTTTCTCAGCGAGCGAGTTCCAGCCGACCGCTGGGCTTGATACCTGGCTCTTGGCCTTGCAGTTAGTCGGGTTCTCGTCGATCTTTGGCAGCATCAACTTCATTGCCACCATCATCAACTTGCGCACTAAGGGGATGGGCTGGCGGCACCTGCCGCTCTTTGCCTGGGGGATACTGGCCACCTCGTTGTTGGCGGTGATCGCTACGCCCGCCATCACCGTCGCCACCATGCTCACCTGGCTCGACCGGACGGTCGGCATCAGCCTGTTTGACCCTGCCATCGGTGGTGATCCGGTCTTGTATCAGCATCTGTTCTGGTTCTACTCGCATCCGGCGGTCTACATGATGGTGCTGCCGTGGTTCGGTCTCGTCTCGGAGATCCTGCCGACCTTTAGCCGCAAGCCGATTTTCGGCTATAAGGCGCTGGTCGTTGCGACCATGTTGATCACCCTGGTGAGCTTTATAGTATGGGCGCATCACATGTTTACGGCAGTGGGAGATCCCATACTCGAGCTGATTTTCGCCTTTACCACCATGCTGGTCGCGGTCCCGACCGGCGTCAAGATCTTCAACTGGCTGGCCACGGTCTGGCGCGGCAAGATCACCTTCAACACCGCCATGCTGATGTCCATAGGCTTTATCTTTAACTTTACCATCGGCGGGATTACCGGCGTGGCGCTCTCGGTAGTGCCTCTTAACTGGCAACTGCATGATACCCACTGGGTGGTAGCGCACTTCCACAACATCCTGGTAGGCGGTAGCGTCTT
>Ga0208735_100368_pt1 | contig 22077 bp, 19 predicted proteins | sample Subbio12Aug_8Aab_FD_184829 | JGI IMG/M metagenome (GOLD analysis project Ga0208735, IMG submission 184829) | Serpentinite rock and fluid subsurface biosphere microbial communities from McLaughlin Reserve, California, USA - CR12Aug_8Aab (SPAdes) | ecosystem: Environmental > Terrestrial > Deep... | reverse complement strand
GTGGTCTTCGGCTTCTTCACGAATTCGGATTCGGCGAGACTGACTTGTTTCATCTTTCTTCCCCAGGAATCAATATGCCGATTAGATACATCCCTTGGCCATTGGTTCAAGGTTTTTCAGAGAATCCCTAAGGGCAGAAGTCCGCAGAGGCCGTAACGCGGACTCATACAGATCAATGCGTTACGTGCTGACGAATCAAACGGTTGGATTGCGGCATCGGCAGGCAAAGGAAACCATGTCGGTTGTGTTTTGTCGGTAGTTCTTGACAGCTACCGACGTTTCGCAACATCATGACGACATGGACAGTTCGCACCGGAGCATTCTGGATCTTGCCGCCCAGCACGGCCTTATTCGCCCACGCGATCTCAATGAGCGTGGGCTGCCCACGGTCGCCCTCACGCGGCTGGTGCGGCAAGGGCTGCTCCAGCGAGTGGGACGGGGCCTCTACGCGATTCCGGACCGGGCCGTCTCGGAACACGGCGCACTCACCGAGGTGGCACGCAAGCACCCGCAAGCCATCGTCTGCCTACTGTCGGCACTGCGCCTACATGAACTCACCACACAGTCGCCGTTCGAGGTCTGGCTGGCAATCCCCAACAAGGCACGCGCGCCAAAGATGGACTATCCCCCGCTGCGCATCGTGCGCTTCTCTGGCGCCGCGCTGACGGAGGGGATCGAGGAGCACCTCATCGATGGTGTGCCGGTGCGCGTGACCAACGTCGCCCGGACGGTGGCCGACTGCTTCAAGTTCCGCAACAAGATCGGCCTGGATGTCGCGCTGGAGGCGCTGCAGGAGTCCTGGCGTGCCAAGCGCGTCAGCATGGATGAGCTGTGGCGTTTTGCTGCGCTGTGCCGTGTGGCCAATGTGATGCGCCCCTACATGGAGAGCCTGTCATGAACCAGCGCAACATGGCCGCCTCGGTGCGCGCCCGCCTGCTCAACCGCGCCCGCGAGACCCGGCAGGACTTCAATCTGATCTTGACCCGCTATGCGCTTGAGCGCCTGCTTTACCGGCTCAGCATTTCCCCCCACGCCGACCAGTTCCTGCTGAAAGGCGCGCTGCTGTTCGACTTGTGGTTCGACATCCCACATCGCCCGACACGCGACGCCGATCTGCTGGGCTTCGGCTCGGCCGAGATCCCATATGTCGAGGCGGCGTTTCGGGACATCTGTACGGTGGAACTGGACGACGGCATACGCTTCCAGCCTGACTCGGTACGCGCGGAGGATATCCGCAAGGAGGCCAACTACTCCGGTGTCCGGGTCACGCTGATCGGCCTGTTGGACGGTGCCCGATGCCACGTGCAGGTCGACGTGGGTTTCGGCGACGCCGTGACGCCCGGCCCCGAGGCCGTCGACTACCCGGTGATGCTGCCGGACATACCATCGCCCGAAGGCTGGGCGTGGACATTGGTGGGGTCGCCCCAGTGGATCGGCATGTGGACGGTGTCGTTGAGATGGTGCTCGACGCCACTTCGCGCAGCGTCGAACCTCTGACCGCCGAGCGCTTGTTTGGCTGGCGCGCGGCGCTGTTCCCGACTGGGTACTCGGGCATGACTCGGATCGCCGCAGGCCAGTGGCGTGGCGATGCCGACGGCCCAATGCAGGTCGTTTCCGGGCCGATGGGGCGGCGCAAGATTCATTTCCAGGTCCCGCCAGCGGATGTGCTGGCTGCCGAGACGGCGCGCTTTCTGGCATGGGCGAATGCGGAAACCGGCGAGCCTGCGCTCGTCAAGGCCGGGCTGGCGCACTTGTGGTTCGTGACGCTGCATCCCTTCGACGACGGCAACGGGCGCATCGCCCGCGCCGTGGGTGATCTGTTTCTGGCGCGTGCCGATGGCAGTTCGCAGCGCTTCTACAGCCTGTCGGCGCAGATCCAGCGGGAGCGCAGGGACTATTACGATGTGCTGGAACGCACGCAGAAAGGAACGCTCGACGTCACTGGCTGGCTGTTGTGGTTCCTCGGCACGCTGGGACGCGCTGTTACGAGCGCGCAGGCCACGCTGGACACCGTGCTGGTTAAAGCGCGCTTCTGGCAGCGCTGGGCAGGCACATCACTGAACGAGCGGCAGGTCAAGTTGCTCAACCGCCTGCTCGATGGTTTCGAGGGTAAGCTCACCAGCAGCAAGTGGGCTGCCATCGCCAAATGCTCCCCCGACACCGCGCTGCGTGACATCACACAGTTGCTGGACTTGGGTGTGCTGAAAAAGCCCCCCGGCGGCGGACGAAGCACCGGCTACGAATTGGCGGATCAATAGCCGGAGCCAGAAGCGTTAGTCAGACCGGCAGCGATGCGAGGGCCTGCTGCAACGTCCTGTTCTGGTCGCCCGGGCGGTCGCTACGTCGATGCCCAGGTCCTTGGTGTTCTGCAACCAACGCTGTGCCCACGCCATGACCTCGTCGCGATCAAAGCGGATGAGCTTCTGGACCTGCCGATATGGGATGCTTCTTCCTCTCAAGTCCGCACTGGCAGAGATCCTTCCCAAAATGCCAGCCAGTCGCGCCCAATATCTAGCGGCGCCAGGCGACCCGCAACAGGTTCTCTCCCTGGTTGTAGTGAAACTCCAGTTCGCCACGGTAAGCGTTGTGGAGTGCCTCGCCGAGATCGCGCGCCAGGTGGACGTCGGTCGTCGTGATCGTCATGCCGTCGGCCTCGTCGGCTGCGGCAATGATGCGTGACAGCGGGTGCTCCGCCCGTTCGCGCGCTTCGCGATGGCGCAACAGATTGAGGATTTCATCGCGATGGGCGGCGAAAAACGCGCCACCGATCCGGACGAATCCTGCGGGATAAGAGTCGCGGATGCGCCGGCAGGCCGGGCAGGTCACCTGGTACGCTTCGGCAGGCCGAGTCGCCCAGGTCCATCGTCCGGCTGCATAGACCGCGCCACATTCGCCGCAGACGGCGGGTTCGCACAGCTTGCCGCCCAGCTTGTAGGTGTCGTGCCCCCGTTCCTGACGCAACTGGTCGTGCCGGACGGGACGGAATCCGGCATCGTTGATGCGTTCGCTCATGGTCGTTTCCTTTTCTTGTGCCTGCCACCGTGAAAATTCGTCCGATTACCTCATCCGGCGCGCCAAATAGTCGACCACGTCGCCCAGCGTCACCAGTTTCACATAATCGGCCTCGGGAATCTCGACGCCGAACCTGCCGTTCAATCCGAGCAGGAAGTTGAGCCAATCCATCGAGTCGAGGTCGACCTGGCGGCGCAGGGGACGGTCGTCGCGCAGCGCGGTCGCCTCGACCTCGGGGGCGATCGACAGCAGGATGGCGATGGCGGTCGCGCGGATCTCCGCTGGGTTCATGTTTCCTCCGTGTCCAGTTCTTCCGGATGCTGCAACCGTTCGGCCAGTTCGCGCAAAAACAGGGCGCCGCGGTGGCCGTCGGACACGCGGTGGTCGGCCGACAGGCTGGCCGTGACCATCGGCGTCGCCTTGAGGCGGCCGGCCCCATCGTTACCCTCGACCCAGGGCCGCTCGGCAATGCGGCCGAAGCCGACCAAGGCCACCTGCGGCGGATAGATCACGCCGAACACGGCCAGGCTGCCCTGGTCGCCGAGATTGGTGACGGTGATCGTCGCCTCGCTCAGTTCGGAACTCTTCAGCGAGCCGGCGCGGGCGCGTTTCACCAGGTCGGTGAGTTCCTGCATCAACTGTGTCATCGACCTGCTGCCGGCATCGAGCAGCGCGGGCGCGATCAGCCCGCCCTGGCGCAGTGCGATCGCGACGCCGAGGTTGATGCGCCCGGCCGGGACGAACGCGCCGTCGCGGAACCAGCCGTTGAGTTCGGGGTAGCGCAGCAATGCGCGCGCCACCGCCTTGAGCAGCAGCGCCGCCGGCAGCAGGCGCTCGGCCAGCGGACGCCGGACATTCTCCTCCCGCAACCAGTCGAGCGCGCGCGCCAGGGGAATGTCCTCGGCGACGTAGTAATGCGGAATCTCGCGCTTGGAGCGCGCCATCGCGGCTGCAATGGTCTTGCGCATCTCCGCTGTCCGGCCTGCGGGCGAGGGCTGCGGCAGGGGGACGGCGGCGTCGACATCCGCGACGGTGACGCTGCCGTGCGGGCCGCTGCCGACCACCCGGTCGAGGTCGATGCCCCTCTCGGCGGCATGCTTGCGCGCCGCGGGGGAGATCATGCGCCGCGGCGGGAAAGTCGGCGCTGGCGGGACGGCACTGGGCCGGCCCGCCTCCAACATGGGGACGGCGCCAAGCCGTTCCGCCGCCAGCATGGGGACGGCAATACCGGGCTCACCACCTTCCAGCAGCCGCGCCATCACCGTGCCGACCGGCATCTTCCGGCCGACCTCGGCGAGCAGCTCGGCGACCGTGCCTTCCTGCCAGCACTCGACGTCGACCGCCGCCTTGACGGTATCGACCACGCAGACCACCTGGCCCTTCTTCACGGCGTCGCCGGGCTTCACCTTCCATTCGAGCAGGGTGCCCTCGTCCATGTCGGCGCCGAGCGACGGCAGCTTGAAATCGATCATGAGAACAGCCCTTTCACCGCGGCGACAATCTTGTCTGCTTGCGGCAGCGCCGCGTCCTCGAGATGCTTCGCATACGGAATTGGCACTTCCTCGCTGCAGACGCGCGCGACCGGTGCGTCGAGTTCGAAGAAGGCGCTTTCCATGATGCGCGCGACCACCTCGGCCGCGAAACCGCCGCTCTTCCAGTTCTCGTCGACAACCACCGCCCGATGGCACTTGGCGACCGCGGCCACGATGCTCGCCGTGTCGAGCGGACGCAGCACGCGCAGGTCGAGCACCTCGGCCTCGATGCCCTGTGCGGCCAGGGTTTCCGCCGCGGCGAGCGCCTTGGGCAGGCAGCCGCCATAGGTGATGATGGCGACATCCTTGCCCGCGCGCCTGACCTTGGCGGAGGCGATGTCGACGCGCCAGTCGTCGGGCAGTTCGCCTTCGGTGTTGAACAGCTGGCAATGCTCGAAGATCACCACCGGGTCGGGATCGGCGAGTGCCGGCGCCAGCATGCCGCGCGCATCCTCGAGGGTCGCCGGCGCGAGCACCTTGATGCCGGGGATGTGCGCGTACCAGCCCTCGAAGCTGTGCGAGTGCTGCGCGGCGAGCTGGCGCCCTGCGCCGGTACACATCCGGATCACCAGCGGCACCGAGAACTGGCCGCCCGACATGTGGCGGTAGAGCGCGGCGGTATTCACGATCTGGTCGAGCGCGAGCAGGCTGAAATTCACCGTCATCACCTCGACGATGGGCCGCAGGCCGCCGAGCGCCGCGCCGATGCCGGCGCCGACGAAGCCCAATTCGGACAGCGGCGTGTCGCGGATGCGTTCCGGCCCGAACTCCTCGAGGAAACCCTTGGAGAACGCATAGGTGCCGCCGTAGCAACCGACGTCCTCGCCCATCAGGAAGACGCGCGGATCGTTCTGCAAGGCCTCGCGCATCGCCTCGCGCACGGCTTCGCGGTAGGAGAGTCGGCGCGTCATGATGTGTGCACGTCCTTGAGCAGGTCCGCGACGGGCTCCCAGCCGCCCGCCTCGGCAAAGGCGACGGCATCTTCCACTTCCCGCTGCGCCGCCGCGTCGAGGGCGAGGAACGCCTCTTCTGTGAGCTTGCCTTCGCTCTTGAGCCGGGCGGTGAACGTGTGGATCGGCCCGCGCGTCTTCCATTCCTCGACCTCCGCCTTGTCGCGATACAGCTCGGCGTCGAACATCGAATGGGCGCGGAAGCGGTAGGTCTGGTACTCGAGAAACATCGGCCCGCCCCCGCGCACGCGCTGCACGGCCTGCTGCGTCGCCTCATGCACGGCAACGATGTCCATGCCATCGACGCGCTGCGCCGGCATGGCATAGGACGCCGCCTTGGCGCAGAAGTCGGTCTGCGCCTCGGCGCGCTCGATCGCGGTACCCATGCCGTAGAGGTTGTTCTCGCAGCAGAACAGCACCGGCAGTTTCCAGAGGGCGGCAAGGTTCAGCGACTCGTGGAAGGCGCCCTCGGCCACCGCGCCATCGCCGAAGAAGCAGGCGGTGACGCGGTCCTCGTTCAGCATCTGCGCCGCGAGGCCGAGGCCGGTGGCCAGCGGCAGCCCGCCTGCGACGATGGCGTTGCCGCCGAAGAGCCGCGTCTGCGCATCGAACAGGTGCATCGAGCCGCCGCGGCCGCGCGCGCAGCCCTCGCGCTTGCCGTACATCTCGGCCATGATCGCGCCCATGCTCATGCCGCGCAGCAGCGCGTGGCCGTGCTCGCGATAGGTGGCGACGACGTTGTCCTCCGCGCGCAAGGCGGCCAGCGCGCCGGCCGCCACCGCCTCCTCGCCGATGTAGAGGTGCAGGAAGCCGCGGATCTTGCCGGCGCCGTAAAGCTCCGCGCACTTCTCCTCCATGCGGCGGGTGCGCAGCATGTCGGCCAGCAAGCGCTGCGCGAAGTCCTTGTCCCAGGGCACCGGGCCGCTGGGCGGGGGCGGGGCGCGATGATCGATCGTCATGTCAGGCACCCGACTCCAGCGTGGACAGGTCACCCTCGGGCAGGCCGAGCTCGCGCGCCTTCAGCAGCCGGCGCATGATCTTGCCGCTGCGCGTGCGCGGCAGGCTCGGCAGCACGGCGATCTCCTTGGGCGCGACGGCGGCGCCGAGGCGCTTCCTGGCATGGCCGAGCAGTTCCATGCGCAGCGCCTCCGAGTCCGCGTAGCCCTGCTTCAGCGAGACGAAGGCCTTGACCGTCTCGCCGACCACCGGGTCGGGCTTGCCGATGACGCCGGCCTCGGCCACGGCCGGGTGCTCCATCAGCGCGCTTTCGACCTCGAACGGGCCGATCAGGTGGCCGGCCGATTTGATCACGTCGTCGGCGCGGCCGACGAACCAGTAGTAACCGTCGGCGTCGCGCTTCGCCAGGTCGCCGGTCAGGTACCACTCATTGTTCGGGCCGGCGAAGCACTTGCGGTAGCGCTCCTCGTTGTTGAGGTAGCCGCGGAACATCGAGGGCCAGCCGGACTTGAGCGCCAGTTCGCCCTCGACGTCGGGCGTGTCGATCAGCGTGAGCGAGCCGTCCTCGTTGCGCTTGACGATCGCCGCGTCGATGCCGGGCAGCGGCCGCCCCATTGAGCCGGGCTTGATGTCGAAGGCCGGCGTGTTGGCGATCATGATGCCGCCAGTCTCGGTCTGCCACCAGTTGTCGTGGATGGGCAGGCCGAGTACCTCCTTGCCCCAGCGCACCGCCTCGGGGTTGAGCGGCTCGCCGACGCTGGCGATGAAGCGCAGCTTGGGAAAACGGTATTTCGCGGGAATCTCGGCCCCGGCCTTCATCAGCATGCGGACCGCCGTCGGCGCGGTGTACCAGACCGTCACGCCTTCATCCTGGAGGATGGCATACCAGCGCTCGGCGTCGAATTCGGCGCGATCGACGATCGAGGTCACGCCGTGCAGCAGCGGCGCGATGATGCCGTAGGACGTGCCCGTGACCCAGCCCGGATCGGCGGTGCACCAGAAGATGTCCTCGGGATGCAGGTCGAGCGCGTATTTTCCGGTCGCCCAATGCGTCGCCACTGCGCCATGCACGTGGATCGCGCCTTTCGGCGTGCCCGTGGTGCCGCTGGTGAAGTGCAGCAACGCCATGTCCTCGGGGCCGGTCGGCGCGGTCTCGCATTGCTCGCTTGCCGCCGCCATCAGCGTCGCCAGGTCGAGCGTGTCCGGCACGTCCGTCGTGCCGCCATCTTCGGCCACCAGCAACACGTGCTTCAAGGTCGGCATCCGCTCGCGCGCCTTCGCCACCTTGCGCTCGTAGAGCAGGTCCGTGGTGACGAGCACGCTGCCGCCGCCCAGATTCATCCGCGTGGCGATCGGTTCCGGCCCGAAGGCTGAAAACAGCGGCGAAACGATGCAGCCGTTTTTCAGGCTGCCGAGCACCGCGACATACAGTTCGGGAATGCGCCCGGCCAGGACGAATACGCGCTCACCCTTGCCGATCCCCAGCGCGCGCAACACAGCGCAGAAGCGGCCGGTCAGCTCGGCCAGCTCGCCATAACCGATGTCGCGCGCTGGAGACCCCGGGGCGAGGAAGCGAAAGGCCGTCCGGTTGCGCCCCGCTCCTGCCGCGTGGCGATCCACCGCGAGTACCGCGAGATTGACGCGGTCCGCCGCGCCGGCGATCTCCCGCAACGCCGCCCGCCAGGAGAACGCCGCACGCCCGCCCTCGTAGTCCGAAAAGTTCGGCGCAACCCGAAGGTCGGTTGCGCTCTTGCGGATGACCGATCCACGCTCCATTGCACCCTCCCCGCCGCCTCGAAACGCCCGACGTGCCCGCGCATTGCCGCACCGATCCAAATATAGCCCTACGCCTGCCGACTGGAAAGCTCCGGGCGCGCTCCGGTGGATTTCCCGCGTGCCCGCCCCCGCGGGCCGTGCCCGCAGGGTCAGGCGCCGCGGCCTTTCTGCCAGAGCGCGTCGTCCCGCCCGGCCTGGCGGTTGAGCCAGCGCGCCAGCACGAACAGCAGATCGGACAGTCGATTGAGATATTGGCGGGCCGGGGTCGACACCGCTTCCCTCTGCGCCAGCGCGACCACCGCGCGTTCGGCGCGCCGGCAGACCGTGCGGGCTTGATGCGCCAGTGCGGCGGCGCGCATGCCGCCCGGCAGGATGAATTCCTTGAGCGGTTCCAGTTCGCCGTTGAATCGGTCGATCGCCGTTTCGAGCCGGCCCGGCTGCGTGGGCTGGAGAAAGCTGGCGCCCGGCACCGACAGCTCGCCGCCCAGATCGAACAGGTCATGCTGGATGCCGGTAAGCAGCACGCGCACCTCGTCCGGCAGTTCCTCGCAGAGCAACAGGCCGACGCCGGCATTGAGTTCGTCCACGTCGCCCAGAGCGGCGATGCGCGGGCCGTCTTTGCCGATGCGCGAGCCGTCCCCCAGCCCGGTCAGGCCGGCATCCCCGGTGCGGGTGTAAATCTTCGACAGTCTGTAACCCATCGGGGGAGCTTACATGAAAAGCGCTTTCCTGTATGCTTCACCCTCCCCGCACCAAACAACCCGCAGGAAGGAATCGGCACCCCGTCGGTCCGCCCGACGGGGTGCCGTATCGTTCGGGGTTCACCAAGGGAGGAAAGTCGAATGTTGTGCCGGCGGCATACCGCGCAGGGGCCATGGGTCATCGTGCCCGCCCCGCGCCCGCCCAGGTTCCGTGCCCGACAACCGGTGCGCGCGGCGGCGGGATGACCGTGCGCGCGCGCGAGGCCTTTTATGCCAAGCAGAAATTTCTGTTTGCGCTGGTCTTCGTCGTTGTGGCCGTGGTGCCGCTGCTCATCCTGAATTTCAACGCCGCGCGTTTCTACCAGGATTCGTGGATCGAGGGGACTTCCCTCGAATTGACGACCCTGGCGCGCGACCGCAAGGAAATCATCGACCGTTTCCTGGCGGCCGAAGAGGATCTGCTGGCGGGATATCTTTCGTTTTTCGGGCCGCATGCCCTGGTCGACGGACAGCGCCTCGGCCGACTGTTCGATGCCACGAACCGCAGCGGAGCGATCACCGACCTCGGCGTCATCGACCATCTCGGCTGGCATCGCGCCTACCACGGCCCCTTCGAACAGGCGTTGTCCAATGAAAACTATGCCCAGGCCGATTGGTTTGCCGAAGTCATGAAGGGGGGGCGCTACGTCAGCGATGTCTTTCCCGGCGTGCGCCAGGTTCCCCATCTCGTCGTGGCGGTCGCCGATGCCGACCGGCGCTGGATTCTGCGTGCCACCGTCAATTCCGCCTTCTTCAACAGCCTGCTTGAATCGGTGAATGTCGGTCCGGACGGCGATGCCTTCATCGTCAACCGGCGCGGCGAATGGCAGACGCCCAGCCGACGTGGTCAGGATGTCCCCAGTCCCGCCCAGCTGGCCCTGTTCGCGGATCTGGCGGACCGGGGCGGCAAGGCGGTCCGGTCGGGCGACCACCTGGTCAGCGCGATTGCGGTGAATGACGGCCGCTGGCTCATGGTGCTCAAGTCCAGCCTGCCCGCGGCCCTGGCGTCCTACGACGAGGCGCGGCGTCTGGATACGGCCGTGGTGGCGATCGCGACGGTGTTGATCGTCCTGGTCGCGGTGGTGCTGACCCGCTCGATGATCGGGCGCCTGGAGCGCGCCGAACAGGATCGCAGTGTTCTGGTCAACCACATGGGGGAGATGGAAAAGATGGCGCTGATCGGGCGCCTGGCCGCCAGCGTCGCCCACGAAATCAACAATCCGCTGCAGCTGATTGCGGACCAGGCCGGCTTGATGCGCGATCTGATGGAAGACGAGCGGCAGGAGAGCTTGCTGCATGCGGAGGATTATTTCCTCGCGCTGGGAAAAATCCGGACGCAGACCGGACGCGCCGGCACGATCACCCGGCGCCTGCTCGGTTTTTCCCATGCGCCGGAAGGCAGGGACATGGAAATCGACATCAACCAGGCGCTCGAGGAGACCGTGGCGCTGTTCGAACACGAAGCCAGGCGCCATCGCATCGTCCTGCTGCGGCGCTACGGCGCCAACCTGCCGAAAGCGATCTGCGATCCGGCTCGTCTGCAGCAGGTGATTCTGAATATCCTGCACAACGCGATCGATGCCATCGGCAAGGACGGCTCGATCGAGATCGCCAGCCGCCTTGCCGGCGATCGGGTTGCGGCGGATTTCGCCGACAATGGTCCGGGCCTGAGCGGCACGGTGCTGACGCATCTGTACGATCCGTTTTTCACCACGAAGCCGAAGGGCAAGGGCACGGGGCTCGGGCTTTACGTCTCGCGCGAGATCATGGAGAAAAGCGGCGGGCGCCTGACGGCGGCCAACCGGCAGGAGGGTGGCGCGGTATTCAGTTTGTATTTGCCGGCAGCGGACCGCCGCCAAACCGGCGGCGCCGAACAGAGGGTTTGACGGTTTTTTTAAGGGGAGAGAGTTAGCAATGGGAGTCTCTAGAGAGTTTTACGCACTTATGATGCATGGAGCGCGAAGTTTCGCGCGCTGGGAAATCGACACCTCGCTCCGCATCCTGCATGACCGGCGCCGCATGGGGTTGCTGCTGCTGCTGATCCTGCCCGTCTTCTTGATCGGCACGACCTTCGCCGAATCGGTCAATGAAGCCCTGCCGAACGTGTTGGGGGGCAAGCAGGCATTCAGTCCTGCCTACTACACGACCACGATTTTCCTGGCGTCGATCGCCGTCGGCGTCGTGGCCGGCCTGATCACCGGCTGCATCGGCGCCGGCGGGGGTTTCATCATCGCCCCCGCGCTCATGAGCGCGGGCGTCAAGGGCATCCTTGCCGTCGGCACCGACCTGTTCCACATTTTCGCCAAGGCGATCATGGGCAGCGTCCTGCACCGCAAGCTGGGCAACATTTCCGTGATGCTCGCGGTGACCTTCCTGGTCGGCTCCATCGGCGGCGCGACCCTGGGCGGCTACATCAACCGAACAATCTACGAGGCCAACCCGGTTCTTTCCGACGCCTTCATCACCACGGTCTATGTCTTCCTGCTCGGCTTCCTCGGTTTTTACGGCCTGTCCGACTACCTGCGGATACGCAAGGCCTCCCGCAAGCCGGCTGCGCAGGGCAGGGTCGAGGGCAGCAATCAGGTTGCGCCAGACCACGACGACATGACCTCGCTGTCGCGCAGGATCCAGTCGGTCAACATCCCGCCGATGATTCATTTCGACGAAGGCGTGGTTCCGGGCGGCCGCAAGGTTTCCGCACTGTTCCTGGTCATCAGCGGTTTCATCGTCGGCATCGCCGCCGCCATCATGGGTGTGGGCGGCGGGTTCCTCACCTTCCCGATTTTCGTCTATGTCCTCGGCGTTTCGGCCTCGACGACGGTCGGCACGGACATCCTGCAAATCGTGTTCACCGCGGGCTACGCGGGCATCGGCCAGTATGCGATCTACGGCTTCATCTTCTACACGCTGGCGATGGGGATGCTGCTCGGTTCCCTGTTCGGCATCCAGATCGGCACGCTGGTGACCAAGGTGGTATCAGGGGTGACCATCCGCGGTTTCTTCGCCGTTGCCGTGCTGGCTGCTTTTGCCAACCGCATCTTCGCGCTGCCCGGCAAGCTGGGGAACCTGGGCTACATTCCGCTGTCGGCCGAAGCCGGACTGCTCATCGAGCGCATCGGCATCGCCATCTTCTTCGTCGTCCTCAGCACGTTCACGATCTGGGTGTTCTGGACATTCTTCAGCAACCTCAAGACGCTCAAGCGGGAGGATTGAACATGATCCACGACAAAAAGGAATTTGGCCTCGGCTTGATTCTGCTGACCGGATTTTTCCTGGTGCTTGCCGTCCTCTTCATGCCGCTGTGGCCGGACGGAAAGAACACGATCAGCTATCTCGACAACGTGTTCAATTCGATCTCGAAAAATTCGGCCTATTACATTCCCGATCTGAACGAGAAGGCCGAAAAGCATGCCGGGAGCGCCGTCAGCCTGACCCTGCAGGCCGCCAGCGCGCCCCAGGCCGAGCGCATGGAAAAGCTGCTCGGTCAGGGCGGGGCCGGCGTCACGCGCCAGGAGATGCAGTTGGCCGTCGATGCCGACCTCGGCAAGCTGCTCGGCCAGGCGCTGACCGATGCCGACCTGATGTTCGCCAATGACGGCGCGGCGGTCACCGCCAAGTATGGTCTCGAAGCGCGTCAGGCGCTCTTCGACTGGCACAAGATCCTTTCCGCCGCGGCGAAGGATCTCGATCGCCAGGGGCGCTTTGCCGAGAGCAAGATCCTGCACGACGTGGTCACCAAGGGCGTCGAGCCGGCCTACAATTACTACGGCATCGAAGCCATACCGATCATGGACCTGTTCTGGATCGTGCTGGCGGCCTTGGTGGGTTATGTCATTTATACGGTATGGTATGGGTATGCCATCCTCTTCCTGTTTGAGGGGATCGGACTGAGGCTCGAACACTAAATCCGTCCCGGCGCCGCGTCGGGACGAGGTTCCGGCGCGGCGCCGGGGGAGGTTTTCATGTTTGGCTGGATTGTTGACCTTTTCCGCCGGCGCGGCCGGCGGCACGACGATCGCATCCAGTCTGCATTCCAGACGCATTTCAAGAACTTTCGCGCCCTGCTGACGGCCAACAATAACGCGCTCGAAGGCATGGCCCGGGCGGAGGCCATGCTGCGCTCGGGCAGACCGTTCGGCATGACCTTCGTGCGCGGCGAGCTGACGGCGCTGACGGTCAATGTTTACAAGATGATCCAGAGCCTGACGGTGCTGTCCGAAGGGCGTTACCGGGGCCTGAATGACAGCTTCGCCGCCGTCACCCACCGCATCGAGGCGATCCTTTCGCGCCAGCCCGAGGTCAAGGGCAGGGTGTTCACCTACTCGATCGACGAGATCGAGCGCAGCCTCATTAACCAGGTCGGCGGCAAGATGGCCAATCTGGGTGAGATGCGCAACCTGCTGGGTATCCGCGTTCCGGACGGCTTCGCTGTCACCGCCGCCGCCGCCAAGCATTTCATGGAGGTGAGCCACACTCAGATCGAGATCAATCGCCTGCTCCAAACCCTGGACCTCGACGATCTCACGGCGCTTTATTCCGTCAGTTCCGAAATTCAGGAGCTGATCCGGGCGACATCCTTTCCGGACGATCTGGAGCGCGCCATCCGCGCGCAGACCCACGAGTTGATCGAGCGACAGGGGAAGAACGACTTCAAGGTGGCGCTGCGTTCGAGTGCGCTGGGCGAGGACAGCGATGTCAGCTCCTTCGCCGGACAGTATCGCAGCCGCCTGCGCATCGGCCTGGACGATATTCTTCCGGTGTATCGCGACATCCTGGCCGGCAAGTACCAGAGCCAGGCGATCGTCTATCACCAGCAGCGCGGCTTCCGGCATCAGGATGTCATCATGTGCGTGGGATGCATCGTCATGGTGGATGCCCATGTCAGCGGGGTCGTATATACCCGCCCGCCCGCCGATGCCGGGGCGGGGCATCTGCTGATCCATGCCGCACTCGGGCTGGGGGATCAGATCGTGGATGGGGTGGCGGCCTACGACATGCTCGAAGTCGAGCGCGAACCGCCGCATGCCATTTGCTGCCGCAAGGAGGCGCAGCCGGGCCGGGGACCGTGTCTTGCCGAGACGCAGGTGCGCGAACTGGCGGAACTCTCCCTGCGCATCGAGGCGCATTTCGGCGGGCCGCAGGACATCGAGTGGGCGATCGACGCGAGCGGCGATCTCTACATCCTGCAGGCGCGACCGCTCGATACCGCACCTGTCCCGGTAACGGAAGCCCAGGCTCCTGCCGGCGCGGTCGATGCGCAGCTGCTGGTGGAGGGCGGGGTGACCGCCAGCCAAGGCGTTGCCGTCGGGCCGGTGTTCAAGGTCAATTGCGCGCTCGACGTGCTCGAGTTTCCCAAAGGCGCCGTGCTGGTGGTGGAAACGCCCTGGCCGGAGTGGGCGGTGCTCATCAGTCGCGCCGCCGGCGTGATCAGCGACACCGGCCAGAGCGCGACCCATCTGGCGACCGTGGCGCGGGAGTTCGGCGTTCCGGCCCTGTTCGACGGCGGGGACGCATCGGCCCGGCTGGAGAATGGCCAGATCGTCACGCTGTGCGCCGACAGCCGCCGGGTTTATGCCGGTCGCGTCGAGGCCCTGCTGACCCGGGCGTCCACGCGCCGCAGCCTGATGGTCGGCAGTCCGATCTACGGTCTGCTCAAGGAGGCGCTGATCCATGTCACGCCGCTGCATCTCACCGAGCCGGACTCGCCGTTCTTCAAGCCGGCGAACTGCCGCACGCTGCACGACATCACGCGTTTCTGCCACGAAAAGGCCCTGCACGAGATGTTCAATTTCGGCCGGCGTCATGGCGCCCGCGACAAGTCGGCCAAGCAGCTTTATGTGGCCGACAGTCCTTCCCAGTGGTGGGTGGTCAACCTGAAGGACGGCTACCGGGAGGGGGTCGATGCCGCCGCCCAGTTCATCCGCATCGAGGACATCGTTTCCGAGCCGATGCGCGTCATTTGGGGGGGTATGACCGCGATACCCTGGGAGGGGCCGCCGCCGATCAGCGTGCGCGGCCTGGGTGCGATCATCGCCCAGTCGGCGATGAATCCGCAGCTGGATCCGGCCGTGCGCTCGAACCTGGGCGACCGGAACTATTTCCTGGTGTCGAAGAAGTACTGCAATCTCAGCGTGCGCCTCGGCTATCATTTTGCTCTGGCGGAGGCGAATTTCTCTGAATTGCTCAACGAGTCCTATGTCAGTTTCCAGTTTCAGGGCGGTGCGGCGGACGAGCGGCGCCGGCGCCGGCGTGTCGGCCTGCTGGCGGAGATGCTCAAGGAACTCGGCTTCCGGGTGGACCGCAAAGCCGATGCGTTGGTGGCGCGCATCGAGAAAAGGCCGATACCCTATCTGCACGAGCGCCTGCTGGCGCTCGGCTACCTGATCATCCACACGCGCCAGGTCGACATGGTGATGGACGAAGAAGGATTCATCGAGAGGTTCCGGGCCAAGATCCGCGCCGACATCCGCACGATTCAGGAAAATGCCGCCCGTACGGCGGCGGAACAGCTCCATGCTGCCTAAGAACATCCTGCTGGTCGACGACGAAAGCGAGTTTCTCGAGACCATGGCGCGCCGCCTGCGCCGGCGCAGCTATGAGGTGAAGACCGCCCTCGACTGCGCCGCGGCGCTGGCGGAGGTGCAGGCAGGCTGGCCCGATGCAGTAGTGCTCGACGTCATGCTCGGCGATGCCGACGGCATCGAGTGCCTGTGCCTGGTCAAGCGCGTCGCGCCCCGGCTTCCGGTGATCATGCTGACCGGCCATGCTTCCCTGCAGTCGAGCATCCTCGGTATGGAACAGGGGGCGAGCAACTACTGCCTGAAGCCGATCGATATCGAAGACCTGATCGAACGGATCATTATCGCCTGCAAGGAGGCCGGGGACTGACCGGTCGGCGCCGGGCAGCGGATGCGCCGTCCCGCCAGCGCCGACTTTCCCGGCATCACCCCGCCAGAATCGGCATGCCGAACAGCGGCCGGCGTCGCATCCGCGTCGATGTGCGGATGCTCGGCCAGGGGTTTCATGTGCGCTCCAACGGTCCCGGTAATGGGCCTGAGGGTGTAGGTTATTCGTGCAGCTTCATGGCGGACATCGGTTCCCGGCGCGGCGGCGGGCGCAGCGGATCGTCCTCGCCGGCGTACTCGGCGCGCGAGTAGATGACATTGAGGGCTTCCTCGGCGGTGGCGAAAAAGCGCTTCTTGCCGATCTTGTCACGCAGGCCGGTGGCGCGCATCACGTCGTGGATCTGCTTCTTGAGGCCGGCGAACAGCACGACGATGCCAATCTCGTTGAGGCGCTCGACGAGGTGGTGGATGACTTCCTCGCCCGACGCGTCGATGCCGTTGATGCCGTCGCCGACAATCAGCACGTAAGGCGCTGCGGGGTTGTCGGCGACGGCGTTGAGCACTGCTTCCTCGAAGTAGGAAACATTGGCGAAGTAGAGGCGGCCATCGAAACGTATGGCGGTGATGACGTCGGAGGCGGGCAGATTGTGAATCTTGGCGTCGCGCAGGGTGCCGTCGCGGTGGCGACCCAGAATCGCGACGCGCGGCTGCATCGTTTCGTGGAGGTGCATGACGATCGCCAGCACCGCGCCGATCATGATGCCCTTGTCGAGATGGGGGGCGAAGATCAAGGTGGCGAAAAAGGTGACCAGGGCCGTGGCCCCATCCTTGCGGCTGGCTTGCCAGGTGTGCCTGATTGCGGCCGGGGTGATGAGGCCGACGACCGCCAGCAGGATGATCACGGCCAGCACGGCCTTGGGCAGGTAGTAGAGCCAGGAGGTCAGAAACAGCAGAGTGACGGCCACGAACACTCCGTTGAATACCGAAGCCAGCCCGGTGCGGGCGCCCGCCTGCAGGTTGATGGCCGAACCGGTGAAGGAGCCGCAGGCGGGATAGGACTGGAAGAACGCTCCGCCGATGTTTGCCACCCCCTGGCCGATCAACTCCTGGTTGGGGTCGATGCGCTGCTTGGTCTGGGCCGACAGCGCCTTCGCCATCGAAATCGTTTCCATGAACCCGACCAGCGCGATGATCAGTGCGGCGGTAACGAGGGACAGGACAGCTTCGAAACCCAGTGTCGGCAGGCGCAGATCGGGCAGGCCGGACGGGATGGCGCCGATCACCTCGCCGCCGCCCACCAGTCCGATCTGGCCGTCTTCGATTTTCTTGATGTGCCAGGTGCGGCCATCGGTAGCGACTGTCGGCGGCACTTCGCCCTCGAGGTAAATTTTTGCCGACCCGGTTTCGGCAGCAAGGGCGCGCTTTAGCTTGACCCGATGGAGCTGCTGCATGCGCTCCTTGTTGTCGTGCTCCATGTTGGCGATTGCCAGGCGCATCAGATCGAGTTGATAGTTGATCTCGGCGATCTCGGCGAGATCGTCCTCCTGGCCGAGCGCGCGCAGTTCCGCGGATTTGTCCGCGATTTCCGCGGTCATGGCACGGATGTTGTCGTCGGCGACGATGTGGCCCATCACCAGGGCATGGATCGCCGGGTTGACGATGTCCTCGGGCTTGCCCTTGCTGTCGTGGGCGTAGCCGGCGAAATAGCTGACCAGGGTCGTGACGACCACCACGATCAACACGCTCGGCTTGATCAGCATCTTGACTTTTTTCAATGCGAGCATCAGCGCCAGGGCGAAAGCCGACATGGCCAGCGTGGGCAGATGGGTCTGGGGCAGGTAGGCGAGCATTTCCCAGATGTCCTTGAGAAAGGAACCGCTGCGCCCCTTGGGGATGCCGAGCAGCAGATCCAGCTGCGAAAGGGCGATGATGATCGCCGCGGCGTTGATGAAGCCGAGAATGACCGGGTGGGACACGAAGTTGACGATGGTGCCCAGCTTGACGGCGCCGAGCGCGAACTGGATGATGCCGACGAGCAGGGTGAGCAGGAGTACCAGGCCGATGTAGTCCTCGCTCATCGGAACGGCGAGCGGAGTGACGGCGGCGGCGGTCATCAGCGAAACGATGGCGACCGGCCCGGTCAGCAACTGCCGCGAAGAACCCCACAAGGCGGCAAGAATGGCCGGAATGAATGCGGTGTAGAGTCCGAAATAGACCGGCAGGCCAGACAACTGGGCGTAGGCCATCGCCTTCGGCACCAGCACCAGGGCGCCGATGATGCCGGCAATCAGGTCGCCGCGCAGGACGGACGCATTGATCGGCAGCCACGCCAGAAACGGAAAGAAGCGCTGCAGGAGCGCGTGCTGCAAAAAGCGGGAAGCGGGCATCTAGGCTTGACGAGCGGTGCGAGAGCACCGGAATACACTGGCGCGCAAGCTTACCACGGGAGAAACGGGCCACGCGAGAAACGGGCCACGCGAGGCCCGGCCACGCTGGGTGGAGAGGGGTGTCGATGCCGGAGGACACCACCGCCCGTGTCCGGCCAAGCGACACGGGCGGGCGCTTCGCGCGAAGATTACTTCTTCTTCAGGCGGATCTTGCCGTCAGCCATCTCGACTTCGGCGTCGAGGATATACGCTTCGCCCTGCATTTTCTTGTCGACGAACATGTCGTGCGCCATGCTGGCCTGGGCGCCGGTTGCGCAGGTGAAGACGATCGGCTTGCCCTTGGGCAGTGCGGCGAGCTTGCCCTCCAGTTCCTCCAGCGGGATGCACTGGGCGCCCGGCCAGGTGCCGGCCTGGCACTGCACGGCGCGGCGCACGTCGACGATGGTCAGTCTGGCGGGGTTTTCCCTGACAACGCGCTCGAAAAAGGCAGGGTGGATGACCAGCTTGTCGGCGGTGGTTTCGATCCCGGATCCGCCTGCGGCTGCCGCAGGAGCGGCTGCGGCGGGCGCGGCCGCGGCGGGTGCGGCTGCCGGAGCGGCTGCGGCCTTGTTCGCCTCGAGCCAGGCCGGATAGCCTTCGGTATAGACCCGCACGTTCTTGTAGCCCAGCTGCCTTGCCTTGTGCGCCGACTTGTCGGACAGGTCGCAGATCAGGCCGCCGCAGAAGAAGATGATCGGCTTGTTCTTGTCGGCGGGCAATCGGGCGGCATCGAACTTGTTGTCCGGAATGTTGATCGCGCCAGGAATGCTGCCCTTGGCAAAGACCCGATCCGGCCTCGAATCGACCAACACGATGTCCTGTTTTTCGGCCAGGATCCTGTTGATGAAAGCGGTGCTGACGGAGACGAGTTCGCCTCTGGCCTCCCATTCCGGCATGCCGCCCTGGAACACCTTGATGTTGGTGTGGCCGAGCGCCTCGGCCTTATAGGCCGACTGGTGCGAGAGCTCGCAGGCGGGGCCGCCGCAGTAGAAGATGATCTCCTTGTTCTTGTCGGCGGGCAGCCGGTCTTTTTGCCTGTCGAAAAGCGGGTCGACAATGTTGATGGAGCCGGGAATGTGACCCGGATCGAAGCGCGGCTTGGTGGGCCGCGAGTCGATCAGCAGCGCGGTCTTGGCGCGGTCGATCGGCGGCGTGGCATGGGGTTTGACGTAAGCGAAATCGACGATCTTGGTGTAAGGCTTGTAGTTGCCGACCCCCACCCCACCGCCGGCCGCCGGGGCCGCTGCGGGCTTGGCTTCGGCGCCTACCGGTTTTTGTGGCGTTTGGGCGCAACCTCCGATCAGGGCAATGGAGACTGCGGCGACGAGCAGCTTCAGTTTCATCTCAACTCTCCTTTTTGTAGGGACTGCACGAGTTACGTTACAAAACAGTGAATTTCTCGGTCGATTCGTTGTAGCGCACGAAGGCATACCAAGCCAGCAGCAGTGCGCCGGAGACCAACAGGGTCAGACCCCAGCCTTCGAACATGCTGGGCCAGTAGGCCTGGTAGCCGAGGGCGGTGACTTCGTAGTCCGCCTCGCTATACGGGTCGGCCGAGGTCAGGCCGGCCTTCTTCAGCAGCGCGCTGGCGGTCGACCCCATCCAGGCGAAGAAGAGCATGGCGACCCACAGCTTGACGTGACCTTCGCCCATGCGCCAGAGCGAGCCGGAGGCGCAGCCGCCGGCGAAGATCATGCCGACGCCGAAAATCACGCCGCCGGCGAGCGAGCCGATCCAGAAGGCAGCGGGGATCGCCGTGTAGGGGTCGATCACGTTTTTCTGGAACAGGAAGGATGCGATCGGGATGCCGATCGCCAGGGCCAGGATGACCGCCTTCGTCATGTCGCCTTCGGCCGTCATGAACGGCTCCCGGAAGGCGCGCGCGAAGCACAGTCGCGCCCGGTGCATGACGAAGCCGATGGCGAAGCCGAGCACGACGATCACGGCGCGGCTCGCCCAGACGCGGTCCGGCGAGGTGTACCACTCGTAGGCCCAGATTGCGATGCCGATGAGAACGGCGAACCCGATCCAGGGAAACACCTTCACCAGGCCGCCGGGGGTATTGAGGGTAGGCGGGGGGTTCATGCCCCAGTTGATGTTTTCGAGCGTCCAGAGCAGAAGTTTCAGACCGATCACTACGCCGATCAGCAAGCCGAACCACATCGTCCAGCCCGCCGGCGAGGCATGCACCACGGGATTGAAGAAGCCCCCGGTCGTGCAGCCGCCGGCCAAAGCCGCTCCGACGCCCATCAGGGTTCCGCCCAGGGCCGCCCAGACATACTCAAGCTTGGGTGGCCGACTGACGAGAAATTGTCGCGACATCAGCGCGGCGGTGAAGGCGCCGAGCAGCAGCATGATGTTCATCAGCGACATGCGGTGCGTGAGCGGTCCCTCCTCGGCGACGTGGATGCCCAGGATCGGCGCCAGACCGAGGAAGCCGTTGATCTGGTCGCCCCAGTAGCGTACGCCGCCGAAAACTCCCCAGACCGTGCCATTGACCATCATCGCCAGGATGATCATGATCAGAAGGATCGCGCCGACATAGTGCGACCATTCCTCGACGAAGATTTTCTCGTAGTCGGCCTTGAAGCCGGCAACCCAGCCGTTTCCTGAACTCATCGATGCCTTTCCCCCATGTACGAGTTTTTTCGAAGCTGGCGACGCGGTCCGCTCGAACCATGGCAACGCAGCGCGACCACGTTAGCACCAAAGTTATTGACTTGCGAACTAGCCAAATGGGTTAGTGGAAAGCCGAAGAGCCGCAGTATCAGCAAACGCTAATAATTCAATCGACTGGGCACGATTGAGCGCGCGTCCGGAGGGGCGCCGATCCCCTTGCCGAAAGACCGCGCTACTCCCGTGGAGTAATTGCGCCCCGAATTCGGCGGGTAATAAGATGAGCGCGTTGCCAAAAATATAAGGGAGTCGCTATGCAACGTGTACTGCGCGCCGCCACCGCGCTGCTGGTCGGGTGGCTCGTCGTTGTTTCGGGATCCGGTGTGGCGTTCGCTGACACCGATCGGAAGTCTGCGGTTACGGCCGATCACGGCAAGTTCAAGGAGCTTGACCAGGACTTTCAATCCGGTCCGGAGGTCACCCGGGCGTGTTTGGTTTGCCACACCGAGGCGGCCGACCAGGTGATGCATACCCAGCACTGGAAATGGGAGTTTGTCAATCCGAAGAGCAAGGAACTGGTCGGCAAGCGCCACGTGGTCAACAACTACTGCACCTCGGCGGTTTCCAATCTGCATGCCTGCACGAGTTGTCACGTCGGATACGCCGGGCTGACCGACAAGGGCGGTCTTTCGACCGATCCGGAGCGGGTGGACTGCCTGGTTTGTCACGACACCACGGGCAGTTACCGCAAGCCTTCCGGGCTCAATGGCAACGTGTTCGCCAAGGACGTCGAGATGCCGCCCGGCTCGGGCAATATCATCCGCGGCACCAACCTCAAGCGGATTGCCCAGAATGTCGGCAAGACCAGTCGGCAGACCTGCGGCAGTTGCCATTTCTTCGGTGGCGGCGGGGACGGCGTCAAGCAGGGTGAAATGGACTCCTCTCTGGAGGAGCCGGACAAGAGCATCGACGTTCACATGAACGCGGACGGCCTCAATTTCACCTGCGCGACCTGCCATCAGACGGAAGGCCATCATGTCCCAGGCAGCCGCTATGCACCCACCGCGGTGGATAAGGATCCTGCGCGTCTCCGCGGCATGACGGGGGAGAGAAATCCGGCGACCTGCCAGTCCTGTCATGGCCAGACACCGCACAAGGGCGATCAGGCAGACCGGCTCGACAGTCACTCCCGGGTGCTGGCCTGTCAGACCTGCCATGTTCCC
>Ga0208735_100367_pt1 | contig 22117 bp, 17 predicted proteins | sample Subbio12Aug_8Aab_FD_184829 | JGI IMG/M metagenome (GOLD analysis project Ga0208735, IMG submission 184829) | Serpentinite rock and fluid subsurface biosphere microbial communities from McLaughlin Reserve, California, USA - CR12Aug_8Aab (SPAdes) | ecosystem: Environmental > Terrestrial > Deep... | reverse complement strand
AGGTCGTCTGGTTCACTCCCGAGGCCTTGATCATCTCCGCGTCATGAAGAAGCATCTCGCGTGTCTGGCTCGGGAAGTTGAAGATCATGTCGACGTTGAGAGAGTGGAACTTGCCGGCGACCCAGCGCAAGCGCTCAAGTATCTCTTCACTCGAGCCGTATTTCTCGTAGCGATCCATCTGCTTGAGCAGCGAGTCGTCAAAGCTCTGGACCCCTACGCTGAATCGATCGACACGCGACACCAAAGGATCGACGACCTCCGGGATCAAATGATTCGGATTACTCTCCGAAGAAACCTCCCGGATATCAAAGAGTGACTTGGCGAGATCTATCGTCTCGCACAACTCGTCCACGAGCATCGTAGGAGTTCCGCCGCCGATGTACATCGAAGTGCATCGATATCCCCGCTCGGCCACCATACGTATCTCTTCTCGCATGCGGCGAAAGTACTCGCGCGCGCGGCTCTCCTCGAAGGGGATCCTGTTAAACGAGCAGTACGGGCACAGCTTTGAGCAAAAGGGTACGTGTGCATAGAGCAGGTATTTGCGCGCGACGTCCGGCTCCGGCAGGGCTTTTCCATCGAATCGCTTTAGCTTCAGCAGATGGCTCGCCGAATACTGCATCACTGTGGAGATCAGGCGCTCGGCGATCATGATTTTGCGAGCGTTTCGGTATCGCCGAGAGAGGCACGGCGGCCGATGTCCGTGCGATAGGACTTTCCTTCAAAGCTGATCAGCTCCACCGCTCTATATGCTCGCTGCCGAGCCGCTGTAAGATCATGTCCGACCGCGGTCACGTTGAGAACTCTTCCGCCGGCCGTCACAAGCTCTCCGGCCTCATTCAACGCAGTTCCCGCGTGATAAACCCTCACGCCTTCGATCTGCTCGGCCGCCTCGATGCCGGTTATGGGCTTGCCCGTCTCGTACTCGCCCGGATACCCGCTGCTAGCAAGCACTACGCTGACAGCCCAATCATCGCTCCACGCAATCTCGGCGTCCTCAAGTTCGCCCTGCGCACAAGCCAGCATCACCTTCGCCAGATCGCCAACCATTCGAACGAGTATCACCTGCGTCTCCGGATCCCCGAATCGGGCGTTGAACTCAAGAACCCTCGGACCCTCCGCCGTCAGCATGAACCCGCCATAAAGTACTCCCCTGTAGTCGATACTTTCTTCACGGAGCGCTGAGACGGTCTTTTCCATGATCGCCAGCATTTGAGCGTGCTCGGCCGCAGTGACCGCGGGCACCGGGGAGTACACGCCCATTCCCCCGGTGTTTGGCCCCAAGTCACCATCGAAAGCACGTTTATGGTCCTGGGCCGGAGGCATAGGTATCATCGTGCGGCCATCCGTGAACACCAGCAGCGAGCATTCGGGGCCCTCAAGGTACTCCTCGATGAGGACCGTTGAGCCCGCGCTACCGAAGCGTCCACCGAAGCAATCATCTATGGCGTTTCGCGCTGTTTCAACGTCGGAAGCGACAATAACGCCTTTACCGGCGGCTAGCCCATCAGCTTTCACCACGACTGGAGCGCCGACCTTCTCCAGATAGCCCAAAGCCGTATCCCTGTCGGTAAACGCCGATGACACCCCCGTAGGAATCCCATACTTGAGCATGAGGTTCTTGGCGAATGCCTTGCTGCCCTCCATCATCGCACCTGAGGCTCCCGGGCCGAAAACGGGTATTTTTGCCTCACGGAGAACGTCGGCCACTCCCGCCACAAGCGGAACCTCCGGCCCGATCACCACAAGCTCGACACCGTTATCTTTCGCAAATGCCGCTACCTGTGTTCCATCTTCGATGTCCAGCTCGACGTTTTCAGCCAGCCGAGCGGTTCCCGCGTTTCCAGGCGCCGAAAAAATGCCTGTAACCAGGGGTGACTCCGCGAGTTTCGCCACGATCGCGTCTTCACGGCCTCCGCCGCCCAGCACAAGAATTCGCATGATGATCTCCCGTAAGACAGTAGACAAGTGAGCAAGCGTTCCCGATTATACCGCAGCGACCCGAGCTGACCTGAACCGCGCGAAATAATCGCAGCGAACAGGTGACATGCCTCGGCGCTTGGGGAATACTTATCGCGTACGTCAAGCGAGCTAATCGCACGAGCTGAAAGGAAAATCTCCATGGAGCCTCAGGATCAGGTTTTGGAAGCGATGCGCGCGGCCGGCGAGCCGTTGAGTGCAGGCCAAGTAGCCGAGAGAACCGGCCTTGATCGCAAGGTCGTGGACAAGGTCATGGACGCACTCAAGAAGAGTGGTGCGATCGAGTCGCCCAAACGCTGCTACTGGCAGCCAAAGGCCTAGTGACTGGAAAGGCAGCGCCCGTGGCACCGCGCAAGCGTGTGCTGTTTGTTTGCGTCGAAAACTCGAACCGCAGTCAGATGGCCGAGGCATTCGCCCGCATCCTCGGCGGAACAGCTGTCGAGGCGTATAGCGCTGGTTCTCGGCCTTCAGGTGTGGTCAATCCGAAAGCGATTGAGGCCATGCGCGAGCTAGGATACGATCTCGCGGCACACGGATCGAAATCGCTCGACGAGCTTCCGGATGTGGAGTTTGATTTTGTGGCTACGATGGGTTGCGGAGATGCCTGCCCGCTGGTGCGGGCCAGGAAGCGGGCCGACTGGTCTATCCCCGACCCCAAGCACTTGCCTCCGGAAGAGTTCCGGGCAGTGCGCGACTTGATCCGGGACAAGGTGCGATCTGCTTTGGAGGAGTTGGGAGTATCTAGCGCCCAGTGAGCCCCCGCGTACGGATCGCGTGTCTCAAGATCACGGCAAGGCTGACTGCTCCCAACCCCGAAAGACAGGGCTCCACCTGGCAAGCCGCTGGCTCATTATCTCGATAGCTTCAGGGTTGTTGTCGACCAGCAAAGCTCGGCGGTCGTTTGATAAGGCCGCCTCGCCGGTGCTTCCGCTTCCCGCAAAGAAGTCCACCACGAGATCGCCAGGGTTCGAGTGGACCGTAATGATCCGATTCAAGATACCCAGAGGCTTTTGGGACGGATACCCTGTTCTCTCGGCCCCGTTCGTCGGCACGATCGTGTGCCACCACGTATCTGTTGGAGTCTTGCCTCGGGCGGCTTTCTTCTCCTCAACCAGGCCGGGCGCCATGTAGGGTATCCGCTCTATCTCATCGTAATTGAAGGTGTAGTTCTCGCAATCCGCCACATACCAAAGGATGGTGTCATGCTTTGCGGGCCACTTCCGCTTGGGGCGTCCGCCGTAGTCATACGCCCAGATGATCTCGTTCATAAAAGCGTCTCTTCCAAACACTCCGTCCATAAACACTTTGACGTAGTGCGCCTCCCGATAATCCAAATGGACAAAGATGGCTCCGTGCGGTTTTAGCAGACGTCGGGCCTCGATCAGGCGCTTTCCTATAAACTCCAGATAGTCTTCGAAAGTGTCACCGTATTCCATGGCGGAAACTGTAACGCTGGAGTACGTTTCACCTTTGAATCCGCGTCTAGTCCCCGAAGGGTCCTTGCGGACACGCTGACTTCTGAGCACCTGACGCTTGCCGGTGTTGAAAGGTGGATCGATGTAGATCAGATCGCATATTTCCGAGGGTAGCGAGCTGATTACATCCAGGTTTTCTCCGAAAAAAACCTCCAGGTCCGATCGATTCTCTAAAGAGCTCAGTCTGCCGCCCTCCTTGTGACTTTAGGGAGTCTCTGTCGCCTCAACCGCCGCTGTCTCGGTGAGACGAGAAAGTACACTCCCGAGTTCCTCGATAAGCTGACCATAGCCTGCCCAGTCGCCCTCACGTTGTTTGGCGATTGCGCGCTCAAATATATCGCGCGCCAGTGCCGCGTCGACCACAACAGCGGGGTCATCCTTCGCCTCGCCTGGATCCGGCGCCGCCTCTCCAAATGCTGCCAGCAAGGCGGAATCGAGATTCTCGGCCATTTCGACCCTGTCGCCATAAACGACGAGCACTCTCGTCAGCTCGGGGATAGCGGCCTGCTCGGCCTGCAAATACAGCGGCTGAATGTAGATCACCGATCCCTCAAGCGAAATAACCAGCATGTTGCCGAAGAGGACCTCGCTGCCGCGCTGTCCCCAAAGAGTCAGCTGCGGGGAGATCGCGTCGTCCTGGTTGATTCTGGCCCGAACCTGATCCGGCCCCAATATCACCCTATCCTTGGGGAACTCATAAACAACGGTTTTCCCATAGTTTCGAGCATCGGAGCTAGTTGCCATCCAGCCGATCATGTTGTCACGCCCCCGAGGAGTGAAGGGCATTATCATCTGAAAGTTTTCTGCTTCTTCCCCTGGCAGACGGCCAAGCACATAAAACGGTCTCATTGCCCCGTTCGGCGTGCCTTCGCCTGGAAACTCCCACAGGTCTTCTTTGTTGTAGAACACCCTCGCATCTGTCATGTGATAGCGCTTGTATACATCGGCCTGAATCGAAAAGATGTCCTGCGGATACCTGAAATGGGGGCGTATTCCGTCCGGAATCTCCGTCGCGTCAAAGATTAGGCCCGGCATAATTTGCCGCCAGGCTGCGAGAATAGGCTCTTCAGGGTCGAATGCGTACAGCTTGGTCGTTCCATCATAAGCATCGACAGTGACCTTCACGGAGTTACGTATGTAGTTGATACCGTTATAGTGTTGTGAGTATGGGTAGTGACTTGTGTAAGTGTACCCGTCGAGTATCCAAAGAATACGACCCTCGTGGACAATTGGATACGGATCGCCGTCTATCGCAAGCCATGGGGCCAGCTTTTCCACCCTTGTGACGATGTCACGATTGAGAAGAACCCGGCTGTCCGGTTGTATGTACTGGCTAAACATTATCTGGCTCGCGCCGAAGCGCAGGGCAAAAACCGCACGGCGGAAAAAGCTGTTGAGTTCTATGCCGTCCGTCCCCTCCCAAAAAGTCTCGGCATTCCTGTCCCCCATCGGAAAGGCAAACTCCGGCAAAGAAGTATCGACGATGATGTACTCATCCGTACTCTCTCCAAAATAAATTCCCGGCCTTGTGAGAGTCACCTCCACGGATGATCTGGGAGGTATATCGGATATGAAAAAGTTTGGAAAGCCTCTACCATCGGCCTCGTTCGAGGGACTCATAACCAAGCCAAATCCGTGAGTGTATACAAGATGACGATTCACCCAGGTCTGAGCTTTCGGGTCGAGCAGGTTCACATCGAGCTCACGCGCCGAAACAAGCACCTGCCGCTGTCTGCCATCAATTTCATATCGGTCAACGTCCACATCATTGAATGTGTAGTACTGCCGAATGATCTGCAACTGGCGAAAGGACTGGACTATGACCTCCGGATCCCAAAGTCGCAGGTTGTCAAGGGTGTCCCTGTTTTCCTGAACATCCTCGGCCGTCAAGGTTTCGTCTGCCGGAAACTCGCGAGTTTCAACATCATCAAGCCCAAACGCTTTCCGGGTAGCCTCGATGTTGCGTCGTATATAGGGCTCCTCGGCGGATAGCTCGTTCGGATTTACCCGAAAACGCTGAATAATCTCCGGATAAACCCCTCCTACAAGGATCGCCGCCGCCAGCCACACTACCACGGCCGCCACCGGCAATTTCCAGCCCCGAATCCAAATATTGACAAGCAGCGCTACTGCCGTCACTGCGGAGATCGCGATCAGTATCTGATACGCAGGAAGTTGCGCGTGAATGTCCGTGTATGAAGCCCCCGTCACCTGGCCGCGCGGAGAAAAGTTCAACTCGTAGATGCTTACGTAGTAACCGAAAGCCTTGCTTGCGACGATCAGTCCAAGCAACACGGAAAGATGAGCCTTGACGTGCGGCGCAAATCTTCTGAACCCCGCAAGCGGCTGAATCGCACCGCCAACAAGATGGACAAACGCCGTGACAAGAGTTACGAAGATAAGCGTCGGGGTCAGCCATGCTGCCAGAAGTTGCAAAAGCGGAAGCTCAAAGACGAAAAACGCAATCTCTCTGTCGAAGAGCGGATCGGTCGCCCCGAATGGCTGTGCGGCCATAGCCAGACGAACCACATCCCAGGAAGGTGCCATATACAACCCCATAAGAAGACCAAACGCCAAGGAACCCCACAAGATGGCTTTGTCGAGAATGGGCATGGCCCTCTGGCGAATTGAGGAGATCAACTCCTCAAGCTGGGGAGTGGCGTTTTCCGCTGAAGCAATGACGGCATGGGGGGCAAACCTTCGGGCAAGCCTGGCATTTATGAACAGGAGCGCGAATGCCACCGACCCGAATAAGAGCCCCATGGCCGCAAAGCTTGTCACGCTCGTGACAAAGACCTCCCGCTGCCCCAAGTCGACAAACCACCAGTAGTCCACAAGCAGCCCGGCAAGAGTCGGCAAGCCGAGAAACACGGCTACCAGAAGAATAATGCCGATGCGATTTCCTGTTCTGGGAGAAGAAGACACTATTCGACCCTTTCCTGACTGATTGGTTATTGGAAACGCCTGCACACCTCAGAGATAATCATCGACCTCGATGTTCAAATTCGCCGCATCGAGCGAAGCCCGCACCGTGATTCCCGAATCATTCGAAAGATCAACGACATAAGGTTCGATCATCGCCGAGGCCGGATCACTGATTACTTTGACAATCGGCTTCAACATATCCTTTTCACTTGGTCTCATAACGATCCCGATACTACCGTCGCTCAGGCGAACTACCGACCTTGGAGGATATATTCCCAATATGCTCGCAAATAAACGGGTCAGAACAGGATCCAGCGCAAAATCAGCACTCTTGGCAAGCGCCAACATCGCCTCACTCTGTGAGCGAGCGGAGCTGTAAGTCCGCCTTGACGTCATGGCATCAAAGGCATCAGCTACCGCCACTATCCTGGAAGCGAGATGCTGCGTGCGCCGCGAGACGACGGTAGGATACCCATTTCCATCGTAACGCATATGGTGCTCAAAGATAATCACCAGGGCGGATTTATCCAGCCCGGGGATTCTGGCCGCCTGCCTTGCGCCCGTAATGGGATGATTCTTGACAGCCTCCCACTCTGCGGCGGTCAGGGGGCCGGGTTTGTTGAGTATCTCAAAGTCAATCGTCATTTTCCCGATATCGTGCAACAATGCCCCGGTTCCCAGCGATTGCAGGAACCTGCTGTCACTACTTATCGTCGACCCGAGGGCCAGGGACAAGGTCGCCACATTCGCACTGTGGTAGAAGGTGTATTCGTCGTAGTTCTTCAAGCCCGTCAACTCGAGCATCACGTACCTGCTGGAGACTACATTGTCCACCAATGCGCGGACGACTTCCTTGATCATGCCGCTATTGATAGTCGTGTTCCGCCTCATCAAAATGTCGATCTCCCTGAGCAGGCTAATCGCGTCATCGTACGACTCGTGCGCACCCCTGGCTGAGGCCCTTTTTCGATCCACACTCTCAAGGATTTTGACCGACCTGACCTCTGCGCCACTGATTCCTGCTTCCGAGATCATGCGTTGCACTCCGCCGGACTCCTGCAGGGTTGAAGGATCGGACGACAAAATCGACAGAAGCCTTGCTAGTGCTACTCGATCAAGTCCGGGCCTGAAGATCAGGCTGCCAACTTCGGACGCGCTCAGTTCGCGTATGAGCTGATCGAAGAGCACACTCTCATCCGGCAACAGCTGCTGTCCGAGAAAAACCTCGCCCTCAAAAAAAGTGATCTCTACCTCGACCCCTTCACGGAAGTACCTGTCGATCACCTCGTACAGGGCCTCTATCGCACTCTCGCAAGCAGGATGATCGATCGAGTAGAAGCGAATCGCGTTCCGTGCGGCATACATCCGGGTGAGCAGTTCACGGATACGGCCAACTTGGTTGGTTGAGTAAATCGTGACATCCTTCGGTGAGCGCCTTGATCCGGATGCCGCAGTTGGAAGGCTTGCATCTTCGAGGGAGGCTTCTACTTCATCGCTCACTGGTTTCACCTCTCTCCTCGCGAGCCAATGAGTCAATGGCCTCGAGAGCCAGCTCGGCCGCAGCGTTGAGTCCTCTCAATTTGGAGCCCCCCATAAGAGCTCGCTGTCCGGCCAACGACCGTAACAGCGGGATACTCTCGATAGCTCCGATCTTTCCGAGTGCCTCGATGGCCTCGATTCGAACCTCGGGCTCCCTGCTGACACGACTCTCCCCGGCGGCCAGTTCCTGCAGCGCGGGCAGCGCGATCGCTGAGCGCACCATACCCAAATATCTCGCCGCCAGTCTGACGTTGGAGGCGTCTTGATCATCAAGAGCCGCAAGCAGCATCTCCTCGGCGTACTTACTTCTGACGCCGAAGAGCGCCCTTATTGTTTCGCGACGGACTCTGGCATCCGGGTGTCGGATCGTGCGCTCCAGATACGGGAGGATCTCGGTCTTTTTCGCTCTTCCTAAAATGATGATCACGTTTCGAACGAAGTACCAACGTGAGTCGCTCACGTGCTCACCCAGATATTCAAGATGAGCATCCACCATCGAAGCAATCAGGTCGACCAGCGCCTTGCGCGCGGTCATCTCGGGTTCATTGGCAAGGACTTCAAGCAAGGGATTGATCGCAGAATCGCCCAATACCTCCAGGATTCGAAGGCAAGCGACCTTCTCCTCACTCCCCTCGTCGTAGATTCGATTGGCCGAGGCGATCGCCGCCATCTCCTTGATGCCCGCCAGCCTGGCGATGGCATCGCCTAACCGGGTTGCGCGTTCCTTGCTCAGATCGGGCTGTGCGAGTACCGAGACCAGAGTTTCAAGTACATCCGCAGCCACCCGAAAATCCCGGCGCTCAATCGTCAGCTCAAGAGCGTCCTCAAGTAGCGACATCATTGAGGCGAAGCCTTCGTCATCGGTATCTGCAGCTACTACCGCCGCCAGAGTGGCCACTACATCACCGTCGCTTATCCCCTGGCGAGCTTCGTCCACAAGCTGCTGCACCCTGAGATCATGCGCCAAATCTTTTACCGTCATTTTTGGCACAAGCTCGAGCAGTTTCAATATCGAATAACCCGATTCCGAGTTTTCCGCTTCCTCACTGCTAACTTGAACGCGAGTCGGCATGGCCTCTTCCAGGATCGCCCCTGTTTGCTCGGAAGAAAATCCTGCCGAGCGCATCGCCGCTCCGGCCGAGTTCAAGATCTCGTCTTTCTGGGAGTGCGACAGTAGCGCGAGGTTGCGTATGGCTCGGGCAAGGCCCGCGGCTGCAGCCGAGTCTTGTCTGGCCTCCTGCACCAGGGTTCGGCAAACTTCGTCGATTTTCATCTGCCTGAGCACGCCAGAAATAGCTTCATCGTTTTTTGAATGAGGCAGCAAGCGATCGGCTATAACCGCATATCGCACATCGTCGTCGAGAGAGAGTATCGCCTCGGCCAAACTGCTGAACAACTCCCGGCGACTGTCGGACGGAGCCGCAAGGGCCGCCCGTGCCATCTCCTCGATCTTCAAGGCAGACGCAACCTCCGAAGGGTCAACGCCTCGGCCGGCCGCACTCTCCCGCAAGTAGCCTTTCAGTACCTGAGTGTCACTAACGATACGCACCAGTATCCTTTGATCGAGAGGCCTTCCCTGCATTGCAGAGGCAAGAATCTCATCGATGCGAGCTACGGCGGGCGGCCATGGTTCTACATCGGTTACTGGCTGGCTATCCGTATCGGCGTCCATGTCGACAATACGGGAGCTCGACTCCAATACTGTGATCGCGTTGACTCCGCGGTCCCAAAGCCTGGTCTCCACACCGCCCGCATTAGCCAGATCCGGCGGACTGATGGTAAGAGTCTCCAAGAGCGCGAGAATATCACTTGCCGAGGTCCCTACGTAGAACCTCACCTCAGATACACGCCTGTTATAAAGCTCTTTCGCAAAAGATTCGAAAGCTGGTTGCCCCTCGTAGAGCATCACGTCCTGAAAAACGATCCCTGCCTTTTGAATCGAAAGACGCATATCCGCTTGGCTCTTGAGCAGCTCGGTAAGAATGCTGACTGCTTCCTCCGCGCTCTCAAGGGGAATGGTGCTTGAGACGGGATAGAGTTTGACCGCCTTCATCGTGATCACAAGTTGCTTGACGAAGCGCTCAACGCCCGGAGGCATCCTTCTAATCTGAACTGGGCTGACCGTCACCAATACCTCCTCGGAAAGGCACGCCTCATGCCGCCATCGCCACACTATAGCTCAGCTTATTATACTGGAGTGAGCGTGTGTTGATGCTATCATTCCCCACATGACTTCCCTCCCGACACCTGTGCTTCTGGCCTCGGCCTCACCCAGACGCAGGCGCTTGCTGCAGTGGCTTGGCCTTCGCTACAGTGTGTTCGCCCCGAAGACAGAGGAGTCTCTCGAGTCACCGCTCGCCATAAATCCTCCAGCGCTTGCCATATCACTGGCCGAGGAGAAGCTGGCAGCCGCCCTTCCCGCCGCTTCGGCAGGAGCGCTGATTCTGACGTTCGACACGATAGTGGTTCTCGGCGACAAGCTGCTTGGCAAGCCGAAAGACGAGTCCGCCGCGAGAGGGATGCTTCGCGAACTGGCCGGCCGCGATCACCAGGTAATCACGGGCTGCTGCATACGCTTCCCGCACCTGGGCCGAACTGATTCATTCGCTGTGACCAGCAATGTCCGCGTCCAGAAGCTCACGAACAGGCAGATCGACGAGTGGCTCGCTCTCGGCGAATATATGGGGTGCGCCGGGGCCTACAACATCGAGAGGCAGATCGCCGAGACAAGCCTGCCCGACTGCCATCAAAATGTCGCGGGGCTGCCTCTCTGTCACGTCTATCTGAGATTGCGAGACTCTGATCTCGTGTTCGCTACCGCCGGAAAGCTGGTAGAGCCCGTCGCGCGCTGCGATTCGACGCTGCGTCGGAAGTGCCAACTGGGTCCCGCGCTACTCGGTAGCGCTAAAGCCTGATCCAGCCAGCCGAAGCGCGTCTTTGGGGCAATCACTTGCGTGCCACCACGATGACGCTTTCGTCATCTTCGACTTCGAGCGGCCTTCGTTCATGATTTCCGAATGCCTCGATGCCGGTAAAGCCACTACGCGACAGCTCAGCGACGAGTACATCCACCGGAATGAATGTATGTGCCGACCTCCTGTGCGTGAGCGTCCACTCCCCTTGCTTGGAACGTACAAGGGTGACAAAGTCGAAGTCGAGACTCTCTCCGTCCTGCGGGTAGTCGATTACGCGAAGAAAGACCTTCACGCCCTCATCGGTATCTCTGACCACCGGCGGCACAGCGCGCACTCTAGAACCCGCCAGACGCGCATGATTGAGAAGGTGAAGGACGATAACCCCGCCGGGGGCAAGCACCTGGTAGAACTCCTTTACGGCCGCGCGCAAACCTGATGCGCCGGCCACATGAGGCAAGGCGTTTCCGGTGCAGACAAGCGCGTCAAACGGTTCTGCTGTCAAACCCTCTAGCTCGCCGAACCCCCCGCGCACCAGACGAACGTTGCCACCGGATGCCAGCAGGGATTTCTCGGCAGCTGCGACATTGATCCTAGCTTGGGCAAGCATCGACTCATCGGGATCCACTGCTGTGACACTCATACCCCAGCTGGCAAAGAGTAGCGAGTGGCGCGCACTTCCAGCGCCTACGTCGAGGACGCTATGCGCCCCTGACAGCGAAAACGCCCAGCGAAACAAGGTCGCCTCTCGCCGAAGCCGCTTTCCCCAATCCACGAACTGGTCATAATCGGCGGCGGGCGACGTGTCCTCTTGATCGCTCATCCAGGCGCCTCCTTATTCGTCGAGGCAAAAAATTCGTGCGGCATTACCTCGCATGATCGCATCGACGTCAGTCAGGGACATGGGAGGAACGTGGTAATCGAGCCAATTATTGGTACCCGAGGAGTCCACGCATACGTTTTCGCACTGGTAGGCCAGGCGCCACTGACTGTCCGGCACCACGGAGACCAGCAGCGCCTTCGCTACTCCAGCCGCCTTGAGACGCTCAACATACCAATGGGCGGTCTGCTCCGGCGTCATATCAGGCAACAAAGCCTGCTGCCGACCGAAGCGCCGGTCCTTCACTGCCTGCCGAAACACGGGATTGGCATCAGGGTGGGCCTTCACATACTCCTGAAAGAGGCCGTGGGTGAAGAGATGGACATGCGCGTCTATCAGCTGCCCGGGCACTGTCGGAGAAGCAGGTGCAAGCTGATGCCCGGACTCTTCGCTCATGTCACTTCCTCCGTCTGCTCCACCAGCACCCTGGCGATCCGGCGTCTTCTGATGACCTGAACGGTAAAGGTAACACCCTCTATCGTGATAGATTGACCCGGGAGAGGAATCCGCCCGAACTTCATCAACATCCAGCCGGCAACGGTTTCGTACCCATCTGACTCGGATATCGGAAAGCCCATCTTTTTCGCGTCCTCGACAGGCAATCTGCCATCTATCACCCAGCGCCCGGGGTCAAGCGGAGTGATATATCGGCGGTCTGGATCGAACTCGTCGGCGACCTCACCGATAACCTCCTCGACGATGTCTTCGATCGTCACGAGCCCCGCCGTGCCACCATGTTCATCAACAACAACTGCCATGTGATTACGCATCTTGCGCATATCGGAGAGCAGCGGAAGAATGCCTTTGGTCTCGGGCACGAAGACCGGTGGCCTGGCAATGGCGGCTACAGACTCGTCAAGTCGCCCTGCGGCTACAGGCTCTACGAGGTCTTTCAGCAACAGCACTCCGACGATGTTGTCGGGGCTTTCGCGATAAACCGGAAGTCGCGACAGGCCGGAGGTACGAAAGGCGGTCAGGGCCTGTCCGACCGATGTCGTGTCCTCGACCAAGGAAACGTCGACCCTTGGCACCATTATCTCGCGCACCACCGTGTCACCAAGCTCGAATATCTCGTGGATCATGCGCTTCTCTTCATCCAGCAGAGTGCCTTGCTCGGTCACAAGCAGCTTGATCTCCTCTTCCGAGATACCCGGCCGGCCCTGCCCCGGCTTCACACCGATGAGGCGCGAGACCATATCTGTTGACCTGGCGAGAAACCAGACGAGCGGAGCCGTCAACTTTGCTACAAACGAAATCGGCCTTGCGACAAATATCGCGACCGACTCAGCCCGCTGAAGCCCAAGCCGCTTCGGCGCCAACTCCCCCAGCACAAGGGTGAAGTACGATATCGTCAGCGTAATGACAAATAGCGAAATACCTGCGGCGCTACGATCGATCCACGCAACGCCGAGACCCCTTAGCCACTCCGCCATCGGCGCCGACAGATTTACAGCGGCGGTTGCCGAAGCCAGAAATCCAACCAGCGTGATGCCTATCTGAATCGTGGCGAGCAACCTGGAGGGGTCTTCGAGCAATCGAATCGCAACACGAGCGCCAGCAGAGCCTTTCTCGGCACGCCTGAGCAGTATCGCCCTTCGTGCGCTGATCAGCGCGATCTCGGCTGCCGCAAAATATGCGTTCAGCATCAGAAGTCCGGCAATGAACACTATCTCACCCAGGTATTCGTTCATGTGCTCCATATTACCAGCAGGCAGCGACGCGCAAATGCCAAGTCTGCAGTTTGGCATTGAAGGATTGGACGATATTGACCGATTATCAGAGAATGAGGGCGCTCTATGTTGATCCGGCAGCTCTCCGCCGACCCGGCGCACTGAAGGGTTTGTTATGGACAAAGAGTTGCAGAGGATTCTGGAAGATGTCGTCCGCGGAATTGCGGCGGCCGGAAAGGCCCTGCGCCTCTACCCCGCTACAAGCCCTATCCCTCAACAGTCGATCGACCGGGCACACGTTGCCATCGAGCGCTTCCTGGCCAGCTCGGACATCTTGACGCTGACGGTCGCGCGCGATGGACTAGAGCACCGGGGCGAGGCGATTTCCAGCGGCGTCCCAGGAGTGGCTGACATCACGACGGCCTTGCGAAGCCACGATATCGCCGAGATCAGCTTCTTGCCAGGGTGCTCGGCCAACGAGCTCATAGCGCTGCTCTCGCTGCTGCTGAAAGAAGCCGACGAAGTCCGAAGTCAGGGTGGCCTGGCAGGCGCTCTCGTCGTCTCGGGCTCCAGCAATATCCGGGTCTCGGAGGTGCGACTGCAAGTTGCCGAGGAGATGGTAGCTCAAGCCGACGTTGATGAAGCCGAGTTCCTCAAGGCCCTCGCGGACGACCCCGGACGCCTCGCTACCTGGATGATGGCGGCAGCCTCAAGCGATTCGATCACCTATGAAGAAGGACTAACTGAGCTGGCTGCGGCGGCGGGCCACGACGGCCTTCAGCGACTTCAGGGAAACCTGGCTGCGGCCTTTCTCCTTCAGCCCAGCGAAGGCAAGGATGTTTTTCTCGAAGTGGCCATGGGCGAAGGCCATAACCGAAGTCTTCTCGGCGAAACGCTCAACATGTTGCGCGATACCGATATCGCCGTCGCGGTGACCGAAGGGCTTTACGGCAAGAATATGCTCTCGCTGTCCAGCGCCCTGACCCGCCTGCCCATCGAGCACAGGCTTACCACAGTTCATCAATCGGTCAACCAGTTGCTAGCCGATACATCCAAGTCCGGGAAGGAGCTGTCATTTCTCGAGCACATGATGGGCGTTCGCTCTCTGAACAACCCTGAGCTACCGCTCGCAGAGAGGGACGACTCTTATCAACAAGTCGCCGCTCTCACCAGCATGACGCCCGATGAGATTCTCGGCATTCGCGACACCGCTCTGGCCTCATCGAAATCGGCGTTCACTCATGGGGTCACCGTGATGTTGACACTTCTTGATCAGCAAACAGACTTTGCGCTGTACTGCGAAAACCTCGATGGGCTGGCCGCTCTGGTGCCCGCACTGCTGGACGAGGGCGACTTCGATCAGGCGCTTCGGATAATGCGCGAACTGCACCTGCGCTCTGAACGCTCGGTCCAGCCCTGGCCGGAGCTGGGCGAACGACTTTTCGCAGCCATCACGAAGGCTTTGCCGGAACGCTCAATGCGAGTGATCCTGGGTACGGTCATCGACGATGAGTCGCGCCTGCAAGACGCCAGGGAGCTCGTAAGGCTCGCTGGCGATTCCGCCGCAAGCACGTTGACGGTCGCCGGAATCGCCCTGGGCGAACCCGGACTCCAGGCAGCCGAGGCCATCGTCGGCAGGAGATTGCTTGACCTGCTCACGGTCCTGGCCGGCTCAACTCAATGGCATCATCTGGCGCCTGTAGTACACAGGCTCGCGCGAGACGGCAGCCCCAGATCTCTGCAAACCATACAGGCGCTCGCAGGCAACCCCGCGGAGCAGTTTCGCCGCGAGGTCGCATCCGGGCTAGCCGAGACCAGTATTGACTCCGCGATCGAAATACTTGGGGCAATGACCAGGGATGCCAGCCCGGAAGTCGCTGTAACGGCTATCCGCTCACTGGCGCGAAACGGGTCACCTCACGCGGTTTCAACTCTCGTCAAAACACTGGAGGCCATCGACATAGACGCGAAAGACTTCCTGCTGGCAAGAGAGATTATCGGGGCTCTTGCCAGAATCGAGGCGGCAGAAGCAGCGGAGGCTCTGAGCCGGCTCTCTCGGCGCAAGGCGTTTATCAAGCGTGGGCATTTCAATGAGATTCAAGAACTTGTACGCCGTGCCATTGAGTACAGAGCCGGTCAGAGGAGCGAAGCATGACCCGGGCCGCCAACTTAGTCGCCGCTTTAGCCTCAAGCCGAAAGGCCTCTCAGCTATACCCCAAGACGCATCCCGCTTTTGTGGAGGCGCTCGAGACACTATTGTCATCCGCAGCCACGCTGACCGCCGAGAAAACCTTCACCCTGAACCTTCACAAAGGTCACCTCTATCAGGACAGCACCGTGATACCCGACGATGCCCCTGGTGTCAGATCTATCATCGAAGCGCTCGAACAACGCAAGGTTGAAAGCATCACGCTGCACGCTGGCTTTCAATCCCAGGACGCGATCGCGCTGATCGACGTTTTGGGGCTTCGCCCCTCTCCGGATCTGAACATAGAGAGCGAACTGGCGCTTCGCGGCGCAGTCCATGTGTCGATCGCGCACATAGCCGACGACGAGGATAAAGAGCAAAAGGAGAGGGATCTCGCTCGCGAAAAGAACCTCGAATTGCATCGACGGCTGGTGGGCCTGATGAATTCGATGATCGAAGAATCCGTAAGGCTAGGAAGTGTCGATACCGGGAATATCGATCGCTCCGTCGAGGAAATGGCCGCACGTCTTCTTGAGAACCGTGGAGCGATTCTGGGCCTTGCCGCCCAAGGCAGGACCGGCAACGATCACATGCACCATGCCCTGGCTGTCATGATCTACTCTCTGGCGCTGGGCGCAACCCTGGGCCTGCCCCCTGAAGGGCTTTCCGCTCTGGGCTCGGCAGCCCTTTTGCACGATATCGGCAAGGCAAGCCCCCGCACAAACGAAGCACTGCCGATAGAGTCCATCTACCTGTCGCATCCCCAGCTAGGGGCGGAGCTGCTCGCCCGGCACGCAGAAAAAGACCCTTCGCTGATGTTGGTGGCTTACGAGCATCATATGCACGTTGATGGTGGCGGATTTCCCGAGGCTCCGTCCGGGTACATTCCACACCCATACAGTCGGATCGTTGCGATCGCCAACAGATATGCGAACTTGACCGCTCCGGGCGCCAGCGGTGATCCGCAAACCCCTGACCAGGCTCTTTTAAGCATAATTCGCGAGGCGGGAACGGTGTTCGACCCGCACTACGCGAAGCTGTTCGCAAAAGCAATGGGTGTCTTCCCGGTTGGGTGCATCGTGCGGCTGACCGACCACTCCGTGGGAGTCGTAACCGAGCCGGGCCCAGACCCCCTGCTGCCCAAGTTGCTAATGATCTACGGTACCAATGGAATCGCGCTGGAGCCTCCTTATAGCCTGGACCTTTCCGACAGCACCCTGTCAATCGTGGAAATAGTCGCTTCGGAGAGCCTGGGGCTGACGGTCGCCGACTACCTGTAGGCACACGCCTATATATCTCCGCGCAAGCTCGAAGGCTACTGTGGAGTAATCTTTTGCAGCACAAGTGCGATCAGAGCGAGCCTCCGGCTGCGATCCTGACAAGCCTCCACGAAAGCCGCTACCGATTCCCGCATTTCGGCAGAGGGCTTATATCGCAACAAGCCGCCGGCACTCTGAAGAATCTTGTCATCGCACAATACCCGGACTTCTGGCTCGAGCTCCTCGATTTTGCGCCCAAGCCGGGAAGCGAGCGCATTGATGTCCAGGACGGCATCCTGATTTCTATAAAAAAACACGAGGATATCCCATGTCAGCAAAGACCTGACATGGCGCTCGACGAATTTAACAACTGGAGACCCTAAAACCCACTCCAAATCGTGCAGCCTTGTCACCCCCTGCGCAAGGGATCAATACTTATAACCATTATCGGGAAAACTCATGTAATTGCTTAGCAACTATCAATAGCTCCAGCCTAGCACACATGTTAGCCTAATTAGTAATCTTTACTAGTTGATTAATTTAGATGACTCTCGCTTGAAGGCCGAAGGGATACGCCATGAGCTTGCAGACCGGAACTACCGTAAGTGTTCTCTACCGAGGCACCCTGGACGATGGAACCGAATTTGACTCCAACGACAGAACAAGTCCACTCGAATTCACACTGGGGCAAAACCAGGTTCTCCCCGCCTTCGAGCAAGCGGTGCTCGACTTGCAGTCAGGGTCGAGTGTCACTATCACCCTAGCGCCGGAAGAAGCATACGGACCACATTACCCCGAGGCGTTGCAAGTCGCCCCTCTCGCAGCCTTCCTTGAGCCCCCGGAGATAGGCTGCTTAGTGCGGTTGGTCAGTGATGACGGGCAGCATCTCGCGGCGACTGTCACCGAAATAAACGAAGATGGTGTGGTTCTCGACTTCAACCACCCCTTGGCAGGCAAGAGTCTGACGTTCACGATAGAGCTGCTTGAGGTCGTGTGTACAGAGGAGAAGTAGACGGTCTATCTTTGGCGCAAGCGTCTCTCGCTCATCTAGTCATCCCAGAGACGACGCTGAACACCTCGGGTGAAACTGCTGCCAAGCCGCCAAACACTTGTAGCGTCGAAATATCCCGGGTTACCGCTGCTATAGCGTTCCCTGACGCGGGAGGCAACGTTTGCGGGGTCGTCAAAAAGATCACTCCCCGAGATGCTCCTATCGCCATGCCCCCTGTCAGGGCATCGGCGAAGTCCTGTCCTGTGGCAACGCCGACGACAGAATAGCTTGACAGGCCGTTCGTCACTCCCCAGCCAGCTACAGCGACCGCCGTGCTGTACCGGTTGTCGCCACCCGCTCTGGCCAATCCCGGTATCCGCACACCAAGCTCTCGGAAAACCGCAGGCGAAACGGCCGCTTGACCTCCTGCGACAAGACCCGAAGAAAAGGTCCCGTGCCTCAGGAAAGAGCCCACGATGAGCGGTACCTCCGTCGGTCGGACGAGTATGACTGGAGCCTTGCCTGCATAAGCGAGAGGCCCTAGCGCCACGGCATCGGCAAAAATATCGCCCCGGGCAACAAAGACTCTGCCCCCGTGCTGTCCGAACTGCATCGCCCTGGCGGCGATGCGGGTGGCGGTCTCATATCGGTCCACGCCACCGATCCTCTCGACATTCAGTCCGAGGCCCTCGAGCTGTTGCCGGACCCTGTGATGTACCGCACCCTCGCCCCCGACAATGATCGCATTTCGAACCCTCAAACGCAGGAGCTCGCTTGAGGCCACACCCGGCAAGTTGTTCGGTCTTGTCAGCAGAACCGGCCCCTCAACACAACCCGCCAACCCTGAGGCGGCAAGCGCATCGGCAAAATCGGTGCCTGTAGCGATTATGACGGTGTCCGCGCTTTCAAAATTATGCTTCGATATCAACGCCGCTGTTTCGTAACGATCGCTGCCGCCCAATCGAATCTTTCTGGCGCCGGCAACAGGATTGACCCTGACTCGCACGACAACTCCGGCGCTGGCGCTGGCTTGATCTTCAGCCTGGGCACGAAGCCGTGGGGCCTGGTAGTCAACTCTGACGGAAGTAGATTGCATATCGGATACCTTACCGGAATCAGATACCAGCCGAGAGTAAAGGACCCGCTTGCCCTCAGGCGCGATAATGGGTCCGTCGGCGCGATGCCAAACGCCAAAAACATCATCCCATGTGTAATAAATAACTCCAGGCCGAAGTGCCACCAGCCTTATCACCACAGGACCCCTGTTCCACCCCAAAGGCCCATCGGGAAACGATGGACTGACAAGAGCGTACACCCCCTTGCCAGATCCGGTCGCGACATACGGCTCGGCGAAGGCCTTGCCTGGCCACCCGACGCCAGCAAAAAGAATCACCACGACCAGAAGAACTCTGGCTAGCAATGTTCCCTTAGGCAAAATGGACAAGGAGGCAGAATGCATACGCGTAAATCCTTTGGCTGACTCGGATGCACTTTAGCTAATCGAATATCGACATATCAGATTAGAAGGTAGATAGCACGCGATGCGAGCGGGTCTTTTTGTGGGATGGGCGGGCGTATTACAGTACGAATAGCACAACCGCCAGAAAGTGAGACACGCTGCCGCCGAGCACAAAAACATGCCAGATCGCATGGGTGTATGGAATCTTCTTCAGTAAATAGAATATTGTGCCAATCGAATACGCAAACCCGCCTCCCACAAGCAGCCAAATGCCGGCCGGGGGAAGTGACTCGATCAGCGGGCGAATCGCGAAGACGACAAGCCAGCCCATCGCTGAGTAAACCAGCACCGAAACCCAGGCGGGACGATAGGCCCACATGGACTCAAGGGCTATGCCGAGTATGGCAAGCATCCACACTGCGATGAACAGCCACCACCCTCCCTCGTAGCGAAGGGTCACAAGGGTAAACGGGGTGTACGTGCCGGCGATCAGCAGGTAGATAGCAGCGTGATCGAAGATCTTGAACAGATGTTTGACCCTCGGCCAGGGAAAGCTGTGATAAAGGGTCGATGAAACATAGCCCAGCACCAGGGTTATGCCGTAAGTGATCGAGGCCCCCAGCTGCCAGACATCGCTGTTTTGCACCGCAAAAATAACGAGCATCGTCAGTGCGGCCACGCTAAGAACTGCTCCCAAGCCATGTATGACGCTGTTGGCGATCTCCTCACCAAGCGAATATGGGCGAAGCGGTCTCTTGGTTGCCGTTGGTAAGTTGGCTGTCATCCCGTCTTCACAATCTGCCGATAATAATCACGCCACGGCGATGGAGGTCAATCAAAAGGTGTTAGCGGCAAACATTATACCCAACCGATCGATGAAGGCAGCAAGAGCTGGTGCGCTTACAAAGCTCCTGGTAGCCGCAGTGTTCTCTATCGTATTGGCTCCCTCTGTGGCAATGGGCATGATCCCTGCCCTTACTCAAAAAGAAATTGCGGTGCAAGCTGATTCTATCGTAATGGCCGACGCAACCTCAATCGAATATCAGCTGGATTCTTCTGCCAATCCTGTAACCGAAGTGCACTTCGAGATCGTTCGCGTTTTTGCGGGCGACTCCCCCAAAAAAATCACGGTCGCACTGCCCGGAGGGCGCATCGGTGACAGGGTTTTGCACGTGACCGGCGCACCTTACTTCGGCGAGGGCGACCGGGTGATACTCTTTCTGGACTCTTCAGGCTCAATTATCGCGGGAGAGCAGGGGCGCCTGGGCGTTAGCGCCGAAAGAGTGCTGGAAACCAACGAGTCCCTGGAGGATTTTGAGCGCCGAATCCTGAAAGAACGCTACGGCATCTCCTCGGCAGGCGCTGCTTCGGCGCCGGAAAATTCACCCACCGTCACCGCTCTTTCAGCACCCGCTATCACAACGCTGTCTCCCTCTTCCGTGCCGGCGGGAGCCGGGATAACCATCAGGATCGCCGGATCGGGATTTGGCTCCACACAAGGAGAGGTCGCGTTTTCGGACGGCACCGCGACCGTGATCGCTACCCGGATCGTGAGCTGGACCAATACGCTCATCGAAGTAGAGGTCCCCGCTTCGATAAGCTCCGGTCCGGTAAGGGTGCGCACGGCAACCGGTACGCTGTCCTCGGCGGCGACGCTGACGGTGCCGTACTCTTTGGGAAGAGCGGCCTGGGCCAGAAGTGTTGTGCCCTTCAGCGTTTCGGCTACCGCGCCGCCAGTATGGCGATCGATGGTCAACCAAGGAGCCATTGCCTGGAACGGCATCGCGAACTTCGCTCTTCTCGCCTCATCGCCCTCGCTCGCGCCCCAGCGCCGTAATGGCGTGAACGAGATCTGGTGGGGCACTCCGGGAATCCCGGGCGCCCTTGCCTCGGCCCATATGTCGTTTGTCTTGCGAGACGGGAACCTGGATGGTTTTTACGACCTGATCGAAACGGATGTTATCTTTTCTTCGACGGTCTCGAACTGGGGCGATGGGCGACCCGGGACCTTCGATATCCAGTCCGTGGCCGTGCATGAATTCGGACACTGGCTCGTCCTTGACGACCTGTATGGTGACTTGGACCGGCATAAAGTCATGTTCGGCCGTATCGCGACAGGCCAGCTGCGCCGAACTCCCGCCGCCGAGGACCGAGCCGGCATAATCGCGATATACGGGCCGGCGGCCGCTTCCACCCCTTCGGTCACTAGGATCTGGGGGGCGGACAGGTACCGGACCGCGACAAACATCTCGAAGGAAACTTTCGCCGCGGGCTCCGCCTCAACAGTCGTTCTTGCCACTGGACGCACGTTCCCTGACGCCCTGTCGGCATCCGGGCTGGCAGGTACGGTGCGAGGCCCGTTGCTGCTGACCGCTGGAACCGGGATCTCCGTCGAGCCGTTCGTGCTCGATGAGGTAAGGAGGGTCGGGGCTTCTCGCGTCATCATCGTCGGCGGATCGGGTGCTGTCAGCGAGGAGATCGAGCGCTCGCTAGGAAACAGCGGGCTGGAGGTGCGGCGAATCCAGGGACCCGACCGGTACGCCACCTCCGCTGCGGTAGCCAGAGAGATCTCGGCAAGCCTTGGGGCCAACTTCGGCCGGCAAGCGATCATCGCGCGTGGTGATGACTTCGCCGACGCGCTCGCAGCCGGGCCGATCGCCTATTCGCAAAGAATGCCCTTGCTGCTGACCCGCCCGGGTGAGCTGCCAACAGCCACGTCGCAGGCGATCATCGATCTGCGTGTTTCCTCGGCGATCGTCATCGGCGGAACCGGAGCCGTGAGCCCGAGCGTCACACAAAGCCTCGGCGCCGCGAATGTCGCATGGAACCGAATCAGCGG
>Ga0208735_100363_pt1 | contig 22456 bp, 24 predicted proteins | sample Subbio12Aug_8Aab_FD_184829 | JGI IMG/M metagenome (GOLD analysis project Ga0208735, IMG submission 184829) | Serpentinite rock and fluid subsurface biosphere microbial communities from McLaughlin Reserve, California, USA - CR12Aug_8Aab (SPAdes) | ecosystem: Environmental > Terrestrial > Deep... | reverse complement strand
AATCGGCTGGCCCACATTTTGCGACGTTCTTCTTGAGTCATAAAAAGTTCCCCCCTCACCAAATCTCCTAAGGAGATTCTCCCATGAGAAAGGGGAAATGAACACGTGTGTGTCATTTGACGCTTACGTATTAGCCATCCTGCTCACCGCCTTAGCGACGGCATTTTTGGCGCGAACAACAAAAAAGGCTGGCTAAGAGCAGTCAGCCTTAATGTGCCAATACGAGGGATTGCCTCAGTATTTGAGCTAGCCTGCGGCGGCGTTTTATCCGACCGCTCAGTCAGTAGTTTATCCCTTTGTTCGCAGTGCCCGTATTCTAGAAATCGCTTTGCTACACAACGCCCACGTTAGCTCAGTCGCCATGTAAGCTACTGTGCCAACACCAATTACCATTAAGAGCTCATGCCAAGGAACGGCTGCCTCGACTAAGTCCCGCTCTATAGCTATAACCATCGCATTGACCCCCACCAAAAGCGAGGTGGCGTGTTTCCATGCTGCATCTCCACGCCTCTTTTCCTCAAACTTCTTGACAACGCTCACGTCTGGCTCCACACCCCCACGGGCATGGATGGTCTTGAACTTAGTTTGAATAAAAAGTAACAGATCTCTTATGAGCAAGGCTGCTAGGAGGAGGATAGCGCCAGCACCTATCACCATCAGCAATACCTGCCATAATTCTAGCTCCATGCGCCACGTACCGATTGTCATTAATGAAGTCGCCTCCTAAAACTCGCCTTTACTCATGGCATAGTGTGCAGTCCGGTATGTGGACACACATGAACAACAGCATTCCCTAGCGAAACGTATTCGGTGTGAAACTTTTATATCACCTGGTCGCTAATATTGCCATGTTGGTCGATGTACCAGACCGCGGTCCCCCATAAAATCTTGAGCACGGGGTCTGCACCCTGCTTTGTAGACACGCTTAGTGGCAACAAGCCCAGGTTGCTCGGGGAATCCTGCTTCTTTCCCTTCCCCCGAGGTGGAAGGGAAAGAATGGAAAGAATGGTAGACGCTTTTGGATACATTCTCGCTCCCTTTTCCCCGTAATGAAAATGCTTTTAATTACCAGCCATTTTTAGTCGATAGTCCACGGGCGATAAATTCCGTAGCCTCGATTGAAATCTCTCGTTGTTATAGAAGGTCAAGTAGGTTTGGAGTTTCTCCAAAAACTCCTGCTCCGTGTCGAAGGTGTCGTTGTAAAACTACTCTGTTTTTAGATGACTAAAAAAGGACTCTACCACAGCATTATCTCCCGGACAGCCAGCACCGAACATACTTACGGTTATGTTGTAATCCGCGAGGAGATCGGAGTATAAGAAAGATCGATATTGGGAGCCTCGATCACTGTGCAGGATAAGATTAGAGCAATCGCGGGTTGCAATGACCCCTTTAACAGCATCAACGACCAAATCTAGATTGTTATGCTTAGCTACTTGATACGATACTACCTTATGCGGGACGCCAAGCCCAGTTGCTTCATGATCCGGTAGACCCTCTTGCTGTTAACTAGATAGCCTTCCTTGGCCAAGCATACCTTAGCTCTGCGATAGCCGTAAATGCCGGCATATTTACGGAAACAAGTGAGGAGCAATTCACCAATAACCCTATTTAATCGACCCCGCTCAGTCTCTGTCTGGCTTCGTTCGAGCCATTTGTAGTAGCTACTAGGTGGCAAATGCAGTATTTTGCAGATATCCATCGCGTGATAACTGCGTCATCGACGCCATATTTTCTTCCAATGGTGGTGGCGCCGACTTCACCAGCTAGATACTCCCCTACGACTTGAATCTTGAAATCTTTTGCAAACACACGCTGCTTAGTCTTTTGCGCTGTCACCTCTATGTCTCCTTTTCGGGGCTCAGACCCTAAGTACGTCACCCTCGACGACCCGGACGTTCGCCTCCTCGCCAAAACAGATCCCAGCCTATTCTTGCAGCGCTTCTCCCCTCCCGTCATTATCGACGAAATACAATATGCGCCCGAGCTGTTGCCCTACATCTAAAGGCATATCGACACCACAAGGCGCAGAGGCTGGTTTTGGCTGACGGACTTGCAGAGCTTTCACACCATGAAGGACGTGAGCGAGTCCCTTGTCGGACGAGTAGGCATCGTTAGCCTGCTCGGTTTATCTGCGAGCGAAATAAACGGCACACCGTCTGAGCCGTTCTTGCCATTGCCCGAGAAACTGCTGGCTCGGCTAGCACAGTAAACAAAGCTCGGGCTAGATGACCTGTATGCCCGCATCTTTAGGGGAAGCATGCCTGCCCCGAAACATTGGAGCGCGGCGCGATGTCGGGGCCTTTTTTGAAAGCTACGTGTTCGCTGAGATCTATATGTCTATTAGTTCGTACTCCAAACTCCCCATACCCACCTTCGCAGCATGGCGCAACTGGATGTAGGGGTCGTGCTTGGGGTAGCTTAAGGCGGTAAGGTTAGCGGAGTGTGCTTTGGCGGTGAGGTCTAAGGTGGCGACGTCGATGGCTACCGGGTCGGCGGAGGCAAGTATGCCTAAGTCGGGGATAAGCTTATGCTGCTTACGGCTGATGCAGTCGCAGTCCTTGGTCATGTTAACCATGATGTTGAAGTGATAGGCCTTGCCAGCTTTGGCTTTGACGGAGCCATAGGCGTACTCGGCCATGGCTTTTTGCAGGTAAGTGGGGTCAGCGCCCCAGTTGTATTGGATGGCGTCGAAACGGCAAACGGTGAGGCACTCGCCGCAGCCGATGCAACGCGCGGGGTCGATAAGGGCTTTGTTATGGGCGGTGAGTGCGATGCAATCGGCAGGACACCACTCTAGGCACTTCTTGCAGGCGACGCACTTTTCGGCGATGACAGCGGGCTTCATGGAGCTGTGCTGGCGCATTTTGCCCATGCGGGAGGCTAGCCCCATGCCGAGGTTCTTAATGCAAGCCCCAAGCCCGGTAGCCACATGCCCGGTGGGGTGGTTTAGGGTGATGAGCGAATCGGCGAGCACGGCCTCGCGGGCTATTTTGACGCTTGGGAAGAGCTCGCCTTGGATTTCGACATCGAGCTCGCTGTTGCCAAGCAGGCCGTCAAGCATAATGAAGGGTGCGCCGGTGGCGGCGATAGAGAAACCCTGCCGCTCGGCGTGCAGGAGATGCTTAACGGCATCCATGCGCTCACCTTTGTAAAGGGTGGACGTTTCGCCAAGGAAGGGCGAGGCTCCGGCGGAGCGGACAAAGTCGACGGCGGTCTTGACAAGGGCGGGGGCTATATGGGTGTCGTTGTTCTTTTCGCCGACGCTAAACTTAATCAAGGTAAAGTCGTTTCTAGCGAGGGCCTGCGCGGCGTCGCTGGCGGCGAAGAGCGTAGCAAGGGCGGCGGCCTGTGCGGCGGGCGCGGCGCCGTCCGGCAGGGGCAGAAAATACACTTTAGGCTTCATGGTTTTCGCTCCTTTAGGTGCTTCTTTAAGTGCCTAGTCCAAGGCTTCTGTGGATGGCGAGTTCAACTGCGGCCATTTTATTATCACTTAAGGAGCCAAGCCGCATGACTAGCCGCGCCTTATCGATGGTCATAATCTGTTCTAGCTTGATTATGCTAGTTTCAGAGAGTCCGCTCTCTTCGGGCTCTATTATGACGTGAAACGGGTACGCTGCCTTAACCTTTGTGCTGATGGTAGCGACAATGACCGTGGGACTTAGTTTGTTCCCCACGTCGTTTTGAATGACTAAAGCCGGCCTAATGCCGGCTTGTTCGCTACCGCGTCCCGGCGACCAATCTACGAGATAGATTTCGCCTCGCTTACTGTTCATGCAACGCTACCTCGGCCTGTGCTGCAAGTTGCGTGTCTGCGTCGGCTAGGTTTTCGTCGGCCATGGCCCGATAGCCAACCGCCATTAGCTGCGCTAGTTCTATGTCTTTCTGGCGACGGATTAGGGTTTGCACGACACTGCTGCGGCTTGTCCGCCAACTCTTGGCGAATTCATCTAAGATCTCGGCTAGGTCGCTCGACAGACTGATGGTTACTTTTACTACCTTCGACATACAATCACCTCAAGGCCAATGTATCATACTCATCATCATACTGTCAATCATACCGAATCCCCGGAAGCAACGGGGAAGCAAAGAGGACAAGGGTAGTGTTTTATGTGCGGCGCAACTTTAGGCGACGCAAGACAAAGGCTATGCCTTGGTCGACTTCTTCGACCTTAAGCACGAGCAATAGTAAGCCATAGACGCCAAGACCGACGCCGACGGCCCCGCCGAGGGCGATGATGTCTCCGAAGGGTGCGAGGAGGCGCAAGCAAAGGTCGGTCGCTATCCCCATAACGGCGGAAGCGAGCACAACCTTAGGCATGAGCGAACCAAGGCGGAGCTTGCCGCGGCCGAGCTTGTTGCTCAGGAGATAGAGTGACAAGCCAGCGCTAAATAGTGCTCCCAGCGAAGTGGCGAGGGCGAGGCCGCCGTGGGCGAGGGGTACGACTAAGGTAACGGCTAAGGCGATGCTCACGATTGTGGTGGCTATACCGACTTTAACGGGGGTGACGGTGTCCTGCAGGGCGTAGAAGGCCCGCACCAAAACTTGCCCGATGGAAAGCCCAAGCAAGCCGACGGCGTAGTAAGCCATGGCACTCTCACCCTTACGGTTTCCGCCGCTTGGATTTCTCCCTTAGCATCGCGGGATAGGTTCCCACGTTCCACAAAAAAGCCTATGCTACGTTCATGCCGCCTGTATACCGGTCACAGTTTCGATACTTCATCAGCGGTTCAGTTTCATTCATCTCCGTAGCATTTACCTGCCCCCGACTTTTCCTTAACGCTTACCACCATGGCTCTTGACCACAGCAGCTTAAGGTGGTTTGAAGCCTCCACCTGTATGGCGGCTCCGAGGGGCCTTCCCCCATCTCCTGTGTAGCACGGCTTAGTTCATGTAGCAGTCTTTGCTACACTACTGTGCCTTCGTGCGCAAAGTCCCCCTCGTTCTCTTTTGGTCATGCGCTCATTAAGCGACTCTGGACACAGATGTCGCTGGGCGAGTTCTTTTCCACTAGTTCCGGAAAGAGAAACGCTGAAGCGGTGGCGCGAGCGCTATATTTTCTTACAGCTCATCGCTGTGCTGCGCCTGCTAGCATTCGAGCTGGTGTTATGAACCAAGACTCTTATGCAGGGGTTGAGCCTGTAGCTCAAGATGTGTTCTATGACGTCTTGGATGTCTTGGCCAATCAGAAGCAGGCTATGATCGAGCATTTGTGTTCTTTTTTTGGAAGGAAGACTACTCGCAATGGACCTGAAGCCTTCTATGATGTCACGACGTATCACTTTAAAAGCACCAAATGGGGCGAGCTGCGCATTTTTGGTTTTTCCAAGAACCACAAGAACAATGAGGTTCAGGTGGTGATGGGGCTTCTGCTGGATAACAACGGGATACCGATTACATATGAGCTGTTTCCGGGTAACACTATGAATCAGAGCACCCTCAAGAGTTCGGTTGAAAATCTAAAGGAGCTCTATAAGCTGGACAAGATCACCGTCGTCGCTGACAAAGGTCTCAACAGCGGCAATAACCTCACCTACCTATGCGGTCAAGGACATGACTTCGTCATTAGTTGCACTCTAAAACGCTCGCCGGAGGCGTTCGAAGAGTTGGTATGGAATGATGAGGACTGGCAAAGCACTGTTGACAAGGAATCTGGGGAGGTCGTATCCCGCTATAAGGTGGTTAGGCAGCAATTGGAGAGCAAGGTTCCCTTTACTCCGGAAGAGCTCTCTCAGGTTAAGAAGCGAGGCCGTCCGCCCAAGTACCGCACAGAGGAGATTCCGGTGAACATCCACCTCGTCTGGTCGGCTAAGCGAGCAGCAAAAGACCGCGCTGACCGGGAGAGAGTGCTAGAGAGGCTTGAGAAGCGATTGGACAAGCCCTATCAGCTCAAGGCCGCCATACAGCGAGGATGTAATCAGTACCTGCAGATGGAGTTAGATACTGAGAACTGGCATATAGACGAAGAGAAGATTCGGTATGCTGCTCAGTTTGACGGGTATTATGCCGTCATCACGAACAACCTCAACTACACCACAGAGAAGGTGACTACAATCTACGGGGGACTCTGGAAGATAGAGGAGAGTTTTCGGTTCCTAAAGACTGACCTTAGAGCCAGGCCAGTTTACGTCTGGAACGACAACCACATCAAGGGGCACTTTGCTCTGTGCTTTCTTAGTCTCTGCCTGGTTCGATACTCTCAGTACCTTCTGAGTACGGAGAAGAACCTGGACTACTCTGCCGCGAGGCTGTGCGTAGTTACTCCTACCAAGGTCCCTCAAGAGTATCTGGAACTAGCAGCGATACTAGGGATGCCTCCCCTCAAGACCAACATGACACTTACGCAGTTTCGTGCCAACACTAAACTTAACCTTTCGATAAACCTGAAGAAATAACAGGACATTTCAAAATCGCTGAGCCCCTTGCTATTGCAGGGCCTCAGCGACTTTTTTACTAGCTATCTCCCAAAGTCAAGAGACTACACTAGCGGACGCTACGTTTTAAGGTAGGGGTTCCGCCTCAACTGAGACACGCCCGCAATAACGCTTACATCAATATCCCATCGCCTTAACCCCTTATCACAGACCCATCTATCAACCCCATCCAATACCGCACCATTCTACAAAAACAGCAAAGCAGCGAGCCCATTTCTGGTCTCGCTGCTTTGTCGCTATAAGTATGGCTCATCTACTTCATGACTATTTTAAGTCATCGAATGTCGCAGCCAAGAGCTCAATGAGCTTTCCTTCCTTGACGGCTGGCCTTGTATCGATGCTCTTGAAGTTTTTCCGGCTGATTCTGTTCTCTGTGTCAAAACTGAAAATAAAATTAGTGGCGATATGATAGATAATATCGCTGGGGGCAAGCCCGTACAGTTGATTCTCAAGGATGTGCTTCACACGCTCATCATTGTCCGGGATCTTCTCTATCATCACGGGGTTGTTGAACAAGCGCTTTACCAGTTCCGTTATATAAAGGCCGGACTTCATGAAAAGATCGATGAAGGTTTTACCCGGGTCTTCAAATACATGCGGGTCTTCATCTTCGAGTTTCTGTACCATCATCTTGACGACCTGTTTCGGTGTGAATATCTGGTTGGTCTCCTGCGGCGGGACATAATTGAAGATGTCCTCCTCAAGGGATTCATCAAAATAATCCGCGAGTCTTTCACGTATATTTAGAAATTCCTGTATCGCCTCGTCGAATACTATTTCATTGAACAGACCGCCGCTGAAGTGCTTCTCCTCACCCGTCTTTTCGTCGGTATAGGGTCCACCGTCTCGCAAGAATCTGAACTGCTCCTCTGTAATTCCGGTGACTTCAAAAAATACCTCTTCAGGGGTATAATCGTCAAAGTTGCTGAGCTTCGTATCCCGCTCCCCATATGCCATCAGAAAACTCGGGATTGTCCTTGCAAATCCGCGCAGGTGGCCGCGAACCTCTTCTTCCTTGGAATCCTTGTTCTTCTTCGCCTTGATCTTAGCTTGCTCTTCGACCTGAACAGTCTGCTGCTCCTCAATCGTTTCTTTTATCGCCTCATTTAGGCTCTTGGCACGCTCGGCCTGTAGCTTATCAAATGCCGCTTGCTGCTTGGCTTTTATCATTTTGATGACTATCTCGAGCTCATCTTCTTTGAGCGATTCCTCTGCTATCTTGATTTCTTCTGCGGCTTTTTGCTTGACCTCGAATTGTTTTCTGTAATTATCGTTCTCGACCTCTTTTACCTTTTCGGTGATAATTTTCTTCAGTTGTTTTTCGATCTTGTCCGCCTGTGCATTTGTCAGCTCAAAACCGGTCTTGATCGTATCCACAATAATTGGCTTTGCCAAGTCCATAGCAACATCGACTATCTTAGCGCTAACATCTTTGGGGATATGTGCTTCCGATGAGAGTTCACCGACGGCTGTTTCTACGGCATTTGTCATGGCGGATACATCATACACCTTGTCACCAAATAACTCGTTCTTCTTGCTGACAATGGTTTCTGGCGGTACGATTACGTTGCCGTCTTCATCCACCTCGATACCCGATATATCTATGGTGACAGCAGACGTGTCTTTCTTGCCCTGCTTTTCGATCGGCAACTCGCTTAAGATACCGTTGACGATCTCTTTTGGTAAAGCGAAAATTCCAGAGATATTGGCAAACAGCAAGTTACTCATAAATCCGCGCTTGACCACCTCTTTTGCCAAGATGGTTCTTGGAATCGTAAGAACCTGTGTGGCATTGAGCGGTACCATGATGCCTTGCTCATCTTCACCGATGACAGGGAAGAAGTTAAGCAGCCGTTTAATATTTTCAGGACGATCCTTGTCGCTCACACTGCCGTCGCCGAGGAGTTTGTTGGCAAAATCGTCGAACATCACTAGCGTTCTGTCGGGTGCGAAGTCGAATATGTAGGCGTTTTCTTTTTTGTAGTATTTCCCGTTTTTCTCGTAGTGATAGGGATTTTGCGAACGGAACGCGGCTTGCATGTATAGAGCGGGGCTGGCGACATTGCTCAGCATCATTACCGCTGTCCACTCAGGTATAGTCACACCTGTAGTAAGCTGCCCGACGCTTAACGTGATCGTGTACTCGTTTTCAGCGATGGCCTTCCGCACCTTATCATAGCTCTTTTCATTTGAAACGAAGTCTTCCGCCTCTTCGTTCAAATCCCTGCCATCCCCGGCAGCAATTACTATTTTGTGGTGCATGAATGCCGCATCGTCGGCGAGTAGTTTTGCCAATGCCTTTGCGCTTGCAACTCTGTCGAGGAGCCAGAACGTATGCTTCAGCTCTTTGCGCAGGGCAGGCGTTGAGAATGGGTATTTCTCATTCTTTGTCAGTCTCTCCAGCCACTTCTTCACATCTTTCTCGTGTTTGAAGGTAGTCTTTCCTTCTTCGACAGTGAAAAACTCATTGAGATCAAACGCAAAATCATACGTGGTTTCCCCTATGGTCTGCCCCTCAAGGAGCTTCTCTTCAATCATCGCGGAAAGCTGGAAAGTAAACATATTGAGCTGCGGTAATGGCTCATACGGATTACTGCCCTTATCATAGTCCCAGTTTTTCTTAGCTTCCTGCTCGTCGGCATATGACCAGTTGAATATCTGCTCTGCGCTGAACTTGCTGTTGGCGATAGCCTTAAAGGGAGTACCGGACATATGCAGTGTGAAATTCCGTATTATTCTGGAAAATGCCCAGTCTGTTTTTGTTGTATCCACCCCTTCGTGCGCCTCATCAACGACGAGCAGATCCCACTTAATTCCGGCTACCCATTCGAGCTTCGGAATGAATCCGCCAAAAGAGATCGATCCCTTCAAATCCTGTAAACTTACAAAATTAATCTGCCTGATGGTGCTGTAATCCACATTGTTGGAATTAATTATCTTCTCATGGAACCTCGATCGAGATAACACTCCCGATCCTTTTAGGGAATCGCTATCAGAAATAAAGAGCATGTCGGGCGCTTGCCATTTGATGAATTTCTTAAAATCATCGTACCAAGAATTCGCTATTGCAGGACGATTAGTGACTATCAGAATATGCTGGAAACCGCCTTTACGGATAAAATCATAAGTCGCGAGAGTCTTCCCGAAACGCGGCTTTGCATTCCAAAGGAACTCCGCCGGTTCCTTCCGGGCTTTCAGATAGGCAAGTGTACGCTTAACGGCGTCAGCTTGCTCCTCCCTAAGCCGGTACTGTGTTCCCTCAGCAGGAGCTTGAATCTGACTATAGTCCCTGAAAACAAATTTCCTGAAAAGCTCATCTGCCTGTTTCTCATTGCCCTCGCCAAAATAGAACCATTCAGAAGGCCTGCCCGTGTTCCCGAACTTCCCCCGCTCGATGCCGGACTGTACTAAAAACCAGTGAAAGTCATCATCGGTAAAAAACTCGCCTCCGTCATATCTGGCGTCGTGTGACCACAGTAATTCGTACTTTGTATCCGAGGTATGCGTCTGCTCCTTTATGCGCGTTTCGGCATTGCGATCTGTATAGCCGATCTTGATCCAGCTCTTTTTGGACACATCATTCGGAGTGGTGTATGCATAGATGGTAGGGCTCGCTTGATTTATGGTTTTAATCGTTGTGCTTGCCATTATTCCATCTCCTTCACATGCGATTCGATGAACTCAATCTCAGTATCATCGAGCTCATACTTCTTATAGAGTTGTTGGTCTATTTCTCGTACCGTTTTCGACCAGTCGATGTCGGATGCAGAGGTGAAGTCTTGCAAAGGAATATATGACCATGTGTTAACAGGATTATCTTGAGTAACTTTAAGTATACCTAATAGTGCGCGAGCAAATTTCGTCCGAATATACTTAGCTGTTGCAACAGCTTCATACTCAGCATCAAATGCCCCAAAACTCATAAACGTTTGCGTATGCGCAATTGCGGGCGGCATTACAATAGGGGCTGTTATCATCCTTGCAGGAGTGTCGCCTAATACTCCTGATGCACCATTTGATTTTCCTTGGAAAACTTTGTACTTATATAAATTAGGATGATCCTGTATATAGTTAGCTTTAACCCATTTATAAACACGTTGATTATTCTGTATGCCGTAAACTCGCAGAAAATCATTCGTATCAGTTGGCTTGGAATCTAAGAAAATAGAGCCCAGGCTTTCAAATATGTTTGTTGAAACGTCGTATGCATGCCCTTCGCTCAACAGACCCCGTGCTTCAGGATGCTCGGCATGTAAATCGTCTGATAACTTATAACTTGTACGAGCATAAGCAATTTCAGATAGATTACTCGTTGCTTTATTTCGTTTTACTTTATGCGCAATAGAGTTCAATTCTGGGACTGTAATGAACAATCCAGTTGCCCCGAAAACTTTATCAACATCTCTGTATGTGACAGCTACACCGCCAATAATATTGGTGTTTGCGAATACCTTGCTGCTATCGCGTTCATAGTATTCAACTTTTACATGCTCATCCTCCAGCATTTTCTTATTCCACGATTTCGGTGTCTGACCTGCATTAAAAAGGAAACGTGCTGGTGTAATGAAGCTTACCCGTCGGGCAATTTTATAAGCCTCATCCATAAAAAGGTGATAAATTGGGGGACTGCTACTACTGTCACCCTTAGTTTCTTCTTGGTATGGTGGATTGCCGATCACGACATCAAATTTGAATTTGACGGGTTTATTATCAGACATGACCTTCTCTTCCTTCCATACCAACTCGATATCAGTGAGCGCAAAGCACTCTTGTCGGCTGTCCGCCACCTCTTCATGCGCGTTAAATTCATCAAACAGACTTAATTGAACACCACTTTTTGAGATGTCATCATCCCCGAAAAGTGACGAGTAAGAAAATGTGATGCGCCTTACCTGCCCCGGAGACCCCTCGATAGGCTTCCACCGACTAAAGACAATCTCCTCGCCGGCAGTGTTCTTATGCGTGAGGGTATCGCCCTGCACAACATTCGCCCAGATGATTGTCCGAGCGGATTTATACAGATTTGAACGTTTGGGTAGCGGAGCGCCCTGTACGGCATTGTAGAAATCAGAAAACAGATCGAGCATATTTTGCCGTGCTACAGCTAAATTGTCCTCCAAAAACTCGATGCCATAGATGCCCGATAACGCCCAAAGCGCATAGGTGTTCCATGAAACTCCACTGTGGTTATCAGTAACAAATTTCAGCTTCATATCTTGGACGGCAAGCAGGAATGAACCTTCTCCGGCGCTTGGCTCGAGAAACGTCGCAAATACGTCTTGGGTCTTTTCCTTGATCCCTGGAATAGCGATCATCTTGTCTACCACCCACTGGGGTGTGAAGACTTCACCATGCTTCCTGACACGATCCTTTGACTTCATCAATACAGGGTTCTTATTACTCATCACATTATCCCTAGCTGACTATTCATCATTGCTCGCAGTCCCTCGCAGTTTCACTTTTGTGGAGTGTTTCTCTTATCATAATCGACGTTCCTCCTTAGAGATTACAAAAGCTACAATGTCAGTTCTCTCTTTTCCTAGGCTGGCCACTAATTGCAATCGCTGGTTGAACAATGCTCAAATTACCCTCACAATGATTGAACTTGTTATATCAGCAGCTTTATCCGAAAAGCTGTAGCAGCGTGTCGCTTGAAATAGGGGATGGTCTATATGAACAAGCAAATTACCGCTGGAATTTCCACGACCACAACATACTTTTCAAAATTGTACCGCTTTCACTAAGATCTCACAATAATTGCCTATTTATTTTTAAACATTACAAACGCCTAACAACATATTAACATATTATCCAACAACCCATCCTTGTGAAGCGCAGTGCTATTGAACTTTTTCCCTAGTGTTCAAACGATTTGCCCCAAGCTGCACACCTCTACCTAGTGTTAAACTATTATCTCCCCGCTCTCACCGCGTCAAATTTGGGGCTTGCCCTAAATTTACGCATAATGGCCTACAAAAAAACAAAACACGCGACCCCGAAAACCTCAGGGGACCGCTTGTATTAAGACTTTTGGGCAAACAAAAAACCACCCACCGACACAATCCCTTGTATCAATAGATGGTATCTGATTTGGCTAATCTACTGCCAAATGATAAAATGCACACCCCTTGTCGAAAGTCCAACGATTTGAGGATTGGGGTGTGCATTCTCGTCAGGGGGGACAATTACAGAGAGACCGCTCTCCGTTATCTCAGTATGATCTTACTCCCGCCAAAAGCATCTGTCCCCGTTTATATGCCCGGTGCTAACGAAGGTCTGCAGGTGTAGCCCGAGCGAATTCTACGGTTTCGATGCGCTCAAAACCGAGTGAGTCGTAAAGCCTCCGAGCGTTGACGTTGATATCTACTACGTCGAGATAGACGGTGTCCACACCTCTTTGTCGCAGTAGGTTAACCGACAAGTGGGTAAGTTGCCGCCCAAAGCCACGGCCTTGATACGCTTGGTCTATGGAAATGGTATCTATGAAGTCTGAGCCCAGTAGAGTATAGCCAACAGCTTTGCCATCTTCATAGAGCAAAAAAATGTTGCTACTGTCATCAATGAGCTGTTTTCGAGTCTTTGCTTCGTTACAGCCTGCAGGGTATGTGTCGATCGGCTCTATATCGCACTGGCTTCTGAGCCAGCGGAACCCGTCGTTGGTGAGGCGCACATAGTCCTCAAACATTTGATTAGTGTAGGGAACTGGCTTAATATCTACTTCTGCAAAGTTCGGACCGGTATAGCGCATGGTATGAGCTGAGTACCAGGGCGTGAAGCCGTGTTTGGTGAAGAGCTGGGGGTTGGCCCCATCATCGGTTCGATAAGTTGTGTAAAGCCTTACCACACTAAGATCCTCGAGGTGCCCTTTCACCGTCTGCCATAGCTTTTCCCCTATACCCTGCCGCCTGTGATTGGGCGCAGTATATACCCAGAGCCATACTTCCTGGCCATGTTGGGACTCACTTACCTTCCCTAAAGCGGCACAGCCATGTAAGACTTCGTCTTCAAAGACCCAGGTAGTGCTGCTTTTAACTCGCTCTTCAATTTCAGTGGGCCTCATCTGTCTGTTCTGAAGTACCATTTCTATAATTGCTGGCAGATCATTATCCATAAATAGGCGAATCATAGCTACACCACTTTCATCGTATTGGGGGTAATGCCAGAGGTTGCAAACGGAATAAGCCAGTGGGAGTGTTTCCCTTAAGGTCAGCATCCTGCCGGTGAAAGGAGCTCTGCGAGGTCAGCGTCTAGGAGAAAGCTCCTGAAGTCTTTGGGTCAGCTATTGCGATGACCAGTATTATCTATACTTGCACCTTCAAGCAGTCCCGCCCGTCCACTCTGCAGGGGTGTCTCAAACTGGCCGTGGTCGCTGGCCCAATTTGCATGCCTGAGACAAATACGCTGCATTGGAGTACATGGTAATCAGGAACGCACTGCACAGTAACTCGTCATCAATGGCATCACAGTTCATAACAAAGGTATATGGTAAATAGAACGGGATCTCAGTTCGGCCGATAACGAAAAAATCAATCCACACGTTTGTGTCGCTACTAATATATTCCATTGTCAGTCCTTACTGAAGCAACAGCGAGAAACTATGTCGTCATATGGGATTCTTAATAGTTCAGCTCCTCTTTGCATACTGACTTCATGTTCATTTACCGCACGATACACTAACTGTTCAAACAGAGTAGGGACTTCATTCTCAATGCGGTGTGGTTCATTCTTTCTCCATCCGGCTTGAGAGGCATCAACATAAAACCCTTTTGCTAAGCTTGCTGAAATGATACCCGACAATTGAGCACGCTTGACAAGTAGGTACATTGAAATACCGTATTCCTGTGCCACTAATAACATATCTTTTGATACTGCAGTTCTGCGAACTCCGAGCTCTCTGATGGCATCAGTCTTTGGAAACAGGAAAGCACCGCTGATTGCAGTTGACAGATCTTCAATTTTGCGATCTTCCATATCGTCCGGCCATTTGAACATGAGATGAGAGAGCTCATGTACAATGGTGGATCTCTTTCTTTCAGGACTCATTTTCTTATTAATCACAATATATGGGCACTCGTTAACAAAGCCGTTCATCCCAGAAAACTTGTCACTGTTGATCTCGCAAGCATATACCAAGACGCCCTTGTTTTCCAGAATCTCGACTAAGTTATCTATCGGCCCGTCAACCGCCAGGTTCAAGTGGTTTCTCAGTGCTTGCGCATCGCCTTCACTCTCGCCCGAGAGGCTAAGTACGCCAGTATCAGGAGCTTTTGGCAGAACCTCTCCCCCTAGTATTTCGACTATTGTCATAAATCGATTGAAATATTCTTCTACTGACTCTCGCACATAGTCCTGTTGAGCAACTGAAAGCGTTGAGTTTTTTCTGAACTCACCATGGCAAAACACCAGTTTTTCATCTCGGATAGCCAAAAAATCCGACACACGCACGCCAAGTATCATTGCCAACCGTTTGAGCAAATCCATGTCAGGCTTTCGCTTGCCGTTCTCGTAATTTGAGATTGCCATTGGAGAGACACTAACTTGTTCAGCCAACTCTTTCTTAGACATAGCGTTCTTCAAACGGTAGTATTTCAAATTCTTGCTGAACACTCTCTTCACCCCCTCTGTTTATATTATACTAAAAATCACGCCAAAATAAACACTAAGACAAGCAAGTCTACTACTAATTCTTTAGGGACAGGCTCTTTACTTTATCCCTCGATTTCAGTTCCATCCTTAAAACTAAATACCAGTTTGCCTCTGGTGGTGACGGTAACCTTTTCGACCGCTACCACCCACAGCCTCTCGTCGAACTCCTCCGGAACCAGCGCGCGCGTCTCTATCCCCTGGATAAAACCTTCAAGCATCAGGAATTTACTCTGGCGTTCACGCCTCAGCCCCTCAAGCTCGGCGACCCGCTCCGAACGAAGGGGACAGGTACTTTTGTTCCTCGCGAAATTTCCGATTGCCCAGAATAACGAAATCGCGACGGGTCGCTGTGAAGTTGCACTATCACCGCCCCCATTTTTTGTGAGAATCTGCATCTAGTTCAGCGTGTCACTAGGGGCGATAGCTGCTGGGATACTGAAGGGAATCTGAAATGAATTGCGGAACAAAAAGAAGAACGAAATCGCTATCGCGATAGCTTAAGATAACGGAAAAAGACGAAAAGGCTCGCCGCTTGGCGGCTTATCCAAAGCTTTGGATAACCCGCCCTGAGGAGTGCCCCGAGTTCTTTCTTGCACGCTTCCATCTGGCATTTGGAAAGGTGCCGTCAGCCACCTTTGGATGTAAAGAATAATCCAAGGGCTATCGGTGTGTTTTCTGATTGCTTTCATCAGTAGCTCGTGATCAATGTTGTCGAACCATCCTTTGATATCAATCTCTAGTACCCAGTCATACTTCCAGCACCTCTGCCTCGTCACCTCTAGGGCATCGGCAGCAGATCTTCCGGGCCTATACCCATATGAATCGGCATGAAAGATGGGCTCTACCAGTGGCTCAAAGTACATTTTGACGACCATCTGTGCCACTCGATCTGCCACGGTTGGCACGCCGAGTATGCGCTTGCCGCCATTCTTCTTGGGTATTTCTACGGCCTTATCGACACCTGCGGCTCCCTTGTTCGCCTTTACTCTTCGAAATGTTTCTAGCACTATGTGCTTGGAGATTTCGTAGGACTTTGTTTCGTTCATTGGATCCTCCCTTACGGTTGACCGTTGTTCAAAACTAGATAACATGACCCCTTCGCTCCGCTCCTATTACAGGAGCTTCAACACTACTACAGGTCATTCCGTCCCTGTCCTTCGCATTGGTACTCTCACCCTTACGGTTTCCGCCGCTTGGATTTCTCCCTTAGCATCGAAGGACAGGTTCCCACGTTCCACAAAAAAGCCTATGCTACGTTCATGCCGCCTGTATACCGGTCACAGTTTCGATACTTCATCAGCGGTTCAGTTTCATTCATCTCCGTAGCATTTACCTGTCGAGGTCCTGCCCCGACTTTTCCTTAACGCTCACCACCATGGCTCTTGACCACAGCAGCTTAAGGTGGTTTGAAGCCTCCACCTGTATGGCGGCTCCGAGGGGCCTTCCCCCATCTCCTGTGTAGCACGGCTTAGTTCATGTAGCAGTCTCTTGCTACACTACTGTGCCTTCGTGGCGCAACGTCCCCCGTTTTCCTTTAAACTCAGCAATTGCCTTGTGGTCGGTATGGAGGCTCTTTAGCAGCCAAATGAGCTCGGTGTTTCTACCGAGCTCATCCTCTAACGAAGAACGAATGCCGTGCTGCCAGCAGGTCCTTTGCGGCATACGAAGGTCTTCTCATTACTGATGGTATAGCGTTCACAAAGCTAAGCCTCTCCAAATCCATTACTTCTACAAGGCAGTCTATGATCCGGACGGTTGACACAGTCTGACGTCACCGGTGTTACACAGTAACCTTTCTCTTGTGAAACGCAGAAGGTACAAGCCGATACGCTTCTTTTTTGTCCATTTTGGTCATATACCGCGTAGCAATCCGCTCATTGCAGTTTGGGCAGAATATTGCTCCGTGGTACTGAGAAAAGTCTACCGCGCCGTCGATGATACGCTCGTTATACATTTTCACAAAATTGCTTTCGCCGACTTTCTGATAATGAGCAATGAAAGTCTTGCAGTGAGCGCAGCTAACCGCCAAAACATGGCTGCCCCGGACTTTCTTACAGTTTGGGTTAAGGATTCTTTTCATGCTAATGCACCTTCTCTAGCTTTCCACCACCTCAGGCGATGAATGATCACGGTATCTGACGTTTCACCTGCTGCTACTTTAGACTCGCAGCAAACCCCTAAAACCTCTGGCAGCATAGTAGGATTTTGCACGGTTGTGTACACACAAACCTGTCGCAGAGACGGTCACAGAAGATTGCGCCACCAGCTTTCTGATGCTCAGTGGTGTCTTTACCCAACTCGATGTTTTGGTGTCAACTCACCGTATTGCTGCAACTCACGATACTGCTCTTCGGTAACAGATCGATGTCCATGCCCGCAGCCATATCAACGACCCTCGGTGCAGCTACTCCTGCTTTCATGTCGACGGTGACCGTACTCGCAGGTGTAGTGCGGGCCGATAATGCCTTGTGGGTGTAGAATGTGTTGATAATAGTGCCTCCCGTGTCTATTCGGGCTTAGGACCGTCATCTTCTTCACCGTTCGTACCCTCAATCACTTCGCCTAGTAGTCTTGAGAAGTCAACTGCGTTTTTTCCCGTAATCACAGGTTTGCCAGTCCGTTTCTCAATGTCTCGCCTTGCGCCTCCAGCAACTTCGCCACCGGAACGAGCCACACTTTGGTTCTCATCGAAGGTCTGGGGTTCCTGGCTCTTTGAAAGCTCAGTCGTTGTAGCTTCTGCAAGCATATTTAGCACCAGTTCCAACGTGGACATATTGTCTCTGAGGTTTTCCTTTTTTAGTCCCTTTAGCCTTTTGTATTGCCGAGTGCTCATGCCAGACCACGCCTTCGTGATTTCGTCAGTGAGGATTGCATATTCCACACCCTGCCTCACTCCACGGTTATCCCACTCATCGGCAAGTTCCTTACGTACCTGGATGGCCTGCAAACGCTGGTTAATCCACTCGCGAGTGTATCCTTTTTTCAGATATGTAGTTAGGGCGCGCTCGATGGCCTGTTCGGGGTCGATCGTTTCTTCAAATCGCTCGCGACCGACCGAAGCAAGCCACATCTTTAAAGGCTCGGCTTTCGGGGATGGGATGGACTGGATGATACGGAGAAGCTGCTCAGTGCTTGCGACATCTGTACTATAGTGTTTGCCATCAGCTGCTTTCATTTTCAGTTGTACGATTTTCTCGTACAACTGACTCCCCTCAGATTTTAGCTTTCGTTTTAGGTCACTCCAATAGCGGCGAGGATTTCCGCTTTCGGTTAGAACATCAATCACATCTACTATTGAGAAGTACCATTCCTGTTCGTCCTCGTCCCATGCCGTGCGGATCTTTTTGTCTTGAAACAATTGGATTCGATTGTCGTCCATAGCTTTCCCCTCCATTAACATGTTGTTGCTAGACTAAGACTGTCTTTGCATGTTAAAGTATTCGCCCTTCACGCGCCCGCTTTTCTATGGGCACATCAACCTTAGTCTCGCCTTCTCAGTCTGATACATTGCCGAATGATCTTCAATATTCAATACCTAGCACAGCTAGAATACTGACCACGACAAGATAGACAAACCATTACAGCTTCGTCAGCCTCATCAAATACCTTGCCACAAAACTGACATATTTTTGCATTGCAGGGGATTTCTCCCTTACAGCCCAAGCACACCTTGTGCTGGTATGCAAGTGTATACGCAACTAAGAACCCCAATGCCGCACCAGCCGCCGTTTACTAGGTTTTGCCCAAGCAGTTACACACCCTACAAGCGGCTAAAACAATATAACCACTACAATAACAACTGCCATGATGATGGGTAAAACTAACATCGTGCTCTATCCCATCATCTTTCCCATCTTACGTTGCCGACCAGATTTGGTCAAGGGAACACCTATCTTCCGTGAAATCCTAGACTTCGCTGCAGAAATGCCAACAGCCCTCTTCCATGAAAAGCCACCTCTGTTCGCCATTGTTAAGCCTCCTTCCTTTTAATTGCCTTGAGTGCTATGAAGATGTGATCAAGTTGGTCTTCCGACAACGAATTAAAGTCTTGTAGCTTTGAGATTCCTTCTGCTTCAATCAGCATCAGAGACAGGCTGCCAGCTATTACAATGAACGTTGTAACGTACAAGGCATAGATGAGTCCGCTGGTGTCTAGAAAGGTTCTAGCCTGCTTCAGACCAACTCCTAGCCCAACTTTCGGCTAGAAAGGCGAAGGAGCCAGCAAACACAGGGTTTGCGTTTCCGCGTTGGTCACTACAATCTAGTTGCCACGTAGGAGACCTGCTTGCGCGGCAACTGCTTAATATCTAGTTTGTAGTAAATATCCTGGTGGGCTGCTTCCGGTGTGCCGGTGAGCCTGATGTGATGAATCTTCCCTAGATTATCTGTGAGAATAACTGTCGAGCGTTGATGTGTAGACAACACGGTTCTAATCGTCGACCAGCGGCGAGTGTCGCCTTGCTTGCGCAACTCTTGCTCTATGGCGTTTAGTAAATGATAGGCCAAAACAGAGATGAATAAATGTCCTTCGGTACGAGGCTCGTTCTGGTGATGAATAGGACGTAGGCCAAGATTGCTTTTTAGGGTGCGGAAAGCCGATTCCACTTGCAAAATCGTCATGTACATCTGCCAAACCTCCGAGGCAGTTAGTTCCTGATGGGTGCTTTCAATGACATAACAGCCCGTCAGTATCTCGCGGGTACTGCCACCTCTTCCTTGAGCGACCACTACAAATGCGACAAAGGGGACGGGTACTTCTGTCGCCGTTCCTCCATTGCGAAATGCCCTTCTTTACGGTCACCGCCAAGAGAACCTAACTCTATAACATCAGTAAGCGTCAAATGACGCACACATATATCTGGCCAAACTCCTTATTAGCTCCCGACCAGCTTGACCCTCCCCGCCGCAAAGCCATGGCTGTACCTGACTCTATCTCAGGCTCCCCTGCACAGATTGTCCTGTAACAGCACAGCCCCCGCCGTGCCGGAGCAAGGCGGGGGCTGAAAGAATATTTTTAGCTTTTATGAACTCGGCAGTTGTCGGGGATAGTTGTTGACCAGGGCATTAGACTATCTAAAACGTCCTTGTCCGTGATCTTTAAGTTTGGCATCTGCTCGAAGAGATACACTAGGTAGGCGTAGGGGTTAAGTCCGTTCTCCTTAGCCGACTCCACGATGCTATAGATCATTGCACTAGCCGTAGCGCCCCGGGGAGTATTGGCGAACATCCAACCCTTTCGTCCAATTACAAAAGGTTTGATCGAGCGCTCAGCCCGGTTGTTGTCAATCTCCAATCGACCATCCAGAAGAAAGACGATGAGCTTTGACCACTGGTTTTTGCAGTAGGCAATCGCCTTCCCTAGAGCGCTCTTTGGTAGCACCCGCGGCGTTTGGTAGCGAAGCCATGCTGAAAAGGCCTCCAGTGCCGGACGGCTTTGTTCAATGCGTAGTGTATGTCGCTCTGTGGGCGTCATATCTACCAGCTTTTTCTCAATACTGAAGAGCTGGTTGCAGTAATTAAGCCCCTCCTTGGCAGGCACATCCGCATCCTTTTGGTCAGTCGGCAACGCCTGAAGAGCGTCCGTGAAGCCCCTTCTTGCGTGAGCCCAACACCCCGCAAGGGTCACATCGGAGAGAGCATTGTAGCCGGCATAACCATCTACATGCAAATACCCCTTGAAACCGGCGAGAAAACGCACTGCATTCTTACTCGCCCGGGTGGTCTGGTAGTCAAAAAGCACCATGGGCGGCCCGTCCCGCCCGGTGCGGTAAAGCCACATGTAAGACGTACTTTCAGGCGCTCGACCTGGTTCTTTGAGCACTTGCACTGTAGTCTCGTCCGCATGGAGGACCTCCTGCATAAGCAAATGCTCATGCATTCGTCCATATAGGGGGCTTAGCCAGAGTTCTGCACCCTTAACCATCCAGTTAGCCATGGTTTGGCGAGAAAGCTCTACCCCAAAGCGGGCCAGATGTTTCTCCTGGCGGTACAGCGGCATACCCTCTACATATTTCTGGCTCATGACATAGGCCATGCTGGTGGGAGAGGCTAGGCTGCCCGGCAGCACCGAATTTGGCATCGGCGCTGCTACTATAGTACTCTTCTCGCCCTCTTGCTCACATTGACGGCAGGCATAGACAGAGCGGATATGTTTAACTGCCACTACCTGGGCCGGGACAATCTTGAGATTCTGATGAATCTCTTTGCTCATCTCGTGCAGCTCGCCGCCGCAACACGCGCAGATGGCATCCTCCAAGCGGTATTCAATGATCTCCTCGGGAAGATTCTCTAGTTTCTCCTCCCGGGTAGTTCGTTTCTTGCGGGCATATGTGACTTGCTCCATAGTGGGTTCAGGCGTAGGCACGGCTTCCACCTCAGCCTCGTTAAAGAAAGTAAGCTGATTTGGGTCAACCTTCTCGCTGGAACGACCAAAACGTTTCTGTTGGCTGAGGCGCAATTGCTCTTCATACCAAACCAATTTGGCAGTCAGTTCGGCAATTTTTTGATCTTGTAAAGCCAGTTTTTCTTCTTGTAAAGCGCTCTTAGTTTCCAGTTCAGCGACAAGTTTCTCTACATTTTTCATAGTATATTATTTCGACAGAAGTCCCAAAAAACCTTTATTATCAAGGCTCGTTGGCACATTTATTTTTACAAAACAGTGCGTGCTGTGACTTCTTTATGGGCACTTATTTGCTTGAGAGGTAGCCCATCAAGGAGCCACCTTAGCTCTCTTCGGCTGACTGTTTTAACTCTTTCTCCGTTTGCCGGCCACTCAAATTTACCCCTCTCCAGCCGCCGATAGTACAGCCAGAAACCGTTGACTTGCCAATGCAATATTTTGAGTCTCTCTCGATTACGGTTGCAAAAGACGAACAGGCAGTCTGAGAAAGGGTCAAGTTTGAAGCTTTCCTTGACCAGTACAGCCAGGCCGTCGACCGACTTCCGTAAATCTGTCGGGCCTGTGGCCAGATACACCCGGCCATAGATGGCTTCGTCTAACATAAGGCACTAAGGGCCCGGATTACTGAAAGTAGCAACTCCTGGTCAAAACCACGACCAACTTCGATGTTCACATGGGCGATTCGTAAAGTTACACTACCGACTTCCTCGCCAAGGTCCACCGGCAACCACTCGGTCGGTGCTTTTGCTCCGCGCTCCTTCTTCAGCCAGTACCACATCTGCTGCTCTTTCACCCCATGCTGCTGGCACCACTGACTGACGCTCTGGTCACTGGACCGGTACTCGGCCAATCGGCTGGCCCACATTTTGCGACGTTCTTCTTGAGTCATAAAAAGTTCCCCCCTCACCAAATCTCCTAAGGAGATTCTCCCATGAGAAAGGGGAAATGAACACGTGTGTGTCATTTGACGCTTAC
>Ga0208735_100362_pt1 | contig 22510 bp, 20 predicted proteins | sample Subbio12Aug_8Aab_FD_184829 | JGI IMG/M metagenome (GOLD analysis project Ga0208735, IMG submission 184829) | Serpentinite rock and fluid subsurface biosphere microbial communities from McLaughlin Reserve, California, USA - CR12Aug_8Aab (SPAdes) | ecosystem: Environmental > Terrestrial > Deep... | reverse complement strand
GGGTCTCCTCCGGCGGCTTGGCGCCGTTAATAACCTGCAAGAACACCTGCTCGAAGTTAATCGTGGTGCGGTCGATGGCCTCGACCGGGGTGCGCTCGAGCCGCAAGATCTCAATCAGCTCATAGATATCCTCGCCATGTTCGAGATTAACGCGCACCACAGTCTTGGCAGGATGATCGATGCTGGCGGTGAAGCGGGCTTGCAGGCGGCTCAGCTGCGCACTGCTTAGCGGGGCCCCCAGGGTGACCTGGTAGGCGCGTGTCGCGAACAGCTTGAGCAGGTTGCTGACCTGGTCGTCGGCTACCACCCGCCCGCCGGAGATGATCACGACCCGTTGACAGAGGTCTTGCACTACCGGCATGTCGTGGCTGCTGATGATCAGGGTCCGCCCTTGGTTGTTAGCGATGTCGCGCAGGAGCTGGCGGACTTCGTAGCCCGCCTCAACATCGAGGCCCAGAGTCGGCTCATCGAGCAGGATAATCTCGCTTCCGGCCAACAGCGCTACGGCAATCGCCAGCTTCTGTTGCATGCCACGCGAGAGGTGATTAACTAGCTCGTTGCCTTTGTCAGCGAGCCGAAACTGCCTTAGCAACTCCTCGATCTGCGCCCGCACCTGCCGACGCGAGGCGCCCCGGTTGCCCGCGAAGTACTCGAGATTCTCCCTGACGGTAAGCCGCCAGTAGAGGTTGCGGTTGCCTTCCAGCACCGCACTGATCGAGCGTAGCGCCTTTAAGCGCTCGCGCTGGACATCAAAGCCGTCAATTGTCACCGTCCCGGAGTCCGGCACAATGAGCCCGCAGATGGTCTTAATGGTGGTGGTCTTGCCGGCGCCGTTGGGGCCGAGCAACCCCAGCACCTCGCCGCGTTGCACGCTAAATGAGACCCCGCCTAGCGCCTTGACGGTTTGGCTACCCTGACGCTGGCGGTAGCTCTTGGCGATATCGCGCACCTCGATAAGCTGGCTCATGACGGCTTAGGATTCGGCATTGAGCGGCTGAAGGTGAGGTACGAGGTGAGGCTCGAGCCGGTCAGCTAGCTGTCTGAGCGCTTCGGCGGCGCGGCTGCGGAGCGAGCGGCGCGGCATGGCGCGGTAGATAGCAGCATCCTGCTGGTAACGGGCCATCTTCGCGTGCGCCTCGTTCAGCGCTAAGGTGGTCAGGGTCAGGTTCAACATGACAACCTCCTTCTCGTCAAGAATATAAACCATTAATCATTATATGTCAAGTCCAACTTTATAATTATTGAGCCGAAGACTTTGCGGCAACCGTAGGGCTGGGCGGAGGTAAGCTAAGGAGCCTTGGCCAGAAACCGATCCTTGGCGGCTAAGCGAACTGTTAAAGGAGTCAAGATGAAACGAGCCTTTATCTTTTACGGCGGCTGGGCCGGGCACGAGCCCGCTCAGTCCAGCCAGCGTGTACATGAGTACCTGCAAGGCGAGGGATTTGAAGTCACCAGGGTCGATAGGCTCGAGCCCTTAGCGGACGCGGCCTACTTGCAGGGCTTTGACTTGATCGTGCCGGTCTGGACGATGGGAGAAATCACTAGGGAGCAGGAGCAAGGCCTCCTGGCGGCGGTCGAGCTGGGTAGCGGCTTGGCGGGTTGGCACGGCGGCATGGCCGACGCCTTTCGCCAGAGCACCGATTACCAGTTCATGGTCGGCGGGCAGTTTGTCGGCCATCCGGGGAACATCATCGACTACGAGGTCAATATCACCCGGCCCGACGACCCGATAGTCGCCGGACTGCGCGATTTTCAGCTGCGCTCCGAGCAGTATTATCTGCACGTCGATCCTGCTAACGAAGTGCTGGCTACGACAACCTTTAATGGCAAGTATCTGCCGTGGATAGCCGGCGTGGTGATGCCCGTGGTCTGGAAGCGGCGGTGGGGGCTGGGGCGCGTCTTTTACAGCTCCTTGGGCCACGTCGCCAAGGAGCTCGAGCTGCCTGAGGTGTGGACGCTGACTACGCGCGGGCTCTTGTGGGCGGCTAGGTAGCGCTGGCGTAGTGGACCGTGATCGTTGGGCGTCATCGGCCAGGGCACGCTTACAAGCCAGGGCTCCGTATACACTGTATGTATGACCGATAGCACTATCGCCCAGGCTAGCCAGCCCAAACCGATCACCCAGATAGCAACGCGGCTCGGGATACCGCTCGAGCGGCTCTACCCCTACGGCACGACTATCGCCAAGGTCGAGGGCCCCCCGCCAGCAGAGCGAGGGCGGCTGATTCTAGTCACCGCCATCACCCCGACGCCAGCGGGCGAAGGGAAGACCACTATCTCCATCGGCCTGACGCAGGCGCTCGGCAGGCTCGGCAAGCGGGTGGCCGTGGCGCTGCGGGAGCCCTCGCTCGGCCCGGTCTTCGGTATCAAGGGTGGGGCCACCGGCGGCGGCTACGCGCAGGTGGTGCCGATGGAAGAGATCAACCTGCACTTCACCGGCGACTTTCACGCCGTTACCGCAGCCAACAACCTGCTCTGCGCCGTGGTGGATAATCACTTACAGCAGGGGAATGCCCTAGGGCTCGACCCGCGCCGCATCGAGGTAAGGCGCGTGCTGGATAGCAGCGACCGGGCGCTGCGGTCAGTCGTGCTGGGCTTGGGTGGGCCTGCTCACGGCGTGCCACGCGAAAGTGCTTTTGACATCACCGCAGCGAGCGAGGTGATGGCGATCATGGCGCTAGCGCGCGATATCGAGGACCTAAAGGTACGGCTAGGTGCTATGCGTGTCGGGACAACTTATGACAAAAAGGTGATCTACGCCCGCGACCTCAAAGTCCCAGGGGCCATGGCCGCGCTGCTGGCCCACGCCCTTAAACCCAACCTGGTGCAGACCATCGAAGGGCAAGCGGCGTTCGTGCATATGGGACCGTTTGCCAACATCGCCCACGGCGCTAACTCGGTGTTGGCGACGCGCATGGCGCTCGGCTACGCCGACTACGTGGTGACCGAAGCAGGCTTCGGTTCGGACCTGGGGGCGGAGAAGTTCTTCAATGTGGTAGCGCGCCAGGCGGAGTTCGCCCCCGAGGCGGTAGTGCTGGTGGCGACGGTGCGGGCGCTCCGCTATCACGGTGGCGCCGAGGACTACCAGCAAGCCGATCCCGGCGCGGTTGAGCGCGGCCTCGACAATCTCGCCAAACACGTGGAGAACATTACCCTCCACGGCTTTAACCCGGTGATTGCGCTCAACCGCTTCGCCGACGACACAGATGCCGAACTGCAACGGCTCGCCGACTTTGCCGCCAGTCAGGGTCTGCGCTTTGCCTTGGCAGACTGTTATGCCAAGGGGGGTGAGGGAGGGCTCGAGCTGGCCCACGCGGTGTTGGCCGCACTCGACGACCCACACGGCCTCACCCCGCTCTACGAACCGACTCTCCCGCTCAAGGAGAAGATCGCCCGCATCGCCACGCGCCTCTACGGGGCCGCCGGGGTGGCCTATACCCAGGTCGGCGAGCGCGCCCTCAAGCAGGCCGGCAAACACGCTGCAACGCTGCCGGTTATCATGGCTAAGACACCGCTGAGCCTATCCGACGATCCCAAGCGGCGCAACCGCCCCCAAGGCTTCGCCGTGACGGTGACCGACGTCAAGGTGCGCAGCGGTGCAGGCTTCGTGGTGGTCTACCTGGGCGACATCATGACCATGCCAGGGCTCCCCCAGGTGCCTGCTGCCGAGGCCATCGACCTCGATGCCGAGGGGAAAATCCACGGACTATTTTAGCGCTTGAGCTGTTGCAAGAACGTTGCTGCGCTGGGCGCAGTGTTGACTACGTCAGTGGCCTGCAACCCGGCTTTGCGCGCCTGCAGCACGCCGTAACGCACGTCGTCACAGCCTTGAATGGTGTGGGCGTCGGGGTTGATGGCGAAGCGGCAGCCGGCGGCCTTGGCCCTTGCTACCCACTCCCAGTCAAGATCGAGCCGGTGCGGGTTAGCGTTAAGCTCGAGCACTGTCCCAGCTTCGGCACAGGCCGCGATCACCGCCTCCAGATCGACCTCATAACCGGGGCGGCGGAGCAGCAGGCGCCCGGTAGCGTGGCCGAGGATCTTGGCCTGCGGGTGCTGCACCGCCCGGACTATCCGCTCAGTCTGTTGTTGGCGGCTTAGCCGAAAGCTCTGGTGGACGCTTACCACCGTATAGTCGAGCTGCGCCAAGACCTCCTCGGGGTAGTCGAGGCTGCCGTCAGGGAGAATATCGACCTCCATGCCGTGCAGAAGCTCAAAGCTGCTATCGGCTAGCTCTTGCCGGACAGCCTCAATCTCCTGGGCTTGAGCCACAACCCGCTCAACGCTGAGGCCATTGGCGTAGGCCGAGGAGCGCGAGTGATCGGCGGTTGCCAGGTAGCGGTAGCTGCGTGCCTGGGCCGCCGCTACCATGGCGCGGAGGCTCACGGCCCCATCCGACCAGTCGGTGTGGACGTGAACGAGTCCGCGGATGTCGGCCAGGGTAACGAGGCCTTCAATCACCTCGGGCTGTGCCGCTTCGCGCCGTTCTGGAGGGGTAAGCGGCAGATCGAGGTAGCCTAGCAGTTCAGCTTCGCTTGGGGTTGCCAAGCGCCTGTCGCCCTCAAACAGGCCACCTTCGCGGAGGGTGTAGCCCAGGCTACCTGCTCTTTCCACCAGCGCCTGCCGGTAGTCGGCGTTGCCGGTCCACAACGCCAGCGCCGCACCGCAGGCTTCCGGGGCTACCACTATCGCCTCAAACGGACGCTCGTGAAAACGCCCGGCTATCCTTGGAGCCTCGTCTGCCGCGAGATCGGCCGCTGCCGCTAGCGCCGCTCTGATCTCGGTATGGGACGCCCGCGTCACCACCAGACGGATATCATCAACCACCGGACAGGCCCGGCGCAGGCTGCCGGCGACAGCGACCTGAGCCCCAGGCAGCGCTGCCTTTAGTGTGGTCGTCAACTGCGCGGCTATTGCCTCCGCTACATCTAAGCGCATCTGCTGTTGCGCCGCTAGGGCAAAGCGCGCAGCCTGGCCGAGAGCGGCGGCACTCTTGGCACCGAAGCCCTTGATGGCCGCCACCCGCCCGTCCTCACTGGCCGCCAGCAGCGCCGTTAAGTCTGTAATCCCGCTCTGCCACAGCGCAGCGATCTTTTTAACGCCCAAGCCAGACACCCGAAACAGGTCGCGCACGCCTTCGGGCACACGCGCCTGTAAGTGGTCAAGAATCGCGAGCTGGTCATCTGTTTTGAGCGTAGCAAGCTCCACTGCCAGACCCTTGCCGATCCCCTTGATGTCGGTCAGCCGATCCTGGTGCAGCAGCGCCAACACATCGCCCTGATAGGCTTCGATGGCGGCGGCAGCCTGTTCAAAGGCTCTGATCCGGTAGGGATCGGCGCCCACTAAGGCCAACAGCTGGGCCGCCTCAGCCAGCTGCGCGGCGATCTGTTGCTTGTCGATGGCCATGCGCTATTCTACGGCGCAGCGATCCAGGTAGATCAGGTATTCGAGTATTCCAGTATTCAAGTATTCGAGTAGGGGCGAAACCCTTGAGCCTATCAGTCTTTCAGGCTCTCACAGCGGTTTTCACAAATACTGAGTCGCCTTAGCGCAGGTATCATCTCGGCAAAGGCGCCCTGGAGAACAATTCGCAGTCCTGCGAGCACCCGCAGGATCAAACCAGATGATACCTGCTATCAGTCTGTCAGCTGCAGGGATTTGCTGAGAGCCTGGTCAGCGCAGCGCCGAGGCGAAGCCGTACTAGCTGATAGCCTTTTCATCTTTGGTACGCCTTCCCATTATCGCTTTATCGCTTTATCGTTCTCACTTCGTTCGGACCTCACTTCGGCTTCGCCCTGTCCTGCGGATACTCGCAGGAGAAGTGATGGGGCTCAGCCCCAAGGGCTCGGGCCGGCGCTTCGCTGATCAGAATTCGGTACAGGCTAACGTCAGAAGTCCTGAAAGGCCTTGATGGCCGGCGTGGCGGTAGCCCCCTCAAAGGCGTTGACCTCTTGGATGAAGCGGTTAAAGAGGTAGCTGGCATCGTGCGGGCCGGGGCTGGCTTCGGGGTGGTACTGCACGCTGAATACCGGGTAACGCACGTGCGCCATCCCCTCGAGCGTGCCATCGTTGAGGTTGATGTGGGTAGCGACGAACTGCCCGCCGGGGATCGAGTCGATATCAACCGCGTAGTTATGGTTCTGGCTGGTGATCTCGACCTCGCCGGTAAGCAGGTTCTTAACCGGGGTATTGGCGCCGTGGTGGCCGTGCTTGAGCTTAAAGGTCTTGCCGCCGACTGCTAAGCCCAGGAGCTGATGCCCCATGCAGATGCCGTAGGTCGGCAAGAGCCCCAAGAGCTGCCAGACCGTGTCATGGGCGTACCTGGGGCCGCCGGGGTCGCCGGGACCGTTAGACAGCACCAAGCCGTAGGGGTTTAAGGCCATGATCTGCGCCGGGGTGGTCTGCGCCGGGACGACGATCACCTCGGCTCCAGCCTGCTCGAGCTTATAGACAATCGAGTGCTTAATGCCGAAATCGATCACTACCACCCGCGGACTGTCCTTAAAGGTGGGTCGGGCGTAGGGGAGCGGCGTAGTGACCTCGGGGGTCATGTCGCGCCCGTCGATATCTTCGTGACATTTGGCGATCTGCACCAGCTCGGTCTTTTTGGCATCGTCGGCCTTGCCGTGATAGATGACGCCCTTGACCACTCCGCCGGTGCGCAGACGCCGCGTCAGGGCGCGGGTATCGATCCCTTCGATACCGACGATCTTGTGCTGCTCCATGAAGCTCTGCAAGTCCTGGTTAGAGCGGTGATTAGATGCGATGCGTGAAAACTCGCGCACGATAAAGCCGCGCGCGTAGGGCTTGTTCGACTCCATATCGTAGACCGACACCCCGTAGTTGCCGATGTGCGGATAGGTCATGGTCACGATCTGGCCGTGATAGCTGGGGTCGGTCAGGATCTCCTGGTAGCCGGTCATGCTGGTGTTAAAGACCACCTCGCCGACGGTCTGGCCGTGATAGCCAAAGGCGTAGCCGTAGTAGACGGTACCGTCTTCTAAGGCCAGCACGGCGGGAGGTTTTTTCAGCAGCGGCATGGCCACCTCATCAGTCCAGAGTTTAGCACGCCCGGTCGTGACTATGACTTCGCTCGTCGCTTACGACCAGTTCACCGCGCCATAGGTGTCTTCGCGCCCAGGGCTGGTGGAGAACATCACCACCGGCGTCTGGGTATACCGCTCGATCAGCTCAAGATACTCTCTTAGCGCCTGCGGCAGCGCCTCACGGCTCCCCAAGCCGCGCAGATCGCCCCAGCCCGGTAACTCCTGATAGACCGGTCGGTTATGCCGATAGGCGATGCAGACCTTGATGGTCTCAAGGCCGGAGAGCACGTCGAGCTTGGTTACGATCAAGCCATCACAGCCGTTGACCTCGCAGGCGTAGCCCAGCTGTACCAGGTCGAGCCAGCCCACCCGGCGCGGGCGTCCTGTGGTAGTGCCGTACTCATCCCACTGCTGGCTGCCGGTGCCGCGCAGGCGCAGGGCTAGCTCACCTTCGACCTCGGTCATGAAGGGGCCGTGGCCAACGCGAGTAGTAAAGGCCTTGACCACGCCGTAGACGCCGTTTAGCGCCCGGTGGCTGACCCCCGCCCCGACCAGGATGCCACCCACCGTCGGGTGACTGCTGGTGACATACGGATAGGTGCCGTAAGCCAGGTCGAGCATGGTCCCTTGCCCGCCTTCAAACAGCACCCGCTGCCCGGCCTTGAGCCCCTCGCGGACCATCATTCCGGTATCGGCTACTAGCGGCAGCACAAAGTCGCGCACCTCAGCCAAGGTCTCCAAAGCAACGTCCACGCTGATCCAACCGACCCGCGCCAGGGAGTTCGGTTTAGCCGCTAGCAGGCGCCCTAAGCGCTCACGCAACACCCCCTCATCCTGCAAATCGCCGAAGCGTAGGCCGATGCGCCGCGCCTTGTCGGAGTAGCAGGGACCGATGCCGCGTCCGGTGGTGCCGACAAAGCCACCTCCTTCATCGTTCTTCTTGTGGTGTGGTAAGACCAGGTGCGCCTCGTGTGAGATAAAAACCTGGCCCGGATCGCGCCGCGCCGCCATGGCCTGGTACTCAGTGCGGAAGGCCCACGGGTCGATGACCATGCCGCCGCCCAGAATCGATACGGGCCGGTCGTGCAGCGTGCCACAGGGGAGGTGATGGAGCTTAAACACCTCGCCACCGGTCACCACGGTGTGTCCGGCGTTGGCTCCGCCCGAATAGCGCACTACGAAGTCAGCGTCGTGCGCTAGCGCATCGACCACTTTCCCTTTTCCTTCATCGCCCCACTGGGCGCCAATAATCGCAACTCCCGGCATCGTTTCCTCCACAGGCAGTATGACATAGTCAAACCTGCGCGGCTTTGCACACTGATAGAATGATTTGCGGCTAGCGCCAAGTTCAGTAGAGCAGATTAAGCATCAACATCAGGACGATGATGAACAACACCGTCATGACCCCGCCTGCCCGCAGAAAATCCGCTACCCGATAGCCGCCGGGAGCCATGATCAGGGCATTGACCTGATGGGTAGGGAGCAGGAAAGCGTTAGAGGTCGCTAGTGCCACGGTCAGCGCGAACACGGCGGGATTCCCACCCACGGCTAGCGCGATATTTATCGCCAGCGGCACCAGCAGCACCGTGGCCCCCACGTTAGACATGACCAGGGTGAACAAGGTGGCCAGCAGGGCAACAGCCAACTGCCAACCCCAGACCGGCACACCGCCGAGCAGACTCAGGACCTGCCCGGCGAGCCAGGCCGCCGTGCCGCTGGTCTCCACCGCTACCCCTAGTGGGATCAGACCGGCCAGCAGGAAGACGGTTTTCCAGCTCACGGATAGATAGGCCTCGTTAATGCTCAAAACGCCGCTCAGGATCATGCCGATGGCACCGGTCAACAGGGCCAGGGGGAGGGGTACACCGGCGAACAGGAGGCCCAGAGCGAGAGCGAGACTGGTCAGGGCTGGCACAACCTTGTGCGGGCGCAGCTCCTCGCGGGGATACTCAGCGGTGATTACGGCAAAATCCCTATTCCGCTCCAAGTGGGCTAGCGCCTGCCAGGTGGTGTGAACGACCAAGACGTCGCCGCCGTTAAGCGGCAAGTCGCGGATGCCCTCCTCCTCGCGCATGGTTTGGCCACCCCGGTGCAGCGCCAGCAAGGCCAAGCCGTAGCTCTTGCGCAGCGAGACCTCCCGCGCCGCCTTGCCAATCAGGCTCGAGCCGGGTGGGATGACTACCTCGGCGATGCCGGAGGTCTGAGGCGAAAGGGCCTCGGTCAAGCTGTGCAGACCGTCGCGCAGCTCGAGCCCGGGGCTGGCCGTGAGGCTAGCGATCCGCTCCGGTGCCGCCAACACTCCCAACACCATGCCGACCTCAATAACTATCTCCCGCGATAGCCCGCCAAGCCCGATGCGTGGAGCTTCTCTACCGTGCCGTACAGCGATAACCCGAACGCGCTGGGCCCGCTCGAGCTCGTCTAGGGCCAGCCCGACCAGTGGGCTGCCAGGCAGCACCTGCAGCTCGCTCACGGCATAGTCGAGCCCATAGATCTCCTGAAAGTACTGGAGGGTGCCGACCGCGCGGGGGATCTCCTTGTCAGAGCCGCTAGGCAGAACATAGCGTCCGAACAGGATGAAATAGCCGATACCGACAGCTAGCAGGGCCAGGCCGATGGGGGTGACTGAAAACAGCGACCAGGTAGCCATCTGGCTCTCTGCTGGCAGGGTCTGGTTAGCAGCCAGGATCAGGTCGTTAAGCAAGATCAGCGGGCTGGAGCCGATCATGGTGATGGTGCCACCCAGGATAGCGCTAAACCCCATCGGCATCAGCAGGCGTGACATGGGGATATTGGTGCGGGCGGCGATGCGAGCCACTACCGGCAAGAACAGCGCCGCCGCTCCCACGTTCTGCATAAAGCTGGAGATAGCCCCCACCGTACCGGCGATCGCCGGGATGATGCGGGACTCAGTCTGTCCGGCCACCCTAAGGATCTGCTGGCTCACCCGACCCATCAGGCCGGTCTTATCGAGACCCGCGCCGATAATCATGACAGCGATGATTGATATCACCGCGTTGCTGGCAAAGCCCTGGAACAGCTCCTGAGCGACCAGGGGCTCGAGCCCCAAGAGGTCGCTGAAGCTGCTGAGCAAGCCCAGCAGCACCAGAATGCCTAGTGCCGCCACGTCTACCCTTACTAACTCAAAAGCGAACAGGAAGACCGTCAGCAGCAAAATCGCCAGGACCAGCCCAACCTCCGGCGTGGGGGCTGCTCCGACCAGCCACAGGCCAAGCGCCACCAAGACGATCGCGCCGATGCTCTTGGTACGGGCGGTCACGTGAGGTTCGCATTAGCGTGGAGAGTACTCCCCCGCCCCCGCATCGGGCCTGCTGTCTGTGGCATCACGGTAGCCCTCTGGCTCGAGCTGCTCTGGTCTTTGCTGGCGTGGGCTGGTTAGCATCGCTCATGGTGTCAGATTATCTTACGAGCCGGCCCTGGCAGGTCGCTCACCATGACCGCGTGTTACCGGTTGCGGCGGTCTCATTATTGACACACGCCCTTAACCCGAGTTGATACACTGGAAGGGCTCCGAGCCTGCCAACCCTAACGCTACGGCTATGGGGGCTGGCCGTCGGCGGTGATACCGCCCGACCGGGGTCGCGCGTGGAAACGGTGCGGCCTCCCCTGCTCAGACTAGCTGAGCTTTGGAAAGGGGTTTATGGTTCGACTAAAGCTGCTGCTATTCGTTCTGCTTGGACTCGCCTGGACGGCCCAGGGTCAAGACGCCGTCCCGAGTTTACGTGGGGAGGTGCGCGTCGCGGCGGCGGCCAGCCTCAACTTCGCCATGGCGGAGCTGGAGGCCGCCTTCGAAGTGGCCCATCCTGATATCAGGATAATCGTGCAGCTCGGCTCGTCGGCCAACTTCTTCACCCAGCTCCAGCAAGGCTTGCCGGTAGACCTCTTTTTTAGCGCTAACGCCGAGTACCCCCGCCTGCTCGAAGAGCTGGGCTTGGCCGAGCCGGGGACACGCCGACTGTACGCGGTGGGGCGGCTGGCGCTATGGGTGCATAACTCGCTGGTGGCACAGGGCCTCGATCCCAGAGCGCTAGGCATGGACCTGCTGCGAGACCCCCGAGTGACGCAGCTCGCGATCGCTAATCCGATACACGCCCCTTATGGCCGCGCCGGCGTAACGCTCTTAGAGCACTACGGCCTGCTAAGGCGCACCCAGGAGGTCGCCTGGCGAGAGATGCGGATGGGCATCCCCGCCTACTTCGACCTCGCCCCACTAGCCCAAGGCAAGCGCAGCTTTGACTTCGTTTATGGCAACAACGTCGCCCAGGCCGCTCAACTGGCCGCTACCGCTACCGGTGTCGGGCTGATCGCCTATTCGCTGGCGCTAGCTGACGACCTCTCGCGCCTGGGGGAGTTCTGGCTGGCACCCATAGAGAGCCATCTGCGGCTCGAGCAAGAGGTGATCATCCTCACCGGTCAGGCTCGCCCCGAGGTGCGCGCCTTTTACGAGTTTGTATTCAGCGCCGAGGGGCGCAATATTCTGCAACGCTACGGCTTTTTGCCGACTGGAGGGTCGCCATAGAGAGCCATGCTATTGCCGAGGCGCTCATGCGGGCCTGGCCGGCCTTCCGTATCACCCTGCAGCTCGCCGCGGTAACTACCGGCATCCTTTTGCTGGTGGGGGTGCCGCTGGCCTGGCTGCTGGCGCGCCGGGAGTTTTTTGGCAAGCGCCTCCTTGAGGCCGTCATCTTGCTGCCACTAGCGCTGCCTCCCACGGTCTTGGGCTACTATCTGTTGCTGGTGCTGGGTCAACACGGGCCGCTGGCGCAAACCCTCGGTATTACCTGGGCCTTTCGCTTCGAGGGGCTGGTGGTGGGCAGCGTGCTGTTTTCTACCCCTACTGTGCTTATGGTCTACCGCGAGGCCTTTCGCGGCCTCGATAGCGATCTGCTGCAGACCGCACGCACGCTCGGCGCCGGGCGGTGGCGCCTTTGGCGCGAGGTGATCTTGCCGCTGTGTTGGCCCGGCCTGTTATCGGGGTCGCTGCTAGCTTTTTCGCGCACCATCGGCGAGTTCGGGGTGGTCTTGATGATCGGCGGCGCTATCCCTGGGCGCACCCAGGTAGTCAGCATCTATCTCTTTGACCTGGTGCAGGCGCTGCAGCTAGCCGAGGCCGGCGTGGTGGCTACAGCGCTGCTAGTGCTGGCGTTGCTGCTGGTCTACACAATCAGGTGGATTGAAGGGCGATGGAGATCGACTATCAGTTAAGGTGGCCGCTCCCGCTGGCGATCCGCCTGACGGTAAAGGGCTTTACTGTGCTGCTCGGTGCTAGCGGCGCTGGCAAGACGAGTCTGCTTAAGGCCCTGGCCGGACTGATCCCCGCTACCGGCACGCCCTTTGCCGGCCTGCCTGTCGCCAAGCGCCCGGTCAGCTATCTGCCGCAACACTATGCGCTCTTCCCGCACCTTAGCGCCTGGCGCAACGTCGCTTTCGGTCTGGCGCACCTGCCGCGCAGCGAGCGCGAACGGCGGTCGCGACAGCTTCTAGCCCAACTGGGGCTTGGCACTTACGCCGACCAGTGGCCCCGGCAGCTCTCCGGCGGCCAGCAGCAGCGGGTGGCGCTGGCTCGAGCCCTGGCTAGAGAGCCCCAGCTGCTCTTGCTCGATGAGCCGACTAACGCGCTAGATGCCGCCACCCGCGAGGAGGTGATGCGGGAGGTGGTGGCCATTATCCACGACATCGGTGTGCTGACGCTGGCAGTTAGCCATGATCCGGCCTTAGCGCAGCAGAGCGACCGGGTAGCGGTGCTGGCCGAGGGGCGCATCATCCAACAGGGCGAGATGGCCGAGGTCTTTACCCGGCCCCAGACCCTGGGGGTAGCGCAGCTGGTGGGCTTTAAGAACCTCTTTGCTGGGCGGGTAGCCGAGCTTGCCCCGCCCTGGGCCACGATCGACACCCAGGCCGGACCGCTGCGCGCAAGAGCGGTCCCGTGGCTGAGCGTAGGCCAAACGCTTACCTGGGGGGTGCGCCCGGAAGAGGTGATAATCGTGCGGGCCGACCGCCCGCTGAGCCGGCCGGTCGCCGACAACCGCCTGTCAGGGAGGCTAAGCCGCTTAGCGCGCCAGGGGCTCTATTGGCACCTGACCTGGGAGGGGCCGTTGCGCTTTGAGATCCTGCTCCCCCGCCATGTCCAGGACCGCCTGGCGCTCACCGAGGGCCAGGCGTTGGAAGTAGCCATTAAGCCCGACTACCTGCACCTCATCCCCAGCAGCGATTAGCCTGTTGGCCAGGAACGAGAATAGGAGTGAGAAAAGAGTAAACGCTCGCCGGGGAGTGGGACCGACGCAAGCCACGCATGCCTCAACTGTGCTGACTAGCTGATGGCCTAACTAGCTGCTAAGCTAACCGCCATGACGCGACCCTGTATCCTGCTTACCACCGCCTCGCGAGCCAGCCCGTACTTCTTGCGCACCGATAGTCTGACCGGCCAGAACTACAGCCAAGCAGTGGCGGCGGCGGGCGGACTGCCGGTGATGGTCAGCAGCCTCGGCCTGGAGATAGTCGACGACTACCTCGACCTGGCCGCCGGGCTGCTGTTCACCGGCGGCGCCGACCTCGATCCGCAGCGCTACGGCGCTGAGCCGCACCCACAGCTCGGCCTGGTTGACCCTGAGCGTGACGCCTTTGAACTGGCGCTCTATCGCGGAGCGCGGGCGCGGGGCATCCCGGTGCTGGGCATCTGCCGGGGGATTCAGCTGATCAACGTAGCCGAAGGTGGCACACTTGTTCAGCACCTGCCAGCCCTATCGGGAACCATCCAACACGAGCAGGTCAACAAGGGGAGTGCCCTCATCCATACCGTCAGGCTCGAGCCCTCCTCACGGCTGGCCAGGGCGCTGGGCGCCCCTGCGGTCTACACCAACACTTTTCACCATCAAGCAATCGAGCGCCTTGGCCATAACCTGCGTGCTACCGGACAGACCCGTGACGGCGTGATCGAGGCCATCGAGGGGATAGGCGACAGCTTTGTGCTCGGTGTGCAGTGGCACCCCGAGCTGAGCTGGCGGGAGTACCCGGAGCACTTCGTGCCGTTTAAGCTGCTGCTCGAAGCTGTGCGCCACCGCCAACTCACTGCCACCGCCTAACATGCGCCCTGCCCCCCTACTACCTAGCGTCGCCATTGTCGGCATCGGCTTAATCGGCGGCTCCATCGGCTTAGGCATCCGGCAGCGCTTTTTGGCGGAGCGCGTGATCGGCCTCGACCCCGACCCGGTAGCGCTTGACGCCGCCGTCTGGCTAGGCGCCATCGACGAGGCTAAGCTCCAGCCCGGCCCTTGGCTTTCTGAGCTGGCCCTGGTGGTGCTGGCCTCACCAGCTCGCACGCTGCTCGCTTCGGCTGAGAGCCTGCGCCCTTACCTTAGCCCCACTACCGTCCTGACCGATGTGGGGGGGGTCAAAGCACCGATTGTGGCGGCCATGAGCGACCTGCGTTTTGTCGGTGGCCACCCGATGGCCGGCAGCGAGAAGATCGGCGTGGTCAATGCCAGTGCGGCCCTGCTGGAGAACGCGGTCTGGGTACTGACCCCCACCGCGCAGACCGACCCTGAAGCGCTGGCTGCGGTGCGGCGCTTTGTCGAGCACCTGGGGGCCAAGCCGATAGAGACCAGTCCTGAGCAGCACGACCGGCTAGTGGCGGCAGTGAGCCATGTGCCGTATCTGGTGGCGCTCGCCCTAACCCAGTTAATCGCGAATGATCACGACCGCGACCTGATGATGCTGTTAGCGGCGGGCGGCTTTCGCGACCTAACCCGCGTCGCCTCGGGCAGCCCGCGCATGAGCCGCGATATGGTGGTGGGCAACCAAGAGGCGGTGCGGCAAGCCATCAAGGGGTTCAAGGATCAGCTTGCAGGGCTCGAGCACCTGCTAGATGACCCGGAGGCGCTACTAACGCTGGCTGAGGGGGCCAAGCGCAGCCGCGACAGCCTGCCGATCGTTAAGCGCAGCCTCTTGCCGGCCCGCTTCGAGGTAGTCATCGCGGTGCCCGATCGTCCCGGCGAACTCGCCCGCATTACCAAGGCGCTAGGCGACGCCGACGTCAACATCAAGGATATCGAGGTATTAGGTATCCGCGAGGCCGGCGGAGCCGTGCGGTTGGCCTTTGAGAGCGAGGAGCAACTCAAAATTGGCGCCCAAGCCCTGGGCGAAGCGGGGTACGAAGTGCGCGGCCGGACCGGCTAGCGCCTAGGGCAGGTCGTAATGCCGATCAGCCGGTACAGCCCACAGTGCCCGAGGGCGGCAGTTAACAGCAAGGCAGCGGCCACAATCCCCAGCACCACGGCCAGCACGCCGCCCACCCCGCCGAACAAGACCATCAGCGCTGCCACTAAGCCGACGATAACTCTGAGGATGCGATCGGTGGTGCCCACATTGACTTTCATCGTGCCTCCTTGACGTTATTATAGCGGTCGTTGTGCAACCCCGCGACGAGCTTTTTGACCTGGCGGTCAACCGCGCCTACCAATATGCCACCCGATTGGGTGTGCTAGGGACTGACCGGCTCGAGCCCGCCCTGAAGCCCTGGTACACCACCACCCGCTTTGCCTATCGCATCCCGCTGGCCGAAATCTTGCTGGCTTTAGCGGCGGCGCCCGTTGACCATCACTGGCAGGGAGGCCCTGACGGCGGCTGGCAACCAGGGCCAAGTCCCCGGCCTTAATACAAAGGTGACAAAAGCCCTGGACGCGCTAGGGCGTCATGCAGTAGGATACATAACGTTTGAGCTGTAAGTAAGAGAGGGCTCATGAGATCGCTCACTGACCAGCATGGCCGGGTAGTCCGCGACCTACGGGTTAGCGTCACCCCGCGCTGCAACTTCAAGTGTACTTACTGCGATCCACTGGGCATGGGCCACCAGGAGCCCGTCGGCACGGTCAGTGTGGCCGATGTTGACCACGTAGTGCGGGCTGGCGCTGGGCTAGGACTGGAGTCGGTCCGCTTTACCGGCGGCGAGCCGCTGTTGCGGCAAGAGCTGCCGGAGATGATCTATAACGCCAAACGGACGCCCGGCATTCACGACGTCGCTATTACCACCAACGCCAGCCTGCTCAAGCGGCGGCTGCCGGAGCTGCTAGCGGCCGGTATGGACCGCGTCAATATCTCGCTCGATGCCATCGATCCCGAAGCCTTTCGCTTAGCTACCGGCGGCAGCATCAAACAGGTCTGGGAAGGGATCATGGCGGTGATGGAGGCGGGCTTGCACCCGGTCAAGCTCAACGCCGTGGTGATTCGCGGCATTAACGACGGCGAGTTGATCAGGCTCGCCAAACTTACCGAGCAGCTCCCGATCCATATGCGCTACATCGAGTATATGCACCTCAATAACGCCGGCGCTGAGGAGTACCAGCGCTCCTTTATGCCGGGCCGGGAGATTCGGGCTCGAGTCGAGGCAGCTCTCGGCGAGCTTACCCCGGTGCCGACCGACCCCAGCGCGCCGGCACGGCTGTTCAAAGTGCCGGGCTGGCAGGGGGCCATCGGCTTTATTAACCCGGTCTCTGAGCCGTTTTGCGGCGCTTGCAGCCGCATGCGCCTAACCAGCGACGCCCGCTTGCGCCCCTGCTTACTGACCGACCGCGAGCTTGACGTGCGCGAAGCCTTAATAGCTCCCGACCCGATCCCCGCCATTCAGGAGCAGTTCTTGATCGCGGCGCATCGGAAAGTTGCATCCGGCATCACTACGCCCCTGGAGCGGCCCCGGACCATGGTGGCCATCGGCGGCTAGCGCCATTACAGAAAGCGGCTTCCGATGCCTGTTCGACAACCCAGGAGGCGAGGTATTGATCGCTGTCCAGCAACCTAGCAAGTCCGTAGGCTCGTGTATGCTAGGACCATGAACGCCACGGCACGCATCGTAGCGAATCCCGAAGTCATGATGGGAAAACCCGTGGTGGCAGGCACGCGCATTACCGTTGAGTCCATCCTGGAGAGGCTGGCGGCCGGTGAAACCAAGGAGCAGCTCCTTGCTGCACACCCGCGATTGACCAGCGAAGCTATTGACGCCGCTTTGGCGTTTGCTGCGCAAGCACTACGTGCTGATGTGGTCTATCCAAGCCCGATTGATGCCGCGTGACCTTCTTGGCTGACGAGGGGATAGATAGCACCGCGGAACCTTTGCCGTGAAATCTCCGTCGTGGCAACTGCAAGGAGCGAAGTAAGCTCAGCCGTCTCTACCCAACAGCGCCAGCGCCGCCTTTACACTGGCGCTCTCAGCAGCGCTGATCGGCTCATGGGTAAAGCGGTAGTCGTGCTTGCGGATCACTTCGGCCAAGTCGTTCAGCAATTCCTGATGGGCATCGATCAGCTTTTTCCGCACCAGCTCCGGCAGGTCTGGGCAGACTAGCTCCAGGTGAGGCAGGCAGAGCGTGCCTGCTAGCAGCAGCTCGTGCAGCGCCGCCTCGTGGCGGTGACGGCGAATGCTTTTGGCGATAGCCGTGCGCGCCTTATGCTCGACTTCGCAGGCGGCGCAGTGGCGCTTATTGGCGCGCACCCCCTGGCGGGCGTGCCTCAGACGATAGCCGACTACATCCTCGAGCAGAATCGCTGAGGGGAGTAACAGTGCTAGCGCCACAAACTCGCGGCTGTGCCTCACGCAGTAGCCCCCTTGGCGCACCAGGCGGTCACGCAGCGGCGGGTCGTTAACGCCGTCATTGCTGATCCCTTCTAAGTAGCGCCGCGCCTGGTAGCGCTCGAGCCCGCACAGGCTGCACCCGGCATCCCGTTCACGCGCCACCCGCAACTGGTGCCAGAAGGCTTCGGGGGTCATAGCCTGATGGTGTGCTCGCCCTCGGGGGGGAGGGTCAGCAGCTGCTGCATGACGTAAGCGGTACCGAACTTAAGAAAAAAACTCACCGGGCTCAGCAGGCGCTCTTGCGGTACCCCTTCTGGACGGAGATGCAGCGCTAGGCGCCTCAGCTGCCGCACGCTGGTCTCATCTTGCCGGGCCAGCGCGGCAGCGGTCTTGCTGCGCAGGCGTGTCACCATTCGCGTTAGCTGGTCGCGCCCACGCATCACCGGGCGGCGCAGCGTCGGATCGATAGCCTCAACCTCGCTTAACAGCACCGCTGTATGGTTATTAAGCCGCGCTAGCGCCTCATCAAAGCGCTGGCCGTGACCGTGGAGCTTAAGCAGCACCGCCTGCTGGGTGGCCTCAAACCGCCTAATATCGCTGACTGTTAGCTGATACTTGTCAAGCAGCCGGGCCGCGGGGGGCTCGAGCAGCGTAACCGAGGCGCGCGGCCACAGCAGCGGCATGGCTACGCCGTGTGCTTCGTAGACCCCTTTGAGCTGCGCCATATAACGCAGCTCCCCCGGACCGACCACCATAATCGCCGTCGGCAGCAGATAGTCCTGCGCCACCGGGCGCAAGCCGGCCGCCGGGGTAATCAGGCTCGGCTCTTGCGCTAAGATCGCTTGCAGCTCTTCGCGGCGGTAGCGCCGTACTCCGGTAACGAGTTCATCCCCTTCAGCGCGGAGCAGGCGGCGCACCCCATCCTCTTCCAAGAAGAGGTTGGTGGCCCCCTCGCCCCGCCCTAGCTGCGGCTCAAAGCCGCGCCGCTTAAGCGCTTCCGCCGCCTGGTTGATAGCCTGTACGGAGGCTAACGGCCGGGCCAGCTCCGCCGCTAGCAGTGGGGCCAACAGCGGTGCGATATCCGGCTCGAGCGGGTTGACAATGATCAGCCCCTGGTCCCCTAACAGGGCATAGAGCAGCGCAGCGAACCAGTCGGCGAAGGTCTCGGCGCGAGCGGCTGCCTGCTCCAAGAACCTCAATACCTCAGCGCGATACTCCGTAACCCCCGCCATGCCCGTGAGCGCCTCGCGGATCTGCGCCAGCCACTCAGGCTGTAGCCTGATCCGGCCCGCCGGCACCTGGGCCGGAATGGGCAGCGCCAGGCGGTGCAGCACCTCCTGGCCGTCTAACAGATAGGCGTGATCGATCTCGGCGCTATCATGATCCTGCGTGGCCAGCCAGAAGATCGGCACCACCGGGCGGGCCTCGCTGGTCAAGCGGTGCGCCAGGTTGATGGCCGAGACCGCCTTGGCCAGGGTGAACAGTGGTCCTAGCAGCAGGGCGACCTGCTGTCCGGTCACTACCGCGCGGACATCCGGTCGTTGCAACTGCTCAAGCGCCGCAAAAACCGGCGGCGGCGCGGCCAGCTTGCGGGCATAGCGCGCCAGGGCCGCTACCAGCGCCTCGTTCTGGACGGTGCGCGGCAACTCTAGGGCAGCAGTAGTGTCGTGGGGGGCCAAGGCGAAGAGGTTTCTTAGTGCTCCAGCCTGGTAAGCGCTGATGAAGTCGGTAGGGTCTGTCACCGAGGGTCAGCCTACCCTGAATCGACCTTTGTTGGCGTCGTATGGAGAGGGCTGGGGGTTTCTTGACACCTGACACGAGCCCATGCTAAAGTGGACTAATCCACTTTTGGCGGTGTCGCCTCTTGACACGAACCGCTAAGGAGCAACCGTTGTTAGGCGTTCTTGATCCTCATAGCCCGTTCCCGCGCTACTATCAGATCTACAGCACATTGCGGGAAGGGATCCTTTCTGGCGAGTACCCGCCCGGCCAGGCGCTGCCCGCCGAGCGCCAGATCGCCAAAGCGTACGGCGTGGCGCGGCTGACGGTAGTCAAAGCCTTCGACCTCCTGGAACGCGATGGCTTAATCGACCGGCAGCATGGGCGCGGCACCTTCGTCATTGAGCCCAGCAAGTCTGGCCCGTTTGTCGGAACCATCGCCCTAATCGGCTTTCCGGCCATTGATCGGGAGCTGTTAATCGGGATTTCACAGACCGCCCTTGAGCATCAGTACCAGTTGCAGGTGCTAGGCATCGACCTGGGCTTTAAGCACCTTGACACCTACCTGACCGCCTGTTTGTCCGGCGGCGTGCGCGGGTTCTTGATCTATGCGCGACCCCTCTCCAGCGACGCCGCCATCTATCAGCGCTTGCTGAACCAAGGCGTTCCTATCGTGATGGTGGACCGCTACTATCCGCAGCTCGAGTGCGACCATGTCGTCTACAACAACCAAGAGGCGAGTGCTCTGCTGACTAGCAAACTGATTGCGCGCGGTCACCAGACGATTGCCGTCCTGCCGGGTTACGAGCGCGATATTACCTCGGTGCGGGACCGCCTGAGCGGCTACCGCCAGGCGTTAGAGCAACACGGCCTCACTTACGACGAGGAGCTCGTCTGGCTGGACCTCTACGACTTTGATCAACCGATCTGGCTATTAAACGGCGATTACTGGCGCCAACTCCACCACCGGCTGAAGCGCCACCGGCCCACTGCCGTAGTGACCATTAACGACAGCATTGCCAACCGCTTGGTTCACGATCTGCTAGTCATTAAAAGCTCACACTCGACCGGACCGCAGTCCGTAGCTGAGCCCCGCCTCGATCTCGCGCTAGCGACGTTTTGCAACCACTCTGAGGCGGATCGCGGCTATCTGAACGCGGTCGCTGTCCACCCTTTTAGGCGCCTTGGGCAGGCCTCAGCCAAGCTGCTGATCGAGCGGATTAGCGGCGCGGCAACCGGGCCGAGTAGGCAACTGGTCGTGCCCATGGAGATCGTTGAGTTGCCGAGCGGGGATGGGCCCCTGCCGGAAGGAGGTGATATTTTCCAGCACAGGAAGTAACAGGCTAGCCAAGCGTTTTAAGCCCTTTGTAAAGGAGAGATGATGAAACGGATCGGAATTTTCTGGACTGTTGCGGTGTTGATACTCGGCCTGTCCCTAACCACCGGATTCGCGCAACCTATTGCCCGGGCCGATACGGTGATCTTCGACATCGACGGGGGCCGCGTGGTGGATCCCGAGCTGTGGAACCCTTACGTGCCGGGTATGCGTCGCGACCACGGCTTCCATCAGGCTTTAATGGAGCCGCTCTTTATCCTTAACTACGAGACCGGTGAGATCGAGCCGTGGCTAGGCTTGAGCATGACTCCTAGCGAAACGCTGGATGTCTGGACGCTCAGGTTGCGCGAAGGCGTCAGGTGGTCAGACGGCGAGGCCTTCAACGCCGACGACGTGGTCTTTACCATCCAGATGCTGCTAGACAATGCCCCGGCGCTGATAGACTCCGCGCCTATCGCCCACTGGGTGCAAGGGGTGCGCAAAATCGACGACCTGACGGTCGAATTCACCCTCACCGCCCCCAACCCGCGCTTCCAGCTCGATTACTTCTCGGTCAAGATTTGGGGCAGCGTCAACATCCTGCCTGAGCATATCTGGCGCGGCCAGGATCCCTTGACCTTCAAGAACTTCGACCCGGCCCAGGGCTGGCCGGTTTTCACCGGACCCTACACGCTCCAGCGCGTCAGCCCCACCGAGTTCATCTATCTGCGCGACGACAACTGGTGGGGCGCGCAGACCGGCTTCATGGACCTACCCGAACCCAAGCAGCTCATCTGGACCTGGGCCGGCCCGGAAGAGACGCGCGTAGCGCTGATGGCCGACGGGCAGCTCGACAGCCTGATGGACGTCACCCTGGGCGCCTTTTTGGCGCTCCGAGCGCGTAACCCCAACGTCATAGCCTGGCACGCCGATCCCCCCTACGCCTGGCTCGACCCTTGCTCGCGCGCTCTTGAGCTCAATACGGCGGTGGCGCCCTGGAATACTAGAGAGATACGCTGGGCGCTCAACCATGCCATCAACCGGGATGAGATTGTGGCCATCGCCTACGAGGGCACCACCATGCCTTCCAGGCACTTCTTCCCCGCCTACCCGCCCCTAAACCGCTTAGTCGACCTGCTAGATTTCGAGCAGTTCCCGCTCATGGTCTACGATCCCGAACGGGCTCGAGCCCTCTTTGAGGCCCAGGGCTTCACACTGGGCGCCGATGGCTTCTTCGCCAGAGACGGTCGGCAGCTAGCACTCGATATTCAGACACATGAGGCGTTTATTGAGAAGCAGCGCATCGCCCATGTCGTGGTCGAGCAACTCCAGCGTATCGGCATCAATGCCACCATGCGCAACGTAGCCGGCGGGACCTGGGAAGAGAACTTCGACTTCGGCAATTTCGAGGCTCGAGTAGGCTGGCATTTCTGCGGTTCCGTGAACGAGCCGTGGGCTTCGATGGATACCTTTAATGCCAGATGGCTGACGCCCCTTGGCGAGCGCGCCCCGAGCAACGAATGGCGCTGGGAGAGCCAGAGGTACAGTGAGCTGGTAGATGAGATCGGCAAGCTCCCCCTTGGCGACCCCCGAATTGACGCGCTCTTTGTCGAGGCGATGGGGCTCTGGCTGGCGGATCTGCCGGTCATTCCCGTCACCCAGGCGAGAAAGCTGATCCCCTTCGACACTACCTACTGGACCAACTGGCCGACCGCCGAGAACAACTACCTACACGCCACAACCTGGTGGCAGAGCACGCATAAGATCATCCATAGCTTAGAGCGCGCCACCCGGTAACCGTTGCGGGGAGTGGGAATCCCCCACTCCCCTCTTTAAGGAGCGATATGGGAG
>Ga0208735_100358_pt1 | contig 22668 bp, 28 predicted proteins | sample Subbio12Aug_8Aab_FD_184829 | JGI IMG/M metagenome (GOLD analysis project Ga0208735, IMG submission 184829) | Serpentinite rock and fluid subsurface biosphere microbial communities from McLaughlin Reserve, California, USA - CR12Aug_8Aab (SPAdes) | ecosystem: Environmental > Terrestrial > Deep... | reverse complement strand
TGGGCCGCCAGGGTAAAATCATGATCTTCGGTCTTGGTATTCGAGGGCATAGGGAACAGCTCGCGCCGCGCCACAAAGCCGCAGCCCACCACGGTATAAAGCCGCGAACTCCCTAACGGGCTACCTGGCAGCTGCTTGGCCTGCCCAGTTTTTAGCATGCAGCCAAAGGCGTACTCTGCTTCGCGCGCCAGCGAAACGAAGCGCTTGGCCGGGCTATCGCCCGCCTCGGCATAGGACATTACCGCCCCCGACTGGACGCCGTAATCCTCGATCACTACCTGCCGCTTACCACCGCTATGGCGGATGGTTAGGCGGTAGAAGTGATGGCGCAGCTCGCGAATAAAGCTGCGCTCAACCAGGGTGTCGCCGTCGACGACTAACACCCGATCGCTAGTTAGCAGCCCGGATAGCACAGCGTTGTTGATGCTGTCGGCCTTAGCCGTTTGGTGGGGGTAATTCACCACCGTCACCGGCACACGGCTAGGGTGGTGCCACTGCTGCACCTCAGCCTGGAGCGCCGCGAAGTGACCGCTGTCGCGCAGGGCATAGCCGTTCTCTCTAAGTGTGGCCAGGACGACGTCCAGGGTGGCGTCGCGGCCACCGTTAATGCTCACTACTAGCTCATCTGCCGCCTGCTCCTGGTAGATGAGCGATTCGAGCGCCCGGCGGGCGCCTGCCTCTTCGTTGTACATGGGGATAATCACGCCGACGGTGTCGGGGCCACGCAGTGCATAACTGCTGTCTTTTACGAACGACAGCAGGGTGTTGATGATGACCGTGGGCATCAGTGGGGTGGGGATCATGGGCTCTCCGCGCAGGGACGGCTTAGGGGGTTATTGGGCGCAGTCTCCAGACTCATGTGCTCAGCATGACAGGCCCAAACCGACCCGGAAGTTTATCGATCACAAGAGCACAAACAGCGCTGTGGCCGACGAGGAGCGCCCTTTGTCGCAGCGACCGCCGGAACTCGCCCGGTCCCTTCTCCGCCCCTCGACCCTTAGCCAAGAGCACGCTATGGAGCTCGCGCAGCAGGCGGGACGAGAGAGGAAACTGATCTTCTCGCAAACGCCTAAGAGACCAGGCAGCTCGGGCTGTCGCTAGGCGACCGGGCTTGCTTGGCGCTTGGCCTCGAGAAAGGTTGGAGTGTCTATACCGCCGATCGTGAATGGAGCCGGTTGCCTCTTGGCATCGACATCAGACCGATCCGTTAGCCCTGATCGAAAAAGAGATACAATGGTAGTCACCAAGGAGGCGCCATGAAACGTGTAGGCGTTCGAGAATTCAAGACAAAAGCAACTGCCCTCATTGCCGAGGCAGACACCCTCGTCATCGAAAAGCACGGCAAGCCCGTAGGGTTCTATATCCCCTTGCGGCAGAAGGATAAGGCCAAAGCCCGCGAGGCCGTCGAGCGTTTCGAGCAGACTCTCGAAGGGATCTTGCAGCGAACCGGTATGACGCGCGAGGAGTTTGAAAGGGCTTGGGACGAAGCTGGACGGCGTGACGCGTAAGCCTTTCGTACTGGACGCCAGCACTGCCGTCGCTGAAGGCTTGCGCGAGCGCGGACTGGCGCTGTTGCGACACGAGCGCCTCGAACTCTTCATGAGCGAGCACGCCTGGTCTGAAACCCGCCATGAGTTGACCAGGCGGGCCGGCGTCATCGCCAAGCGCCACGGCCTGCGTGAAGCTGACGCAGCGGCACTCTTGGCTGCCGGCATGGCGGCGCTCGGGGCCAGCGTGAACGTGATGCCTGCCGAAAGCTACGCTCCGCTCGAGACGGTAGCGCGTGGACGCCTGCCCGCCGATCCGAACGACTGGCCCACGGCGGCGCTAGCGCTGGCGCTTGACACGGGTATCTGGACCAACGACCGTGACTTCTTTGGCAGCGGCCTTGCCACCTGGACAACTCCCGTTCTTGACCACTACCTAACCACGGAGTCAGCATGACCTATAAGCGCAAACTCATCGAAGTCGCCCTGCCCCTCGAGGCCATCAACCGCGAGTCGGCCCGCGAATCGAGGGTAGGTCCGCTAGGGCATCGGCTACCGTGCCAGCCACCCACGCATCAGCGCCTGGCTTGGCTAGCCCCGAGCCAATTTCACCATCCGCACCAACTCGCCAATATCTCCTCGACCGTCAGCAAACTCGGCCTGACAGACTTGCAGGTAGTGCTCGAGGATCAGATCACCGGCGGCGTTGAGCGCGCTCCGTACCCCGGCTAACAGGGTCAGTATCTCCTGACAGTCGCGCTCTTCATCGACCATGCGTTGCAACCCGCGCACCTGCCCCTCGAGGCGCTTGAGGCGGTTGATGATCTTCTCCCTCTTCTCCTCTTGTAGCGTTAAGGCGGTGGTGCTGTGCAGAGCCACGGTCATAGGGCCTCCTTAGGCGGGTGTGACTAGCGCTACACCGGCGGCCTTAAGCGTAGCTTCTACGAAGGCGCGTTCGGGCTGCGCCCCCAAGACGCGCTCGGTCGTGGTGCCGCTAATGATGGTGTCTGGCACACCGGAGATGCGATGGCGCTGCGATAGCGCAGGAAATTCGTTGGCTTCGATCCCCTCGGCCCGGATCTGGGGATGGTGATAGGCCAACTCAAAGGCGGTGATGACAGCGCGGGGGCAGTAGGGACAGGTCGGCGTGACAAAGCTCTGTAAGGTGACCGGAGTAGCGATGGCGGCCAGTCGCTGCTGGCTGGTATGGCTCAGCCGGCTCTGGCCGGTTCCTAGCAGCAGCAGCGTCTCGATCAGCGTCTGGAACTCGTAGCCGCCCGGTAGGCCGCTAAAACGGATGTTGTGGCGCGACGTACCAGCTTCGCGCAGCAGCGTGGTCGGGGCCAGCGTGATGCCGAGCGCGGCAGCCTCCTGATCGCCAACTAGCGAGCGCTCGATAACGGTGAGCTTGTCGCTGGTAGCTGCTACCTCGCGGAGTAGCTTAAGCGTCTCTTCCTGCTGCCCTGGAGCATCCTGACCGGGGATGACCAGACTGCTGCCGGTGTAGACGATCATTTCCACGGGCGTCACTAAGGGGGCGAGGGCATCTCTGACCTGCTGCTGGAGAGCATCATCAAGAATCGGCATAAAAAGCTCCTTTTCGGTCCGCCCGGATGATCGGTTCAACCGGGAGGATTAAACACCTGCCGACATTATACCCCATAGGGGTATATGATGCAAGTGATTCAATGAGGGAGCTTGGGCCGCAGTACACTGTAAGTCCAGGTACCGGCTAAAGCAGCCAGCAGCACCACCACAAAGACGCTGAGGCCGCTGCCGATCAGGGCCAGGATCGGTCCCGGACAGGCGCCCGTCATCGCCCAGCCCAGCCCAAAGATGCTGCCGCCGGCAAGGTAGCGGATTATTGTCGGAGCCTTGGGGGTAAAGGTGATGGCTTCGCCGCTTAGGGCCTTAACCCGGTAGCGCCTGATCAGCCAGATCGAGATCAGCCCGACCAGCACGGCGGTGCCGATGACGCCGTACATGTGAAACGACTGGAAGCGGAACATCTCCTGAATGCGATACCAGGAGATGACTTCGGCCCTCATCAGTACAAAGCCGAAGTATACGCCGGCCAAGAGGTAGCCGCTATAGCCAAAGATCGACTTGGCAACGCATGGGGGTTTAGTGGGGGTCATAACCATGCTCCTAGAGGCTGAGGATCAAGGGGAGGAGGAGGTGGGTCATGAGCAGGCCCCCGGCAAAGAAGCCGATCACCGCAATGAGCGAGGGAAGCTGCAACTCCGATAGCCCCATGATGGCGTGACCCGAAGTGCAGCCGCCCGCATAGCGCGTCCCAAAGCCGATTAGAAAGCCGCCCACCACCATTAGGATGAAGCCCTGTAGGGTAAACAAGTTGCTCCAGCTAAACAGCGAGGCGGGCACGAACTCGCCGTCTACGGCGACGCCCAAGGCCGCTAGGTCGTCAGTGGTGGCGGAAGCTACCCGGAGGGGTTCGGGATTGGCGAGCAAGACACCCGCGACTAAGCCGCCGAGCAATATCCCTAGTGCAAAGACTAGATTCCAGGTCTGAGCGCGCCAGTTATAGTTAAGAAAGGGGACTTTGTTAGGGATCATGGCGCAGACGGTGCGGAAGTTCTCGGAGACGCCGAAGTGCTTGTTGCCCAGTAGCAGCAGCAGCGGCACCGTGAGGCCGATCAGTGGCCCGGCGATGTACCAGGGCCAGGGCTGGCTGAGTGCTTCGAGGATACCCATAACGGGTATTATACATCGTAATGGGCGGGCATCGTCAAGGGCTGCAAGGAACAGTCTGGCGGTGAGCGATCTTCGTTAAAGACAATTGTCCCTATACCCATTAGGGGTATAAAGATATACTGCGAGCGATGAAGGAGAAGCCATGCCTAACGTAATCCAGCAACAGGTTGTTATCATCGGCGGCGGCACCGCCGGGATCACCGTAGCAGCGCGCTTAAAGCGTGCTAGCAGCACCATCAGCATCACCCTGATCGAACCGTCTGACCGCCACTACTATCAGCCGCTGTGGACCCTGGTGGGGGCCGGAGTGGTGAAAAAGGATCTCACCGAGCGACCGGAGGAAGACTATATCCCCTGGGGGGTGAAGTGGCTCCGTGACCATGCGACGGCTATCGATCCTGAAGCCAACACCGTGACTATCGGCAGCGGCGCTAAGCTTAGCTACGATTACCTGATCGTGGCGCCGGGCATCCAGCTTGACTGGCACAAGGTCACCGGGCTAAAGGAGACTATTGGCCGGAACGGGGTGTGCAGCATCTACGACTACCGGCTGGCGGAGTACACCTGGCAGACTATGCGCGCATTCAAGGGGGGGGACGCGGTCTTTACCAACCCGGCAACGCAGGTGAAATGCGGCGGTGCTCCGCAGAAGATTATGTACCTAGCCGACGATCACTTCCGGCGCCGGGGCATCCGCGACTCTGCCAGCGTGATCGGCGCCTTTGCCGGTACTGTGATGCTGGGCGTACCGGAGATCAACGCTACTCTGAACCGCATCGTGGCCGAGCGCAGCATCGAGATGCGCTTTTATCACAATCTGGTGGCGATTGACGGTGCCAAGAAGGTCGCTACCTTCGACGTAACTAGTCCGGAAGGGGTAAGCCAAAAGACCATCCCCTTTGACATGATTCACGTCACGCCGCCGATGAGCGCCCCTGACTTTATCAAGGCCAGCCCCCTGGCCGTGGCCGAAGGGCCGCATCAGGGGTATGTCGAGGTCGATATCCATACCTTGCAGCACCGGCGCTACCCGAACGTGTTCGCGCTAGGCGACGCTGCCGCCTTGCCGACGGCCAAGACCGGCGCCGCTATTCGCAAGCAGGCTCCGGTGCTGGTCAAGAACCTGCTGGCGATTATGCGCGGCCAAGCGCTGCCCGCTCACTATGACGGCTACTCATCTTGCCCCTTGCTCACCGGCTACCGCAGCCTGGTGCTGGCCGAGTTCAAATACGACAACAAGTATGCCCCGAGCTTCCCGGTTGATCAGACCAAGGAGCGGTTGGACATGTACCTGCTTAAGCGCTACGCATTGCCGCAGCTGTACTGGCACGGGATGCTACGCGGCTTGGCGTAGCAGCGCCCAGAGGCTGTCGATCTGCGCGGCGAGCTGTGAGAGGTCCCCCTCGTTGTCGATTACGAAGTCGGCGCGGGCCACCTTCTCGGCCAGCGGGAGCTGGGCGGCGTCGCGGGCGCGTACCTCGTCGGCGCTTAGCAGGCCACCCGCCGTAACCCGCTCGAGCCGCGTCTTTAGGCTGGCGTTGACCACGATCACTGCCTCTACGGTGTGCTCGAGCCCGTTCTCATACAGCAAGGGGATGTCCAGGATAATCACCGGTGGCGGTTCAGGGCTGGCCAGCAGCGTTGTCACCTGCGCCGCCATAGCGCGGCGCACCCAGGGGTGAACGATGCTATTGAGGCCCAGCCGTGCCTCAGGGTCGGCGAAGACCCGCCGGGCGGTAGCCGCGCGGTCGAGCTGCCCGCCTCGCACCAGGTCACTGCCGAGCTGCTGGGCAATGGCCAAGAGCACTGCGGGGTCGCCGGTAGCCTGGCGGGCTAGCTCGTCGGCGTCAACTAACGCCGCTCCCTTCGCTACCAGTAGCCGGGCCACCGTGGACTTGCCCGAGCCGATGTTGCCAGTAAGGCCGATCAGCCTAGGGCGCATGGTCTCCATATAATCATGCTATGCGCTGGCTATGGTCATGGCGAGAGCGGTATCCGAGTCGGCTGGACTTGACGGCGTTCGCCCCGTGCCCAGTCGGCGGCACCCTGGTGGGTGGGGCGGTGCGGGACGCACTCTTGGGCCGTCCCAGCGCCGACACCGACTGGCTGGTTGCGGATCCTCAAGCCTCCGCTCGGCAGCTCGCGGCCGCGCTTGAAGGCAGCGCCTTCCCCCTCGCTGAAGCGCGCGGTGCTTATCGCGTGGTGGCTGGGAACCGCACCTTCGATCTGTCGCCGCTAACGGGTAGCCTGGCCGATAACCTGGCAGCTCGCGACTACACCGTCAACGCTATGGCGGTGACGCCGGACGGCACGCTGATCGACCCCTTCGAGGGGCGCCGCGACCTGGCCCGCAAGCAGCTTAGGATGCTCAGCCCCACCGCGCTGACCGCCGATCCGCTGCGCCCCTTGCGGGGCGTGCGTCTGGCGGTAGAGTTGGGCTTTGGGCTCGAGCCTGCCACGCGCCAAGTTATTACCTCCCATGCGGTGGCGCAGGTTCGCGGTGCGGCTTCGCTCCCGGCCTGGGAACGGGTTACAGAAGAGCTGGGACGGATCGTTATGAGCGCACGTGCCGCCGATGGGGTGGCGCTGCTAGCAACGCTGGGCTTGCTAGAAACCTACCTCCCCGAGCTGGCGCAGACTTGTGGTGTTGAGCAGCTTGGCGGTCGCTATAGCGAGCCCTGCGGTTTTCATCACCTGGATGTCTTTGAGCACTCCGTAGAAGCCCTGCGCCAGCTGCTAGTACGCTTCCCGGAGGCCGACTCGTCGCTGCGCTGGGCCGCGCTGCTGCACGATATCGGTAAGCCTGCCACCAAGAGCTATGACGAGGCGGGGCGCTACTACCACTTCTACGGCCACGACCGGCTCGGCAGTCGGCTGGCCCAGGCGGCGCTGGCCCGCTTGCGGGCACCGCACGAAGTTGCGCTGAGAGTGGCTAAGCTGGTGCGCTACCATATGCTGCCGCTGCCTAAGGGCGAGCGCGCGGCGCGGCGCTTTGCCCACCGTCGCCGCGACATCCTGCCCGACCTCTTAAAGCTGATGATCGCCGACCGGGAGGCGGCCCGCGGGCCGCTTTCCAGCGATCGTGCGCGCGAGGCCTACCGGCTAGCGCTGGGGCGGGTACTGGCTATTATGGCCGAGCCGCAGCCGCCCCTCCTTGATGGCCACGAGGTGATGGCGCTGCTCAACCTTAAGCCTGGTCCGCAGGTAGGCCAGGCCATGCGTTTCATCCAGGAAGCTCAGGCTGTGGGCGACGTGCGTACCCGCGAGGACGCCGAGGCGGCCTTGCGGCGCTACGCTGAGGCGCAAGGCTTCGCTCAGCCCGAAGGGGCTCAAGCCCGAAGAGGCAGGCTGTGAGCCGCTACCTGGTCTTCCTCCCCAGCCTGCTCGGCGGCGTCATCGGCGGGGTCTGGTTAATGTTTCGCCCACTGGACCTAGGGCCCAGTGCCGGGCCGGGCCTCACGCTGGTGGTGGCTGTGGTCCTGATAGCAGCGCTGCTAGCTGGCGCCTGGCTATGTGAGCGGCTGCTCCCCTCGTTCCGCTATGCCAGCTGCCTCTTGGAACAAGCGCTAGCGGACCTTCAGCTCTCGGTTCCCGCCATGATAGTGCTGGCCGCGCTGACCGCCGTGGCCGAAGAGCTGCTGTTTCGCGGCGCGCTGCTCTCCTGGCTCGGCGTGTGGGGGCAGGCGGTGCTGTTTGGCCTGGCTCACCCCGCTCCACGCCAAGGCTGGAGCTATACTGCGTATACCTTGGTGGCTGGGGTGCTGCTCGGCTACGCTACGTTGCTAACCGGACAGTTGTGGGCAGCCATACTGGCGCACTTTGTGATTAACCTGCAAGGTTTTGCTGAGGTGCGTAAGCGTAGTTAGGCGATGGGGCCTTTGCCGCGCACTTCGCGCACGGCTCGAGCCAGCGCCAGGTGATAGAGGATCCACGAAGCCGCCCAACCCTCCAGGCGGTCACGGTTGACCCGGTTGAGCAGCGTGGCGGTTGCGCCGGCGGGCTCTTCGGGGGGGAGGGGTAGCTGGTGAGGCAGCCAGGCTGACGGCATAGCGGCCTCAGGATCGGGCAGGACGCTGTTGACTTCGGCGACCCAGACTACCCAGCTCTGGCCCAAGCCGATATCGCGGCACAGCCGCTCGATCGTCGCTAGGGCCACCTGGCTGTCGCTAGGCTCGAAGACCTCATCAACCACATGCTCTCTCGCTACCCCGAACATATGCGCGGCTACGCGCTGCCAGAACGCCGCCCAGGCGCCCTGCCAGCGGCGCATAGCCTCCATACTGGTGAGTTGGAAATCTGACATCGCGTCTCCTTGCGGTACTTATAGCAGGCGGGCTCTTACAGATTTCTTACTCTCTAGTCAGGAGCCTCTTTTTGAGCTACAATAGGCGCGCTTGTTGATAACCCCTGCATGCCAGCAGCTTGGGGCGTGCGGGTTTTGTTTCACAGGAGGTAGCGATGGCTAGAGAAGTGCGCCTAACCCAAGAAGGCTATGACCGGCTTAAGAGCACCTTGGCACAAGAGTATGTCCGGCTCGAGGAGGCTACCCGCATCCTGCGTGAGCTGACCGGCTCATCAGACGACTACGACGACTCGGGCCTTGAGGATGCTAAGCGCGAGAAGGTGCGGCTCGAGCTGCGCATCGATAACCTCGAAGATCAGCTGGCTCGAGCCGTGATCATCGAGGGCACCGCTCGCGACCATATCGATCTGGGCAGCATCGTCACCCTGCAAGACACCAGCAGCCGCGAGGGCTTCGAGGTCCAGCTAGTAGCGCCGGTCGAAGCCGGCGTGCTGGATGGTGACATCCCGCGTATCAGCGATGAGTCGCCGCTCGGTAAGGCCATCAAGGGCCGCAAGGCCGGCGAGACCTTTAAGGTGACGATCAACGCCAAGACCAACGAATACACCGTCATCGCCATTAATTGATGCCGGCCGGGTCGCCGCGTCTGCTATGGTAGAGCGGTATGCCGCAGACCTCCCTTGAACAGCGCGAGCAGCGCCTGAAGAACCTTGAGGCGCTGACCTCGCAGGGCTTCGAGGCCTATCCTTACCGCTACACGGTGACTCACCGTGCTGCCGAACTCCAGCAGGCGCACCGGGAAGCTAAAGCCGGCGACGAATTCCCTGATGAGCGCGTCACCTTAGCCGGGCGCGTAATGCTCTTGCGGGCCATGGGCAAGGTCACCTTCGCTACCCTGCAAGACGCCTCGGGGCGCATCCAAGCCTACTTCCACAAGGATCTGTTGGCTCACTATGGCGCGCTCAAGAAGATCGACCTGGGCGACTGGCTAGAGGTCTCCGGGACTATCTTTGTCACCAAGACCGGTGAGCTGACCGTGAAGGCGACGGAGTTCCGCCCGCTGGTGAAAAGCCTGCGCCCGCTGCCTGATAAGTTCCACGGCCTCAGCGACAAGGAGGCGCGCTACCGCCAGCGCCACCTCGATCTGATGCTTAACCCCGAGGTCAAGCGCGCCTTTGTGCTCCGCTCTCAGGCGGTGTCGTTCATCCGGCGCTACCTGGACAAGCTAGGCTTTCTAGAGGTCGAGACGCCGGTGCTGCAAGCCGTCCCTGGCGGCGCTGAGGCGCGGCCCTTCGTGACTCACCACAACGCCCTCGATTACGATTTTCACCTGCGCATCAGCCTCGAGCTCTACCTCAAGCGACTGATCGTGGGCGACTTCGAGGCGGTCTATGAGATCGGCCGCAACTTCCGCAACGAGGGGATCAGCTATAAACACAACCCCGAGTACACCATGCTCGAGCTCTACTGGGCCGGCAAGGATTACCTCGACATCTTGCAACTGGTCGAAGAGCTGTACAGTCGGCTCGTCTATGAACTGACCGGTGCCATGAAGCTCAGCTATCAGGGCGTGACGCTAGACTTCACCCCCCCCTGGCCGCGCGTGGACTACACCACCGCTATCGCCGAGCGCGCCGGCAGCCCCGACCTGCTTGACGAAGCGGCGCTGCGGCACTGGCTAAGCGAGCGCCATCCAGAGCTGGCCCAAGAATCCCTGGGGCGCAGCTACAATAAGCTCTACGACCTCTATCTTGAGCCCCACTTGCAGCAGCCGACCTTCGTGATGGACCACCCGTTGGCCATCAGCCCGCTGGCTAAGGCGCACCGCAGCCGGGCGGGCTTGGTCGAGCGCTTTGAGCCGGTCTGTATGGGGATGGAACTGGGCAACGCCTTTTCCGAGCTTAACGACCCCCTTGACCAGCGCGAGCGCTTTTTGGCACAACAGGCGCTGCGTGATGCTGGTGATGAGGAGGCTCAGCCGATCGATGAGGAGTTTTTGGCCGCGCTCGAGTACGGCATGCCACCTACCGGCGGCCTGGGGCTGGGTATCGACCGGCTGGCGATGCTGCTAGCCGACGCGCCGAGCATCCGCGACGTGATCCTGTTCCCGCTGCTGAGGCCGGACAGCGCCACAGAGTGAAAAGCTACCGGTAAAAAGCTACCGCACCCTTATGGTCGGTTCAGGAGGGTCCACTCGATACGGGTGCGGTAGGGTCGCGCTGATAAGGACAAGCAGAGCCTGTCGTCATGCAGGTGAAGCTGATCGGCTCACCCTTGTCCTGCGATGTTAGAGTAGCGCAGACCTGTAGCGGTGACTAGAGACACCTGTCCCTTGCAGTCCAGCGCCAGATGGAGTAAAGGGCGCGGTGCAGCTGTCACCCCCGTAAGCCGGGGGCGGGGTAGAATTAGCACCGGCACTCAAGCCGCGATCCGAACGGAGTGAGAAGGGTTGGAATTGATGAACGACATGATAACCCCTGAGTGGGTCAAAGACGCTATCTTATATCAGATCTTCCCGGATCGCTTCGCCCGCAGTACCCGAGTCGCCAAGCCGAGCGGCCTGGAGTCCTGGGACAGCCCGCCCACGATTCACGGCTACAAAGGCGGCGACCTGTTAGGCGTGGTGGAAAAGCTCGACTACCTGCAAGAGCTCGGCGTCACCGCCTTATATTTCAATCCCATCTTCCAATCGGCCAGCAATCACCGCTATCATACCCATGACTACTACCGGGTCGATCCGATGTTGGGCGGCACCGCGGCCTTACAAGAGCTGCTTGAAGAAGCCCACAAGCGCGATATGAAGGTCGTGTTGGACGGCGTCTTTAATCATGCCAGCCGGGGCTTTTTTCAGTTCAACGATATCCTGGAGAACGGCTCTTACAGCGCCTATCTCGACTGGTTTATCGTCCATAAGTTTCCGCTCAACGCCTATGGCGGCCCCGGCGGGCTCGGCTACGAAGCCTGGTGGGGCTTGCCGGCGTTGCCCAAGTTCAACACCCGCACCCCGGCGGTGCGTGAGTTTTTGTGGGATGTCGCCAGCTATTGGCTTAAACTCGGCATCGACGGCTGGCGCCTAGACGTTCCCAACGAGATCGCCGATGACGCCTTCTGGCAGGAGTTTAGGCGGCGCTGCCGGGCGGTGAACCCGGAGTGCTATCTGGTCGGCGAGATCTGGGACGGTGCTGAGCGCTGGCTTAAGGGGGATCAGTTCGACGCGGTGATGAACTACCCCTTTACTCGGGCGGTCTTCGGCTTTACTGCAGCCGAGACCTTGAACACCGAAGAGATCAAGCGCTGCGGCTATCAGCACATTCCGCCGCTAAGCGCCAGAGGGTTTGCTGCGCAGCTCGAGCAGCTCTTGCAGCAGCACCGCCCCGAGGTGACCGCGGTGCAGCTCAACCTGCTCGGCAGCCACGATACCCCCCGCGCGCTGACCGTCGTCGGCGAGGATGAGCGCGCCCTGCGGATGTCGCTGGTGATGCTGATGGCCTTTCCCGGTGCGCCTTGCATCTACTACGGTGACGAACTTGGCCTGACCGGCACCCACGATCCCTTCTGCCGCCAGACCATGCCGTGGGAACAGCCCCAGACCTGGAACCACGAGCTGAGAGCCTTTACCAAGCACCTGATCACCTTGCGCAAGGAGCATGTCGCCTTGCGGCGGGGCCGCTTTGAGACCCTCTACGCCGATAAGGGGCTAGTGGTATTCGCCCGCGTCCATGAGGACGAGAAGGTCATCGGCATACTTAACGCCAACAAGCAACAGCACAGGCTCGAGCTGAGCCTTGCTACCAAGCGCTTCGCGGGCCGCTACCGCGACCTCTTAAATGGCCTGTCGATCGATATTTACGACACTCAGCTAACCGGCCACGACATCCCGGCCCGCTCGGCGGCGCTGCTAGTTCGTTTATGACCCGCCCACAATCCGGGCAATATGGCCGTAGAAAGCGTTGATCCCGGTCACGAAGGCAGCCAGGGTCATAAGCGCCAGGACGGCCGCGCCCAGGTAAGCGAACAGCTTGCGTTGCGCCTGTAAATAGGCGTAAGGCAGAAGGCCAAGGCTAGCTAACCCGGCGCTCAGCCACAGCAGGAAGGTCATGAACGGGTTGCGGGTCAGGTCAAAGTCGAGCACTGCTCGAGCCCCTTGCAGCAAGAACAGGCCCATCAGCGCTGCCGGCCAGGCCAGCGCCCGCAGGTCTAGCCCCAAGAGAAAGTTAAGCCCGGCCACGATCATGATAAAGGCGAACAGGCCCGAAGTGACTCCAAAGAGCTCGGTGAACTGGTCGGCCGGGAAGCCCGCCCAGTCGGTCCACAGGAGCTGAATAAAGCCGCCTAGCGCAAAGACCCCTACCGCCAGGAACAGCAGGCCAAATTCACGCTTTAGCTCCCGCGAATCCTGCCCTCTGGCCACCTTCAACAGGTAGACCACGCCGGATGCCCCTGCCGCAGAGACCAAGGCCAACACCAACACCAAAGGGTTATAGGTTGCCACGACACCTGCCTCCATACATTACCTCCAGCCGACCCAATTATCGTAATGCACATCAGATCGGTTAAGAGAATTATATCAGACCTCAGCAAGGGGCGTACAGAACACGCTGCGGCTGATGATGAGAAGCTAGGACTCATGCGCTGGGGGCACGCTTACTGGCGGTAGGCCCTAACCAGGCGGCATCTTTGCCTGACCTCGAGCAGTCGAGCTAAGCCCTGCCCAGCACCACCTCAACCTTGACGTGGTAGGTACGGGCTAGCAGGTCGCTGCGCAGGTTGGCCTGCTTAATCTCGATGCGGGCGTCGCCGTTGACTAGGGCCTCAATCCGTAGGCAGCCCTCGCTCAGGTGGCAGTGTACCTCGCGCACCCGCTGCGCCTTGCTGCGCTCGAGGTATTCCGCTAAGCGGAGCAGCGCGGCCAGCTTGTGAATGCGCTCCATGTCACCCTCGGCCAGCAGCCCGCCCACCCCCTGAGGGTCCGGCTTCCCTTTGCGATGGAAGCGCACCAGCAGCGCCAGGAGAGCCTGCTCGCGGTGGCTGAAGCCGGGTAGCGCCGCGCTCAGCGCCAGGTAGTAACCATGCTTGTGGTGGTCGTAGTAGTTTACCGCCATGCCGATATCGTGGATGATGGCGGCAGCCGCCAGCAGCTCACGCTCGAAAGCGCCGTAGCCGTGCAGCGGCAACAGCTGATCAAAGAGCGACAGCGCCAGTTTGCGCACGTGGGCGTTATGAGCCGGTCGATCGTAGTACTGGCGGGCCAGATTGTGTACGCTAAAGTCCCGCACGTCCGGAAGCAGTGGGTGGTCTTTAGACTCCAGCAGGTACGGATAAAAGAGCCCTTCGCGCAAGCCCTGGCCGCTGATGATAAGGCCGGGCGAGCCTAGCCAAGACACAATTTCCCGTACCACCAGCGCCCCTGCCGCGATGATGTCGGCGCGATCGGCGCTTAGGCCGGGGATGGCTCGACGCTCGCTTAGCGGCTTGCTGATGATCTCCTCGACGATCTCGTCAAGCGCCTCCTGGCGCAACAGATAGCCGTGCAACAGGTCGAGGGGGTACCCCTCGCGCTTCTGCTGGATTTCGCCCAGGTTGCGCACCGTGCCGCCCATGCCAACCAGCGGTAGCCTGCCAAGGCCAGCGTCAACCTGCTTCAAAGCTTCACGGACATACTTGGTAAGGGCCTTAAGCTCCTTTTTGCTAGGCGGGTCAGATAGCAAGAAGCGTTCGCTCAGTCTCACCGCCCCCAGCGGCCAGGAGTAGCTACGCACGAAGCGGCGCCTCTGCATCAGGCTGAGCTGCGCGCTCCCACCGCCTAAGTCAAACACCACCGCATCGTCAAAGGCGAAGCTGTTAGCCACCGCTAGCACGCCGTAGTAAGCCTCGGCTTCGCCGGATAGCAGGCGCAGGCGCAATCCCGTTTTGGCCTCGACAGCCGCTAGGAAGCTGGGGCCGTTAGCGGCGTCACGCACAGCGCTCGTGGCGGTAGCACAAATATCGTCGACGCCGACCGCATCGCAGTAGGCTTTGAAAGTCTTCAGGGTGTCCAGGCCCCGTTCAAACGCCTCAGCGCGAATAGCCTTGGATACCCCCATCCCCTCGGCGAGCCGCACGACATCGCGCAGTTCGTCTATTAACTTGTAGCTGTAGCCAGGTTGATAGGCCAGTGCTATCAGGCGCCCGGTATTGGAACCGAGGTCGATGATGGCGACCTGGCGCGGCTCAGTTGGCGGAGCCAGGGCTACCTCAGTGATGGCCGACATCTCTGCCAGCTTAGCACTATGCCGCGCTAGCCCTGATCAAAACGCCGCCTGGAAGTGGTGTAAGGTATGGCGGTCGCGGCTACCCTCGATCACGACCGCGTCAAAGCGTACCGGCAGATCATCACGCCCGTAGCGGGTCGCTAAGTAGTGCAAGGCAGTGCGCCTTAGGCGGGCGATCTTCTGCGCGCCAATCGACTCGGCAGCGCTGCCGTAGCGGCTGCTGCGGCGCTGTCTGACCTCCACGAAAACAATCACTTCGCCCTCTTGGACAACTAGGTCAAGCTCACCCCCCCGCGTGAGGTAGTTCTCGGCTAACAGCCGATAGCCACGGCTCAGCAGGTAGCTTTTGGCCTGCTCTTCTGACCAGTGCCGGGCCACACCTTAGCGCGGGGGCACAGCCAGCGGACTGGCATCGGCCCAGAGTCCTTCTAAGTCGTAAAAGCTGCGCGCTTCAGGGTTCATCAAATGAACCACGATTAGGCCATAGTCCAGTAAAATCCAGCGGCTTGATGGCCCCTCGACCCCTTTGGGCAACACCCCCTGCTCTTTGAGCCTCTCGCGCACGCCGTCCTCCAGGGCTTTGAGTTGTAGACCTGACTCACCGGTGGCTATCACGAAGTAGTCAAGTGTAGCAGAGACACCCTCCAGATCAAGCACCAGGATATTCTTGGCGCGCTTGTCGTCCAGCGCGTCCACAATCAGCTGCACTTCAAGCGGTACGGTAGCGGATTTAGTTACGATCGTAGCCTCCCTCTCGAGCTACTAGTTTAGCATCGGCTAGCGCCTGTGCGTCCTGACCCAGAATCAGCTCCATCCCCGCCCTGACCCCATCGATTACCGGAAGACGGTCGGACTGCTGTTGCCCAGCGTGGAACAGTTCAGCGTAGTAGCGCGCGTCCTGCCAGCGCTCGGCAGTAGCTAACACCCGTGTCGGAGTCGGGTCCAGGCCGGCTTCGCGCAGCACCAGGCGGTCTGCGGGAACACCCAGGCGGACCAGGCGGTCCTTAATCTGTGTTTCTAGCCCTGGCACGCCGCTGCGATTAGTAATCAGCAGCGGTGCCTCCGGCAGTTCGGCCAGCGTCCGGGCGCGTCCGCCGAAGAAGTCGGCCATGAAGCTTTCGACCTGTCTGGGGTTGACAGCCAGGCTGGCGCTCCCTGCAATTTCGACTGTGGGGAGGGTAGCGGCGTGAATATCGAGCTGCGCCAGGCGGGGGAGGAGCTGAGTAGCCAGCGCCGGGCTGGCGTTGGTCTCGACCTCGTCGAAGAAAGTATCGATCACTGCGGGGAGTGTGCCGACCGCCCACACGTTGAGCTCCTTGAGACGGACCAGCACCGCATGAGCCAGGGTCTTGAGGTTCTCGACGCGATCCAGGTCGCCACGGGGTGTCTGCCTGAAGCGCACGAAGCCCGCCGCTTGCTCGCCGCTTAAGCGCTGTGGGCCGGGCTGGAGGTCGATTACCAGAGCTGCGGCGCAGTCCTGGTAGTCCATACGGTAAGGAACATTTACGCTTACCCCGCCGAGCGCGTCGACTAAGCGTTCGAAGATGGTGAGGTTAATTACCACGTAGTAGTCGATCGGCAGCCCGACTACCTCACTGACCGAACGCTTTAAGCCCTCAGCCCCTTGGAAGAGATACATGGCGTTGATCTTGGTCTGCCACTCCGGCAGGTAGATATCACGGGGGATGGAGATCAGCCGCACCCGGTTGCCGATGATGCTGACGAACAAGATGGTATCGGTGCGGCGGCTGACCACGAACTCGCCCGGCCGCGAGCGGACGCAGCGCCCGCCCACAAAGGAGAGGGTGCCGGCCTCGCGCACATGATCAAAGTCGCGCCCAGCCACCACAAAGCTAGCCTGAAACTCGCCCGGCGGTACGTTCAAGACCGCCTGCTGCCCTTCGTCGAGCAGGTTGCGCGGCACATCGCGGCTCAGCCAAAAACCCGCCAAGCCCACCAGGGCTACCACGGCGCCGGCTAGTTGCAGGAGGCGTGCGCTAAGTATGGTCACAGATCTCCTGATGGACCCTGAGCGTAACCGGGTGTACAGCCTTGCCATTGGCCTGGAGGTAGCGCACCTTGGCATCCAGGGCGCGCTGGTAGGCACGGAACAGATTGTGCATGGCCAACTCGCGGATCTCATCGTTTACGCCCCGGCCCGGCTCTGAGACATCGGCGATATAGACCGCCATGCCGATCCGGTTATTGTGCGACACGCCAAAGACATGCCCCTCGATGGCGTCTAGCACCCGTTTATCACTGATTCCCCACTGCTCGACTAGGCGCCGCCCGGCCCGCCCGTGTACCGACAACGGATGCTCTCTTTCCAGCTCGGTTCGGGGTGGAGCCAAGGCCAACATCTCTGCCGGCGGGAGGTCGCGGGCCACATCGTGGAGAATCGCGGCTAGGCAGGTAGCGCGCAGCTCATCGCGGCTAAACTCGTTGGCCCGGGCGATCGCCTCCGCTAGAATCGCTACCCGCACGATATGCTCGAAGCGGCGCGGGGTCACCATCTGTCTCACCCGCTCGCAATAGGGGGCGATGCTAGGACGGCTACACGGGCTGTTGACGGTAAAGATGGTGTCTGACAAGGTAGCTCTCCACAGACTCCGGTACGAGGTAGCGAATGGAACGGCCTTCCTTGAGCCGATTGCGAATCTCGGTACTAGCGATGTCACAACCGATAATGGTAACGACCCCGGCTCGAGCTTGAAAGTCAGGCTCGAGCTGCTCCAGATTATAACCTGGCCTAGCAACCACTATGATGTTTACTTGACGCACTAGCTCCGCGGCGCGATGCCAACTGGCGATGTCGCGGTAGGCGTCAGCGCCGGTAAGCAAAAAGAGCTCCGCCCCGGGCTCGGCAGCCCGTACCTGCTGCACCGTATCGAAGGTATACGACGGCCCTGGGCGATCTAGTTCAAGACGACTCACCGCGAAGCTCGGGTGCGAGGCGGTAGCTAGCATGGTCATGGCGTAACGTTGTTCAGGGCTGGCCACAGCGGGCTTATGGGGCGGGCTCGGTGCCGGAATGAACCACACGGCGTCGAGCGCTAACGCCTCACGAGCTTGCTCAGCGGCCAACAGGTGGCCGAGGTGCGGCGGGTCGAAGCGGCCGCCGAAGAGTCCTAGCCTCATCCGTTTGCCGTCGGCTCGGCCTGGGCCCGCTCTGCAAAGTACTCAAACACCGACGCCCCGATGCGCACATCCTCGCCATCCTGCGCTCCCGCCTTCTTGAGCAGCTTATAGACGCCCTGAGCGGCGAAGAAGTGTTGCAGATAGCTGACCGCTTCACGATTATTAGGATCGAAGCGGGCCACTAGCGCCTCAAGCTCTGCCCCACGCACCCGCCAAGCCTCCCCTTCGCGCTCGACCCGCACTCCGTCCGTCCGCACTACCCGGGCCGACTGCGGTAGCGGCCTTAATTCGGGCCGGGCGGGGAGCAGAGCAAAAAGCGCTTTTCTAAGCGTCTCAAGCTGCGTGCCGGTCAGTGCCGACACGCTGACGATGGCCAAGCCGCTCGGCGCCAAGCTCTGGCTGGCTGCGGCTACGGTAGCCTCATCTACTAGGTCGATCTTGTTCAGCGCGATCAAGGCCGGCAGCTTAAGCAGTTGGGGGTCGTAGGCCTGCAACTCGCTCTGCAACGCCTCTAATGCCAAGCGAGGCGGCTCTGTAACATCGAGCACATAGACCAGCAGGCGGGTGCGGGAGATATGGCGCAAAAACTCCAGCCCCAGCCCTTTGCCCTCGTGCGCACCTGCGATAATACCGGGGATATCGGCCAGCGTTAGGCGTTTTAGCCCCTCTTCCACCACCCCCAAGTTGGGGCTGAGGGTGGTAAACGGATAGCTGGCGATCTGTGGCTTGGCGTTGGACAGCGCCGCCAGCAGGCTCGACTTGCCCGCGTTAGGGTAGCCTACCAAGCCGACATCGGCGATCAGGCGCAGCTCGAGCCTGACCCGGCGCTTCTCTCCCGGCGTACCGTACTCAGCAAAGCGGGGTGTGCGGCGGGTCGAGTTGGCAAACGAGCTGTTACCGCGCCCACCCAGGCCCCCCTTGGCGATCAGCGCACGCTCCCCTATCCGTACCAGGTCGGCCAATACCTCTCCCGAGTCGCGGTCGACGGCCACCGTCCCTACCGGTACCGGGATAATAAGATCCTCGCCGCGTCGGCCGGCGCGCTTGCGTCCTTCGCCCTGGCCGCCGGTCGGTGCCCGGTAAAAGCGTTGCCCCAACAACTGATCCAACGAGGCGACATCCCCCACCGCTTCGAGGTAGACGCTGCCGCCATCACCGCCGTGACCGCCGTCCGGTCCGCCCCGAGGAATATACTTGAGGCGCAAAAACGACAACCCACCATCCCCCCCCTTGCCGCCTTGCACTGTGATGTCGAGAACGTCCCTGAAGGCCATAGTCCGTGAGAAAAAGCAAGCGCGGCACCGTTCTCGCCGCACTCGGAAGTCGCGCTTGCTAACTCGTCCTTACCTCGCGCTCCAACACGCGAGACCTGGTCCTAGCCTGCCGAAACAGCTGACGACCTGCTAGCTTCGATACTGATAAAGCGCCCTCTGCTTCCCTTATCGTGGAAGCGGACCACTCCGGTTTTCAGCGCGAACAGAGTAAAATCCCGGCCCCGACCGACGTTCGGACCGGGGTGGAACCTCGTGCCCCGCTGCCGGACCAAGATGTTGCCAGCTTGCACCACCTGGCCCTCGAAGCGCTTTACCCCCAGGCGCTTGGACTGGCTGTCGCGTCCGTTCTTTGAGCTACCGGCGCCCTTTTTATGTGCCATATCGACCTCGCCGCAGGGACTAACCCGCGATCTCCTTGATGCGAACCTCGGTGTAGGGCTGGCGATGGCCGTTCTTACGCCGATAGTTGTTCTTAGCTTTGAACTTGTAGATGTAAAGCTTTTCGCCCCGGCCATGCGTCAGCACCTCGGCCTTGACGCTAGCGCCAGCTACCAGCGGCGTGCCGACTTTAACTGCGTCGCCGCCCAATAGTAATACCGGCAGCTCCACGGTAGTACCGGGCTCGGCGGCCAGCTTCTCCAGCCGAACGACCTCACCCTCGGCTACGCGGTACTGCTTACCGCCACTCTGAATTACCGCAAACATGATTCCTCCGACAGAATATACCTACCGCTGCGGCTCGCTGCCGCGTCGCCAGGCCGCTAAGGATAGCAAATCCAGCAATGGAAGGCAAGCCTTGCAGCGACACAAGCCCTACTCACCCGCCACCGTGCCCAGCTTGCCTACGTCTAACAAGGCGATCTTGCCGTAACCGGCATCGATTAGCCCTTCGCGAGTTAGTTCGCCGACCACCTTGGTGACTGTCTCCCGCACCGAGCCGACCGCTGCTGCCAGGTCGTCGTGGGTGATGTGTACTACCGTCTGACCCGCATCATCGTAGCTTGCCAGCGCGCTGTCCTGTAAATCGAGTAACTCAGCGGCGATGCGCGACTTGAGCCGTTTGCCAGAGAGTCGATGGAGCGACAAGTAGAGGCGCTCCATGACCTCGACTAGATGCAGGGTGAGCGCTAGGTTCTCAGTAGCGGTAAGCGTGGCCGGGCTGATCACCTCAATTACGGTTGGCGTGACGGCCTCGGCGAAGTAACGGCGGCGCAAACCGCGCAGCGCCTCTTCGCCAAAGTAACCACCAGGCTTGACATAGCGCAGGGTCAGCCCGTTTCCCTCGTCATCAACGGTATGAATCCGCACCAGCCCTTCACTAACTCGATAGAGCTCCTCCGCCTGCCCAGGGAAGAGAATGACTTCACCTGCGGCAAAGGTCAGCGCTTCCCGGAGCTGCCTGACGGCACCCATAAACCCTCCCTGTGGTTACCTTTAAGCTCGCTCGGTTGCGCACACCACGCTTCATAAGCAAACTATAGCTGGGCGGTGGAGAATGAATTAAAGCTTGCCTTACTAACTATCGCCACCCGCTGCGGCCTGCTGAATCATGGTTTTCCGCCAAGACCGGGTTGTATCGTTAGCTGCAGCGGTTTTCACAAATACTGAGTCGCCTTGGCGCAGGTATCATCTCTGCAAAGGCGCCCTGGAGAACGATTCGCAGTCCTGCGAGCACCCGCAGGATCAAACCAGATGATACCTACTATGGGTGAGCGGTATACAATAGCCCCCATAGAGGACTCTTTGGCAAAGGATGTGATATGGCGATGACCGAACCGATCACCGAACCGAGCCGGCGCAACCCCGGCCTGCCGCTGGCCATAGAGTGGGTCAGGCAGGTTCGGGTCAACAAGAGCGCCGCTCTGCGCCGCGTTGCTGCGCTACCGGGGCGCCGCACGGTAAAAGGGCCGTATCAGGCGGCGTGGTTGCTTAGAGCCATCACCTGTATCGATCTCACCACGCTTTCCGGCGACGATACGCCGGGGCGGGTGCGGCGGCTCTGTGTCAAGGCCCGCCAGCCGGTGCGGCAGGATCTGCTTATGGCGCTAGACTTCGACCTGCCCATCACCGTTGGCGCGGTCTGCGTCTACCCGACCATGGTCGGTCATGCCGTCAAGGCGCTGTCAGGGTCGGGGATACCGGTCGCCTCGGTGGCTACCGGCTTTCCGGCCGGGCTGATGCCCATGAGACTCCGCCTGGAAGAGATTCGTTATGCGGTAGGGGAGGGGGCGGATGAGATCGATATCGTCATCACCCGCGAGCATGCCCTAACCGGCAACTGGCAAGCGCTCTACGACGAGGTGGCGGCATGCCGCGAGGCGTGTGGGGAGGCGCACCTCAAGGCGATTCTAGCTACCGGTGAGTTAGCCACCCTCAAGCAGGTCTATCAGGCCAGCCTGGTCTGTATGATGGCCGGGGCGGACTTTGTCAAGACCTCGACCGGCAAGGAGGCAGTGAACGCCACGCTGCCGGTCAGCCTGGTGATGGCGCGGGCAGTGCGGGAGTACTTGGAGCGGACCGGGGTGCGGGTGGGCTTCAAGCCGGCGGGCGGCATCCGCACCGCCAAGGACTCGCTAAACTGGCTGATCTTGATGAACGAGGAGCTAGGGCGGGAGTGGCTTACGCCCGAGCTGTTCCGCTTTGGCGCTAGCGCGTTGCTGGGGGATATCGAGCGGCAGCTCGAGCACTTCGTCACCGGGCGCTACTCAGCCCATTACCGGCACCCGCTGGCGTAGAGGTCGCCAACAGAAAGAGGTTGATCATGAAGTGCCGCGTTGAGACGTGTCCGGGTGACTACGAGCACAAAGCGATGCTGTTCCGGGGTAAACGTGAAGGCCAGCCCGTCATGATTGACGAGGTGCCTGCACTTGTCTGTCGGGTTTGTGGTGACACGGTGCTCGAGCCCCAGGTGCTGAGACACATCGAGGTGCTGCTGCACTCAAAAGAGCAGCCTGCCAAGCAGTACCCCGTTTTTGTGTTTTCCCAGGAGGCGGCCTAAGCCCGTTTGAGGCCTATCAGGGCCAAGGGCTGATGACTCGCACGGTCTACGGCGCCTGCCGCTACTTCTTTGACGCGCTCGGGCTCAATCGGGTGGAGATCCGCTGCGACCCGGCCAACACCCGCAGCCGCGCCATCCCGGAGCGGTTGGGCTTTACTCAAGAGGGTGTGTTGCGGCAAGTGGGAACACTAAGCCACGGCTACTACGATCATGTGGTTTACGGCCTGCTGGCCCATGAGTGGCGAGCGCGTCAGGAGCAGCGTAGCTAGCAACGGGTAGCCTTAGGGCATAATGATGCTATTATGTTTTTATGACCCACGAAGATAAAGGGATCAAGCGGCGCACCACAGTTTATATCTCTGCCGAAGTGCTTGAGTTTCTGGCGGTGCGGCGAGCCCGCGGTGCGGGGAGCGTATCGGAGCAGCTCGAGCACCTCGCCAGAGCGATCATGCCACGGCGCTACCGCCAGGAAGGCGTGGCGGCGCTCGAGCGAAAGCACGCC
>Ga0208735_100352_pt1 | contig 23024 bp, 16 predicted proteins | sample Subbio12Aug_8Aab_FD_184829 | JGI IMG/M metagenome (GOLD analysis project Ga0208735, IMG submission 184829) | Serpentinite rock and fluid subsurface biosphere microbial communities from McLaughlin Reserve, California, USA - CR12Aug_8Aab (SPAdes) | ecosystem: Environmental > Terrestrial > Deep... | reverse complement strand
CCCCCCCCGCACACTCGATGCACAAGCCCTTCCTGACCCACTGGCTGGTGCTGATCGGCGTGCTGCTGGCGTTCGCCGTCCTGGCAAGCTGGCACGTCCTCACCGCCCGCAGCGCGATCGATAGCGCCGCCCGCATCCAGCTCGGCAGCCATGCCCGCGTCGCCGCCGAGACGCTGGAGCGGCAATTGGAAGGCGCCGACGCCGCGCTGGCGACGCTGCTGCGCGACCGCGACGAATGGGCGACGCGCGCCGACGGCTGGCGCGAGGCCAACGAACGGCTGGCCAGCCGCGTCGGTATCCAACCCAGCGTGCGCAGCCTGCTGCTGCTCGATGCCGACGGCAACGCCCTGGCCTCGAACCAGACCGAGCTGCTCGGCCGGAATTTCTCCCGGCGCGACTATTTCGTGCAGGCCCGCGCCGCCGCGGACAGCGCCGCGCCGATCCTCTCGCCGCCCTTCGAGACCGTCCCCGGCGCCTGGACCTTCACGCTGTCGCGCAAGCGGGTCGGAGCGAACGGCGAGTTCGCCGGCGTCGCCGTCGCCAGCTTCGACCCGGCCTACTTCGCCCGCAGCATCGAACCCCTGCTCTACTCCGCCGATACGCTCGTCCGGCTGACCGACGCGACCGGCACGCTGATCGTGTCGGTCCCGGCCGGCGCGACCCGGATGAAACACGGCGAATCCCTCCAGCCCGATTCGCTCCTGGCCCGTCACCTGGCGCTGGGCACAGAGGAAAACCTGCTGACCGGCCCCTGCGCGGAGGACGGGAAAATCCGGCTGGCCGCGCTGCGCACCGTGCGCATGGGCGACGGCGCCCTGGTGGTCGGCGTCAGCCGCGCGCACGATACCCTGTTCACTGCCTGGCGGCGCGAAACGATCACCCTCGCTGCGCTCTGGTTCGCCGGCGCCCTGGCCGCGACCGGTGGCTTGGCGCTGCATCTGCGCCGCCGGCGCGAAGCCGAAGAGGAACGTGAGCGCCATCGCTTCCAGCTCGAACGACTGGTGGCGGAACGGACCGCCGAACTGGTCGCGGCCACGCAGCGGGCGGAAGACGCCAATGCCGCCAAGAGCGCCTTCCTCGCCAACATGAGCCACGAGATCCGCACGCCGATGAACGCCATCATCGGCCTGACCCACATGCTGCAACGCCGCATCGAGGATGCCCAGCAGCGCGGCTGGCTCGACAAGGTCCAGGCGGCCAGCCGGCACCTGCTGGCACTGATCAACGACGTCCTCGACCTGGCCAAGATCGAATCCGGCAAGCTGCAGCTCCAGGAAGAGGATTTCGTCCTCGGTGCCCTCCTCGACCAGGTGCGCTCGCTGGTCCAGGAAAGCGCCAACGCGAAGGGCCTGCGGATCGCCGTCGAAGGGGATGCCCTGTCGCTCTGGCTGCGCGGCGACGCGCTGCGGCTGCGCCAGGCCCTGCTCAACTACGCCGGCAACGCCGTCAAGTTCACCGGGCAGGGCGCGATCCGCCTGCGGGCGGAGGTCGTCGAACAGAGCGACGGCCTCCTGACGCTGCGCTTCACGGTGGCAGACAGCGGCTGCGGCATCGCCCCGGCGGTGCTGACCCGGCTGTTCGAGCCCTTCGAGCAGGGCGATCCCGTCCGCGGCCCGGGCCAGAACGGCACCGGACTCGGCCTGGCGATCACCCGGCGCCTGGCGCGCCTCATGGGCGGCGACGCCGGCGCGGAAAGCGAACCGGGACGCGGCAGCCGCTTCTGGTTCACCGCCCGCCTGCGCCGGGGCGCGGCCCGGACATTTTCCCCGTCCCGCGTCGTCGCGGCGGAGGCCGACCTGCGCAAGCGATTTGCCGGGGCGCGGCTGCTGCTGGTCGAGGACGATGCCATCAACCGGGTGGTCGCGCTGGAACTGCTCGCCGATACCGGCCTGGTCATCGACACCGCCGAGGACGGCGCGACAGCCCTGGCAAAAATGCGCGCCGGGCGTTACGACCTGGTGCTGATGGATGTCCAGATGCCGGTCATGAACGGCATCGAGGCCACGCGCGCGATCCGCGCCCTGCCGCAAGGCGGCGCCACGCCGATCCTGGCCATGACCGCCAACGCCTTCGACGAGGATCGCGTCAAATGCCTGGCCGCCGGCATGAACGACTTCGTCGCCAAGCCGGTCGACCCGGACGACCTTTACGGTATCCTGCTCAAGTGGCTCGCGCAGGGGCAGGCTTCCGGACGGGAAGCCCGGATTGCCGTCGACAACAACACCATCACGCCATCTCAAGGGGAGAAATGACACGATGATTACCGGACTGACCATCGCCCGGCGCTTCTGGCTGTACGCCGCATTTGCCTCGACCATCTTCTATATCGCCGCGGCACTGGCTTGGTTCGGGCTGGCGGCGGGACGCGACAGCCTGCAGCGCGTCTATTCTGAACGGATGATCCCGGTCATGCAGATGACGCGCTTCCGCGAGCTGCTCACCGCCAACCGGATCGAACTGCTGCTGGCCCTACAGCACGCCCCGCAGGGCGCCTTCGTCGCCCTTCACGACCACCCGGTCGGCCTGCACCTGGACCGGATCGAGCGCAATACCGCCGAACTGAACCGGCTGTTCGACGCATTGCGCGAGACCTTCGACGACGCCGAGGAAAGAAAGCTCTTCGCGGCCTTCGAGGCCGCGCGCGCCGCCTGGCTGGCCAAGCTCAACGCCAGTGTAACGGCGCTCAAAGCCGGCGACTTCAGCCTGGCCGTCGGCGCGGCGGCGCTGGCTGCCGGCCGCGTCGAATTCCAGGCCGCGATCGACGCGCTGCAGGCGCTCGCCGACTACGAGGCCGAGCTGGCGCGCCAGGAGTATGTCGCCGCCGAGGAGCGTCATGCCGCGACGCGCGCCATCCTCATCGCGCTGATCGTCGGCGGCGCGATCCTCGGCACCCTGATGGGCGTCCTGACCCTGCGCCGCCTGCGCATCGGCCTGGCGCAGGCCAACCGCACGGCGCAGGCCATCGCCGCCGGCGACCTGACGGTGACGGCGCCGATCTCGGGGAATGACGAGATCGCCGCCCTGCTCAGGGAAATGGCCTCGATGCAAGCCGCGTTGCGCGAAATGGTCGCCGCGATCGGCCGCGAGACGACGCAGCTCAACCATCAATCCGGCGCGCTGACGGTGACCGCCGGGCAGGGCGCGACGATCGCGCAGCGCCAGTCCGACGCGACCTCGAGCATGGCGGCCGCGGTCGAAGAACTCTCGGTGTCGATCGACCAGGTCGAGGAACATGCCGGCGACGTGCGCCGCATCACCCAGCAGGCCTCGGAGCAATCGACCCGGAGCGCGCAGGTCATCCAGGCGACCACCGGCGAGATTCACCGAATCGCCGCGGCGGTGACGAAATCGGCCGAGGACATCCGCTCGCTCGAGACGCTCTCCGGCCGGATCAGCGGGATCGTCAATGTGATCCGCGAGATTGCCGACCAGACCAACCTGCTCGCCCTCAACGCGGCCATCGAGGCCGCGCGCGCCGGCGAACAGGGCCGCGGCTTCGCCGTGGTCGCCGACGAGGTGAGGAAGCTCGCCGAGCGCACCACCGCCTCGACCGGCGAGATCGGCACGATGATCGACGAAATCCAGCAAGGCGCACGCACCGCCGCGGCAGGCATGGAAACCAGCGTGGCGCGCGTCGAGGAGGGCGTCAGCCTCGCCAGGGAAGCTGGCGAATCGATCGGTCAGATCAACGCGGCGACAGGACAGGTCACCCAGGCCGTGGATGGCATCGGGTTCACGCTCAAGGAACAGGCCACTTCGGCGCGTGACATCGCCACCCGCGTCGAAAGCGTCTCGCAGGGCACCGAGGAACTGGCCGCCAATACCCGGCAAACCGCCACGGCCGCCCAGGAACTCACCCGCATCGCGGCGACGCTCGATCAGCTCGCCGGACGCTTCCGGCTGTCCTGAGCCAAACCCAGGGCGGCGCGCCAGGCGGCCAACTTGCGCTCGAAACTCCAGCTCGCGTTGGCCGGGCTGGTGGAGGGCAGGATCAGGGTTGCGAAGCCGAGCGCCTGCAATTGCGGCGCAAAACGGCCGGCCGCCTGGCCATTGAAGCAGACGCGCTCAAGTCGATGCCGTCCCGCCAGCGCCGACCAGCCCGAAGGGCGCAGGACGCCACAAAGTGGCGGTCCCGAGCAAAGCGAGGGATTGGGCGGAGCCCAACACTTTCGCAAGCGCGCGAAATCGTTCGGCGTGCCGTTGCGGATCGCGCCGTCGAGGCTGCCGGGCCGATCAGGGGCGGCAGCCCGGTTGCAGCCCGGTGAGCCGCTCCGCCGCACTCGCTTCACGGTCAGCAGGCTTTCGTCCCAGCTCGGATGCTTTTCGAAACCGAGCAGATTGGCCGTCGTCGCCGCGATGTTCGAAAGGCCGGCGGTCTCGGTCTGCCTGAGGCCCAGCCTGCCGCCGGTCACATTGTCGTAGAGGATCAGCGGCACGGGATTCAGCGTGTGCGCGGTCTTCGCCTTGAAGCTGCCGTCCTTGTTGGTCTTCGGCTGGCCGGTCTTCTTGTCGATTTCGAACATCTCGTCGGCATTGCCGTGGTCGGCGGTCACCAGCGCGACGCCGCCGGCGGCATCGACGGCCGCCAGCAGGCGGCCCAGCGCCAGGTCGACCGCCTCGATGGCCATCGTCGCGGCGCGGAAGTTGCCGGTATGCCCGACCATGTCCCCGTTCGCGTAGTTGCAACGCAGGGTGCGGTATTGGCCGCTCCTGAGCGCCGCGATCATCGCGTCGGTGATCTCGGCGGCCTTCATCCACGGGCGCTGTTCGAAGGGGACGACGTCGCTCGGCACCTCCTGCCAGGTCTCGCCGTCGAACTTGCCGGAGCGGTTGCCGTTCCAGAAATAGGTGACGTGGCCGAACTTCTGCGTCTCCGAGCAGGCGAACTGTTTGATGCCGGACCTGGCGAACCATTCGCCGGTGGTGTCGCGGATCGCCGGCGGATCGACGAGGAAGCGCTTGGGAATCTTCAGATCGCCGTCATACTGCAGCATGCCGGCGTAGGTGACCTTCGGCCAGCGCACCCGGTCGAACTTGTCGAAACCGGCTTCCTCGAAGGCGCGGCTGATCTCGATCGCGCGGTCGCCGCGGAAGTTGAAGAAGACGACCGCATCGCCGTCTTCCACCGTGCCGACCGGCTTGCCGTCGGCGGCGATCACGAAGGGCGGCAGGTCCTGGTCGATCGTGCCGGGATGCTTCTCGCGCAGCGCCTTGATGGCCGTGGCGCAATCGGGAAACCGGTTTCCCTCGCCGAGAACATGGGTGCGCCAGCCCTTGTCCACCATCGCCCAGTTGGCCTCGTAGCGGTCCATGGTGATGTTCTGGCGGCCGCCGCCCGAGGCGATGCGCGCATCGAAACCATCGTTGTCGAGCGCCGACAGGAAAAACTCGAAAGGCTCGACATAGTCGAGCGCGCTGGTCTCGGGCACGTCGCGGCCGTCGAGCAGCGCGTGGATGCGCACCGTGCGGATGCCCTCTTCCTTCGCGCGGACCACCAGCGCCTTGAGGTGGTCGATATGGCTATGCACGTTGCCGTCGGAGAACAGGCCGATGAAATGAATCACGCCACGGCCTGACTTCGCTCCTGAAACAATCTCGCGCCAGGCCTGCCCCGCCCAGATCGAGCCGGAGGCGATGGCGTCGGCCACCCGAGCCGCGCCCTGGGCATAGACCTGGCCTGCTCCCATTGCATTATGTCCGACCTCGGAATTGCCCATGTCGTCGTCGGACGGCATGCCGACCGCCGTGCCGTGGGCGCGCAGGCGCACGTTGGGGTAGCGGGCGAACAGGCGGTCGAGCGTGGGCTTGCGCGCCGCCGCGATGGCGTTGCCGGTTTCATTCCCGGCGAGGCCATAGCCGTCGATGACGATCGTGACCACGGGGCCGATGGGGCCGGCAACGCCGGGGAAAGCTGAAAACTTGGGCAACATGGCTGGATTCCGCAGGATTGGCAATGGTCGGAGTTTACTTCCCTGCCCGCGGCCGGAAAGGGAAATTGCCGCCACCTGACGTTCTTGCCGGAATAGACTCCGCAAGGGAGCCATATGAGCCCACCCCGAAATCGCCGCTGCGCGGCGATCTCCCCTCAAGGGGCCAAGAAACACTCGGGGCGGCCCTTCGTGTTTCTTGAGAGCGATGTCAGCCGCAGCCACCGCAGGAGACCGTTATGACCATTTCGAGGAAATTTGCAGTGCGCACCCTGTGGCCGATCTGCCTGTTGCTCGTTCTTGCATCTCCCGTTCCGGCACAGGAGATCGGCAGCCCCTATTTCGCCGCGCATGCGCGCGATCCGGTGCGCTGGCGGGCGTGGGGCGAAGCGGCTTTCGCCGAGTCCCGCACCTCCGGTCGGCCGCTGCTGCTGTCGATCGGCTATTCCGCATGCTACTGGTGCACCGTCATGCACCGCGAGAGTTTCATGGACCCGGCAGTGGCCGCCCGGGTCAATGCGCTGGCGGTGCCCGTGCTGGTAGACCGCGAGGAACGTCCGGACATCGATGCGCTATACCAGGACGCGGCCCTGCGCATGGGGGTGCAGCGCGGCTGGCCGCTGACGCTGTTCCTCGACGCGGACGGACGGCCGTTTGCCGGCGGGGCGTATTTCCCGGACCAGCCGCGCGCCGGCATGCCCTCCTTCGCCCAACTGCTGGAGACCGCGGCGGCAGCCTGGCAGGGCGATCGCGGCGCCTTGGTCGAGCGGTCACGGACCCTGTTCGAGGATTTGCGCAGCGCGGTTGCGGCGCCCCTCGACCCGGCCGGCGTGGCGGCCCTGCAAGCGCGCCTGCTCGATGCCCACGATCCCTTCCACGGCGGATTTGGCGGGACGGTCAAGCATCCGCGCCTGCCGGCGCTGGAGGCGCTGTGGCGGCGCTATCTGCGCGGCGGCGGCGAGGCTTACGGCGAAGCCGTGCGTCTCTCGCTCGAACGCATGAGCCGGGGCGCGCTTTACGACCATGTCGGCGGCGGCTATTTCCGCTATGCGGTCGAACCGGACTGGTCCGCGCCGCATTACGAGAAGATGCTGGACCAGAACGCACAGTTCATCGCGCTGCTGACCGAGGTCTGGAAGGAGACGCGCGATCCGCTGCTGGCCGAACGCGTGGCCGCGACGGTCGAGTTCCTGATGACGCGCATGCGCCTGCCCGACGGCGCATTCGCCACCGCGCTGGCGGCCGACGTCGACGGCAGGGAAGGCCGTTACTACCTGTGGTCGGAACCGGAAATCCGGCGGGTTCTCGGCAGGCAGGCCGACGCCTGGCTGGCACATTACACGCTGCCCCTGCCGGTGCCGCGCGGCGCGAATGTTCCGCCTGCCGTGCAGTCGCTCATGAAGCGCTTGCAGACCGCACGCGCCGCCCGTTCCATGCCCCGCCGCGACGAGAAGCGGCTGGCCGAATGGCACGGCGCGCTGATCGCGGCGCTGGCCGAGGCCGGCGCCGCGTTCGGGCGGGACGACTGGCTGCGGACCGCCGAGCGCACGCACGCGCTGGTGCTCGGTCGCCTGTGGGACGGCCAACGCCTGCTGCGCGGCTGGCAGGGCAAGCGCGCCGGAGGCGAAGCGGTGCTCGACGACCATGCCCAGATGGCGCGTGCGGCATTGACCCTCTACGAACTGACCGGACAACGCGAACGCCTTGCCGAGGCGCGCGCGCTGCTGCTCGCCGCCGCCGCCTTTCGTGAGGACGGCGGGGGCTGGCGCATGGCCCGCAAGCCGGCTGCCGCCGGCCTGCCCGTCGCGCGAGCGGATCGTGATCGCGCCCTGGCTTCCGCCGCCGCGGTCACCGTGGAAGCGCTTGGCCGCCTGTATTACCTGGGCGGCGAGACGGCGGTGCGCCGCATCGCCGAGCAGTCGCTGCCGGCATTCGGCGCCGCGGTCCTGCAACGGCCGCTCGATCATGCCGGCCTGCTGGTCGCCGCCGATACCCTGGCCGGCGCCGTGCAAGTCGTCGTCGTCGGCGAGCGCCGCACGGCCGCCGCGCAAGCCCTGCTCCGGTCGATCTGGACGACGGCCCTGCCCGGCCGCGCCGTGCAGACGATCGCCGACGCCGCGACGCTTGCGGCAGACCATCCCGCCCACGGCAAGAAAGCCATCGGCGGCCTGCCTACGGCCTATGTCTGTATCGGCACAGTATGCTCGGCGCCGGTCACCGCGCCGGACGAACTGCGCGGCACGCTGCTCACCCTGCGCCGCGCCGGCTCCGAGCTGAACTGACCCCGGCCGGAAGTTAGGTTCCGCTGGATTGACCGGCCCTCTCAAGAAACACGAAGGGCCGCCCCGAGTGTTTCTTGGCCCCTTGAGGGGAGAAACGAGCGAAGCGAGTTTTTCGGGGTGGACTCAGTTTACTTCCCGCCCAGCGACATCGACAGCATCAGCTCGTTGATGCGCTTCACAAACGTGGCCGGGTCGTCGAGCTGGCCGCCCTCGGCGAGCATGGCCTGTTCGAACAGCACGGCCGACCAGTCGTCGAACTTGGCTTCCTCGTACTTCAGGCGCAACACCACCGGATGCTTCGGGTTGATCTCGAGGATCGGCTGTGAGTTCGGCGCCTTCTGGCCGGCGGCCTTGAGGATGCGCGCGAGATTGCCGGACATGTCGTGCTCGTCGGCGACGAGGCAGGCCGGGCTGTCGGTCAGGCGGTGCGTGACGCGCACTGCCTTGACGCGCTCGCTCAAGGACTTGGCGATCTTCTCGGTCAATTCCTTGAACTCGCCGGCGTCCTTTTCCTGCTCCTGCTTCTCGGCCTCGTCCTGCAGCTTGCCGAGGTCGAGCCCGCCCTTGGCGACCGACACCAGCTCCTTGCCCTCGAACTCGGTGAGGTGCGACACCACCCACTCGTCGACGCGGTCGGACAGCAGCAGCACCTCGATGCCCTTCTTGCGGAAGATTTCCAGGTGCGGGCTGTTCTTCGCGGCATTGAAGGTCTCGGCGGTGACGTAGTAGATCTTGTCCTGCTCGGGCTTCATGCGGCCGATGTAGTCGGCCAGCGACACGGTTTCGTCGGCGCTGTTCGCCGCAGTCGAGGCGAAGCGCAGCAGGCCGGCGATCTTGTCCTTGTTGGCGAAGTCTTCGCCGACGCCTTCCTTGAGCACCTTGCCGAACTCGCCCCAGAACTGCGCGTATTTCTCCCGGTCATTCGCGGCCAGGTCGGCCAGCAGGCCGAGCACCTTGCCCGTGCAGCCCTTGCGGATGGCCTCGATGTCCTTCGATTCCTGCAAAATTTCGCGCGACACGTTGAGCGGCAGGTCGGCGCTATCGACCACGCCGCGCACGAAGCGCAGATAGAGCGGCATCAGCTGCTCGGCGTCGTCCATGATGAAGACGCGGCGCACGTAGAGCTTGATGCCGTGGCGCGCGTTGCGGTCCCACAGGTCAAAGGGCGCGCGGCCGGGGATGTAGAGCAGCTGCGTGTATTCGCTCTTGCCCTCGACGCGCGCATGGGTCCAGGCGAGCGGATCGTCGTAGTCGTGGCCGACATGCTTGTAGAAGGCTTTGTAGTCGTCTTCCGTGATCTCGTGCTTGGGCTTGGCCCACAGCGCGGAGGCCTGGTTGACGGTCTCGTCCTCGTCGGTGACGACGGTCCTGTCTTCCTTCCATTCCTCCTTCTTCATCACGATGGGCTGGAGGATGTGGTCAGAATACTTGCGGACGATGGACTTGAGCTTCCATGAGGACAGCAGGTCGTCCTGGCCGGCTCGCAGGTGCAGGGTGATCTCGGTGCCGCGCTGCGGACGCTCGATCATGGCGATGCTGAACTCGCCGCCGCCGTCGGAGACCCATTCGACGCCCTGCTCCGGCTGTTCGCCGGCGCGGCGCGTGCGCACCGTCACCTGGTCGGCGACGATGAACGAGGAGTAGAAGCCGACGCCGAACTGGCCGATCAGGTGGGCATCCTTCTGCTGGTCGCCGGTCAGCTGCGAGAAGAACTCGCGCGTGCCCGACTTGGCGATGGTGCCGAGATTGGCGATCACCTCGGCGCGGTTCATGCCGATGCCGTTGTCGCTGACGGTCAGCGTGCGCGCCTGACTGTCGTAGCCGATGCGGATCCTGAATTCCTCGCCGCCTTCCATCATGGCGGCGTTGTGCAGCGACTCGAAGCGCAGCTTGTCGCAGGCGTCGGCGGCGTTGGAGATCAGCTCGCGCAGGAAGATCTCGCGGTTGCTGTAGAGGGAGTGGATCATGAGGTGCAGCAGCTGCTTCACCTCGGTCTGGAAGCCCAGGGTTTCCTTGTCGGCGGTAGCGGTGGTCATGAGTGGCTCCTGCAAAAAATACGTGCAAGCAAAGTAGGGGCAATGCGCCCGATTTCAAGCGCTCCGCGTTCGCTGCCGTCCCGCCAGCGCCGACTTTGGCTATCGAATCGCGTCAGCAGCGAATTGACGTGCTCAAGGTGTAATATACCGAAGCACTATCACATTCAATGCTTGGAGAACGTCATGACCGCAATAGCCAAACTTTTCATGAGCGGACGCAGTCAGGCCATACGCTTGCCTGCCCGCCTGCGCCTGGCGGCGAGCGAGGTGATCATCGAGCAGATCGGCAGCGCGCTGTGGGTGCAGCCGCAAACCGAAGCCGCCAACGACATGGGTGCCTGGCTGCATGCCTTTTACGCCAGCACCGAGCCGCTGCCGGATGACTTTCTGGCCGAGCGGCAGGATGCACCGCCCCAGGAACGGGACTGGGGTTGAGCGTCGTGCTGCGCACGCTGGACACCAATATTTGCAGCTACATCCTGCGCCGGCATCCCCAAGGCATGCTCGGGCGTTTTGCCGCCCTCGCCCCCGGCCAGGTCTGGCTCTCGGCCATCGTCGCTGCGGAATTGCGTTTTGGCGCAGCGAAGCTGGGGGCGCCGCGCCTGGCCGCGGCGGTGGAACAGTGGTTGTCGGGCTTCGAGCTACGGCCCTGGCCGCTGGAAGCCGCCCACCGCTATGCCCAGGTCCGCACCGTGCTGGAGAAAACCGGCCAGCCCATCGGCGGCATGGACCTCCTGATTGCCGCTCATGCGCTGGCCGAGGACAGCGTCATCGTCACTTGCAATGCCCGAGAATTTCATCGCGTGCCGGGCCTGGCGGTGGAAGCCTGGCCGCTGGATTGACCGGCCATCTGCAAACTCAACCGTAGCAGATCTCGATGATCTCGATTTCGCGCCAGCCCGCCGGGCTCTGGAACTTGACGACATCGCCCTCGCGCGCCTTGAGCAGGGCACGCGCCAGCGGCGAGATCCAGCTGATCCTGCCGGTCGCCGGGTCGGCCTCGTCCATGCCGACGATCCGGTAAGTCGTTTCCGCATCGGCATCGGACACCGTCACCGTGGCGCCGAAGAACACCCGGTCGAGATTCTGCTGCCGGGCCGGATCGACCACCTCGGCGTTGTCGAGCCGCTTGGTCAGGTAGCGGATGCGCCGGTCCATCTCGCGCAGCTTCTTCTTGCCGTAGAGGTAATCGCCGTTTTCCGAGCGGTCGCCGTTCGATGCCGCCCAGGCCACCACCTGCACGAGATGCGGCCGCTCGACCTTGATCAGCCGCTCGAACTCCTCGCGCAGCGCCGCATGGCCGGCCGGCGTCATGTAGTTCCTGGCGCCGGCGGGCAGCGAGGGCAGTCCGGGCAGGTCGTCATCGTCTGCGTCGGATTCGGATTCCTTGACGAATGCCTTGTTCATCTTGCCTTGCTGTTGGCACGAATCCAGGCGGCGAAGGCGGCCTCGTCGAGATCGCCGGCGGCGATCTCGAGCATGACGACCGTTGCCTCTGCCTGTCCAGCCGTCAACCGGTAGCCGTTCAGGAACAGGAACAGACCCACCGAGAGAAAGGCGACCCGCTTGTTGCCATCGACGAAAGGATGATTCTTGGCCAGGCCGACGCCATAGGCCGCAGCGAGATCCGCGTAGTCAGGATCGCCATACGCAACCAGGTTCAGCGGCCGCGCCAGCGCCGAGTCGAACAAGCCCTCGTCGCGCAAACCGGGAGACCCCCCATGCTCGGCCAGGCTTTCGTCATGCAGCAACAGCAAGGCCTGACGATCAATCCACTGCCAGTTCATTTCGCCAGAGCATGAAAGGTATCTCGATACTCGCGCATGAATTCGCGCCCGGCCGCGATCTGGTCGTCGATGGCCGGGTCGTAGGGCGTGATCGCCACGCCGTAGGGCGTGTCGGTCAGATAAACCGACTCGCCCTTCTCCAGCTTGAGGCGCGCCAGTACCTCCTTGGGCAGGACGATGCCGACGGAATTGCCGATCCGGACGAGTTTTAGGGTGTGCATGGCGGACTCCAAGTTATAACGTATGTTAATACTACGCCATTCGGCGCCGTCCCGCCAGCGCCGACTTTTGCTATCAGGCCGCCTGCTTGATCGCCAGCAGCGCCTGGTTGCGCAGCGTCTTGAGCAGGGTAAGTTCCTTTTCCGGGATGACGATCGAGCCGGCGCGATCCTTGTCGCAGTAGATCAGCGCGACCGGCTTGCCCTTCATGTTGAGCGGGAACAGCACGAAGGTCTTGGCCGGGATGCGCTCGCGATACCAGGCCGGCACCTTGTCGGCGATCTTCGGCTCGTCGATGTCGCTGATGATGATGTCGAGCCCCTTGCCGGTCGCGAGCTGGAAGACGTCGTGCATCGGCTCGCCGAGCATGAAACGGAACTGCTTCGCCAGCTCGGCGACCTCCGGGCCGAGACCGAAGCGTCCGGTCATCTGGCCGCTCCTGGCGTCGCGCAGCGCGAGCAGCACGCGCTTGAAACCCATCGAACGGTACATGGTTTCGAGGATGATGCGCAGGATGTCGTTGAGGGCGAAATCGTCGATCAGCGAGTTGCTGATGTCCTGGATGCCGGCGGCCAGCACCGCCTGGGCGTTGTCCGGAACGGCAGCGGCCGCCTCGCCTGCCGGAAATCCCGCGCCCGGCGCCGTCGCCTCGTCGAGCAGCGTGTCCGCCAGGGTGATCTCCTGCACGTCGGCCGGGCGCGACGTCAGGGTCTCCTCCACGCCCGCCGGCCCGCTCACGAAGGTCGCAGCCTGGCGCGCGAAGGGGCTCTGCTTCAGGTTGACGTGCAGGATCGAGGCGATACCGGCGAGCTCCTCCACCGAATTTCTCGCGTTTTCCAGCAACTGGCGCTCCGACAATTGCAGGCTCGCCCCGAAACGGCGGCCGATCTGCGCCAGCGCCCTGCCGCGCTGTTCCGACGGCGTGTCGGCCAGCAGCGCGCACATCTCGTTGGCGAAACCGGAGACGACGCGCAGCGCCGCCTCGGTGGTCTGGGGGCGATGGATCTCCCCGGCCGGCAGGGGGCGCATGCTCTCGACGATCGACTTGGGGAAGCCCCAGCTGGTCGCGACGCCGATGCCGAGATCCTCGAACGCAATCCCCAGCACCTGCACCGCGGCCGCCCGTTCGGAAAGCTTCCTGAACTCCATGAGCTTGCCGATCTCGGCGACCTCTTCGGGAAAATAATACTGGGCGAGCAGCTGGCCGAGGCCATGGAACAGCGCGCAGATGTAGGCCTCCTCGCGCTGGCGGCCGAGCCAGGCGCCCTGGCTGCTCTGGCGCGCCAGCAGACCGGCGAGGTTGGCGCGCAGGAAGGTCTCCTTGATCTCCCTGATGTTGGCCTTGTCCTGCATGTGCTCGAACAGCAGCACAGTGATGGCGATGTTGCGGATGGCGTCGAAGCCCAGCACGATGATGGCGCGCGATACCGTGCTGATGCTGCCGCCGCCGGCCTGGCGGTAGTAGGCCGAGTTCACCAGGCGCAGGATCTTGTTGGTCAGCGCGTAGTCCTTGAGAATGATGCCGGAGAGCGATGCGAGATTTTCCTGCTCGGAGACGGTGAGCCGGTTGATTGCCGACACCGAATCCGACAGCGCGGGGAAGTCCGACTTGTGGCGCATGCGCCGCAGCAGGAATTCGAGAGTGTCCCGATGCGCGCCCGGCGCCGGCGCGGCTTCCGTCTCGCCTTCGCCCAGCCATGCGGAAAGCGCGTCGCGCAGCTCGGCGGCGCTGGCGTAACGCTGCGCCGGATCGAAGGCGCAGGCGCGCAGGATGATGCCGCCCAGCTTCGGATCGATCGGCGGCCCGGGCGGCGATGGCGGCAGCTTCACCGGCTCGGTGGAAATGCGGTAGAGCAGCGCGCCGACCGAAGTCGCCTCGAACACGCGCCTGCCGGCGAGCATCTCGAGCAGCACGAGTCCGGCGGCAAAGACGTCGTTGTGCGGGCCGATGCGCCGGTGCGCGATGTATTCCGGGGCGAGATAGGCCGGCGTACCGGTCAGTCCCGCCGTGTTGCCATCATCCGGCGCGTTTTCCGCTTCCGCCACGCGGGCGGCGATGCCGAAATCCATCACGCGCGGCGCGCCGTCGCGCGCATCGATGAGGATGTTCGAGGGTTTGAGGTCGCGGTGGATGATGTCCTGGGCGTGGGCCTGCGCCAGCGCGTCGGCCACCTGGCGCATGATCGACGCCGCCTGCACGGCCGGCAGGGGACCGTCCGCCCCGATCCGCTGCGACAGGCTGCGGCCTTCGACGCACTCGAAGACGAGGAAGGGGTCGCCGTCCTGCTCGCCGGCATCGAAGATCGGCACCACGTTCGGATGGCGAAAACGGCCGGACGTACGCGCCTCCCGCAGCAGCTCGGCGTTGCGCACTGGATCGGTCTGGAGGAAATGCAGCGTCTTGATCGCCACCTCGCGCTGCAGCTGGGGATCCCAGGCCCGATAGACGACGCTTTGCGCGCCGCGTCCCAGTTCGCCGCGAATCTCGAAGCGACCGATGCGTTTCTCGCTCATGCCGCGATTCTAGGGCCATGTCGATTCCGGGGCCATTGCCAAGCCGCGCCGACGCGCCTAAGATGCGCCCATGGAACTGCCCGAAGAGCCGCAGGCGCTGCAGACCCTGCTGACCGAACTCAAGGTCGAGCACCACGATCTCGACGAGAGCATCACCCGGCTGGCAGACAGCCCCCCGCACGACGAGCTGCTGATGCGCCGCATGAAGAAGCGCAAGCTGCAACTGAAGGATCGCATCGCCGCCATCGAGAGGATGCTCGGCCCCGACCTGATCGCCTAGGGCCCTGGGGTCCGCTCCCAGCCCTGCGGCAGTCGCGCCGGGAAACTGCGGGCTTCGTCTAAAGTAATATGGCAGGTTTTTTTCCAGGCTGACCGGGCTTGGAGCGCGCGCTTTTGGGGAATCCGTCAAGCCCCCCGGTCAGTACGACGATGCTGCGATGCAGCACAAAATGCCGTCGGCCGGATCTTCGGCCAGCCGCCCAACAGACTGATTTTTCGTGCGCTTTTCTCGCCAACCAACCCACTATATGTAGTGGTATAAATTTTGTCGACTACTAGATAAATAGATAACTCATTGTTTTTCATGGAAGCAAAAATTTTCTTCTTTGCGACTTCCCGGACGATGGCTATGCTTCGCAACCATCGTTTCCCACTCGCCAACCAGCGCATGACCGCCGAACCATGACCACCGACCCGACCGCCCAAGATTTGCCCCTGGTAAAGGAATACACCGGACAGCTGGGACTGCCCCTGCCCCAGGAAATCTCGGGGGAAGTGCTCGTGGAGAAATACGCCAAGGGCAACGAGCGCAACGTCCATGACGTGCGCGCCCGCGTCGCTCGCGCCCTTGCCGAACGGGAGGCCGAAAGCAGGCGCGGCCCGTGGGAAGCGCGCTTTCTCGAGGCGCAGGAGGGCGGTTTCGTGCCGGCCGGCCGGATCAATTCGGCCGCCGGCACCGACCTGTGCGCCACACTGATCAACTGTTTCGTCCAACCGGTGGGCGATTCGATTTCAGAAATCGTCGACGGCCGGCCGGGCATCTACACCGCCCTCTCGCAGGCCGCCGAAACCATGCGGCGCGGCGGCGGCGTCGGCTACGATTTTTCCAGCATCCGGCCGAGCGGCGCCCATGTCAAGGGCACCCAGTCGCGCGCCTCCGGCCCGGTGTCCTACATGCGCGTGTTCGACCGTTCCTGCGAGACCGTTGAATCCGCCGGCTCCCGCCGCGGCGCCCAGATGGGCGTGCTGCGCTGCGACCACCCGGATATCGAAGCCTTCATCCACGCCAAGGATAACGGCGACCTGACCAACTTCAACATCTCGGTCGGCGTCACCGATGCCTTCATGCAGGCCGTCGAGGCGGGCGCCGACGTCGAACTGGTGCATCGCGCCGAACCTTCCGCCGACATCAAGCAGGCCGGCGCCTTCCAGCGTGACGACGGCCTCTGGGTCTACCGCAAGACGCCGGCCCGCGAGCTGTGGGATCAGATCATGCGCTCGACCTACGATCACGCCGAGCCGGGCATCCTGTTCGTCGACCGGATGAACAAGGATAACAACCTCAACTACTGCGAGACGATCGAGGCGACCAACCCCTGCGCCGAACAGCCGCTGCCGCCGTATGGCTGCTGCTGTCTGGGTTCGATCAATCTCATCTTGTTCGTCAATCATGCCTTCGACGAAACCGCCGACTTCGACTACGCCGCCTTCGGCAAGGTGATCGACGTTGCAGTGCGCATGCTCGACAACGTGCTTGACGCCACCCACTGGCCGCTGCCGCAGCAGGAAGCCGAGGCGGCGGCCAAGCGCCGCATTGGTCTCGGCTTCACCGGGCTGGGGGACGCGCTGATCATGCTCGGCCTACGCTACGACACCGACGAGGCCAGGAGAACCGCCGCCAAGATTTCCGAGTTCATGCGCGACCGCGCCTACCTCGCCTCGGTCGAACTGGCCAAGGAGCGCGGCGCCTTCCCGCTGTTCAACGCCGACCTGTATCTCTCGGGCGGCAACTTCGCCTCGCGCCTGCCGCAGCACATCAAGGACGCGATCCGCAAGCACGGCATCCGCAACTCGCACCTGCTGTCGATCGCGCCGACCGGCACCATCTCGCTGGCCTTCGCCGACAACGCCAGCAACGGCATCGAACCGCCCTTCTCCTGGACCTACACGCGCAAGAAGCGCATGGCCGACGGCACGCACAAGGAATACGCCGTCGAGGACTACGCCTGGCGCCTGTTCAAGCACCAGGGCGGGGACGTGGCAAGGCTGCCCGACTACTTCGTCACCGCGCTGGAAATCTCTGCCCAGGCCCACGAGCAGATGGTCGCTGCGGTCGCGCCCTATGTCGACACCTCGATCTCCAAGACCGTCAACGTGCCGGTCGACTATCCCTACGCCGACTTCGAGGACCTCTACATGGTCGCTTGGAAATCCGGCCTCAAGGGTCTGGCCACCTACCGGCCAAACGCGGTGCTCGGCAGCGTGCTCTCGGTCGAGCCGCAGCAGGCGACGCAGACATCGCCCCAGCACGATCGGAAACAGCCCCAGGACGTCACCATCGACTGCGCCAACCGGCGCCTGTCGATCGGCTCGCTGCCGGCCCCGGTGCTTGCGTCGCTGCGCTGGCCCGGCCGGCCCCGGCTTTCCGACGGCAACGCCGCCTGGACCTACATGATCGAGACCCCGCACGGCGAGTTTGCCCTCTTCGTCGGCCAGATCGAGAATGACAAGCGCCAGCAGGTGCCCTTCGAGATCTGGGTCAACGGCACCGAGCAGCCGCGCGGTCTCGGCGCCGTGGCCAAGACGCTGTCGATGGACATGCGCGCCAACGACCCGGCCTGGCTCAAGCTCAAGCTCGACGTGCTCGCCGGCACGGTCGGCGACGAACCCTTCGAGATGCCGATGCCGCCCCATGGCGAGCTGAAGATGATGCCGGGCCCGGTCTCGGCGCTGGCCCAGGTGATCCGCTACCGCTGCGAGCAGCTCGGCGCGCTCGAGACCGACGGCGCGACGCCCGTGCTCGACTGCATGTTCAGCCGCGACGAGCCGAAGACCGGCACCGACGGCACGCTGTCCTGGACGGTGGACATCGTCAACCCCGCCTCGCGCGAGGACTTCGTGCTCGGCCTGAAGGAAATCACCCTGCCCGACGGCGTGACGCGCCCCTACTCCTGCTGGCTGTCCGGCAACTACCCGCGCGCGCTCGACGGCCTGACCAAGCTGCTCTCGCTCGACATGCGCGTGATGGATCCGGCCTGGATCGGCATGAAGCTGCGCAAGCTGCTCAACTACCCCGAACCGCTCGGCGACTTCATGGCCCGCGTGCCGGGTTCCAACAGGCAGCAGAACTGGCCCTCGACGGTGGCCTACATCGCCCGGCTGATCATCCACCGTTATGCGATGCTCGGCCTCCTCGACGAGCATGGTTTTCCGACCCGCGAGATGGGCATCCTGGAGCGGCCGAGCGAGAGAAAGGGCGAACTCAAGATCACGCAGGGTTCGCTCTGCGGCGAGTGCGGCAACCTGACGGTGATTCGCAAGGATGGCTGCGACTTCTGCACCGCCTGCGGCGCGGTCGGCGCGTGCGGCTGAAGACCATCGGCCAGTGTACGATCCGGCCCCCGCTGGCAGTCGGGTCGCGGTTTTGGTAAATTACGCACTGCGCGAAAAAACTGCCGACGCAAGCAGGCGCGAGATGCCGTCGAATTTCGCCGGCCGCGGGAGTGCCGACGGCGCCCGCAACGCGACTTTCTGAAACCACTGACCTAGCGGAACTCCCTTGGAGAACGAAGACCTTTCCAATTCCCTTTCTGCCGCCGCGGCGGCGCCCGCCTTGTCTGCGCCGAGCGCGCCCGCATTCGATCCACGCCGGCGCATTCGAGAGTTGCTCGCCATTCCGGAGCGCGACCGGACAGACGCGCAATGGGACGAACTCAACGAGCTGGAGATCCAGACGGCGCCAGGCAATCGCGCCGGCAGCATGCAACCTCAGACACACGGAGGAAAGCCCGGCTATCACCAGAAGAACCGCATGAAAGGCAAGGGCGGGAAGCCTGGACCCGGCGGACGCCCCCACCCGGGCGGCAAACTTAGTCCCAAGCCCCGTCCGACCTGACCCACCTCCGGTGGTGGTTGCCGCGCCTGTTTTCCTGCTGTCCGTCGCCGCGATCATCGCGCTGCCACCAACCTGGGCGGCCGGGGACGAGGCGCAGCAGCGTTCTGCCGCAAGCCGGCAGTTGGCGCACCCTCTCGGTCGCGCCGCTTATGGACAACTCGATCCGTCCGGCCACTCGCTCGCGCAACGAACAGGCATCGAGGCCATCGAACCGGGCGACCACTACCCGATGCCGGCGCCCCTGTCGGGACGGTTGATCACCGACGGGCTGATCCTTCTGGCCGCCCTCGTGCTTTTCGGTTTGTGGACCCTGCGCCGTCATGTGCGGGGCCGGCTGGCGGCGGAATCGGCTTTGCAGGCCGAGGTCGCCTTCAGGAAGGCGATGGAAGACTCCGTGCACACCGGCCTGCGCGCGCGCAACCTCGCAGGCAAGATCACCTACGTCAATCCCGCGTTCTGCCACATGGTCGGCTGGACGGCGGAGGAGCTGGTCGGCCGCTCCCCGCCGATGCCCTACTGGGCTGAAGAATACATCGACGAAACGCGCGCGATGCACGACAGGGTGCTCGCCGGACAGGCGCCCAGCGCGGGTTTCGAAATCAAGCTGAAACGCAGCAACGGAGAAATTTTCGACGCGCTGATCATCGAGGCGCCGCTGATCGACCACCGCGGCAGGCATACCGGCTGGATGGGTTCGGTCGTCGACATCACCGAGCGCAAGCGCGCCGAGGAGTTCGAGAGGCAGCAGGAAGAGCGTCTGCAGGCGAGCGCCCGCCTGATCACGATGGGCGAAATGGCCTCCAGCCTGGCCCACGAGTTGAATCAGCCGCTTGCGGCGATATCGAGTTATATCGCGGGTTGCCGCAACCTGATCGCTTCCGGTTCGGCACAGACGGACATCGATGCGGCGCTCGCCAAGTGCCAGCACCAGGCGCGTCGGGCGGGATACATCATTCGCCGCATCTACGATTTCGTGCAGCGCCATGAACCGAAGACCGAGCCTTGCAATCTCGCCGCCCTGCTCCACGACCTGATCACGCTGATCGAAGTCGATGCACGGCGCAAGAAGGTTCGCGCCGTGCACGATTTTTCCGCCCTGCCGACCATCCAGGCCGATGTCATCCTGCTCGGCCAGGCCATTCTCAACCTGATGAGGAATGGCATCGAGGCGATGAGCCAGACGGAGGAGGCGCGGCGCATCCTCACGGTGACGGCGCACGCCGATGCCGACCAGGTACTGATCGCGGTGGCCGACAACGGCTGCGGCATTGCGGCGGAATCGGCGCGCCAGTTATTCGAGCCCTTTTACACCACGAAAACCGAAGGTCTCGGCATCGGCCTCAATATTTGCCGATCCTTCGTCGAAGCTCACCGCGGCCGCCTCTGGTTCGACTCGCTGCCGGGCGGGGGCACGGTTTTCCATATCGCCTTGCCGCTCACGCCGACATGAATGCCGGCATGGTCTATCTGGTCGATGACGATGCGGCGATCCGCGACGCGCTGGCCTGGCTATTGCGTTCGCGCGGCATCCAGAGCCGCGCCTGGCCGTCAGCCGAGGCCTTTCTCGCAGACTATCGCGACGACATGAGCGGCTGCCTGCTGCTGGACGTGCGCATGGTCGGCATGACCGGCGCCGAACTGTTTGACCGCTTGATCGAGTGCGGCTGCGCGATGCCGGTCATCTTTCTCACCGGCCACGGCGATGTGCCGCTGGCGGTCAAGGCGCTCAAGCGCGGCGCCTTCGATTTCATCGAGAAGCCGTTCAACGACAACGAACTCGCCGACCGGGTGATCGAGGCCTTGCGGCATGAGGAGAATCGGCGCTGGCGGGACGGCGTCAAGGCCGGAATCGAGGAGCGCCTGGCGACCCTGACCGAACGCGAGCGCGAGGTGATGGCCTGCATCCTGGCCGGCAAGCTCAACAAGGTGATCGCCGACGAGTTGCAGATCGCGATGCGCACCGTCGAGGTTCACCGTGCCCACATCTTCGAGAAGATGGGCGTGCGCTCGGCCGTGGAACTGGCTCAGCGCCTCTCTGCGCTCGGCCTCACCGCCTCCAGGTAAATTATTCCGCGCCGCCGCGTCAGGCGATATTCGCCCAGCGGGAAAGCCGGACGCCGGTCAAGGCCGGCGCTCAGCAACTGGCGACATATTTCACGCAGGCGCGCCTCGCTCGGAATGCCCACCCGATGGCGCGCCAGCAGATAGCGCAGCACATTGCGCACACGCGGCTCGTCGAGCGTCTGCAGGACGGCCAGCGGCAGCGGAAAATCGTCGAGTTTGCCGAGATCGGACCGCGCGAGCGCGTCAAGCAGATCCTGCGCTTCGGCAAAACGCGCCGCTGCCGCGGCCAGATTTCGCGCGGCGGCGGGAAAACGTTGCAGCAACGGCGCGATGACGCGATGACGGAGGAAATTGCGCGCGTGGCGGAGGTCGGCATTGCTCTCGTCCTCGATCCAGTTCAGGCGGTGGGTCTGGGCGTAACGCACGATGCCGGCCCGATCGACCCCCAGCAGAGGTCGCAGAAGCCTGCCGCTGCACGCGCGCATCGCCGCCGCGCCGGCGATGCCGCTGCCGCGCAGGAGGTTGAACAGCACGGTCTCGGCCTGGTCGTCCCGGTGGTGCGCCAGCACGATCCAGTCGCCCGGCGCAGCGGCGAACGCCGCGTAACGCGCGCGCCGCGCCGCCGCCTCGAGCCCGTCGGCCGAGCCACGCTCGACGGCGACCCTGGTCGTCGAAAACGGCAGCCCCAGGGTGCGCGCGTATTCGGCGCAGAAGCCTGCCCAGCGGTCGGCATGGGGGCTGAGCCCGTGATTGATATGCAGCGCTGCCAGGCCGGCGGGGCGCAGCACGGCCAGCGCATGGAGCAAGACCACCGAATCCACGCCACCCGACAGTCCTACCGTCAGGCGCTCGCCCGGCCGGACATGACGCCCCAGGCAGGAGGACAATGCCCTGTCCGGCAGGCTGTCCCCCGGATCAATGGGCGGTGATTTCCTTGAACCTGCCATAACCCATCGAACGCTGGTAGCGACGCTCGACGAGATCCTCGGCGGACAAGCCATGCAGGGAACGCAAGGCGTCCTGCAGGGCTTTCTTCAAGGATTGCGCCGCGGCGCGCGCATCCCGATGCGCACCGCCGAGCGGTTCATTGACCACGCGGTCGATCAGCCCCAGCGCCTTCAGACGGGTCGCGGTGATTCCCATCGTCTCCGCCGCATCGGCAGCATGCTCGGCGCTTTTCCACAGGATCGAGGCACAACCTTCGGGCGAAATGACGGAGTAGGTGGAATATTGCATCATCAGCACCACGTCTCCGGCCGCAATCGCCAGCGCGCCGCCCGAGCCGCCCTCGCCGATGATCGTGCAGACCAGCGGTACCTTGAGTTCCGCCATTTCGTAGAGATTGCGGCCGATGGCTTCCGACTGGCCGCGCTCTTCGGCACCGATGCCGGGGTAGGCGCCGGGTGTATCGACGAAAGTAAAGACCGGCATGCCGAACTTTTCGGCGAGCCGCATCAGACGCAGGGCCTTGCGATACCCCTCGGGACGAGGCATGCCAAAGTTGCGCTGAATCTTCTCCTTGGTGTCGCGGCCCTTCTGGTGGCCGATCACCACGCAGGACTGGCCATTGAACCGGGCCAGCCCTCCCACGATGGCGCGGTCGTCGGCAAACCCTCGGTCACCGTGCAGTTCGACGAAATCAGCGAACATCATGTCGACGTAATCGAGGGAGTAGGGACGCTGGGGATGGCGCGCCACCTGGGCGATCTGCCAGGGGGTCAGTTTGGCGTAGATGTCCTTGACCAGGGCCGCGCTCTTACTTTCCAGCCGTCCGATCTCGTCGGAGATATCGACTGCCGAATCGTCCTGCACGAAGCGCAGCTGTTCGATTTTCGTTTCGAGTTCGGCGATCGGCTGCTCGAAGTCGAGGAAGGTCGTTTTCATGGGCCGCGATTCTACTGGAAGCATCTTTATCCCGACTGGCGCTGTTCCGCAAAAACAAAAAAGCCCAACGTATGGGTTGGGCTATTTTGTTGGGTTTGGGGGGGTCTGGTGTTGACCTACTTTCGCGGGCGGGCTGCCCACTATCATTGGCGCGGAGGTGTTTCACGGTCCTGTTCGGGAAGGGAAGGGGTGGTTCC
>Ga0208735_100338_pt1 | contig 23865 bp, 27 predicted proteins | sample Subbio12Aug_8Aab_FD_184829 | JGI IMG/M metagenome (GOLD analysis project Ga0208735, IMG submission 184829) | Serpentinite rock and fluid subsurface biosphere microbial communities from McLaughlin Reserve, California, USA - CR12Aug_8Aab (SPAdes) | ecosystem: Environmental > Terrestrial > Deep... | reverse complement strand
CGACCGCGGCCAGCGGCGCGACCGCCGCCAGCGACATGATCGACAGCATCACCACCGGCCCCGTGTGCAGCAGGTTGAAGCTGCCGAACAGGGCGCCGATCACCACCGGCAGCAGCGCCGCATAGAGACCATAGACCACCGGCAACCCCGCCAGCAGCGCATAGGCCATGCTCTGCGGCACCAACACCATCGCCACCGTGATCCCGGCCACGACGTCGGCGCGCAGGGTGGCTGCCGACATCGGGAACCACCGCAGGAAGGGCAGCAGGTTGCGCATGATCCGGGTTCTCCAACGATATATGATTGTTGAAGCATATAAGTCTATCCTGAATTTTGACCCCGAGCGTACAGCAAGGCGCCTGGATGCGGGCAAATCCCTAGTGCGCTGGCGCCGGCGTTGCGCTTCAATGGTGCTCTCACGAGCCAATGAGAGGATGCCATGACACTATCCACCGATGCCATCCGCGGCCGACAGTCCGGGCCCGACCCGCGCTTTCGCCATGCGCCGCCCGAATGGACCGCGGCCGTGGCGCAAGAGGTGGCGCGCCTAGAGAACCTCGCCCTGAGCGACGACCACTGGGAAGTGGTGCGTGGGCTGCAGGCGTTCTACGCGCGCCACGAGGAGGCGCCGGTCACGCTCACCGAGCTGCACGACGCCCTCGAGGAGAAGTTCCACTACAAGGGCGGCATCAGGTACCTGTACACGCTGTTGCCCGGCGGGCCGATCGCTCAGGGCTGCCGGCTCGCTGGCCTGAACGCACCGAGCGGCGCCACCGACCGAAGCTTCGGCAGCGTCGCGTGATCGCCGCCGATTCACGACTGGTGTGCGGCGCTCGAACGGCGCTGCTGGCCGGGCGCCGGACATGAAGCGCTACGCCGACTTGCTGGCAGCGGCGCGGGCGCGCGTGCGCGAGCTCATGCCTTGGGATGTGGCGGCGCGCTTACAGCAGCCCGATGCGCCGCTGCTGCTCGACGTGCGCGAGCCGGCCGAATACGCGCAGGCGTGCATCGCCGGCTCGGTCAACGTGCCGCGCGGCGTGCTCGAGGCCGCCTGCGAGTGGGATCACGACGACACCGAGCCGGCGCTGGCCGGCGGCCGTGAGCGGCCGATCGTGGTCGTGTGCCGCTCCGGACAACGCTCGCTGCTGGCCGCCGAGCTCATGACAGAGATGGGCTTCGTCGATGTGGTGTCGATGAGAACCGGTGTGCGCGGCTGGAACGACGCCGAGTTGCCGCTGGTCAACGCGTCGGGCGGCGATGTCGATCCGGATCACGCGCAGGCGCTCCTCGCGGCCCGCGTACGCGCCGACCAACGGTGCCCGCAAGCTGCGCCGCGCGCGGCGGCGCAGGCCGATGCGGCCGACCCCACAAACAGGCGGTGATTGCCTTCAGGTCGGCGGGCCGGCCGTTGATCGATGTATGCTGAGGACGGTGTACCAGCAAAACCGGAGACTCAAGCGATGTTCGGACCGATCACGATCCCATTCGGAGCCAAGCTCCTCTTCAATACCGTCAAGCTCAAACCTGGTGTCGCCTACGACGACATCGAGCTGGCGCTGGCCGAGATGTGCAGCGTGGTCAAGGAGACCTACGGCGGCGACAAGGGCGGCTTCATCGCCGGACAGGTGTTCGGCTTCTCAGGCTTCGTGTCCGACGAGGGTTCGCTGGGTGCCGACCGCAGCGCCGACCACGACGTCGCGATCGTCACCTACTGGCGCTCGTTCGAGCAGCACGAGCGTTCGCACGCGGATGCGGTGTTTCGCGACAAATTCGCGGCGCTGGCGCAGATGTGCAGCGAGACCAAGGAACTCGGCTACGACATGATGTGGCAAGGCGCGCCGGAGGCAGCCGACCGCGAGCACCGCGAGACGGCCTGAGCCGTTCGGCGAGCGGCCTACGGCGGCTTCGACCTTGTGTGCTCGGCGGCCTTCTGGGGAAGGCTTGCGTACGGTTTCGAAGGCGGCAAAACCCCTCTCCAGACCATTTCAACCCCCACGCTGCGTCAGCACCAGGTTGTCGCGGTGGATCATTTCGGGTTCGGCGGCGTAGCCGAGCAGGCGTTCGAAGTCGGCCGAGGCTTTGCGGCACAGCAGGCGCGCTTCGGCGGCGCTGTAGTTGGCCAAGCCGCGCGCCAGTTCGCTGCCGTCGGGGCTGCGCAGGGCGATCACGTCGCCGCGCGCAAACTCGCCCTCGACCGCCGTCATGCCGATGGGCAGCAGGCTCTTGCCTTCTTGCACGATTTTGGCGGCGGCGCCGGCGTCTAGGCGCACCGCGCCGCGCAGCTTCAGGTGGTCGGCCATCCACTGCTTGCGCGCTTGCAGCTTGGGCGTGTCGGCCAACAGGCAGGTGCCGATCGGTTCGCCCTCGAGCAGGCGCAGCAACGCATCGGGCTCGCGCCCCCAGGCGATCACGGTGCTGGCGCCCGAACTGGCGGCGCGCTTGGCGGCCAAAATTTTGGTGATCATGCCCCCGGTGCCGATGCGCGAGCCGGCCCCGCCGGCCATGGCTTCGAGCGCTGGGTCGCCGGCGCGCGCCGCCTGCACAAAGCGGGCATGCGGGTCGCGGCGCGGGTCGGCGCTGTAGAGCCCTTTTTGGTCGGTCAGGATGACGAGCAAATCGGCCTCGACCAAGTTGGCCACCAGCGCGCCCAAGGTGTCGTTGTCGCCGAACTTGATCTCGTCGGTGACCACGGTGTCGTTCTCGTTGATCACCGGCAGCACGCGGTGCGCCAGCAGCGTGAGCAGGGTCGAGCGGGCGTTGAGGTAGCGCTCGCGGTCGGCCAAATCGGCGTGGGTGAGCAGCACCTGCGCGCTGCCCAGCCCCAACTGGCGCAGCTTGGTCTCGTACATCTGCACCAGCCCCATCTGGCCCACGGCGGCGGCGGCCTGCAGCTCGTTGATGGCTTTGGGGCGCACCGCCCAACCCAAGCGCTTCATGCCCTCGGCAATGGCGCCGCTGCTGACCACGATCGCCTCGCGCCCCTGCCCCACCAGCTTGCTGAGCTGCGCGCTCCACTGCCCGATGGCGGCTTCGTCGAGGCCGCGGCCTTCGTTGGTGACCAGGCTGGAGCCGACCTTGACCACGATGCGCCGCGCCGCACGCAGCCGCTCGGCCACGGCGGCCTCGGGGACGCGCCATTCAGGCGCCAAGCTGGCTGGTTGATCCATGTGCAAAAAAAGGATGAGCGGGCAGGATGGGGCGGAGCAGCGCGACAGCTTTTAAGGCTCGAAGCGCGGATCGACCTCGGCTGGTGGCCGTTCGGCCTGCTGGCTGGCCGCGATGTGCTGGTAGATTTGCTGCACCAGTCGCTCGCAGCCCTCGCGGGTGAGGGCCGAAATCTCGAACACCGGCCCCTTGTGGCGAAAGCGGCGCACAAAGTCGCGCACGCGCTGCGCCCGCTCGGCTTCGGGCACCATGTCGAGCTTGTTGAGCACCAGCCAGCGCGGCTTGGCGTGCAGCGCCGGGTCGTATTTTTTCAGCTCTTTGACGATCGCGCGCGCCTGCGCCACCGGATCGACCGCGTCGTCAAAGGGGGCCAGATCGACCACGTGCAGCAGCAGCCGGGTGCGCTGCAAATGGCGCAAAAACAGGTGCCCCAGCCCCGCGCCTTCGGCCGCGCCTTCGATCAGGCCCGGCAGATCGGCGATCACAAAGCTCTTTTCGGGCCCCACGCGCACCACGCCCAAATTGGGGTGCAAGGTGGTGAAGGGGTAGTCGGCGATCTTGGGCCGGGCGTTGGACACCGCGGTGATGAAGGTCGATTTGCCGGCGTTGGGCAAGCCCAGCAGCCCGACGTCGGCCAGCAGCTTGAGCTCGAGCTGCAAGTTGAAACGCTGCCCGGGGTGGCCTGGGGTTTTTTGGCGCGGGGCGCGGTTGATCGCGCTCTTGAAGCGCAGATTGCCAAAGCCGCCGTCGCCGCCCTTGGCCAGCAGCACCAGTTGGCCCGGTTGCAGCAGTTCGTGCAACAGGGCGCCGGTGTCGGCGTCGCGCACCAGGGTGCCGACCGGCATTTTGAGCACGATGTCTTCGCCCTTGTGGCCGAACATGTCGGAGCCTTTGCCGTGCTCACCGCGCTGGGCCTCAAACTTGCGCGTGTAGCGAAAGTCCACCAGCGTGTTCAGGTTTTCGTCGGCCAGTGCATAGACGTGGCCGCCACGGCCGCCGTCGCCGCCGTCGGGGCCGCCGAATTCTTTGTACTTTTCGTGCCGGAACGAGGCGCAGCCACTGCCACCATCGCCCGCCGCCACCTCGATCGTGGTTTCGTCAACAAACTTCATGGGGGCAATTGTGAGGCCAATGTGGGGTCAACGGAGCCTAAGTAGGCAACATGATGGGCAAAAAACAAAGGCCCGCAAGCGGGCCTCTTAGTTGGCTGTGGAGGGATTGCGAGCCAAATGCTGGCTGCAAGCCCGCCGTGGCCGTTGGCTCGATCCGATCAAGCCGATCAGACCGTCTCGGGCGCTGCGGCGGCCTCGACGCTGATCACCTTGCGGTTCAAGGCGCCCTTGACGGCAAAGCCCACCGTGCCATCGACGGTGGCGAAAATGGTGTGGTCTTTGCCGATGCCGGTGCCCGTGCCGGGGTGGAATTTGGTGCCGCGCTGGCGCACGATGATTGCACCGGCCGAGACTTCTTGGCCACCAAAGACCTTGACGCCCAGCATCTTGGGTTGTGAGTCGCGGCCGTTGCGGGTTGAGCCGCCGCCTTTTTTCTGTGCCATGGTGTGCCGCTCCTTATGCCTGGATCGAGCCGATTTGCAGCTCGGTGAAGTTTTGCCGGTGGCCCTGGCGCTTTTGGTAGTGCTTGCGACGGCGCATCTTGAAGATGCGGATTTTGTCGCCACGACCGTGCGAGACCACCGTGGCTGTGACCGTTGCGCCGCTGACCAAGGGCGTGCCAACCTGGATGCTGTCGCCGCTGCCGACGGCCAACACCTGGTCGATCACGATTTCTTGGCCCACGTCCGCAGCAATCTGTTCTACTTTAAGTTTTTCGCCAACGGCAACGCGATACTGCTTGCCGCCGGTTTTTATGACCGCGTACATTGGAAACCTCAAATGGTGATTTCTCCGGGCTGATTCCCAAAGAATCGCGCATTGTACCAAAAACGGGGGTGATGGTGCCGCCTGTCGGATTCGAACTGACGACCTACCGCTTACAAGGCGGTTGCTCTACCAACTGAGCTAAGGCGGCGACGGGTGCGTATTCTACTTCACGCGCTCTACTTCACGCGCTTGAGCACGGGCTGGCGCGGCTTGCTCGGCTTGGGGCCAGACGGGGGGGGTTCGGGATCTGCGCTGGGTGCCGCGTCATCGGGCCCAGCCAAGGGCACCAGCTTGAGACCGGGACCTGCGTCAGCTGGGGCTGCCTGATTTTCTGCTGCGGGCTCGGGCGGGTCAAAAGCCATGCCGCTGCCGTTTTCGCGCGCGTAAATCGCCAGCACATGGTCGATCGGCACCTTCACATCGCGCGGCACGCCGCCAAAGCGGGCCTTGAACTCGATCGTGTCGTTGCCCAGTTGCAGGTGGCTGGTGGCCTCGTAGCTGGTGTTGAGCACGATTTGCCCGTCTTGCACAAACTCTGGCGGCACCCGCACCCTAGAGTCCACCGCCACCACCAGATAGGGGGTGAAACCGTTGTCGCTGCACCACTCATGCAGGGCCCGGATGAGGTAGGGCCGGGTGGAGGGCAGCGGTGGATGGTCCTGGCTCATGGCGGGCGGCGCTTACTTGCGCATTACCTTTTCGGAGGGCGTGAGCGCCTCGATATAGGCCGGACGCGAAAAAATGCGCTCAGCGTACTTGAGCAGCGGCGCGGCGTTTTTGCTCAGCTCGATGCCGTAGTGGTCCAGCCGCCAAAGCAGCGGCGCAATCGCCACGTCGAGCATCGAGAAGTTGTCGCCCAGCATGAATTTGTTTTTGAGGAACACCGGGGCCAACTGGGTCAGGCGGTCGCGGATATGGATGCGGGCTTTGTCGATCGACTTGTCGCCGCTCTTGAGGCTGCGGTTTTCCAGCACCGAGACATGGGTGAACAACTCTTTCTCGAAGTTGAGCAAAAACAGGCGCACGCGCGCGCGCTCCACCGGGTCGCCGGGCATCAACTGCGGGTGCGGGAAGCGCTCGTCGATGTACTCGTTGATGATGTTGGACTCGTACAGGATCAGGTCGCGCTCGACCAGAATCGGCACCTGCGCGTAGGGGTTCATGAGCGCGATGTCTTCGGGCTTGTTGTACAGATCGACGTCGCGGATCTCAAAGTCCATGCCCTTTTCGAACAGCACGAAACGGCAGCGATGCGAGAAAGGGCAGGTGGTGCCCGAGTACAAAACCATCATGGTTGTCGGCTCCTAGATACAAAAAACAAACAGTGGCGTGCCCGATGAAGCCCCAAGGGGGCAAGGCAGACCACTGTCACAAGCAGGCCCGGCTGTGGGCGGCGTGCATGCAGGAGTTACTTGATGTCTTTCCAGTATTCCTTGTTCAGCTTCCACGCCAGAACGGTGAAGCCGGCGAGGAACAGCAGCACAAAAATCCCGAGCTGCTGGCGCTGGTCTTGGTGCGGCTCGGCCAACCAGTCGAGGAAAGCCACCAGTTCGGCCACCGAGCGATCGAACTCCTCGGGGCTCATGGCGCCGGGCGTGACCTGCTCCCAGCCGCGCAGCACTTGCGTGTTGCTGCCGTCGGCGTTGGCCACGGTTTCGATGATCGGTCGGCGCTCGCCTTGCAGGTACCACAGCGGGTTGGGCATGGCGATGGTGGGGAAGGCGAGGTTGTTCCAACCGTGGCCGATGGTGTCGTCGCGGTAGTACGAACGCAGCAGGGTGTAGATGTAGTCGGTGCCGCCCGAGCCGGCGCGCGAGCGCGTGATCATGCTCAGGTCGGGGGCGGCTTTGCCCCAGAACACCTTGGCGTCGGCCGGGCTGATGGCGGCCTGCATCAGGTCGCCCACACGGCCGTCGGTGAACATCAGGTTCTCGCGAATCTGGCGCTCGGTCAGGCCCAGCTCTTTGAAGCGCTTGTAGCGCTCGAACGAGGCCGAATGGCAGCTCAGGCAGTAGTTGACGAACAGCTTGCCGCCGCGTTGCAAGGCCTCGACGTCGTTGCTCAGGTCAGGGGCACGGTCCAGCGGAAAGGCACCTTTGGCCGCCACCGCACCCGAGACCAGACCAAACGCCAACAGGCCAGCCACAATCCATTTTTTCATATTCGTTGACTCCAGCGTATGCGTACGGATCGGCTGATCAGTGTGGGGTAAAGCTGACGCGGCTAGGCACCGGCTTGAACTCACCCAAGCGGCTCCACCACGGCATCAGCAAGAAAAAGCCAAGGTAGAACAAGGTGCCGAACTGCGAGAAGCGGGTGCTGATGACCGATGGCGGCAACACCCCAAAGTAGCCCATGATGGCAAAGTTGATGACAAAGGCGCCATACAGGTACTTGTTCCAGGTCGGGCGGTAACGGATGGAGGCCACCGGCGAACGGTCGAACCAAGGCAAGAAGCACAGGATCACCACCGCCGCGCCCATCACCACCACGCCCCAGAACATGGCGTCGAGCCCGAGCATGGCCAGCGTACCGACCACGGCGCCACCCAGCACCAAGCCCTTGCCCAGCATGCCAAAACCGGAGCGGAAGATGCCGATGAAGGCCGCCAACCAGACGCCGGCCACGAGCACGTACATGAACTCGGTGGTGACGGCGCGCAGCATCGAGTAGTAGGGCGCAAAGTACCAGACCGGGGCGATGTGCGCCGGCGTGACCAGCGGGTCGGCCGGGATCAGGTTGGTGTACTTGAGGAAGTAGCCGCCGCCCGAGGGTGCAAAGAACACCACGGCCGAGAAGATCATCAGGAACACACCCACGCCCATCAGGTCGTGCACCGAGTAGTAGGGGTGAAACGGGATGCCGTCGAGCGGCTTGCCGTTGGCGTCTTTGTGCTTCTTGATCTCGATGCCGTCGGGGTTGTTGGAGCCGACTTCGTGCAGCGCGATGATGTGCGCCACCACCAAGCCCAGCAGCACCAGCGGCAGCGCGATCACGTGCAAGCTGAAGAAGCGGTTCAGGGTGGCGTCGCCGACCACGAAGTCGCCGCGGATGAGCAGCGCCAGATCGGGCCCGATGATGGGGATGGCGACGAACAGGTTGACGATCACCGCCGCGCCCCAGAACGACATCTGGCCCCAAGGCAGCAGGTAGCCGGTGAAGGCAATGGCCATCATCACCAGCAAAATGCCGCAGCCAAAGAGCCAGATCAGTTCGCGCGGCCGGCGATACGAGCCGTAGATCAGGCCGCGGAACATGTGCAGATAGACCACGATGAAAAAGAACGAGGCCCCGGTGGAGTGGATGTAGCGAATCAGCCAGCCCCACTCGACTTCGCGCATGATGTACTCGACCGAGGCGAAAGCCACCGGCACCCCGGCGGCGTTGAGGGTCGCGTCGGGTTTGTAGTGCATCACCAAAAAGATGCCCGAGATGATCTGGATCACCAGCACCAGCAGCGCCAGCGAGCCAAAAAAGTACCAGAAGTTGAGGTTTTTGGGCGCGTAGTATTCCGACAGGTGCTCTTTGTAGAGCTTGCTCAGCGGAAAGCGGTTGTCGATCCAGTTGAGCAACTGCTCGCCCGCCGGGGCGCTGGGGGAGATTTCTTTGTATTCGGCAGCCATGATCTTCCTTGTGCGCGCCTTCAGGCTTGTTGGTCTTCGCCCACCAAAATCTTGGTGTCGCTCAGGTACATGTGGGGCGGGACTTCGAGGTTGTCGGGTGCGGGCATGTTGGCAAACACGCGCCCCGACAAATCAAAGGCCGAACCGTGGCAGGGGCAGAAAAAGCCGCCCGGCCAATCGGCCGGCAACCCGGGCTGGTCGCCGGGCGCAAAGCGCGAAGTCGGCGAACAGCCAAAGTGGGTGCAGATGCCCACCGCCACCAGAAACTCGGGCTTGATCGAGCGGTGCCGGTTGAGGGCGTATTCGGGCGTGGGGAAGGTGCGGCGCTCGGATTCGGGGTCGGCCAAGCGCGGCTCGACGCGCTCGAGCGAGGCGATCATCTCGGGCGTGCGGTGCAAGATCCAGACTGGACGCCCACGCCATTCGACCACCATTTTTTCGCCCGGGGCTAGGCGCGAGATATCCACCTCGACCGAGGCCCCGGCGGCGCGCGCGCGCGCAGAGGGTTGAAAAGAACTGACGAAGGGGACGGCGACCGCGGCTGCCCCCACGCCGCCCATGGCGCAGGTGGAAATCAGCCAAACACGGCGACCGTTGTCTACGGCGGCTTCGCTCATGGGAATCTTTCTGTGACGTAAGGACTCGGGAGTCGGGGCGACAAAGCCAGCGCAGCCGCTTCAACGCTCCAAAACACACTGGATTGTAAGGGATTGAAACCAGCCAAATCCAAGACCCTTTGCCACACTTGGTAACCACCGGCGGTATTTCCCGCCTACAGGGGCCGATCTGGGTGCGCCAGCGCAGCGCGCAGTGCGGCCAGCAAGCTGGACGGGTCGGCTTTTCCAGTGCCGGCCAAATCGAAGGCAGTGCCATGGTCTGGGCTGGTGCGCAAAAAGGGCAAGCCCAAGGTGGTGTTGATGCCCTGCTCCAGCCCCAGGTACTTGACCGGGATCAGCCCTTGGTCGTGGTACATGGCCAGCACGACGTCGAACTCGCCACGGCGCGCGCGCATGTACACGGTGTCGGGGGCAAAGGGGCCTAGGGCGTCGATGCCCTCGGCCTGCGCGGCTGCGATGGCCGGCGCGATGTGCTCGATTTCTTCGCGCCCAAACAGCCCGCCCTCGCCCGCGTGTGGGTTCAGGCCCGCCACCGCGATGCGACACCGCGGGCGAGACAGCACCTGAGCAAAATGCCGGTGCGTGAGCTGCAGGCTTTGCAACACCTGCGCTTGGGTCACGGCGTCGATGGCCGCGCGCAAGGGCAGGTGCACGCTCACCAATACCGTGTGCAGCTCGGCGTTGGAGAGCATCATGCGCACCGGCAACTGCGCCACGGTGCAGCCCACATGCGCCGCCGCCAGCGCCTGCAGCATCTCGGTGTGGCCGGGGTGGTGGATGCCGGCGGCGTGCCACGCCCCTTTGTGGATGGGGGCGGTGACCAGCGCCGCCGCTTCGCCTTTCAACACCGCCGCCGTAGCCACTTCGACCGCGCTGGCCGCAGCGCGCCCGGCGGCAGCGCTCACTCGGCCCAAGGGCGGCAGTTCGGCCATGGCTGGCAAGGCCAGCAGCGGCACACAGCGCGGTGGCAGATCGGCCGCCTGCTGCCAGTGCTCCAGCACGGCCAGCGGCAACAGGCCGCCGCTGAGGGCCACGGCGCGGCGCATCACGGCCAAGTCGGCCACCACCACGCAGCGGCTGGACCAGTCGGGCTGCAAGCGAAACACCTGAGCGATCAGCTCCGGCCCCACACCGGCCGGGTCGCCCATGCTGATGGCGATGGGGCGCGGCGCGTTCATGCCGGGTTGTCGATGTCGATGAACTGGTGCGTCAGGCCCAGCTCGGCCGCCACCGCCGCCCCCAGCGCCGGGGCGCCGTAACGCTCGGTGGCGTGGTGGCCGCAAGCCAGATAGGCCACCCCGCATTCGCGCGCCAGGTGGGTTTGCGGCTCGGACAGTTCGCCAGTGATAAAGGCATCGGCCCCGGCGGCGATGGCGGCCTCGAAATAACTTTGCGCCCCGCCGCTGCACCACGCGATGCGGCGCAAGGGGCGACCGGGGGCGGCGTCGATGAGCGTCACGGGCCGCCCCAGTTGCTGCTGCACGTGCGCCGCCAGAGCGCAGGCGTCGGGGCAATCGGTGTGGCCCACAAAGCCCAAATCTTGTTCGCCAAAGCGGCCCCAGCCGTCGGCCAAGGGGCTAAAACCCAAGCGCTGCGCCAGCTGGGCGTTGTTGCCCAAGCTGGGGTGGGCGTCGAGCGGCAGGTGGTAGGCCAGCAGGCTCACGTCGTGGGCCAACAGCAGCGCCAGCCGCTGCTTCATCCAGCCGGTGACGCAGGCGCTTTGGCCGCGCCAAAACAGGCCGTGATGCACCAAAATGGCATCGGCCCCGGCCGCGATGGCGCGCTCGATCAACTCGCGGCTGGCCGTGACGCCGCTGACCAAGTGCCGCACCTGCGCCCGGCCTTCGACCTGCAAGCCGTTGGGGCCGTAGTCTTGAAAGCGCTCGGGTTGCAGCGTGGCGTCGAGGCGCTGCAGCAGCAGGCCGCGCTCGACGGCCTGCGCAACCAAACCGCAAGAGGCTAAAGACGTAGGCATGGCGCAACCCATTCGGACACACAAGGTGCCCGATTGTCGCACCAGCTGCGCACGGGCTTAAGACTGCCCGGACGGGCGGCCCAGCGGGCTTTGCTTTGAGCGCTGCTTTTCTTCGCGCTCCGACTCTTCCATCTTGGTGACAAAATAGCGGTAAAACCACGCCGCCATGACGATCACACCGACGATGGTGACGATGCTGAGCAAACCGTAGGTGGTTGAAAACAGTTCATTCCAAGCCTCCATGACCCTTCCTTTCCTGTGGGATTACGACAGCCCCGATTGGAAGCCAGCTCGATCGCCGGCGCCTTGACGCAGGTCAAACTGTACGCAAAAGACAAACCGAATCCAAAATGAAACGAACTTGGCTGTTGTTTTCCCAAACCGTGACCGTGCTGCTGGCAGCTTGGTTCGTGGTCGCCACCTTGCAGCCGCAGTGGTTGCAGCGCCCGGTGCAGATACGCACCGTGCCGCTGCTCGATGCCGCCCCCGGCGCGGCACGCAGCGAAGCGGTGGCCGCTGCCAGTCTGAGCACTGCGGCACAGCTGGCGGCGCCGGCGGTGGTGAGCATCAGCGCCCGTCAGGCCCCACAGCGCCACCCGCACGCCGACGACCCGTGGTTTCGCTTCTTTTTTGGCGAACAGGCACCGCGCTCGCCCCAAACCGGGCTGGGCTCCGGGGTGATCGTCAGCAGCGCCGGCCACGTGCTCACCAACCACCACGTGATCGACGGGGCCGAGGAAATCGAAATCCAACTCAGCGACGGCCGCCAAGCCATGGCGCGGGTGGTGGGCACCGACCCCGACACCGACCTAGCGGTGCTGCAGATCGATCTGCCCGAGCTCCCGGTGGCGGTGCTGGGCGACTCCGACGCGCTGCGCGTGGGCGATGCGGTGCTGGCGATCGGCAACCCCTTTGGCGTCGGGCAGACGGTCACCAGTGGCATCGTCAGCGCCTTGGGGCGCACGCAACTGGGCATCAACATCTTCGAGGATTTCATCCAGACCGACGCCGCCATCAACCCCGGCAACTCGGGCGGCGCGCTGGTCGATGTGCAAGGCCACCTGATCGGCATCAACACCGCCATCTTCACGCGCTCGGGCGGGTTCATGGGCATCGGTTTTGCCATCCCCACCTCCACCGCGCGCGAGGTGCTCAAGGCGATCGTGCGCGACGGCGCGGTGACGCGCGGCTGGATTGGGGTCGAGCCGCAAGCCATCACCCCGGACTTGGCGCAGCATTTTGGTCTGCGACAGCAGCGCGGCGTGATCATCATCGGCGTGCTGCGCGATGCCCCCGCAGCGCAAGCCGGGGTTCGGCCCGGCGATGTGGTGCTGAGCGTGGCCGGTCAGCCCGTACTCGACGTCGCGGCCCTGCTGGCGGCGGTGGCCGCCTTGCCCCCGGGGCAGCCGGCGCAGTTGGAAATCGAGCGCCGGGGCGAACGCTTGGCGCTGCAAGTGACGCCGGGGCGGCGCCCACCGCCGCCCGCTTCGAATGCACCGGACAATGCGCGCTAGCTGCGCCGCTCTAAATGCCGGTCGCTTTGTTCAAGTTTTGTCCGCCGCCTCGGGTTCTTCGGGCGCTCGGCTGAACCGGCTGAACCAGCCTGCCCCCCAAATGCCCACCTGATACAGCAGGCACATCGGTATGGCCAGCGCAAGTTGCGAGATCACGTCGGGCGGCGTGACGATGGCGGCGATGACGAAGGCCAAGACGATGAAATAGCCGCGAAAATCCTTGAGCTGCTGGATGGTCGCGAGGTTGAAGCGCACCAGCAGCAGCACCACCACCGGCACCTGAAACGCCAGCCCAAAGGCCAAGTAGAGCGACAAAATCGCCTGCACATAGGAGGCGATGTCGGGCGTGGCGGCGACGCTGTCCGGGGTGAAGCCCTGGATGAAAAAGAACATCTGGTCGAGCACGAAGAACTGCACGAACGCTATGCCCCCATAAGCCAACAGGCTGCCGATGAAGATCAGCGGCAGGGCAAAGCGCTTTTCGTGGCTGTACAGACCGGGGGCCACAAAGGCCCACATCTGGTACATGAGCCAAGGCAAGGCGACGATCATGGCCGACATCAGCAACACCTTGAGCGGCACGAAGAACGGGCTGAAGACGCCGACGGCGATCAGCTTGGCGTCGGGCGGCATGTGGTTGCGGATGGGGATGGCGATGAAGTCGATCAGCTCGCCCGGCCCGGGCCAGATCGCCAGCCCGATGGCGAACAGCACCACGCCGGCCAGGCTGTAGAGGATGCGGTCGCGCAACTCGACCAGGTGTTGCACGAAGGGTTGTTCGGTGCCGGCGAGCTCATCGGCCTTGGGTGTGGGGTCTGCCATGGGAGTGCTCTAGGTGATCAACGCGAGGGCGTCATGGCGCTGGGAGAGACCGGGTAGGTCTTGGGCCGGTGGCGCGCCACCCGCGCCGCGCCCGACTGCACGAAGCTGCGCTGGCCGGTGCGCGCCTTGTACCACTTGGGCACCGCTTGCTGGCGCAACCTGAAGCTCTTTTTGGGGCGCGAAAACGGCGGATAGACCGAGTGCCCGAGCGAGTAGGCGGTGTGGGGATCGACGCGCGGGGGTGGATCGGCCGACTCTGTGCCTTCGAGCCCGGCCGTGGCCTCCATCCAGTCTTTCTCGAAGCTGCCGACGCCGGATTGCACCTCGCGCGCCGCACCCTCGACCGATTCTTTCATTTTTTTCAGCTCTTCGAGGTCCATCGAGCGGTTGACCTCGGCCTTGACGTCGGCAACGTAGCGCTGCGCCTTGCCCAGCAGGGTGCCCACGGTGCGCGCCACGCGGGGCAGCTTTTCGGGCCCGATGACCACCAACGCCACGACCGCAATCAGGGCGAGCTCTGAAATTCCAAAATCCAGCATGCAGGGCTTTCAGTGCAGCCGGCCGCAGCCCCAAGCCGACGGCAGGCGCGGCGCTTTGATCAAAGCTTGGTCTTGGCTTCGACGTCGATGGTGTTTTTGTCGGCTGCAACCGGGGCCTGCCCGACCTGTGCAGTGGTCGTCGAGGCGGCAGCGCCTGCCCCGTCTTCGGAGGCTGGCCCATCCGCCTGCTGCTGCTTCATGCCGTCCTTGAAGCCTTTGACGGCCCCACCGAGGTCGGAACCGATGTTTTTGAGCTTTTTGGTGCCAAACACCAAGATCACCACCAGCAAAACGATCAGCCAGTGCCAAATCGACAACGTACCCATAGCAAACTCCTGCGTCGGGGCCAAAGCAGCCCCGGGTTCGATTGATTACAAGACCGGCCAATGGTTCACCACCGGCCCAAACGACTATTGTCACCGATATGGATGACAAAGCCCGGTTTGCAAGGTCACACGGTGCAAATCTTAGCCGAGCGCGCCGTCGGGCAGGGCTCAGCCTCCCAGCCTCTCAGCCTTTGCGCCAAGGACGCGGTCCACCCATGACGTGCACGTGCAGGTGCTGCACCTCTTGCCCGCCCTCGGCGCCGTTGTTGCAGACGATGCGAAAGCCGCCTTCGGGCCAGGGGCGGCAGCCTTGCTCGAGCGCGAGCTTGGGGGCCAGGCACATGATCTTGCCCATGAGGCGCTCGTGCTCGGGCCCGAGCTGGGCCATGGATGGCAGGTGCAGCTTGGGCACGATCAAGAAGTGCACCGGGGCCCAGGGGTGGATGTCGTGGAAGGCGAGCAGGTCGTCGTCTTCATAGACCTTGCGGCTGGGGATCTGGCCGGCGATGATTTTGCAAAACAGGCAGCTCGGGTCGTGGCTCATGGGGCTTGCGTACAGTGGAGGGGAGCGTAGGCTTCAAAGCGGCAGCGGCTTGCGGTCGTTCCAGTATAAAAGCCCTTTGACCAGCCGGTAGATGACCCAAACGGTGGCCACAAACAGGATGACAAAACCCACCAGCAGCACCATCGTCAAGGCCCCCAGCACGAACCAGAACAGCCCCCACCAGAAGGTGCGGATCTGCCAGCGGAAGTGGCTCTCGTACAGGGTGCCTTGGGCGTCCTCGCGCTTGACGTAGTTGATGACGATGGCGATGATCGCCGTCACCCCAAGCAACCACGACAGGGCGTAGAGGACGTAGATGATGAGCGTGAGCTGGCGCAGACTGGCAAGCTCGTCGGGGGTTTTGCCACCGGGGTCGAGGTTTGCGATGTCGTTCAAGCGGCTTCCCCTTGTTGCTGGTACGCATCCTGCTGGCGCTGCTGCAGCTTGCGCAGCGCTTTTTCTTCCAGGCCGCTCAGGCCCTCGCGGCGCGCCAACTCGGCCGCCACGTCGGCGGGCGAGAGACCGAAATGCGCCAGCGCGATCAGGCTGTGAAACCACAGATCGGCGAATTCGCCCACCAGCGCCTGCGCGCTGCCGTGGCCGTGCTGCAAGTCCTTGGCGGCCATGAGGGTTTCGCCGGCTTCTTCGGCGATTTTTTTCAGAATCGCGTCCGGCCCTTGGTGCAGTAGGCGCGCCACGTAGCTGCGCGCCGGGTCGCCGCCGTGCGCGGGCTTGCGGGTCTCGATCAGGGCGGCCAGGCGCAGCAGGGTGTCGTCCACACCGGGAGCGGGAACTAGGCTGGGGTCGGCGGGGACTGTGCTCATTTTTTATGTTTTCATGTTGTTAGCGGTAGATCGATTCGGGGTCTTTGAGCACCGGCTCCACCGTCAGCCAGCGCCCGCCACCGCCCTGCCCGCCCGGTCCCGTAGGCTCAGCCGCTTGCCAGCGCAGATAAAAACAACTGTGGCGGCCAGTGTGGCAAGCGATGCCGGGCTCGTGCCCGAGCTGGGTGACTTTGAGCAGCAGCACGTCGGCGTCGCAGTCGAGCCGGATTTCGTGCACCTGCTGCACGTGGCCCGATTCCTCGCCTTTGTACCAGAGTTTGCCGCGCGAGCGGCTGTAATACACGGCGCGCCCCAAGGCGGCCGTTTGCGCCAGCGCCTCGCGGTTCATCCAAGCCAGCATCAGCACGTCGCCGCTGCTGGCCTCTTGGGCAATCACCGGCACCAGCCCGTGGGCGTCCCAGCGCACGGCGTCGAGCCAATCGGTCATATACGCAAATCTCCGTTTCAAAGGGGCCGCAGCCACGGTGGCTGGGGCGGCCGTGGCCCATTTTGGCACAGCCCAAGGAATCGGTGTTTTCCCTAGCCTGCGGCGCCAAAAACCACAAGATTGTGGACTTGGGTTGACCAACCCAGAATTTCGCCGCTACACTAGCGCTAGTGTTTGACTAGGCTCTTGACCACTACAGGTAGTGGCTACCACGCACCCGAGCACCGCCAGCCGCACGGCTGCACCCATTGCGCACCCACAAGGAACACCCATGTCCATTGCCCCTTTTGCCGCATCCACCGAGCGCCCCCATTTGGCCGCCCCCGAGGCCGCCCGCACGCCCCTCGGCACCAGCTTGCCGCACTACCAGATCATCCGCCGCAACGGCTCCGTGGTCCCGTTCGAGCCGAGCAAGATCGCGGTGGCGCTGATGAAAGCCTTTTTGGCGGTGCGCGGGGCCCACGGCGCCGCCTCGGCCAGCGTGCGCGAGGACGTGGAGCAGCTCACCCAAGCCGTGGTGCGGGCGCTGCTGCGTTCGCGTCCGGCCGGCGGCACCTTCCACATCGAAGACGTGCAAGACCAAGTCGAGCTGGGGCTGATGCGCGCCGGTCAGCACGAGGTGGCGCGGGCTTATGTGCTCTACCGCGAGCGCCGCGCCCAAGAGCGCGCCGCCAAACAAGCCAGCGCCGCGCCGGCGGCCCCGGTGCTGCACGTCAGCATCGGCGGCCAGCGCCAACCGCTCGACTTGGAGCGCTTGCGCGCCTTGGTGGCCAACGCCTGCGCCGGGCTGGGCGAGGCGGTGCGGCCCGAGCCGATCGTGGCCGAAACGCTGCGCAACCTCTACGACGGTGTGCCGCTGGACGAGGTCTATAAAGCCACCATTCTGGCGGCGCGCACGCGCATCGAGTCCGACCCCGACTACACCTACGCCACCGCGCGGCTGCTGCTGCACACCATCGCCCTCGAGGTGCTGGGGCAAGATTTGACGCAGCCCGAGCTGGCCAGCCACTACCCCGACGCCTTCCCGGCTTGCATCCGGCAAGGGGTGCAGGCCGAGCTGCTCAACCCCGATCTGCTGCAATTCGACTTGGCGCGGCTGGCGGCGGCGCTCAAGCCCGAGCGCGACCTGCAGTTCGACTACCTGGGCCTGCAAACCCTGTACGACCGTTACTTTTTGCACCAGCACAAGCGCCGCATCGAGCTGCCGCAGGTGTTTTTCATGCGCGTGGCCATGGGGCTGGCGCTGGGTGAGATCGAGCGCGAGGCGCGGGCGATCGAGTTCTACGAGGTGCTGTCGCGCTTTGATTTCATGAGCAGCACGCCGACGCTGTTCAACAGCGGCACCCGGCGCTCGCAACTGTCGAGCTGCTACCTGAGCACGGTGCCCGACGAGCTCGAGGGCATCTTTGATGCGATCAAGGAAAACGCGCTGCTGTCCAAGTTTGCCGGCGGGCTGGGCAACGACTGGACGCGCGTGCGCGCCATGGGCAGCCACATCAAGGGCACCAACGGCGAATCGCAAGGGGTGGTGCCGTTTTTGAAAGTGGTCAACGACACCGCCGTGGCGGTGAACCAAGGCGGCAAGCGCAAGGGGGCGGTCTGCACCTACCTCGAAACCTGGCACCTGGACATCGAGGAGTTTCTGGAGCTGCGCAAAAACACCGGCGACGACCGGCGCCGCACGCACGACATGAACACCGCCAACTGGATACCCGACCTGTTCATGAAACGGGTGCTGGAAAAGGGCGACTGGAGCCTGTTTTCGCCGCACAGCGTGCCCGATCTGCACGATCTGGTGGGCCCGGCCTTTGAGCGCGCCTATGTGGCCTATGAGGAAAAGGCCGCGCGCGGCGAGATCACGCCCTACAAAAAGCTGCCCGCCACCGACCTGTGGCGCAAGATGCTGTCGATGCTGTTCGAGACCGGGCACCCTTGGATCACCTTCAAAGACCCGTGCAACCTGCGCAGCCCGCAGCAGCACGTGGGCGTGGTGCATTCGTCCAACCTGTGCACCGAAATCACGCTCAACACCAGCGACAGCGAAATCGCGGTCTGCAACCTCGGCTCGGTCAACTTGGCGCAACACCTCAAAGAGGCCGCCGATGGCTCGGGTGCCCGGGTGCTCGACCACGACAAGCTGCGCCGCACCGTGGCCACCGCCATGCGCATGCTCGACAACGTGATCGACATCAACTACTACGCGGTGAAAAAAGCGCGCGACTCCAACCTGCGCCACCGCCCGGTGGGGCTGGGAATCATGGGCTTTCAAGACGCGCTCTACCAGATGCGCACGCCCTACGCCAGCCCAGAGGCGCTGGCCTTTGCCGACCAGAGCATGGAAGCCGTCTGCTACCACGCCTACTGGGCCAGCAGCGATTTGGCGGCCGAGCGCGGGCGCTATTCGAGCTACCAAGGCTCGCTGTGGCAGCGCGGTGTGCTGCCGCTGGACTCGCTCGAGCTGCTGGCGCAGGCGCGCGGCGGCTACCTCGAAGTCGATCGCAGCCAGACGCTGGACTGGGACGCGCTGCGCGCCAAAATCGCCCGCGACGGCATGCGCAACGCCAACTGCGTGGCCATCGCCCCCACGGCCACGATCTCCAACATCGTCGGCGTCGATGCCTCGATCGAGCCCTGCTTTGGCAACCTGTCGGTCAAGAGCAACCTTTCGGGCGAGTTCACCATCGTCAACAGCTACCTGGTGCGCGACCTCAAGCGCCTCGGGCTCTGGGACGAGGTGATGCTGCTCGACCTGAAGCACTTCGACGGTTCGCTGCAGGCCATCGACCGGGTGCCGGCCGAACTCAAAAACCTCTACCGCACCGCCTTTGAAGTGGAGCCGGCGTGGTTGGTGGAGGCCGCCGCACGGCGCCAGAAGTGGATCGACCAAGCGCAGAGCCTGAACCTCTACATGGCCGGGGCTTCGGGCAAAAAGCTCGACGAAACCTACAAACTGGCGTGGCTGCGCGGGCTCAAAACCACCTACTACCTGCGCACCACCAGCGCCACCCAGGCCGAGAAATCGACCGGCCGCGTGGGCCAGCTCAACGCCGTGTCGAGCGCGGTGTCGATGCAGGCTGCGGGCGCCCACGGCAGCGGCCAAGCCTCCGCCTCCGCCCCCGCGCTTAGCGGCCCAAGCGCCTTGGCTGCAGCCGGCCCGGCCACCGACGTGAAGTTCTGTGCCCTCGACGACCCGGGCTGCGAAGCCTGCCAATGATGCGGCCCATGCAGCCGCCGATGCCCAGACACCACACAGCGGCCTCGGTGGTGCGCAAAAGCCACTGCGGCGCTTGCTTTTTTCGCTCAACCTTTGATAATCTGCCGAACAGGAAAACCCCATGCTGAACTGGGACGATCACCCCGAACCGGCGCTGCAACCAGTGCCGCCCACCCCCATCAAGCCCCCGGTGCTGGCGGCGGCCAGAGCCAGCCTCTATGCGGCGGCGGCCGCTGTGGCTGCGCAACCCGCCGCCCCACGCGAGCGGCCCACACACCAGCGCATCAACGCCGCCGACAAGCGCATCATCAACGGCCAGACCGACGTCAACCAACTGGTGCCCTTCAAGTACAAATGGGCTTGGGAGAAGTACCTGGCCTCGTGCGCCAACCACTGGATGCCGCAAGAGGTCAACATGAGCCGCGACATCGCGCTCTGGAAAGACCCCAAGGGCCTGAGCGAGGACGAGCGCCGCATCATCAAGCGCAATTTGGGCTTTTTTGTCACCGCCGACTCGCTCGCCGCCAACAACATCGTGCTCGGCACCTACCGCCACATCACCGCGCCCGAGTGCCGCCAGTTTTTGCTGCGCCAAGCTTTCGAAGAAGCCATCCACACCCACGCCTACCAGTACATCGTCGAGAGCCTGGGGCTGGACGAGGGCGAGATCTTCAACGCCTACCACGAGGTGCCATCGATTCGCGCCAAGGACGAGTTCCTGCTGCCCTACATCGACACCATCATGGACCCGGCCTTTCACACCGGCACGCCCGAGGCAGATCAGAAGCTGCTCAAGAGCCTGATCGTCTTTGCCTGCCTGATGGAGGGGCTGTTTTTCTACGTCGGCTTTGCCCAGATCCTGTCCATGGGGCGGCAAAACAAGATGACCGGTGCCGCCGAGCAGTACCAGTACATCCTGCGCGACGAATCGATGCACTGCAACTTTGGCATCGACCTGATCAACCAGCTCAAGCTGGAAAACCCGCACCTCTGGACGCCAGCCTTCAAGGCCGAGATCAAGGCGCTGTTCGAACAGGCCGTGGAGCTCGAATACCGCTACGCCGAAGACACCATGCCGCGCGGCGTGCTCGGGCTCAACGCCTCGATGTTCAAGGGCTACCTGCGCTACATCGCGAACCGGCGCGCGACCCAGATCGGGCTCGATGCGCTCTACCCCAACGAAGAAAACCCCTTCCCGTGGATGAGCGAAATGATAGACTTGAAGAAGGAGCGCAATTTCTTCGAGACGCGCGTGATCGAGTACCAGACGGGCGGCGCCCTGTCGTGGGATTGACACCGCTTTAGCCCGCTGGCTGCGTCGGTTCGCCGCAGGCGCAGCGCCCTAGTCAAACGGCAACAAACCAAAGAGGAGTAAAGAATGGCACCTGCAAAAAAGACCGCCGCTGCGGCACCCGGGGCACCTGCGACCCCTGCGACCCCTGCGACCCCTGCGGCCAGCGCGCCGCGGCCAGCGCGCAAAACCGTGCCCAAAGCCAGCGCAGCTGCGGCGCCCGCCAAAGCTGCTCCGGCGAAGGCTGCTCCGGCGAAGGCTGCTCCGGCGAAGGCTGCTCCGGCGAAGGCTGCTCCCCAAAGAACCCCGGCCACTGCACCTGCTGCCCCCGCTCCAGCCGCAACGGCCAAAACCAAGTCCAACAAAGCGGCAAAGCCGGCCCCTGCCGCAAAAACCGATCAGGCGGTGCCTGCCGCCAAACCCGCCAAACCCGCCAAGGCAGTGAAGGCCGAGAAAGCGGTCAAGGCGGCGCCAACCGAGCCCAAGCTTGAAAAAGCCTCCAAGGCACCCAAGGCACCCAAGGCGCCCAAAAAACCCAAAGCCGAGGCGCCGGTTCAGCCGCCAGCACCCAACCCCAAGGCGGCTTGGCCCTTCCCCACCGGCAAGAAACCCTGAACCCGCATTGAGCGGCTGGGAGGGGCCGCGTTCAGCCTCCTATCAGAGGCTGAAGCGATAGTTCTGGCCACCCCGGGAGGCGATTTTTTCGGCCCCCATGCGGTTGCCGAGTTCGGCGCTGCGCCGCAAGTCCCAGCCCTGCGCCAAGCCGTAGAGCAAGCCGGCGCGCAGTGCGTCGCCGCAGCCGGTTGGGTCCAGCACCGCGCGCGCGGGCACCCCGGGCACGCGGCTGCACTGGCCCTGCTGCCACAGGTCGCAGCCCTGATCGGCCAGCGTGATCACGAGGCCGCGCAGCCGCTGCGACAGCTCGGCGTAACCCAGGCCGGTGCGCTCGCTCAACATGCGCGCTTCGTAGTCGTTGAGCGCGGCCCAGTCGGCCAGTTCGATGAAGCGCAGCAGCTCGGGACCGCCAAACATCGGCAGCCCTTGGCCCGGGTCGAACACAAAGGGCACCCCGAGCGCGTGCAACTGCTCGGCGTGTTCGATCATGGCTTGGCGCCCATCGGGCGAGACGATGGCGATGCGCGCCTCGGGTGCGGCCACGATCGGGTTCTGGTGCGCCAGCGCCATGGCACCGGGGTGAAAGGCGGTGATCTGGTTGTTGTCGCGGTCGGTCATGATCATGGCCTGCGCGGTGTAGTGCTGGCTCACCCATTGCACCGCGCCGGTGTCGATGCCCAGCTCCTGCATGCGCTCGAGATAGTCTTGCCCGTCGTTGCCCAGCGCCGCCACCGGGCGCGCCTGCACGCCCAGTTGGCGCAAGCCATAGGCGATGTTGCCGGCACAGCCGCCGTACTCGCGCCGCAGGGCCGGCACCAGAAAGGAAACGTTGAGGATGTGCAGTTGCTCGGGCAAGATCTGCTCGGCAAAGCGGCCCTCGAAAGTCATGATGGTGTCAAAGGCCAGTGAGCCGCAAATCAGAATGGTCATGGTGCAAGCAGTGGGAGCAAGGGGTGTGGATTCAGGGGTAAAACAAAATGGCGCGGTAGCCGGTCATGACGCGCCCTTCGATGCCATCAAAGGCGAGCTCGAATTGCAACGACCACTCCGCCCCGGCCGGCAGGGTGGCGGTTGGGCGCGGCCATTCGTGCGGCAGCAGCACCCGGCGCACCAGCACCTGATCGTGGACGTCGGTCAGGGTGAGCTCGATCGCCGGGCTGGGCACTTCCAGCGCCGTCTGGTTGCGCAGCACCACCTGAAAGCCGTACACACCGGGACCCAAGCGCAACAGCACCGAGCTGTCGATCACCACATCGGTGGGGCTGGTGGGCAGGGCCTGCTGGCAATCCAAGGTCTGGCACAGGGCCTCGAGCACCGGCTGCGTGGCCGGCACGGCGCGCGCCAGCGGTGCCCGCCACTGGGTGGCGGCTTGCAGGCCCAGCAACAGCGCCAGCGCGACCACCGTGACCCCCAGCAACAGGCGCACCACCGGCCGCAGCCAGAAGGCTTGGCGCTGCGCCTTGCGCACGAACGACGGCGCCGAGGCGCTTTGCACGTGTGGCTCTGGGCTGGCAGCGGCTGCTGGCCACGGTTGCGGGTCGGTGGGCTGGGGCGCATCGGGCAGCGCTTGCGGCAGCGGTGCCGGCGCGGCATCATCCGGGTGCGGGTGCGAGGCCGTGCTGCCTTGCACCTCTGGCTGCGCCTGCGTCTCTGGCTGCGACCCTTGCGGCTCTTGCGCTTCGGGCTGCGCGGGCGCAGCGGACGGCACAACGGACTCAGGCTCCCACGCTGGCGTGGGGCGAGACTCGGGCATGGGATCGCTCTGCGCTGCGGGCTGTGGGCTCGGTTGGCTGGGTTGGCTGGGTTGGCTCAGTTGGGGCGGCTGGGGTGTGGCCGGCTCCGGCCCCGGCGACCACGGCTGCAAATCGAGCGTGGCATTGAACACCTGCTGGCACTGGCCGCAGCGCACCCAGCCATCGGAAATCTTGAGCTGGTCGGGCACCACCTTGAAGGCGGTGGCACAGGCCGGACAACGGGTGATGAAGCTCATGCTTTAATGATTATTGCAGTGCGGCGCCTCAAGGCGCGCGCGCCGTCATCAAAATCCAGCCGTCTTCGGCATCGCTCACCTGCAACGTCAACCACGGCGCGTAGGCGGCCTGCAACTCGCTGGCTTGGCGCTGCAAAATGCCCGACAACACCAACTGCCCCTTAGGGCCCACGCGCTGACACAGCAGCGGCGCCAGCAGCTTGAGCGGCGTGGCCAGAATGTTGGCCAGCACCACGTCGTAGGTGCCGCCAGCCAGATCGGGCAAACCGGTTTGCAGTTGCACGCCGTTGTGCTGGGCGTTGCGCTGCGCCGTTTGCACCGCCACCGGGTCGATATCGACGGCGTCGATGCGCTGCGCCGCAAACTTGGCCGCCGCAATCGCCAAGATGCCCGAGCCGCAGCCGTAATCGAGCACGCTGCGGCCCGCCAGCGGCTGCTGCGCCAGCCAGCGCAGGCACATGCGGGGGGGGGGGGGGGG
>Ga0208735_100335_pt1 | contig 24093 bp, 23 predicted proteins | sample Subbio12Aug_8Aab_FD_184829 | JGI IMG/M metagenome (GOLD analysis project Ga0208735, IMG submission 184829) | Serpentinite rock and fluid subsurface biosphere microbial communities from McLaughlin Reserve, California, USA - CR12Aug_8Aab (SPAdes) | ecosystem: Environmental > Terrestrial > Deep... | reverse complement strand
TACAACTGCCATTGGCGTCTCGAAAAAATGGGCTTCATGTCACCCCTTGAAGTCCGTCAGGCTCATGCCATGCGAAAGGCGGCCTGAGTTGCAAAAGCGTGTCCAGACAATCGGAGCCGGTACAGCCCGCCATAAAGGACAGCCAACTTGATGGACAAAGACAATCTGTTTTCATCCACGAACAGGCCCAATAACGCAACAGACGCAACAACCATCACATAGGTCAACATGGTTTTATCTCGTCGCGTGGCAGCTATTGCAATCGCCGGCTCCACCTCCACCCCACGAATTACTGAGACTATTTAGCCCATTCAAAGTGGCCAGCAGGCTCCCCCCACCAATTAGAGGGCTCAAAGCAACCGTAGTAATTGGGCCAACCCCTGACACCGTCATAAGAGCTGCCGAACCTGCGGTCCATGCGCCACCAGTCGCTGACGCAATGGCGTTATTCCAGTTGACGCTTTGCCCATTAAGCACATCCATGCCGATGCTGGCGGCGCCTCCAGTCAGAAAAGCCGCCCCTGTGGCTACAGCCGCAATGACTGCGACTGGGTTCTTACCCTCAGTTGCAAGCATCTTCTCTTCGGTCAAGCTGGCGATCCGCAAATGAGTCGATCCGTTCGCCCCGTTGCCGAAGAGATGAATCATGTCTTCAGCCGATAACGATGACGATCCTTGGTAATGATTCAATGCGGCATCCACCTGTAATTCCGTCGGCATCGGGATAGCCGTTTGTGGCAGGAGTCCGGCGGAGACCGGCAGACAAACAGCCAAGGCGATTCTGCGAGCGCTTCGATTCGTGGATTTCATTTGCCTCTCCTTTCGAAAGCGAACAATGACATCAGGGCCGCCAAGTGAAACCGACCAGAAGCTGGGCCGTATCGTTTCCCGCAATACCCGCCTGGGCGCTGACATTCATGACCAAAGCAGGAGAGAGACGATGCGTGTAACCCAAGTTCAATGACGTCGAACTGGTCCAGTCACCTTTGACGCCGTTGATTTCGTCGGCGGTGCGGAAGCTTTGCGTCACGCCGGCGCGCAGGCTGATTTCCGGGTTGACCGCCAGCCCCGCCGACAAGCCCAGACCGAAGACATCGCCGGGGTCGTAGGACTTGCCCCCGGAATCCCGCTTTCTCAGATAGCCGTAAGTGCCTGTCAAGGACACAATCACCGGGTCGAAGGCCCAGTGACCGGATGCGCCGAGCACCGCGCTGCGGCCATGAAACGTCTTGTTGTCGCTCTTTTCCACCAAAGCAATTTCGCCAAAGGCGAGCACATAGGGCTGCTGGAAAGGGGATGTGATGCGGTAGTCCGCCCCTGCGCTGACGCTGCGCAAGCCGGAGGCATGTTCCGTGCGCGTACCGCCGTTATCACGGATCAGCGTCCGGCTCGCATCGGCCTTCGCGCCCAGGCTCAGGTTCAGCCTGCCCGTTGCCGCGTAGCGGATGCCCAAGCCGGCTTGCAGCGTATCCTTGCGGCGGTTATTCAGGGTTACGTTCGGCAGCAGCAACACCCCATGGTGAAGAGGCGTCCCAACCACGGTCACATTGACCTCCTTGCTGTCCGTCACGCTGTAGCCGATGCTGGTGTTCAGCGTGTATCGGCCTTTTTTCGGCGCGAAGTCCTCGATCTTGAAAGGCGTATCCGATGCTCGTCTGTCGTCTGCAGCGGCATGAAGCGCAGCAAGGCAGCACACACCGAAAGCGAAGAAATCACGAAACTTGGTCATGTATTCCTTCTCCACTCACTTGCGCGCCCCTGCCGCCAGCCGCCCGCGGCCATGACCAGGGCCAGGGCCAGCAACACGCCCAGCGCCAGCGAAACCACAGCGGGCGGCGGCTCCACCTTGTCCAGCCGCATGCCCTCGATGAGGGGCGGCGGGGGCGGCGGTGCGGGTTCCACCGCGGCGGCTTCGGCGGCGGGCGGTTGCAAAGTCGGCGCTGGCGGGACGGCGGCGGCCAGGCCGTAGCCGGCCATGCCGACGAATTTCTCGAAGGTCGCGTTGTCGCTTTTCACGTCGTAGCGGCGCGCGAGATCGCGGTAGCGCTCTTTCAGTTCGGCGACCACTTTCGGGTCGGCGTCCCAGTATTCCTGGCGCGCGGCTTCGAGCATGCGCTCGATGGTCTGCGCCAGCGCGTGCGGGTTGTGGCGCTCGAACCATTGCTTGAGGCCGAGTTTGTGCTTGTCCTTGACATACACGTCGACGAATTCCTGCCACTGGTCGTCGCGCACCACTTCGCGCGCCACGGCCGTCCAGCCCCAGAAGTTGTTCATGCCATCGAGCACTTGCAGCGTCCCGGAATAGCCTTCCTTCATCAACCCCTTGATGAAGCCGGGATGGAAGTTGCGCGTCGCCAGTTCCTTGGCGAGGAACTGCGCGGCGCCCTCGGTGCGGCCCTGGCTGCCGCGCAGGTTGGAGATGTAGAGCTGCGGCGGCTGGCCGTCGAGGTAGCGCACCGCCAGGCCGATGCCGCCCAGATACTGGAAGGGGTCGTCGGTGGTGAGCATGCCGTAGGTGTTGGAGGTGCGCGACAGCACCGCGCCTTCCGTGCCCTTGAGGTGGGCCGAGTAGAGATTGACGGCCTTGCCGCCGGTCAGCTCCGCGCCGGTCTTGCCCCAGTCGGCCTCGTCCGGGCCGTAGGCATACTGCATGCGCGACAAGTAGAGCTGGGCGAGCTTGCGGTCGCCTTCGGCCTTGCCTTTCCAGGTGTCCGTGGCGAGCGTGGCGTCGTCCAGGCCGGTGCCGTAGCGCCCGGTTTCGGAGGAGAAGATGCGCGTCTGGCCGGCGCGCTTGGCCGCCGCCGCGCTCATGCCCTGCTGTTCCAGTTCGGCGGCGATGCGCCGGCTGTTGGCGGCGACCGGGTTGTCGGTTTCCGCTGCTTCGGCGGCGAGCTGCGCGGCGCGGGCGAGCTGCTTCATCGCATTGGGGAAATGGTCGCGATACAGGCCGGTGGCGGAGAGCACGACATCGACGCGCGGCCGACCCAGCGTCTGGCGCGGCACCAGCTTGACGTCGGTGACGCGCCCGCCGGCGTCCCACACCGGCTCGACGCCCATCAGCCACAGCGCCTGCGCTTCGAGGATGCCCTGATGGCGCATGGTTTCGACCGACCACAGCGAGAGCGTCAGCTTTTGCGGCGCGGCGCCGGTCAGTTTCTTGTGCTCGGCGAGCAGGTTGTCGGCCGTCGCCTTGCCGGCGTCCCAGGCCTGCTGGGTCGGCACGCGCGAGGGGTCGAAGCCATACATGTTGCGGCCGGTCGGGTAGGCGGCGGGGTTCTTGATCGGATCGCCGCCGTAGGAGGTGGGGATGTAGCGGCCGGCGAGCGCCGCCAGCAGCGCCGGCAGCTCGTTGCCGGCGCCGATGTCGGCATGCCATTGGCGCGCCTGGTCGATCTGCTGGCGCAGGCCGGCGGGCAATCCATCGGCCGGGCGCTGGTCGATCAGGTGGGCATGGAGCAAGCGGTAGGGAGCGGTCTCCGGCAGCTTGTCGTAGTCCGCGAGGAGGGTTTCGTCGAGGTCTTCCGCCTTCGCCCCGGCGTGCCGGGCGGCGGCTTCCCAGAAGGGTTTGCCCAGCATCAGCATGACCGTGGCCAGCCGATGTTTCTCGTCGGGCGCGCGCCCCAGCGTGTGCAGGCCCAGCGGCTGGGCCATCTCGGCAAGCTCGTGCAGATGGGCGTGCAGTTCGTCCACGAAGGCCGGGAACTCGGCGGCGGCGCGTTCCGCCGTCCAGCCCAGGTCGCGCTCGATGCGTTCCTTCTTCACGGCGGCCAGCAGGTCGGTCTGGATGCGCTGCTTGACCGCGCCTGCGTCCTGGTTCACCCAGGCGTGCAGCAGGTCGTGGATGTGCGTGAGCGTCTGGTACAGGCCGGCGGGACGGAAGGGCGGGGTCTGGTGCGACAGGATCACGGCGCGGCCGCGCCGCTTGGCCTGGAGCGCCTCGCCGATGTTGTCGGCGATGTAGGGGTAGATCACCGGCACGTCGCCGACCGCCAGCATGGGATAGTCATACACCGACAGGCCGCGCTCCTTGCCGGGCAGCCATTCCTGGGAACCGTGGGTGCCGTAGTGAACGAAGGCGTCGGCGGCGAACTTTTCCCGCGCCCAGAGATAGACGGCCAGATAGAAATGCGAGGGCGGCGATTTTGTCGAGTGATAAATCGCCTTTTCCTTGTCTTCCCATTTTTCGCTGCGCGGCGGCTGGGGCAGGATGACGACGTTGCCGATCGGGTAGCGCGGAATGACGAAATAGTGTTCGCCCTTGCGCCGTATCGCCATGCCCGACTTCTCGGGATCGCCGTATTTGGCGTTCAACTCGGCGCGCACTGCGGCGGGCAAGGTATCCAGCCAGCGGCGGTAGGCAGCCACGGGATACAGTTCTGCGAGTCCGGAATGCAGCAGGCCGTCGAGCCGGTTGTCGCGATAGAACGGCGCGAGCAGTTGTTGCAGGTTGCCGATCAACTCCTGCTCCTGCGGCGTTTCGGTGGCATAGCCGGCGGCCTTCATCGCCGCCAGGGTGGCTTCGAGGCTGCGCGGCACGTTGAGGAAGGAGGCCGAGATGTTCTTTTCTCCCGGCGGATAGTTCCAGAACAGGATTGCCACCTTCTTGTCGGCGTTCGCCTTCGTTTGCAGCCTGACGTAATTGAGCGCCTTGGCCACCACGGCCGCCGCCTGCGGCGCGATCGGCACGATCTGGTCGTCGCCTTTTCGCAGGGCGGCGGCGATCTGGATGTCGGTCACCCCGGCATACTCGGCCTGCGCCAGGAAGAAGGGCACGTCCATCAGCTGCACGCCTTGCGGATCGGCGGCCCAGGCCGCTTCGTCGCCCCGGCGATACGGCATGGCCTGGACGACCGGGATTCCCAGCGTTTCGAGCTCCTTGCGGCGCCCCTCGGGGTTGAGCGTGATCTGAACGTTGATGAGCGCATGCGCCAGCGTCTTGCCCTGCGGCGCGAGCAGACCGGGCAGCACCGCAGGCTCGATCATGGAGCCATACACCGGCAGGGCCACCGCGCCGGCCGCCTCGATGCGGGCGATCAGGTCGTCGATGAAGGTGGTCTGCATCGAGGCGATGTGCTGCTGATGAACGGCGAGGGCGATCACCGGCTGGTCGGGGCGCGGTCGTTTCCAGGCGAAATACGCCGCCGCGTCGGGAAACACGAGGCTCGGCGCACCGGGGTGATACACGGCGGCTTTCGGGAACACCACGGGGTCGGCAAGGTCGGCATACGAACGCCCGCCGAAATGCGCCGCCAGCGTCGCGAAAAAGCCCTCGAAGTTGGCCCGGCCGCCGCTGTTGTAATAGGCGACCAGCCGCTGGGCCAGATCGTCCGGCATGCCTTGCCAGGACGGGTTCGCATCGTGCAGCCAGAGGTGCGGCGCGGTCAGTTCCGGCAGGGCTTGCGCCAGCCGGCCGCGCACGTCGTCCATCTGGTAGGTGTCGAACAGCACCCAGTCGTAGCCGCGAAACAGGCCGCCATCCACGTTCGCCGGCAGGCGGCTGACGTAACGCGCCTCGATCTTGATGCCGTGCGGTCGGGCGATCTCCCGCAACTGATGGAACTTGCCGGCCGGCACGTTGCCGGTGGCGATGAACAGCAGACTGGTCGCCTGGGCGGCGCCGGCCGCCAGGAAGGTGCAGACGGCCAGTAATCGATACAGCATTTTCATCGTCAGAAGTCCGCCCGCACACGGGCGAACAGCGTGCGGCCGCGCTCGGCGTAGCCGAAGTTGGGCGACTCCTCCGCCAGCCGCACGTTGGTGAGGTTGTCGATGCCGGCGCGCACCGTCAGCGTCTTGCCGAACTGCCGGGCGACGCTGGCGTTCCACAGGCTGTAGGCGGGCAGGCGGACGTCGGTCGTCGTGGTCGCGGCGACGAGCTGGCGACCGACATATTCGACGCCGAGACGGGCGCTCCAGCCGGCGCCGCCTTTCCAGTCGAGCCGCGAGGCAGCGCTGGTGCGCGGGCGCGAATACATTTCCTTGTTCTTCACCTTGTCGCGCGTCCTGAGCAGGGTCAGGTCGGTCTGCCACAGCAGTTCGGGGCTAATGTTCCAGGTGAAGCCTGTTTCCAGTCCGGTGATCTCGGCCTGGTCGAGGTTCCCGGCACGGAAGTGTTGGCGCCGGGACGGGGGGGGGTCGGTCTGGAACAGGATGTTGGCAATCAGATCCTCGATCTTGGTGTGGAACAGCGTGCCACGCAGATTGAGCGGACCGCGCTGCCAGTCGGCGCCGATTTCGACCGAATCGGATTTTTCCGGCTTGACGCCGGCGTTGCCGTAGAAGGAGTGCGGCCCGCCGTGAAAGGCGTAGACCGGCGAGCTTTGCTTTAACGTCGGCGCCTTGAAGGCGTGGCCGTAGCCGCCCTTGACGATCAGTGCGGGCGTCGCCTCCCAGACCAGGTAGGCGCGCGGACTCCACTCGGTGCCGAAGAGCTCGTGGTTGTCGGCACGCAGGCCGGCGGTGAGCGCCAACCGCGCGGCCAGCGGCATTTCATCCTGGATGAACAGCGCCTTGTGGGTCGCATCGTCCTTGCCGTTGGCGAGGGCGGGATGCGTCATGGTTTCGGTGCGGTATTCGCCGCCGAAGGTGAGGCGATGGCTGCCGATCCGGGTCGTGGCCAGTGCGTCGTAGGCGAGGTCGCGGAAGTTCTGCGGCGTGGTCGGCGCCACGCCGTTGGTGCGCGTGTTTTTGACGTCGAATTCGCTGCGATAGGCGTTGGCCTGGGCGCGCCAGCCGGCGAATTCGCCGCGCCAGGAGAGATAGCCGTGGTTGCGCTCGAGGTCGTGGCGATCCCTGTAGGGGCGGGCCGGAGGCGGCGCGGTCCTCACGTCGTCGCGCCAGCGTTCCTCCTGGCCGTCGATCCAGCCGGCTTCGAGGGTTTGACCCGGCGCAAGCTTCAAGCGCCCGCTCGCGCCGACGGTTTGCGTCTGGCGGCCTTCCAGCTCGGAGTAGCGCGGGTCTTCCTTGCGCGGCACGGCGCCGAGGCGGGACATTTCGCCGGTCAGGCGCAGGTCGAAGGACTCGCTGACCGGCCCCGCCGCGAACAGGCTGGCGCCGGCGCGGCCGCCGCCCTGGCCATCGAGCAGTTCGGCGCCGGTCAGTCCGAGCGAGCCGATCCAGCGATCCTTGGGCTGGCGCGTGATGAGGTTGACCACGCCGCCGAGCGCCTCGGAACCGTAGAGCGTCGACATCGGGCCGCGGATTACCTCGATGCGCTCGATGGCCGACATCGGCAGCCAGCCGTATTGGTAGTCCGAATGCCCGACCACGTCGTCCGTGGGCGTGATGCGCCGGCCGTCGATCAGGTTGAGTACATGCTTGCCTTCCAGGCCGCGCATGGACAGGGTCTTGCGGCCGCCGAGACCGCGCCCCATCAGAGTGACGCCCGGCGTGCCGCGCACCGCATCGAGCAGATCGACGGGATTGCGCGTTTCGATCTCCTCGCGCGTGACGACCGAAACCGAAGCGGGTGCGGTGCGCACCTCGTGTTCGGACTGGGTGGCCGAAACCACCACATCCTTGAGCCTGGCTTCAGGTTGGGCCTGGGCAAAGCCGGGGAAAGTGCAAGTTACGGCAACACAGAGCGGCAGAAGCGCCACTTTCTGATCCATGATGAAAACCCTCCACGGAAGACAACGAGTCCTCCCCGAGATCGCCGCTGCGCGGCGATCTCCCCTCAAGGGGCAAGAAACACTCGGGGCGGCCCTTCGGGTTTCTTGAGAGACCAAGTAGTGGCTGGCTGCCTGAGGCGAAAGCCTGTCGGTGGCGGGCTGGGTGCGTGATCCGGGCGAACGCCGGTTTCACTTCAACCGTTAATGATAATGATTAACGATTACCGGTCAAGCGGTTTCTTTCAGCGGGTCGCGTTTTGCTCCCGGCCGTCGGTGGCGCAAGCCTGCAGGGCCCGATCGAGCCAGGCGGCGTCGATTTCGCCGGCGCGGCTCATGCAGGGAACGCGCCGCGCGTCGAGCGCCACGGTATAGGGCAGGGCGCCGACCGGATTGCCGAAACGAGACAGCAGGCCGCGCAGCTCGCTCGGGCCGTTCAGGGCCAGCACCGGCGGCAGGAGCGCTTCCCGCACGGCACGCGGTGCGGCAAGGGTTTCCGCCGGGCGTTGCAGGGCGACGGCGACGACGCGCGCCCGGTCGCGCCGGGCAAATTCGCCCAGCAGCGGCATTTCGCGCAGGCAGGGCGGGCAGTCGCTGCGCCAGAAATTGACCACCGTGACGCGCGGCGGCAGTTCGGACAGCCGGACGAAACGCCGGCCGTCCGACAGCTCGAAGTCGAGCGGCGCTGCATGGGCGACGCCCGCGGCGACCAGCAGCGCGAGGAGGCGCGACAGCATCACAGGGCGAATTTCACGCCGACATAGAGGTGGCGGCCGCGGTTCGGCGCCCAGACATGGTTGACGTCCAGGTTGCCGGCGTCATCGATCCACAGGAAGTTCTCCTGGTCGGACTGCTTGTAGTCGAAGACATTGTCGATGCCGGCAAAGCCGCTCCACCGCTTGCCAAACCGGTATTCGCCGCGCACGTCGACGAGCCAGAAGGACGGACTTTTATTCAACTTCGGCGTGCCGTCGAAGTTGTGACGCGGATTGTTGGCGTAATCGTAGAAGCGCGCCAGGTCCTGTTTGCCGGTCCAGGTCGCGCGCGCCATCAGATCGATGGGGCCGGGGTTGTAGTCAAGCACCAGATAGACACGTTCCTCGGGCCGGGCGTAAACCAGCGTGCCGGGATCGAAGCGGTAATGGGTCTTCTCGGCCGCCACCGTGCCTTCGAGGTTCGGCGTCAGCTTGTAGGTGAGAGTGAAGTCGAGCCCCCTGACGACCACCGGACTCTCGGCGGAAGTAAACAGGGTCTGGCCGGGCAGCGTGCCGTCGACGTCGAGCAGCGCCATGTTGTGCACCTTGTTGTAGTGAAAGCCGCCGTTCCACGCCAGACGGTCGGCGGCGAAGCTCAAGGTGTAGGAAAGGTTGTGCGAGACCTCCGGTTTCTTGATCTCGCGCACGATGCTGCCGGTATCGAGGATGCCGTGATCCTGCTCGAAGAAGGAGGTCGGGGCGCGGTAGCCCTTGCCCAGCGAGAAGCGGCTGTTGAGTTGCGCGTCGTGGTGCCAGAGCAAATTGACGCGCGGGCTGGTGATCATGCCGAACACGTTGTGCTTGTCGAACCGGATCGAGCCGTTGGCTTCGAGACGGTCGCCGAAGAAGGTGCGATAGCCTTGGAAAAACAGGCCGGGGGTCTTGTATTCGTAATTGTCGATGCCGTCGTTGGGGCCGAAGGTGACGCTCGTCCCCCGGCTTTCCAGATCCTCGTAGCGGTAACTGAAACCGGCCGTCACCAGCGTGCCGCCCAGCGGCTGCTGGGTGCTGGCTTCGAGGTAATACTGGTCCTGGTCGGCCAGGTAGACCGACTTTCCGTAGAAGGAGTCCTGCTTGTGCTTGGCGTAACCCAGCGCCAGGCGCATCGTCCCGGCGCCGAGCTTCCTCGTGCCGCTCATGACGAGTTGGGTGCGGTCGGTGAAGATGATCTCCGACAGGCCGGCGCGACCGTCGTTGTAAGGCACGATCAACCCCGTGCCGGGATCGATCCATCCACTCGGGTCGGGCGATCCGTTCGGCCCCTTGCTCCAGTCGAAGGGGTTGCCCGCACCGTCGGCCTTGACGCCGCCGTAGTCGCGGCCCAGGGCGCCCCCCATGCGTTTTTCGTCGACGCTGTCGATGCGGCCTTTTAGCTTGAAACCGCCGACATCATCGGCAAAAAACCCCAATCCGCCCAGGTTGCGGCGAAAGTCGCTGAATTCCGAGACCCGGTTGCCGTCGTTGTCGACGCCGTCGTGGCGACCGTGGATGACATTGGCGGTCAACGCGCCGCCCAAAAAGGCGCGGGCGGCGAAGGCCTCGGTGTTGGCCGCGCCGTGCTGACCGATCTGTTGGGTCAGCTTGAATTCATTCTCGGTCGGGCGGCGCGTGACGATATTCACCGCGCCGGAGAGCGCCTCGGGCGCGATCAGGCTGACGCCGGCGCCGCGCGCGATGTCGATGCGCTCCAGGCCGCCGAGGCTGACGCTGTCGAGGCCGTAGGCAGTAGATACCGACGAGAAGATCGGGATGCCGTCGATCATCAGCGTGGTGTAACGCCCCGGCAGGTTGTTGAGGACGACATTGCGCACGTTGCAGATGGCGCATTCCAGCTGCATCGCCACGCCGGGCTTCTTGTCGAGCGCCTCGGTGAGCATGGTGGCGCCGGTCTTCTCGATGTCGCGCGCCGTGAGGGTCTCGGTGGCGACCACCTCGTCGCGCAGCTTCGGCTTCTCGCCGGGGCGCTGGTGGGTGACGGTCACTTCCTTGAGTTGCGCGTCTTGCGCGAAAGTCGGCGCCGGCAAGACGGCAAGGCCGAGCGCCAGCAGACTGAGGCGTTTCATCGGGTACTCCTCCTTCATCAATGAATGCGGGCTGGCTTGCGCAAGGAGGCGCTGGCTGGCGTGGGTTATCGGGAGCGTCAGCGCATCATGCTCGGGTCGGTGACGAAGCCGATGCGGGTGAGACCCTGACGCGCCGCCTCGGACATCACCTGCGCCACCTTCTCGTAAGGCGTGGCGGCCTCGGCGCGCAGGTGCAATTCGGGTTGCGGCCGGAGAGCGGCGGCGGCGCGCATGCGCTCGGTGAGCGCCGCCGCGTCCACCGTTTCGCCGTTCCACCAGACCCGGTTCTCGGCGTCGATGGCGAGTTGGACGTTCTCCGGCTTGGTGAGGTTGGGCGCGGAACTCGCCTTGGGCAGGTCGACCTTGACGGCATGGGTGAGCAGGGGGGCGGTGATGATGAAGATCACCAGCAGCACCAGCATCACGTCGATGAACGGAATCATGTTGATTTCGGCAAGATCGCCCGCGTCGTCGCCGTCGGAAAAGGAAGCGAAGGCCATGGCGGATTCCTCAGGCGACGGCCGGACGGGCCGAGGTCAGGGCGATGATGCGCTCGGAGGTGGCGGAGACATCGGCGCGCTGCGGCGCGGCGCGGGCGCCGACCGAGAGGAAGGCGAACACGTCGTGGGCGAAACTGTTGAGTGCGGTCAGGGTGTTGCGGTGGGCGCGCGCGAAGGCGTTGTAGGCGATGGCCGCGGGGATGGCCACCGCGAGGCCGATGGCGGTCATGATCAGCGCCTCGCCGATCGGCCCGGCGACCTTGTCGAGCGTGCCCTGGCCGCTCATGCCGATGGCGATCAGCGCGCGGTAGATGCCCCAGACGGTGCCGAACAAACCGATGAAGGGCGCCGAGGAGGCGACGGTGGCGAGAAAGGTCTGGCCGTGCTCGAGGCGCGCCTTGTCCTCGTCGATGGCGCGCTTGAGGGCGCGCGACAGAAAGTCGTCGGGCGAACCGGCGTCGATCAGGCCGGCCGGCCGGCTGCCTTCGCGGGAAGCGCGCAACTGCTCGACGGCGGTGAAGCCGTGATGCACCAGGTGCGCGAAAGGTTCGTTCGCCCCGTCCTCGCGCAGGCGGCGCGCCACCGCGTCGAGGCTGGGAGCGCTCCAGAAGGCATCGAGGAAGGCGCGCGTCTTGTTGCGGCGCAGGATATTCTGCGCCCCCTTGACCACGATCAGATACCACGTGCCGACCGACATGACCAGCAGCACCGCGAGGATGAAGCGGGCGACGCCGTCGGTCTGGGCGAGAAAATGGGCGAAGCCCAGCGACTCTTGCATTCAATTCTCCTTCAGGCTGAAAACGATGGGAACCAGAACCCAGGCGGCGATCGCCTCGTCGCCTTGGCGCGCGGGCACGAACCGCCAGCGCCGCACGGTGTCGAGCGCGGCCTGGTCGAGGCGCGGCGAACCGCTCGAGGCGTGCAGCCGCACCTCGCCCGCGCCGCCGTCGGCGCGCACCTGCACGCGCAGCACGACGCGGCCTTCCTCGCCCATGCGGCGCGAGAGGGCCGGATAGACGGGTTTGGGATTGTCGAGATAGTCGGCGTCGAAACGCGGTTGCACGGTTTGCACCGGCGCCGGCGGCGCAACGATCGGGGGCAAGGGGGCGACGACGGGCGGCGGCGGCGGCGCCCATACCGGCGACGGCGAAGGCGACTCCATGGGCGCCGCCAGTTGCACCGGCTGCGGCGCCACCGGCTCGGGGGGGCGTTTGATTGCCGGCCGCGGCTTCGGCGGCACGGGCGGCTCCGGCGGCTTGACGACTTCCGGCGGCTTGATCAGGTCGACCGTCAACACCGCCAGCGGCGCGGGCAGCGGGATGACCTGCATCTGCAACAGGGCAAACAGCACCAGCAGGTGGGCGAGCACGACCGCGGCCAGTCCAGACCGGGAAAAACCGGCGCCGGCCGGGTAGCCCGGTTGCGCCACGGCCTGGGTCACGGCCCCGCCCGCCGGGCCGATGCGGAGCGGGCCGGCTTCGAGCGCTGCTTGGCCGCGATGGATGGCGGTTTCATCATTTCTCCCGTGGGGAAAAGTCAACGATCATGATGATAATCGTTATCATCATCAGTGTAAACCGACTCCGTCACTCGGCGGCAGGGTATGAATGAAACTGTTGGGCCCCTTAGATGCGAAACGCCTACGCCGCGCGATGTCTCTTTACGTACTGCTGCAACGCCTCATTCATGCGCGTCTGCCAGCCTTCGCCGGTCGCTTTGAAGTACTCAACCACTTCGGCGCTGTATCGAACCGTTACCGCTACCTTTGTCGGGAGTTTCTGCGGCCCGCGCCGGCCGGGAAGACGGACCTTGCCCTTGGCCCAGTATTTGGCTACCGCGTCCGCGTCGTTGGGGTCGTATGGGCATTCCGAGTCTTTCACCTTCTCGGGCGCTGCCGCGAGCGCGGCAGCGATCTGCTCTTTGCTAAAGGTCGAGGGCTTTGAAGTACGCGCGCGTTTCATGTTTGTCACCGTAACGACAGGAAATTACTCGGGCGCCGTCATCGCGCTCCGTCCAAACCAGGAAGACAACCCGATCATGAAACCAACCGAGACTTCGCAGCCGCAGTTCGCCGTACTGCTCGCGTTCGTCTTCCACCGTGACCATCGGGGCGTCGAATACGCAATCAACTTCGGCCAGGTCGATGCCGTGCGCTCTGAGGTTCTTCTTGCGCTTGCTCTCGTCCCAGGTGATCATGCGCTTATTGTAGTTACACAAAGCCTGTAATGTCCAGCTATTCCTTTCCCCAGTGGCCCAACCCCTCCGTCAACCGGGTGCCCTCCCGGACGGCGTAGATGCCGGCCGCGTTGCGCCAGTAGCCCTTGTAATCCATGCCGCAGCCGAACAGGAAGCGGTCCGGCGCGTCGATCCCGGTAAAGTCGGCGCGCATGCCCGGCGCCGCCTTGCGCTCGTGCGTCTTGTGCACCAGTACCGCCGTCAGCGCCTCCGCCGCGCCCTCGGAGCGAATGCTCTGGCAGATCGCCTCGAGGGTATGGCCTTCGTCGAGCACGTCGTCGACGATCAGCACGGTGCGCCCAGTCAGGTTCTGCGTCGGCCGGATGCACCAGTCGAGGCGGGCGCCGCTGAGGGCGTGGCCGTAGCGCGTCGCGTGCAGGTAGGCCAGTTCGAGCGGGAAGTCGAGCTTCGGCACGAGCCTGCCGGCGACGATCAGGCCGCCGTTCATGACGGCGTAGATCAGCGGGTTGGCGTGTGCGAGGCGCTGCGCGATCTCCCGCGCCATGCGGTCGAAGGCGGCATCGACCGTGGCAGGCGAGGCCACGCAGTCGGCCCCGCTCCGGACGCGGCGGACTTCCTCGAGGAGGGTTTCCTGCATAGGAGCCTGCCCCTGCGCTCCGGGCGGTGTGCGGACGGCGCCGGTCAGGGCTGGTTCGTTTTACTCGCTGCGAGGCTGCGCGCCTCGGCGATGTTGGCGGTGATCACCTGAGCCTCTTCCGACCCGGCGGGGAAGAGTTTGAGCAGCGCCTGCCAGTCGGCGATCGCCAGGTCGTAGCGCCTGTTCTCGAATGCGGCGGTGCCGCGCAACCAGAGGCCCTGCGGCTGGGCCGGGTCGAGCTTGAGCGCCCGGTCGATCAGGGCGAGCACCGGGGGAGTGAAGCCGTTTTCCGCGACCGCCAGGGCGTCGGCGTAATCGACGAGCAGATCGGCGCTGGTTTCCAGCATCGGGCCGGTGCGCGCATAGGCGCGCGCCGCTTCGGGATAGCGCCCCATCTGCTTGTAGGAGCGCGCCAGCATCGCCCAGCCGCGGTAATTTTCCGGTTCGCCCTCGAGTTTCGCGGCCAGGCCGGCGACCATCCGTTCGACGTCCTGCTGGGAGAACTGATCGCCGTGGGGAGAGGCGGGTCGGGGGGGAGGGTTCAACGCCGTCGGGTTGCCGAGGGCAAGATACAGCGCGATCGCGGCGAGCGGCAGGAAAGCGCCGAGGGCGATCGGCAGGGCAAAGCCCGCCCGTTCCGGCGCGGCGCCGACGGCGGCCGGTTCCGGGCTGTCCTCGATCAGGCGGCGCTGCAACTCCGCCTGCGCCTGCTCGAAATCGGCCTGATCCAGCGCGCCGATGACGCGATCGCGCTCGATCTCGGCCATCTGGTCGCGATAGATGGCTGCGTTCAACTGCTGCTGCGAAGGGTCGGCGCCGGCGCGCCGGCGGCGAAACGGCCAGACGATGAAGACGACGGCGACAAGGATGAGCGCCAGGGCGCCAACGACGAATGCGGTCATGACTGGCTTTCCTTCAGCAGGACTTCGGCGCGCTTGCGGTCGGCCTCGGTGAGCGGAGGAGCATCCTCGACCTTGCGGCTGCGTTTGCGCAGATAGCTGAACAGCGCGACGAAGCCGACCAGCAGCAGGACGAAGGGGCCGATCCACAGGGCGTAGGTGGTCGGCTTGAATTGCGGACGGTAGAGCACGAACTCGCCATAGCGGGCGACGAGGAAGTCCTTCACCTGCCGATCGGTCTTGCCGGCCTTGATCAGGTCGCGCACCTCGTTGCGCAGGTCCACGGCCAGCTCAGCCTGGGAGCCGGCGATCGACTCGTTCTGGCAGACCAGACAGCGCAACTCCTCGGCGATCTTGACGAGGCGCTCTTCGACAACCGGATCTTCGGCCATGGGCGCGGCCTCGCGCGCCAGGGCCGGGTGGATCAGACAGAGTGCGGCCAGAACCGCGCAAAAACGCTTCATTGATTGAGCTCCTTGACGAGCGGCAAAATTTTCTCTTCCATCGCCTTGCGGGTGATGGGGCCGATCTGCTTGAAACGGATCACGCCGGCCTTGTCGATCAGATAGGTCTCCGGCACGCCATACACGCCGTAGTCGATGCCGACGCGGCCGTCGACATCGGCGACCGACAGCAGATAGGGATCGCCGAAGCGCAGCAGCCAGCGCAGGGCATCGTCCCGCTTGTCCTTGTAGTTCAGGCCGACGACCGGCGGCAGCACGCCGCGCGCGGCATACTCGACGATGATCGGGTGCTCCTCGCGGCAGGAAACGCACCACGAGGCCCAGACATTCAGCAGCCAGACCTTGCCCTTCATCTCCTGGGGCGAGAACATGATCTGCTCGTCGTGCAGCTTGGGCAAGGAGAACGCCGGCGCCGGCTTGCCGACCAGCGGCGAGGGTACCTCGCGCGGGTTGAGGGTCAGGCCGAAGGCGAGCAAGCCGATCAGGGCGACAAACGCCACCAGGGGCAGGAGAAACTTGTTCATGCAGCCGCTCCGACGGCGACGGCGGCAGGCCGGGGCTTGAGTTTCAGGCGATAGCGCCGGTCGGCCATGGCGATAAAGCCGCCCAGGGCCATGAACAGGCAGCCGCCCCAGATCCAGAAGGCGAAGGGCTTGTAGTAGACGCGCACCGCCCAGGGGCCGCCTTCCTTGTCCGCGGTGAGGGGTTCGCCGAGCGACACATAGAGGTCGTAGGTGAATCTGCCGTCGATGGCGGCTTCGGTCATCGGCATGTGGCCGGGACCATAGTCGCGCTTTTCGGGGTAGAGCATGGACAGGGGCTGCCCTTCCTTCGACACTTCAAAGCTGCCGACCAGAGAGCTGAAGTTCGGGCCGTCGGCCGCGCGCACGCCGAGGAACTTGAAGACATGGCCGCCGACGGCGACGGTGTCGCCCGGCTCCATGCGCACGTCGCGCTCCTCGTCATAGACGCTGATCATCGTCGCGCCGACGACGAAAACGGCCAACCCGAAGTGGGCCAGTTGCATGCCCCACCACGACGCCGTCGGCTTGCCGGCCTTGAGACGGTCGTAGGTCTGCAACACGATGGCGGCGACGATCCAGCCCACCAGCGCCATCAGGAGGGCGGCGTAGGAGTGCCACTGGCTCGCCAGCAGGGGCGTGGCGACCCCCACGGCGACGCCGACCACCGCAGCCGGCCAGAGCTTGAGCAGGTCGGCCTTGAGATCGGATTGCTTCCAGCGCATCGTCGGACCCAGCGCGACGAGCGCCAGCACCGGCAGCATGAGCGGGATGAACACCGCGTTGAAGTAGGGCGGGCCGACGGAGATCTTGCCCATGCCCAGCGCGTCGATCAGGAGCGGGTAGATCGTGCCGAGGAACACCGCGCCGCAGGCGACCACCAGCAGCACGTTGTTGAGCAGCAGCAGCGTCTCGCGCGAGACCAGGGCGAAGCGTCCGCCCAGACCCACCTTCGGCGCACGGATGGCGAACAGCAGCAGGGAACTGCCGATGACGAAGGTCAGGAAGATCAGGATGAACATGCCGCGGCCCGGATCGGTGGCGAAGGCATGCACCGAGGTGAGCACGCCGGAGCGCACCAGGAAGGTGCCCAGCAGGGTGAGCGAAAAGGCGGCGATGGCCAGGAGCACCGTCCAGTTCTTGAAGCTGCCGCGCTTCTCGGTCACGGCAAGGGAATGGATCAGGGCCGTGGCCAGCAGCCAGGGCATGAAGGAAGCGTTCTCGACCGGGTCCCAGAACCACCAGCCGCCCCAGCCGAGCTCGTAATAGGCCCACCACGAGCCCAGCGAGTTGCCCAGGGTGAGGAAGGCCCAGGCGGCGATCGTCCAGGGGCGCGACCAGCGTGCCCAGGCCGCGTCGAGCTGGCCGGCCAGAAGGGCGGCGATGGCGAAGGCGAAGGCGACCGACAGGCCGACGTAGCCCATGTAGAGAAGGGGTGGATGATAGAGCAGGCCGAAATCCTGCAGCAGCGGGTTGAGCGAGCGCCCTTCCGCCGGCGCCGGCATCAGGCGCTCGAACGGATTGGAGGTGAAGAGGGTGAAGGCCAGCAGGCCCACCATCACCAGCCCCATCACGCCCAGCACGCGCGCGACCATGGCGTCGGGCAGCTGGCGGGAGAAGGTGGCGACCGCGATGGCCCAGCCGGCGAGCATCAGCGCCCACAGCAGCAGCGAGCCCTCGTGTCCGCCCCAGACGGCGGACAGGCGGAAGATGGTGGGCATTTGAGAGTTCGAGTGTCCGGCGACATAGGCCACCGAGAAATCGTCGACATAAAAGGCCCAGGTCAGGCAGGCGTAGGAGACGAGGATCAGCACGAATATCGCGCTCGTCGCGGGGCGCGCGAAGGCGATCCACTGCGCCTGGTTGCGGTAGGCGCCGACGAGGGGAAGGATGCCGGCGGCCAGGGCGACGCACAGGGAGAGGATCAGGGCGAAGTGCCCGAGTTCTGGAATCATGGCGATGGCCTATTGCTGGAGGGTTTTCTGGGCCTTTTGCGCTTGCTCGATCGCATGGGCGGCTTCGGGGGGCATGTAGTTCTCGTCGTGCTTGGCGAGCACCTGGGTGGCCTGGAAGACGCCATCCGGGCTGATCCGGCCTTGCGCCACCGCGCCCTTGCCCTCCTGGAACAGGTCGGGCAGGATGCCGTTGTACATTACCGGCACGTGCCGGGCCGTGTCGGTAATGACGAAATGGACGGTGAGGTTGTCGCGCCGGATCGAGCCTTCCTGGACGTAGCCGCCGATGCGGAAAAGCTGGTCTTTCGGGGCCTTGCCTTCCGCGACCTCGGTGGGCGTGACGAAAAAGGCGATGTTGCTGTCGAGCGCGTTCAGCACCAGGGCGCTGGCGGCGCCGACGGCGGCCAGCCCGCCGACGATGAGGGCGATGCGTTTGTGGCGTGGTTTCATGGGGCGGTCACTCCGTGCCTTGGGAATCGAGAGTCTCGGCCAGCCGCTCGCGCCGCAGGCTGCGTAAAATATCCCTACGACGCTTTGCGGCCAGAATTGGTTCCGCGATCATCAGCAGCGCGCAGGCGCCGAAACTGCCCCAGACATAGAGGCCGTAGCCGCCCATGGCGAAGAAGGCGGCGGGGGATTCCCAGTTCATTGTTTTGCCTCCTTGGGGGGCAGCGAGCCGATTTTGCGAGCGTGGGGGGCCATCAGTTTTTCACTTCCGGCAGTTCCTTGACCCACTCGGTATGGGCTTCCCGTTCAAGGATGATGGCGCGCACGCGCATCAGCGCGACGGCGATCGAGTACATCCAGAAGGCGAGCGCCATGATCAGCATGCCCCACAGCATGGTGGTCGCCATGGTCGGCGCGCGCGTCAGGGACACCGACGCGCCCTGGTGCAGGGTGTTCCACCACTGCACCGAAAAATAGATGATCGGCACATTCACCACCCCGACCAGCGCGAGGATCGCGCCGGCCTTGTCGGCCCGGCGCGCGTCGTCGATCGCCGCCTGCAGCGCGATGAAGCCGATGTAGAGGAAGAACAGGATGAGGGCCGAGGTCAGCCGCGCGTCCCACACCCACCAGGCGCCCCACATCGGCTTGCCCCACCAGGCGCCGGTCCACAGGCTGAGGAAGGCCATGATCGCGCCGGTGGGGGCGAGCGCTTGCGCCATCATGCTCGACAGTCGGGTATTCAACGCCAGTCCCAGCCCGGCCCAGAAAGCCATCACCAGATAGATGAACATCGACATCCAGGCCGCCGGGACATGGACGAAGATGATGCGATAGCCCTCGCCCTGCTGGAAGTCGGTGGGCGCGACGAAGAAGCCGATGTAGAGGCCGGCAACGAAGAAGATGGCGGCCAGCCCCCAGAACCAGGGGATCATCTTGCCGGCGAGCGGGTAGAAGCTCTGCGGACTGGCGAATTTGAACCAGTGAATGAGACGGTTGTTCACGTCCGGTACCTTATTCGAGAGCGATTCTCAAAGCCGCCGTGGTCGCCCACGGCGCGAAAAACAGCGCCAGCGCCAGCATGGCCGCCAGCAGCGACAGGTGGCCGGCGGCGCTCATGCCGGACACTACCATTTCCACCGCGCCGGCGCCGAAGATCAGGGTCGGCACATAGAGCGGCAGCACCAGCAGGGACAGCAGGACGCCGCCGCCGCGCAGGCCCAGGGTCAGCGCCGCGCCGATCGCGCCGATCAGCGACAGGAGCGGCGTGCCCAGCAGCAGGGCGACGACCAGGATGCCCAGCGCCGCGCCGTCGAGATCGAACTGTATCCCCAGCACCGGCGCCAGCAGCACCAGGGGGAGCCCCGTCGTGATCCAGTGCGCGGCGATTTTACCCGCGATCAGGACGCCCATCGGGGTGGGCGAAAGCGCCATCTGCTCGAGCGTGCCGTCGGCGTGGTCCGGAGCAAAGAGTCGCGCGAGCCCCAGCATCGTCGCCAGCAAGGCGGCAACCCAGAGGATGCCCGGCGCGATCTTTTTCAGCAGGACGGGTTCCGGCCCGATGCCCAGGGGAAACAGACTGACGACGATGATGAAGAAGAACAGCGCGGTCATTACCTCGCTCTTCCTGCGCATCGCCAGCAGCAGGTCGCGGCGGATGACGGCGATGGCGGCGTTCATAACCTGAGCGCCCTGCCATGGGGCAGGGGGATGCTCTGGTGGCTGGTCAGAATGGCGCTGCCGCCGCTGCCGACATGATCGATGATGAGACGGGAAAGCATATCGACGGCTTTGACATCGAGCGCGGTGAACGGTTCGTCGAGAATCCAAAGCTGCGCCTTGCGCACCGCCAGGCGGGCGAGCAGCACGCGCCGCTTCTGACCGGCCGAGAGGAAGCGCACCGGCAGATCCTCGCGGCCGCGCAGGCCGAAACGGGCCAGGGCCTGCAAGGCTTCCGCTTCGGCGAGGGACGCGCCGTCGAGCCGGGCGGAGAAGGTCAGGTTTTCCAGCGGGGTCAGCTCTTCCTTGACGGCGCCGTGGTGGCCGAGGAAAAGCAGATGGCGCCGATACTCCTCGGCCAGGGCCCCGATCGGTTCCGCATGCCAGCGGATCTCGCCCTCCGCCGCCGGCGCCAGGCCGGCGAGGATGCGCAGCAGGCTGGTCTTGCCGGCGCCGTTTTCGCCCTGGACATGCAGCCATTCGCCCGCACCGACCGCGAGATCGAGCCCGGAGAACAGGCGGCGTTCGCCGCGCACGCAGGTGAGTCCGGTTGCAGAGAGCATGGGCCGCGCATTTTGCCTGAATGCGCGGAAAAATACTTAACGCGCGTCAAGAAGCCGCGGCGCCGGCATTGCGGCCCGGAACGCAGGGGCGGCCGTTCAGTCCAGCATCTCGGCGGGGATCACCGCACGCAGCACGGTCTGGTCCCGCCCTTCGCGGCTCCGCTTCGACAGCCACCAGACGGCCCCCTTCTTGACGCTCCAGTCCGCCTCGGCGCCGGAGAGCAATAGCGCAACGAGACGGCCGAGGGTGGGCTGATGACCGACCAGCAGCACGGCGCCGGAATGCTCCGGCCACTGCGCGGCGGCGATCAGGTCGGCGGCGTCGACGCCGACGCCGATCCTGGGCTCGACCTCGAAGGGCAGGGCCAGCGCATGGGCGGTCTGCTGGGTGCGCGTCGCCGGACTGACGAGGATGCGCGTCTTTTTCGGCAGGCGCGCCTTGAGCCATTTCGCCATGACCTGGGCCTGCCTGTCGCCGCGGGCGGTCAGGCGGCGTTTGGCGTCCGGCAGTTGCGCCCCTCCTTCCTCGGCCTCGGCGTGACGCCATAGGATCAGGTCCATTTTTTCTCTCTCTGCTGCACTCGTGGGAGACCGGCAGGCTAGCCCGGCGATGTTGCGGCGGTGTTGCAGCGGCGGAATTTCGGCAGACGCAGTTTGTCCAGCCGTTCCAGACCCTGCGGTACGGCGGCCAGCAGCTTCTGGTGGCGCGGGCCGTGCCAGCCGGCAATCAGCGTCACGGCCTCGCGCAACGGCGGAGCCGTGCCCGCGCAGTCCGTCAACAGGGCGCCGGCGTTGGCCAGATCGTTGATTTGGCCGAGCGTGTCCTGCAGTTCGGTCAGACGGTCGAGCAGCTTCCGGGTCGGCTTGGGGCCGGCCAGGGGGGCGAAGAATTCGAGCGCATAGCGCAGGCGCTTGATGCCGATGCGCAGGGCGTGCAAGGCGGCGGGGTCTTCGCTGCGCGCTGCGACGGCCAGCGCGAGCGTCTTCCGGCGCAGCCGGCGCAGGCGGTCGGCGGCGTAATCGGGCAGGGCAACCGGCGTCGCGGCGGCCTCCGCCCCGGGGGTTGCCGTCAGCCCGTGCACTTGCGCCAGAACCTCGATCATCAGTTCGCCATAATGGGGCGAGCGCAGCAGGCGCAGGGCATTGTGCCGGGTCGCGCAGCGCCGTTCGGCGATGACGCCGGCCAGCGCGGAGAGCCGGGGTTCCCCGGGCAGGGCGCGCAGCACCGGATCGACGATTTCGGTCTGCAGCACGTCGCAGTCCCGCGCCGTGCCGAGCATTCCCATCAGCTCGCGCAACGCGGGCAGCAGGCCCGCGACGAACGCCTCCGGCAGGCGGGGGGCGAACAGGCGCAAGGCGGCGCGCAAACGGCGCAGGGCGACGCGCATCTGGTGGATGTATTCGGGATCGTCGGTGCGCAGCGCACCCTCGTGGTTGCGCTGCAGGTGGTCGACGCAACCGAGCGCAATGGCGCGCAGGGCGCCCAGCGGCGAGTCGGTCTCCGCCAGCGGGATCGGCGCGGCGCGAACCGCCGTCTCGGGCTGCTGCAGGAACAGGCGATAGCCGCGCTCGGCCTTCGAAAGCGGCGCGGGCGCGAGCGGCGCGCGTTGCGCCAGGGCCAGGGCAAAGGCGAAAAGCTGTCCGGGGTCGCCCTCGATCAGCTCGATCTCGACCTCGGAAATCGCTTCGCGCCGGCCGGCGGCGGCGATCCAGCCGCGGTCGAGCGCCAGTTCGATGCGCGTGCCGCGCACCGGCTCGAAGGCCCAGGCGATGCGCTGGAAATGGGTCTCGAAGACCGGCGCGATGCGGCCGGAGATTTTGGGCCGGGTCAGCCAGTCGCGCACCTGGGCGTCGTCGATCGCGTCGAAATCGAATTGCCCGCCATACGGCGTCTCCCACTCGGGCCGGGCGGACAGCCCGCCGGCGCGCGTGCCGGCGCACTTGACCGACTGCAGCCAGAACCTGCCCTGGGCGCGCAGGCGCAGCGCGATGCCGCGCGCGCGCAGCTCGAGCTTCGGGGTGTCATAGTAAAGGTTGGTCAGGCGGCAGGCCTGTTTGTGCGAGGCCTGCCGCAGCACGGGGTGGCGCAGGAAACCGCGCTGGGCGGCCTCCGGCAGCGCGAGCTTGAGTTCGATCTCCTCGGCCATGGCGGGGTCATTGTAGACAGGACGGGCTGCACGATGATTACTTTTTGGTTACAACGCGGCGCGGGCGCTGCTTTACTCGTGGCGCAGCGCCTCGATCGGCGACAGGCGCGCCGCGCGGCGCGCCGGATAGTAGCCGAAAAAGACGCCGATCGCGGCGGCGAAGCCGACGGCCAGGAGGATTGCCCCGGCGGTCAGTTCGGTCGGCCAGCCGGCCAGTGCGGCGATCAGTTGCGCACCGGCCAGCCCGAGCGCCACGCCGATCAGCCCGCCGATCAGCGCGAGCGTCACCGACTCGATCAGGAATTGCCGGAGAATGTCGCGCGCGCGCGCCCCGACCGCGCGGCGCAGGCCGATTTCGCGCGTGCGCTCGGTCACCGAGACGAGCATGATGTTCATGATGCCGATGCCCCCGACCAGCAGGGAGACGGAAGCGACCGAGGCCAGCAGGAGCGCCATCACGCGCGAGGATTCCTCGCGCGTCTGCATGATCTCGGTCATGTTGCGCAAGGTGAAATCGTCGTCCTGGCCCGGCTGGAGGCGATGGCGCTGGCGCAGCAGTTCGCGCACCCGTTCCTCGGCCTCCCTGCCGTCGACGCCGTCGCGCAGCTTGATCTGGATGGCGCCGACCGAGCGCGACTTGGCCAGCGCGGTGGCGCCGAGCACGCGGTTGCGCGCGGTGGACAGCGGCATCAGCAGCACGTCATCGAGATCGCTGCCGCCGGGGCTCTGGCCCTTCGCCGCCAGCACGCCGACCACGGTGAGCGGCACGGTGCGGATGCGCACCGTCTGGTCGATCGGGCTCTGGTCGCCGAACAGCTGGGCCGCCACGGTCTGGCCGATGATGGCGACCTTGGCGGCGCCATTGATCTCGGCCGACTCGAAGAAGCGGCCCTCGGCCAGCACCCACTCGCGCACGTCGAAATATTCCGCCGTCACCCCGAAGAACGTGCTCGACCAGTTGCTGTTGCCGACGACGATCTGGCCGCTGCCGCGCAGGGTGGGCGCCGCGGCGGCGACGACTTCGGGCAGCTCGCGCGCGATCGCGTAGGCGTCGTCTTCGCTGATGGTATGGCTGGCGCCGGCGGCGGCGCGCGCGCCGGTGAAGGTCGGCGAGACCGAGAAGACCATCAGCAGGTTGGCGCCCAGGCTCCTGATCTGCGCTTCCACCTGGGCGCGCGCGCCCGCCCCGACGGCGATCATGACGATCACCGCCGCCACGCCGAAGATGATGCCGAGCATGGTCAGCGCCGAGCGCAGCTTGTTGACGCGCAGGGCCTTGAGGGCGATCGGCAGGGTGGCGAGGAAATTCATGGCGTCGGCTGCGCGGCCAAGTCGGCGCGGGCGTCGCGCCGCGCGTTGGCCCGGTCGTCGACCACCGCGCCGTCGCGAAACAGGATGATGCGGTCGGCGCAGGCTGCGACGTCATGTTCGTGGGTGACCAGCACGATGGTCAGCCCGGCGCGGTTGAGCCCCTGGAGCAGCGCCATGATTTCGCCGCCGGTGCGCGAATCGAGCGCGCCGGTCGGCTCGTCGGCCAGCACCAGCGCCGGGTCGCCGACCAGCGCGCGGGCGATGGCGACGCGCTGCTGCTGGCCGCCCGAGAGTTGCGCCGGCGGGTGA
>Ga0208735_100326_pt1 | contig 24411 bp, 21 predicted proteins | sample Subbio12Aug_8Aab_FD_184829 | JGI IMG/M metagenome (GOLD analysis project Ga0208735, IMG submission 184829) | Serpentinite rock and fluid subsurface biosphere microbial communities from McLaughlin Reserve, California, USA - CR12Aug_8Aab (SPAdes) | ecosystem: Environmental > Terrestrial > Deep... | reverse complement strand
GGCGCTCGGACTCGCTTTTGATGGGGATGCCGATAGGCTTATCGCCTGCGACTCACAGGGGAATATTCTCGATGGGGATAATTTTCTTCACATCTGCGGGCTGGCGCTTAAGGACGAGCAAGGTTTAACCAACAATCTAGTGGTTGGTACGGTCATGAGCAATCTTGGTCTTGACGCCTCTCTCGGGCGCGAAGATATAGTTCTGAAGCGGGCCTTGGTCGGCGATAGGTATGTCTTGCAGGAAATGTGGCAAAGCGGAGCGGTGCTCGGGGGAGAGCAATCGGGACATTGCCTCTTTCTCAACCACAGTACGACCGGCGATGGCCTGTTGACCGCGCTCATGCTCCTTAAAGCCACCTATGGGCGCGGGATTGCGCTGGACGCTTTTGCGGCGGAGCTAAAGCGCTATCCTCAGGTGCTGTACAATGTGCCTGTCAAGAACAAACAAGCCAGTATGGAGCACGTAGCAGTAAAGGAGGCGATAGTTGGGGCAGAGTCCTTGGTGGAGGGCCGGGGCAGGGTGCTGGTGCGTCCTTCCGGCACCGAGTCTCTCGTCAGGGTCATGGTCGAAGCGGAAACAGAAGAACTGGCTAATGCCGCCGCTAGGGTGGTAGTACAAGTACTCTCTACTGTAAGCGCCTGAGCTCTTGGCTGTGGCCGGGAGCTGACGAGGTGGGGGTTTATCGATTTTTCGGCGGATACCCCCCAGCCACTAGGGGTGGCTGCGAGCCCTGTCTGAAATCGGCTGAGCAATTGGTCGGACAAAGACCGGGCACCCTATAATTATGTTGGGAGGAAACAGAATGTGTGGTATAGCCGGTTACATCGGGGCGCGAAGTGCCCAAGAAGTAGTCCTTGACGGCCTGCGCCGTTTAGAATATCGGGGTTATGATTCGGCGGGGTTGGTCCTTCATAGAGAGGGCAAGTTGCACCTCGAAAAGTATGCTGGGCGGCTCTCCGTCCTCGAAGGGCATATACATAAGAATGGTCTGGGCGCGGCTCATCTGGGCGTCGGGCACACCCGATGGGCGACGCATGGCGCGCCCACTGATAAGAACGCCCATCCCCACATGGGGTGCGGGGGCAAGTTCGCGGTGGTCCACAACGGCATCATCGAGAACTACGCTAAGCTGCGCGGCGAGCTCAGGAGTCGCGGACATGAGTTCTATTCGGAAACGGACACCGAGGTCATCCCACACCTTCTCGAGGAGGCATATGAGGGGGACCTCGGGGCGGCGGTGGCCAAAGTAGCTAAGCGCCTGCAAGGGGCTTATGCCATTGCCGTGGTGGCCGAGGATGACCCGCACACATTAGTGGCCTATCGCCAGTATAGCCCGCTGATCATCGGCTTAGGTGAGGGCGAAAATTTTCTAGCCTCGGATATCCCCGCCCTTTTGCCCTACACTCGTCGTACCGTTGTGCTAGAAGACGGCGATTTAGCCATCCTCACCACCGAGGGAGTGCGGTTCTTCAATGACGGCGAGCAAGTAGAGAAAAAAATCCTCCACGTCACTTGGGATGAAGTGGCCGCTGAGAAGGGCGGGTTTTCTCACTTCATGCTCAAAGAAATCCACGAGCAGCCGCGCGCCCTGCGCGACACCATCTCGCCCCGCATTACCGCAGGCCGGACTAACCTCGCCACCGAAATCGGCCTGACCAAGGAAGTCGCCTCGTCTATTCGCCGGGTGGTCGTGGTAGCCTGCGGCACCGCCTACCATGCGGGTTTAGTGGGCAAGAACCTCATCGAACAGTTGGCCCGTCTCTCGGTCGAGGTCGACATCGCCTCCGAATTTCGTTACCGTGAGCCCGTCCTTGACCCCGAGGACTTAGTCATTATTATCAGTCAATCCGGTGAGACTGCGGACACTCTCGCCGCCCTGAGGGAGGCCAAGCGGCAAAAGTGTAGAGTGGTGGCGATTACCAATGTGGTCGGTAGCTCCGTGGCCCGTGAGAGTGAGCATGTGCTCTACACCATGGCCGGGCCGGAGATTGCGGTAGCCTCTACCAAGGCGTACACCACGCAGCTCGCCGCAGTTACTCTCATCGCCATAGAACTCGGGCTCGCGCGCGGTACGCTCTCGAGCGCGAAGGCCGAACAGCTCCTTAGCGACCTGTTGCAAATTCCGTCCTTAGTTGAGGAAGTGCTGTTACAGAGAGACTACATCCGCGATGTTGCCCTCTGCCTAGCCCAAAGCGAAAGCGTATTTTTCATTGGACGCGGCCTCGACTATAGTGTGGCGCTGGAAGGGGCCTTGAAGCTTAAAGAAATTTCCTATATCCATGCCGAAGCCTATGCCGCCGGCGAGCTCAAGCATGGCACGCTCGCCCTGATAACGCCAAACACGCCCGTAGTCTGCCTGTTTACGCAGACCTATCTGCAAGAGAAAATGGTGAGCAATGTCGAGGTTGTGCGCGCGAGGGGGGCGAAGACCTTTGTTTTGAGCAATTGCCAGCCCCAAGTTACCGCCTCTCTGCACGACATGGAAATTCGCCTGCCGGCCATCGACCCCTTGCTTGCGCCCATCGTGGCCGTAGTGCCGCTGCAGCTCATTGCCTTTTTTGCCGCCGTGGCTCGCGGGGCCGATGTCGACAAGCCCCGCAACCTCGCGAAAAGTGTGACGGTGGAATAGCAGAAAGCGGAGGTTAGAGGATGCAAGGCATAGGGATAGACATTACCAGCGTCGCGCGCATTGCCACTTTAGAGCAAAAGTACGGACAGCGTTTTCGCGCGCGGGTGCTAGCCGAGGGCGAGCAGGCAGTTAGCGCGGAGTCGCTAGCGGGTCTGTGGGCGGCGAAAGAAGCCGTGGTCAAAGCTATGGGCACGGGCTACAGCGGTTTTGGTCCGCAGTGCATTTCGATCACGGCGGACTCTTTCGGTGCCCCGCGAGTAAAATTACGGGGGCGGGCCAGCGTCATGGCCGACGAGAGGGGCATCAGCCGTTTCCTCGTCTCCATCTCTCATGCTTCCGGACTGGCTGTCGCCTGCGCCGTGGCGATATAGAGGAATATGCGCCTAGACTGACGAAAGACTGTGTGAAGGGGGAGGAGCTCTTGCCCATCATTCGCCCGACTGCAGCAGATATTTCGCTTGACAATGTTTTTCACAACACCCAAGTGTTTCGCTCCTTGCTTGCGTCCCGCACAGAGCTTATGGCGGTGGTTAAAGCGGATGCTTACGGCCATGGCGCGGTCGAGGTGGCTAGCACCGCCCTCGCGGCAGGGGCTACGAGCCTTGGCGTGGCCATCGTTGAAGAGGCGGTGGAGCTTAGGCGCGCCGGTATTGGTGCGCCTATCCTCATTCTTGGCCACACCCCCGCGGAGGCCGCCCTGCAAGTAGCTAAACTGGGGCTGACGGCGACTGTCTTTGACCGTGAGGTAGCCCAGGCGCTTTCGGTCGCCGCGACCCGTCTGGGGCGCAAAGTGCGGGTGCATATTAAGGTCGATACTGGCATGGGTCGGCTAGGGGTCAGGCCGGGGGAGGTACTGCCCTTCGTTGAGAATATCTCCAATTTGCCCTCCCTGCTGGTGGAGGGGGTGTTCACCCACTTTGCCTCCGCCGACAGTGTAGACTTAGCGAGCGCACGAGCCCAACTGGCCACTTTTAACACCGTCTGCTCCCGCTTGGAGGCCAAAGGCTGGCGTCTGCAGCGCCATGCGGCTAATACGGCAGCTATCTTGGCCTTGCCGGATAGTCATCTTGACATGGTGCGCCTCGGCATTGGGCTTTATGGCCTGTTTCCGGCACAACACCTAAAATCCCTGGTGGCCCTAAAGCCCGTGATGTCGCTTCGCTCGCGGCTGTCCTACGTGAAATGGGTGGAGGACGGCACCCCCATCGGTTATGGAGGGGCCTATGTGGCCGAGGGTCAGCGGTTGATAGCCACCGTACCCATAGGTTATGCGGATGGTTATTCGCGGCGTCTTTCTGGTGTAGGACGAGCCATACTGCACGGGCAGGAGGTCCCCTTGGTTGGGCGCGTGTGTATGGACCAGTGCATGTTTGATATCACCGCCTCTTTAGCCGAGGCTGGCGATGAAGTGGTGCTGATGGGGGCGCAAGGGGCGCTAGAAATCTCGGCGGATGACCTCGCCCTCGCTATGGGCACTATTAACTACGAAGTGTGTTGCCTGATAAACCGCCGTGTGCCGCGCCTCTACTGGCGGCATAACAAACTGGCGTCACTGCGCACCTTGCTCGGGCGGGGATAGCGCCTCTGCCGCAGTAAATCATATGGACAACGCACCAATGGACAACGCACCATTGGACAACGCATCATTGGTGCGTTGCTACGATGACCCTCCTCGCCCCGTCCCCTATCTTTGCGTCTCGGGGTAGCGGCGTGACATGGCACGCCGACCCCCCGTAGCGGCGGTGTTCTACAACCGACGGGCAAGGTCGCCAACACCCTCCCCCTCCATGGTGTTTTTGGAGGAAACATAGACAACGCACCATTGGTGCGTTGCTACGATGACCCTCCTCGCCCCGTCCCCTATCTTTGCGTCCCGGGGTAGCGGCGTGACATGGCACGCCGACCCCCCCGTAGCGGCGGTGTTCTACAACCGCCGGGCAAGGTCGCCAACACCTTCCCCCTCCATGGTGTTTTTGGAGGAAACATGGACAACGCACCATTGGTGCGTTGCTACGATGGGCCTCCTCGCCCCGTCCCCTATCTTTGCGTCCCGGGGTAGCGGCGTGACATGGCACGCCGACCCCCCGTAGCGGCGGTGTTCTACAACCGCCGGGCAAGGTCGCCAACACCTTCCCCCTCCATGGTGTTTTTGGAGCAAACATGGACAACGCACCATTGGTGCGTTGCTACGATGACCCTCCTCGCCCCGTCCCCTATCTTTGCGTCCCCGGGTAGCGGCGTGACATGGCACGCCGACCCCCCGTAGCGACGGAGTATTACTCCGTCGTCCTCGGGGCAAAACTGAAAATAATCAAGAGTAAAAAAAGTAGAAATTACTTATTGCAGCAGACCCACATTCTATACTAACAATATTGACAATAGTCACTCTACATGCAATACTTGATGTGAATACAGTAGCGGGAAATTTTTTTGAGCAGTTCGGTATACCGGCATACCGGGCTACAGGTATAACCAGGGATGTTAGGGCCTTTGGCTTTCAGTGTTACGGCTCGAGGGGTATGATATGTGACGGAGGTGTGCGATGAGAATGCCCTACAATCGCCCATTGGAGGTTGCTGCCATGACGCTTCATTTGCCGCGCGGCATCGTCATCTGCGAGGTAGGGCCACGGGACGGGTTGCAAAATGAGTTGGTACAGCTTAGCGTCGCCGATAAAGTGGCGCTCATCGACATGGCCGTAGCTGCAGGTGCCCGGCGGATAGAAATAGGCTCGTTTGTTAGTGTTAAGGCAGTCCCCTCTATGGCGGACACAGACGAGGTCGCCCTGCTTTTACCTCGTCGCGAGGGCGTTGAGTACCGCGTATTGGTCGCCAATTTAGCCGGGCTTAAACGCAGCGAAGCCGCCGGCATCGACAAGGTTAAGCTCACGGTTTCCGCTAGCGAAACTCATGCGCTGAAGAATCTCGGTCGTACTCCAGCAAAGGTGATGCAGGACTTTGCGGAGTGCGTCGCTTTTGCGCGCGCTCATAATATGGCGGTCGCGGGCGCTATATCCACGGCTTTTGGGTGTCCGTATGAAGGACAGGTTCATCTAGACAAGGTGCGGATTCTAATCGAGAGTTTCTTGGCACTTGACGTGACGGAATTGTCGTTGTCCGACACCACGGGCGTAGCTAATCCTCGTCAGGTCTACGAATACTGCACGACACTTTCGGCCGAGTACCCCGCCGTGCAGTGGACCCTGCATTTTCACGACACGCGCGGACTGGGGTTAGCGAATGTTTTAGCGGGTATGTTGGCCGGGGTGGTGCACTATGATGCCGCTTTTGCCGGGCTCGGGGGGTGTCCGTTTGCGCCCGGGGCCACCGGAAACATAGCTACCGAGGACCTCGTGCATATGGCGGAAGCGATGCAAGTAAATACAGGTTTCGACCTGACTAAGTTGCTGGTCTTAGGGCGTCGCGTACAAGAGTTGGTGGGACGCATTACCGACAGTGCTTTGCTTAAGGTTGAGAGAAGGGGTGAAACGCAATGAGTGTTTTGACGCCGTCACAGCGCGTCGAACTGGATGCTGCGCTCTCTAGATCCCAGCGGGCACTAGAGATTATAGCGACCTACGACCAAGCAAGGGTGGACCGCCTCTGCCAGGCAGTCGCTTGGGCCGTGGCTAACAAGCGCACTTTTCTTGAACTGGTAGACCTAGGAATCAAGGAGAGCGGCCTGGGAGACCCCGTAAGTCGGGCTAACAAACGCTTTAAGATTCGCGGCATACTGCGCGATGCGCTGCGTCAGAAAAGCATCGGCATCATCGAGGAAATACCGGAAAAAGGCATAGTAAAGTACGCCAAACCTGTTGGTATCATCGCCTCCATTGTTCCTACCACGAATCCCGACCTTACACCGGCCGGCACTGCTATTTACGCCATTAAGGCCCGCGACGTGGTTATCTTTAGTCCGCACCCGCGCTCCAAGCACACCACCTACCGGACGGTGCAGTTAATGCGGGATGCGTTAGAGCGTGAAGGAGCCCCGGCAGATATTCTGCAGTGCTTGACCGAGGTTAATATCCCGATGTCCAAGGCCCTTATGGCCGAGGCCGACCTAGTCATGGCTACGGGGGGCCCCGGCATGGTCCGCGCGGCCTATAGCTCAGGCACACCGGCCTTAGGCGTGGGGGCAGGGAACGCCACTATGATTATTGACGAGACGGCGGACTTGCTCGATGCCGCGCAAAACACCATGCAAAGCAAGACGTCGGACTACGGTTCGGGATGTTCCGCCGATGGCAACCTGCTCGTCGATGAGCGTGTCGCCGCTGGATTAGTAACTGCGCTGGTCCAAGTAGGCGGCTACTTAGTCACATTAGATGAGCGCGCCAAGTTAAGCGCAGTTTTGTGGGATGAAGCAGGCCACCGCAAGAGTGACACGGTGGCCATTTCTGCTGCGGCCTTAGCGGATGCTGCCGGGTTCTCGGTCCCCGCCGACACGCTGTTCTTAATTACCGAGGAAGAGCACATCGGCAAAGACAATCCTTTTTCCGGGGAAAAGCTCACGACGCTCCTGTCCATCTTTAAGTATAGCGGCTTTGACCAAGCGTTAAGTCGGATGCAGGCTATCTATGAAGTCGGGGGCAAGGGTCACTCTGTCGGCATTTACTCCTTTAACAACGAGCACATTCACCGCTTGGCCCTAGCGGCACCGGTGAGCAGGATTATGGTGCGCCAACCGCAATCAAAAGCCAATGCCGGAGCATTCACCAACGGCATGCCCATGACCTCGAGTCTAGGGTGCGGCACCTGGGGAGGCAATATCGTCTCAGAAAACATCAACCTGAAGCACTATATTAATACTACGTGGGTGTCTTTCCCTATCCCTGAGGATCGCCCGACCGACCCAGAGCTGTTTGGGGAGTTCTATGACCCCGAGTTAGAGCGTTAGGCGGAGGAAAGGAGAGTTGTTATGAAGGATTCTGTAGCAAATTTACTGGTAACGTATCTCGAGCGGCGCGGAATCGAGCATATCTTTGGACTTTGCGGACACACGAACATTGCTGTGCTAGCCGCCTTAGCGCACAACGACAAGATTAAGTTTGTCAATGTGCGGCACGAACAAATTGCGGCGCATGCCGCTGACGGCTATGCGCGAGTAACTAAGCGAGCATCGGTAGTCCTTAGTCACCTCGGTCCCGGGCTGACGAATGCGGCTACCGGCGTCGCGAATGCCGCGCTTGACTCTATTCCCATGGTCGTGATTGCCGGAGACGTGCCGTCGCATTACTACGGCAAGCACCCGCATCAAGAGATAGGGATGCACGCCGACGCCGCCCAGTGGGAGATCTATCGCCCCTTTGTTAAGCGTGCCTGGCGCGTAGACAAGGCCGCGCTTTTCCCGGAGATTATCCATAAAGCCTTTACCCTAGCGGAGTCCGGTCGCCCGGGGCCCGTGCTGGTCGACGTGCCGATGGATATCTTCTCCGAGTACATTCCTGTAGCGCTTTTTGAGCGGGTCATGCAGAGCGCTACTGCCCTTTGTCGCCCGGCCTTAGAAATATCAGTAGCGAGAAAGATAGTTTCGCTGTTGGCGGCAGCTGAACGACCACTCCTCTATGTGGGCGGAGGCGTCATTTCGGCGGACGCCGCTCTGGAAGTGCGCAACTTTGCGGAGCATATGGGCATACCCGTGGCCCACACTTTAATGGGTAAGGGCGTTGTCTCTGATGCTCATCCGCTGACTCTGGGGATGACAGGTTTCTGGGGGACTAAGTTTATCAACGACCGCTGCCTTAACGCGGATTACGTGCTGGCTCTGGGCACGCGGTTTTCCGAGGCTGACTGCAGCTCGTGGTATCCCGAGTACACTTTTAGTTTTCCGCCTAGCAGGTTGATTCATATCGACATTGACCCCTTGGAGATTGGCCGTAATTTCCCCGTAGAGATTGGGGCCATAGCCGATGTCAAGGCCGCTGCCGCAACTTTGCTCGCCGTGGCCCAAGAGATGTACCCTGCTGGATTTGATAACGCCAGCGAAAAAGCGGCTATCGCCAAGTATAGAGCCGAGTTCGCTGCGTCAAACAAAAATCACGCCGAAAGCGACGCCTTCCCCATGAGCCCGCAGCGGATTTTGGCAGAAGTTCGGCAAGCGCTTCCCTTTGACGCCATAATTACCACCGATGTGGGCTGGAACAAGAACGGAGTCGGACAGCAGTTCCCCATCTACGAACCCGGCAGCATCCTTACCCCCGGTGGTCTTGCGACCATGGGCTTTGGTTCAAGTGCTGCCCTCGGGGCAAAAATCGCCGCACCGGAGCGGGTAGTAGTGTCGCTGATTGGCGATGGCGGGTTTGGACAGAACCCGGCGGTGCTCGCGACTGCGGCCGTCGACAATATTGCTGTTGTCTTTGTGATTATGAATAACTATGCGTTTGGCACTATAGCCGGCCTGCAAAAAGCGCACTACGGCACCACTTTAGGGACCCTGTTCGAAAAAGACGGGCAGCCATACTCTCCCGATTACGCCGCGATTGCCCGCGCTTATGGTGTGGACGGTCACCGCATTGCAGCCGCGCATGAGTTTGGGCCAGTCCTGCGGGCAGCAGTAGCCAGCAACAGGCCGGTAGTTATCGACGTTCCAATGGTGAACAACCCTGTACCCACAGCCGGCCATTGGAACATCATGGACATATACTCGCCGCACAAGAAAGTGCATCATACCAACACCTAGTGAACGCGACTATGCTGAGGAGGTGGAGTTTGGAGGAAGTTAGCGAGCCACGGCAAAGGTAGAAAGGGGATAAACAATGGCAAAATTTCTCAAGACATTTCGGGATGCCGAGCAGATTTGGCTGGGACTCGAGGACCCCGGCATGAGGCGCAAGGTGTTTCGCCTCGTCAGTAAACAGCTCGTAGACTCAAAGCACTTTAACATGGGCGTTACCATTTTTGAACCGGGTGAGCGTTGTCAAATGCACAACCACCCCGGCTCGGAAGAGATTGACTACATTCTCAAAGGCAGAGCACTAGCCATCGACGCCCACGGCAAAGAAACCATACTCGAGGCGAACGATTGCATGTTTATCCCGGAAGGCGAGTTTCACCAACACGTAAGCATTGGTGACGAACCACTCTGGCTACTCTGGGTGTACACGCCGCAAGCAGAACTACCCCCGGCCAAAGCCTAGTCAATCAAAAGAGGAGGATTCATGCAATGAGTAAATGGATGAGAACCGTTGGACTACTGCTAGTCGCATCTCTCCTAGTAACCCTGGTTGTGGGCTGCAGCCCGGCAGCTAAGCCCTTCCCAGACCGGACTATTGAAGGGGTTATCGCTTGGGGTGCCGGTGGTGGCACCGATACATCTTCGCGTCTCTTGGCATCTATTGCCGAAGCTAAGCTCGGTCAAAGTATTACCATGACTAACCGCACCGGCGGCACCGGCGCTATTGCCACCCAGTATGTGCATGACCGCCCCGCCGACGGCTACACAGTGATGTTCCACGCCGAAAACCCGCAACTCTACCAGGTGTTAGGGCTTTCGACCCTCACCTATGCCGATTTTGAGCCCATCATCCTTACCGTGCAGGGGCCTACCGTCATCGTAGTGCACCCCGACTCCCCGATTCAGACCTACGAGCAATTGATCGAGCAGGCGAAAGCTAACCCCGGCAGAGTGAACTTGGGTATCAGTGGCGTCGGTGGTCAACCCTATGTCACCGCTGCCATCCTAAAAAGTCTTGAAGGCGTGACTTTCAACCAAGTAGCCTTCGATGGCGACGGCCCGCTCGCTACAGCACTCCTCGGCAAGCATATTGACGTAACCGGACTCGCTTTGCTGGCTGCCGTACCGCAGGTACAGGGCGGCACGCTCCGCGCGCTTGCAGTTGTGGCTAATGCCCCGCTTGATGTTCTTCCGGGCGTGCCAGCCATAGGCGAGCTTAGGCCCGCTGCGCGCAGCATGCTGACCACCGCAGGCTTCTTCTACGGCGTCCATGTTCGGAAGGGTACGCCCCAGCCGGTGATCGACAAGCTGCGGGAAGCTTTCGTGGCAGCCTACAACGACCCGAAATTCGTTCAGTTCGCTAGGGAGCGTGGACTGGTCCTCCTCGGGCACACCGGGCAAGCAGCCCGCGATTACATGACGCAGTGGCAGCGCCATATGGCATGGCTTATATACGATGCCGGCGGTGCTAAGGAATCACCAGCGAAGTTTAATATCGCGAGACCGTAGGTTATGATAAAGAGGGGAGGAGAGATCCTCCCCTCGCTTAAGCAAAGGGGGGGTTACCGTGGACGCAAAAGGCTCACCAAAGGCAGAGAGCGCTCTGCAACGCCCCGGAGAAAGCATCTTCCTTGTAGTTTTGTTGCTGGGCTTAGTAAGGGTATTTTTTGAGGCACTAGAGCTTCCTGGTATTTTTCAAAGGCAATGGGCCGGGCCCGGCTCGTTGGCACAACTCTTGCTGCTAGTCATGGCTGCGCTGGCCGGGGGTTTGCTAATTTCGGCTTTACGTAAAGGCTCGGCAGCACTTAAACCTACAGCGCGGTATCTCTTTTCGCGCGATGCAGTCTTGTTGCTGCTGACCATTGTTGGCTATACTGTGGCTCTGGTTCCGCTCGGCTTTGTGCTGGCGACGCTTGGCTTTCTGATTGCGGCGATGTATTGGCTCGAGCCCGTGAGGCTGGTGCGAAAAGTTGTGCTGGCGGTCGCTACGGTGGGTGTCATCTATGTAATTTTTGCCATGCTCTTTGAAGTAGTCTTGCCTTAGCGGAGGAGGGATTCTAATGGCAGGTCTTGAGGGCTTTCTCATCCCCTTTCTCAATATCGAACTCTTACTGTATGTAGCTGTGGGCGTCTTCGTCGGTATCTATATCGGCGCTATTCCGGGCCTCTCGGTAACCATGGCGGTGTCGCTGCTCTTGTCCTTCACCTATGCATGGGATGTGTATCCTGCGCTTGCCCTGATGGTTGGCATCTACACCGGAGGCGTATACGGCGGCAGTAGGTCCGCTATTTTGCTCAACATCCCTGGGGCACCCGCAGCTGTGGCCACAGGCTTTGACGGTTATCCGCTGGCGCAATTAGGAGAAGCGGGCAAGGCCATGGGGCTAGCCACCACTATGTCAGTACTCGGCACTTTTTTCGGCATTGTGGTGTTAGCGGTGGCCGCTCCCTTTGTGGCGAGCCTCGCACTTAGTTTTGCTCCCCGCGATTATCTTTTGTTAGCTTTGATGGGGATGCTGCTCGTAGGCAGTCTTAGCCGTGGCTCTCTGAGCAAGGCTTTACTCACCGCCGCTCTTGGCATCTTTGTCGGTCTCGTAGGCATGGACCCCTTTACGGCACAGCCGCGCCTCACGTTTGATAACCCCGGCCTACTCGGAGGCATTAGTTTTGTCGTCGTGATGATTGGGCTGTTTGGGTTGTCGGAGGGGCTGTACCAACTGCACCACAAGATTCCCCCCGTCAAGCAAAAGATAGACCGCATAGTGCCAGACCTTAAGCTCGTCCTAAAGAACTTGCCCCTGGCCCTCCGCTGCTCGGCGCTCGGCACCTTGATTGGTGCTTTGCCCGGAACGGGTGGGGACATTGCCGCACTTATGGCTTACGACCACGCGAAGCGCACGATTAAGAACCCATCGCGACCCTTTGGGGAAGGCGCTTGGGAAGGCGTGGTTGCGCCGGAAGCCGCTAACAACGCCGCGATCGGTGGGGCCTTTATTCCGATGATGACACTCGGTATCCCCGGGGACTCAGTGACCGCCGTACTAATTGGCGTAATGATGATTCACGGACTTCGCCCCGGGCCACTTTTGATGCGCGAACAACCGGAGTTCTTCTGGATGATTGTCGGCTCGCTCATCATCTCGAATATCTTCCTGTACATCTTTGGCATGTCGGGGATTCGCATTTTCAGCAAAGTAGTGGAGATTCCAAAGAGCATCATTGTGCCGATTATCCTAGTTCTTTCGGTTGTAGGCAGTTACGCCATTAATCATAACGTGGCTGATGTCTACTGGATGATTGCCTTTGGAGTGCTCGGGTACTTTATGAAGATGTATGACTACCCCTTAGCGCCTATGGTTTTGGGGGTCATTCTAAGCCCTTTGATTGAGTCAAACTTTCGGCGCGCCATGGCCTTGTCACACGGCAACGTGGGCGACTTCCTGCTGAGCATAGTTACCAGCCCGCTTTCGGCCTCTCTGCTTGCGTTTACGGTTATTATGCTCGTCAGTCAGCAGGACTGGAAGGGTGTCCTAACTAGATGGACCAAGAGGCCCGCCAAGAATGAGAGTTAGCATGATTGACGTAGAAACAAAGTTAGTTGGCCTGCTGGGATATCCCCTCAAGCAGAGCTTCTCGCCGGCGATGCAGAACCGCGCCTTTAAGGCGGCGGGGCTAAACTATTATTACTTCCCCATCGAAGTCACTCCTCACGGGCTGCGGGATGTGCTGCAGGGAATTCGGCGCATGAACTTCGCGGGCTGTAACGTTACGAAACCCAATAAAATAGAGGTGCTGCAGTATTTAGACGCGATAGACACCGCCGCTCTCGCCATAGGCGCCGTTAACACCTTAAAGGTCGTCGACGGGCAACTCATCGGCTACAACACCGACGGCCTTGGGTTTGCGGCATATCTCGAGCAGGACGAGCAAATTCACATTCCCGGTACACGCTTTTTCGTGTTGGGCTGTGGGGGAGCCGGTCGCGCCATTGCGACGGTTTTAGCTGCCAAGGGAGCTAAAGCCATCACCTTAACTGATATATCTGAAGCCGCTGCGGCAAACCTAGCCGACTCCATCGACGAACATTACTCCTATAAAGCTAGCCGCTTGCGACTGGGAACAACTCATATTCAGGACGCGCTAGCAGAGGCCGACGTCATCATTAACGCCACCGCCGTCGGCATGTCTCCCCACATTGACGATAGCCCGCTCCCTCCGCTCCCGCCGCTCCTTGACAGCACCCCGTTGGTTTGCGATATTATATATAATCCAATCACCACAAGGCTGATGCGCGAAGCTGCGTCCTTAGGATGCAGAACCGCGAATGGTCTCGGCATGGTCATCTATCAAGGTGCGGCTGCTTTTACGATTTGGACGGGTCTAGCCGCTCCTGTCGCCGAGATGAAAGAGACTATTTTGGAGTTAAGTGCGCGTTTTTCTTAAGCTAGGAGGTAGCCCATGGTTCTAAGCCCCATCATGATAACGGATTTGCGCCCTATCCGCGACCTAGTGTACGAAAGCCTGCGCAACGCGATCATGAAAGGACACCTAGAGGCAGGGGAGCGTCTGGTTGAGAGCGAAATAGCCGAGCGACTTCAGGTCAGCCGCACACCCGTACGTGAAGCTTTGCGCATGTTAGAAAAGGACGGCATCGCAACATCAGTCCCGCGGCGCGGTACGGTTGTCGTCGGCCTTAAGCTTGCGGACGCCATTGAGATATACAGCATTCTTTCGGTTCTCGAGGGGCTGGTGGCGAAGATGGCGGCGGAGCATATCACGCAGGATGAGTTGCAGCTGCTTCAACAGCTTAAAGCCAAAAAGCCCCCGCTCGGCGACTTTGCCGAGTACTCGCGCATTTTTGCGGAGTTCAACAATATCCTTAATCGTGCTAGCCGCAGCACGCGCCTGATGCAGCTCATGGAAACCTATGCTTCGCAACTAAGTTGCCTGCGCTACGTCAGCCTTGATACGCCGGAGCGACAAAGTGCGGCTTGGGACGAGCATCTCACCATCATCGAGGCGATTGAAAAGCGTGATGGGTTGCTGGCAGAACAGCGGGCGAAGCAGCACGTGCAAAACGCCATGGAGGCCTGCGCGGCGCGGGGTAAACGCAAGGCACTGCCTAGTCTTGACACCAGATAAAGAGCTCGGAAACAACCAATTAGGGCTACCCGTCTAAGGGTAGCTTTGCTATTCTTAAAGGGAACTGCAGAAGTCGCGAAGTTACAAATTGAATGCATGAACAGCACGTTTGTTGACACACTTATACTAGCGTATATATAATCGGTATAGATGTACGCTTGTCCGTGAGCGAAGGGGTGTTTGACTTGGCCGTAACGAGACGCATCATGATTACCATGCCTGCGCAACTACTCGAGGAGGTAGACGGCTTTGTCCATGCCGTCAAAGGTAATCGCAGTAAGATTATTCGTGAGGCCATGCGGCTATATTTAGAAACTGAGAAGCGCCGTCACATTCATGATGCCCTGAAGAGGGGGTATTTGGAGATGGCTGAAGTTAACCTGCAAATTGCGCGGGAGAGCTTCGTCTTGGAAAGCGAGGCTATGGAGATGTTGCCTAGGCGTATGGTGTCGGGAGTGAGCTAGGTTGAATATCAAGCGGGGCGACATTTTCTATGCTGACTTGAGCCCGGTGGTTGGTTCGGAGCAGGGGGGGGTTCGCCCCGTGCTCATCGTGCAAAACGATGTGGGCAACAAGTACAGCCCCACGGTGGTGATCGCCGCCATCACCTCCCAGATCGATAAAGCTCGTCTGCCTACTCATGTTGAACTATCATCTCTGGACACGGGCTTGGAGCGCAACTCAGTCATTCTCTTAGAGCAGGTCCGCACCATAGACAAGCAGCGCCTGACCCACAAGATTGCCCACTTAGAGAGTGATGTCATGGAGAGAGTAAATGCCGCACTGCAAATTTCACTGGGGCTCATTCCTTTTTAAGTAACCTAGGCGCAGGGCTTAGGTTCTTTACCTTGACAGGGGGCGATGGAGATGTTAGAGCACCTACCCAGAGTCAAATTAGCGCACACCCCCACGGCTCTCGAAAAACTGCCTCGTTTGGGGGAGCTTCTTGGCATCGATCTCTATATTAAGCGCGATGACAGTACGGGGCTAGCTATGGGGGGAAACAAGGCGCGTAAATTGGAGTATTTGTTAGCTGATGCCCTCACGAAAGGCGCCGATACGCTCCTTACGACCGGTGGTCCGCAGAGCAACCATTGTCGTATGACGGCTGCCGCCGCCGCTAAGTATGGTCTAGAGTGTCATCTGGCGTTTTCCGGCAGGCCAATCGATGTACGGCAGGGCAATCTATACCTAGATGTGCTTCTTGGCGCTAAGCTCCATTTTGTAGGGGTAGACGACCCGGTGCTAGTCGCGGCGAAAATGGAAGAGCTAGCTAGTACCTTGCACGCGCAGGGGCGAAAGACATATACCATCCCGCTCGGCGGGTCAAACCCCATCGGTGCGGTCGGTTACATCAGAGGGATTGCCGAAATCATCACGCAGGGACAAGAAGAAGGGGTCACTTTTGACTACATAGTGCACGCCTCCGGCTCAGCCGGCACCCAGGCCGGATTGATAGCCGGAATAAAGGCATATGGTTTAGCCTGCCGCGTGATTGGCATCAGTGTCAGTAGAGCCAAAGAGCGCTTGGCAAGAGAGATTTACGAGCTTTGTGTGGGCACCCTCGCCCGCGCTGCCGTAGCAGAGCAGGTTACCCCCGAAGACATAGTGGTTTATGATGAATATGTCGGTGAGGGGTACGGATTGCCTACCCCGGCCTCAAGCGCGGCGCTCGGCACTTTTGCCGTCCTGGAAGGGGTTATTATGGACCCGGTCTATACGGCTAAGGCTGGGGCAGGGCTTCTCGATTTGGCGAAAAAAGGCGTTATCCCCAAGGGTGCTAGGGTCTTGTTCTGGCACACCGGCGGCACCCCGGCTCTGTTCGCTGACCAGGCTCTGCACTGGAGGTCCAAGTGACGAAGGCCATCATTGGTATCACCTGTTACCATGATTGGCCAGAGGGCCGTCACCGCCAAAATGACACCTATATTGAGGCCATCAAGAAGGCCGGGGGGCTGCCTATCTTGCTCCCCTGTTTAAGCGCGTTGGCCGACATACACCAGCACCTCGACCTAGTTCATGGTCTCCTCATCAGCGGTGGACCCGATGTGGACCCCCTGTTTTTTGGCGAAGAGCCAGAGATGGGACTCGGCAAGATCCATCCCCTAATGGATGCTTACGAAATACCGCTAATAAAGGAAGCCTTGCGGCGCGACATGCCACTCTTTGGCATATGCCGGGGCGTGCAGATGCTCAATGTGGCGGCAGGGGGCACGCTCATCCAGCATATACCGCATACGGTCGCTAAATCTTTGTTGCATCAGCAACAAGCCCCGCGTAGCTACATGACCCATGCGGTGACCTTGCGGCAAGGCACGCAGTTGGCGGCGATCTTTCAAGCGGACTCGTTGCGGGTAAATTCATTTCATCATCAGGCCGTAGGCAAGGTAGCGCCTGGTTTTGTCATCTCGGCACAGGCGCTTGACGGGGTGGTGGAGGCCATCGAGAGTGGCGATGCTAGGTTTGCCGTGGGTGTGCAATGGCATCCTGAGTGCATGTGGAATGAAGAACATAACTATGATGCCGTTTTTACTGCTTTTGTGGCGGCAGCCGTTAACTATGGTCGGCATGAGCCCCAGCATGGTGTCTAGGGGATAATTGGATATAATAGATGAGGGGTGGTCTTGGCTGTGGCTAAGAACAAGAGTAAGAAAGACACAAAAAACATAGAGAAAGCTCCTCATCCCCAGGGCGAGACACTGCTTAGCTGGTCGGTGGCCCCTCTTAGGCAAAATACCAAACGCGGGCGGATGTTCATCTTTAGCGTTCTCGCCTTTCTCAGCTTCATCTACCTAATCTATGGGGAGATGCTCTGGGTCGCTTTTGGCTTAGCCGTCGTTCTTATCTCTTTTCACTCCTTTATCTTCCCTTCGGACTACCAACTGACCACGAAGGGCGTCATTATTCGCACGGGGCTATTTACGTTCTATCGGCCATGGGTAGAATTTAAGTCGGTGCTGCGTTTTCCGGATGGCATCTTACTTGACTATGCCCACCGTGGTTTGCGCCGCTTCTTGGTGCCCGGTCAATTTATCTATTTTGCTCCTGACAATAAAGTAGCAGTGCTGACCATTGTAGAGAAACAGATGAGCAAGGATGAGGGCAAGAAGTGACCTTGTCAGGCACGGGTTCAGTCTGTAGTATGTGAAAGGATAGGTGAACAGAATTATGGCCAATTTCGAAATAACCCCTGAGCGGCGCGATGAAATCTTGCTCGCAGTGGTGCAAAAAATTGAAAAGTATGACCTCATCACGCCCACGCTATTCTTTCTGCAAATGGGCAAGCCTCTTTCCTTTGTCACGGGGCAGGCCCTTTTTGCCGTTGCGCCTTTTGGTTCCCTCTTTGTCAAGGAGCAGCTACTCGAAGAGTTATCGCACCTTTTGTCCGACCGCGAAAATGTCGAGCGGCTTATGACCATGCTTGAGACCCGCGACATTGAACGGCGCGCCAAGAAGTAACCAATTTTCACGCTCTTCAGATGAGCGTGTATTTTTTTGCACTTAGCAGGGATTGGGGAAATCTTGTTGTATCTTTAGAGGTTGGGGGTTTGAAATTTCTTTGTGCTCGCTAGGGAATTTTGTTATAATCACTATGATCGCGAGATTACCTAAAGGGGGATTAGCAAAAATATGGAGCAGGACCGTAAACTCAGGTCAATCCTCGCTACAGACTGCGGGAGCACAACCACCAAGGCTATTTTGATTGAATTGGTGGATGGTGTCTACCGTCTGGTTTGTCGTGGTGAGGCACCGACCACCGTTGAGGCTCCCTTTGAAGATGTCACCATGGGGGCCCGTAACGCCATTCACGAAATCGAGGAGTTGATGGGTCGGACTTTCCAGGACGAAAACGGAATCATCACGCCCCAACGTGATAGCAAGGTAGGCGCAGATATCTATCTCTCTACCAGCAGCGCGGGCGGCGGCCTCCAGATGATGGTGGCCGGCGTTGTCAAACAGATGAGCGCGGAGAGCGCTGAGCGTGCTGCCCTTGGAGCGGGTGCTATCGTCATGGACGTCATCGCCATCAATGATGATCGACTTCCCTACCAAAAGATTCAGCGCATTCGCCAGTTGCGCCCAGACATGATTCTTATGTCCGGTGGCATTGACGGCGGCACCATCACCCATGTGGTAGAGCTCGCAGAGCTTATAGCTGCAGCCGAGCCACGCCCGCGCCTCGGCATTGGTTTTAACCTACCAATCATCTATGCGGGTAACAAGGACGCCCGCAAATACATCGAAAACACTTTGGCTGAAAAGACCGACCTAAAAATGGTGGACAACCTGCGCCCGGTACTCGAGCGCGAAGTTTTAGGCCCGGCGCGCGAGGAGATTCACAACCTTTTCATGGAGCATGTCATGGCGCAGGCGCCCGGGTACAACAAATTGATGAGTTGGACAGAAGTACCCATCATGCCCACCCCCGGGGCCGTTGGCAAAATGATTCAGACGGTAGCCAGCCAGAAGCAAATGACAGTCGTCGGGGTGGATATCGGCGGTGCCACCACGGATGTCTTCTCGGTCTTTGCCGACACCTTTAATCGTACCGTTAGCGCCAACCTCGGCATGAGTTACAGCATCTGCAATGTCATGCTAGAGTCAGGCCTAGATAACATCATGCGTTGGATGCCGTTTGATATCGACCCAGCCGACTTGCGCAACCGCATTCGCAATAAGATGATTCGCCCCACCACCATTCCGCAGACCATGCAGGAATTAGTGATTGAGCAAGCTATTGCGCGCGAGGCCCTGCGCCTGGCCTTTGAGCACCACAAGTCCTTGGCCATCGGCCTGCGCGGCGTGCAAGTGCAGCGCGATATCGCCGAAGCCTTTGAGCAATCCGGCTCCGGAGCAACCTTAGTCGATCTCATGGGTCTAGGCATGATTGTCGGTTCGGGCGGCGTGCTCTCCCATGCGCCGCGCCGTGTGCAAAGTGCCCTCATGATGCTCGATGCCTTCGTGCCCGAAGGGATCACCGAGCTTGCCGTAGACTCTATCTTTATGATGCCCCAGCTTGGCGTTCTCTCGAGCGTCAACCCCGAAGCCGCGCAACAAGTATTTGATCGCGATTGCCTCATTCGCCTTGGTACCGCTATTGCTCCCGTCGGCCACGGCAAGGAAGGCGACGAGTGCGTAACAGTCAAGGTCACCACCTCCTCCGGCAAGACCTACGAGCATAAGGCTCTTTTCGGCACCATGCACCTCATCCCCCTTGGGGAAGACGAGACTGCGGAATTGGTTGCCCGCCCCGCCCGTGGCTTTGACCTCGGCAAAGGCAAGGGCCACGAAGTACAGGCCAAGATCTTGGGCGGAGTCGTTGGCGTAATCATTGACGCTCGCGGCCGTCACCCCCTAGGCTTGCCTGCCGATAAAAAGAAACGCATTGCTAAACTTGTGGAATGGTACAAGGCTCTCGATGCGTACCCCATGGACATCCTACAGAAGTACCTTGGTTAAGGGAGGAATACATTAATGGCTAGTGCATATACCCCAGGGTTGTTGGTCACCGAGTCCGTACTAGTGCAGAAGCGTCGCCGCCTCCCGATATTGGGGGAAGTAACCGTTAAATTGGGCGATGTGGTCAAACCCCACGACATCGTGGCGCGCACCCACATTCCGGGCGATCCCGACACGGTTAATGTTGCTAACCAACTTGGCGTCGAAGGTGACGAAATCATCGAGTTCATGTTGAAGAAGAAGGGCGATAAAGTTACCAAGGGAGAAACCATCGCCAAGAAGTCCAGCTTCTTTGGCCTATTTAACGCCTCTGTCCAGTCTACTATCGATGGCACGGTAGACAATGTCTCGCCCGTGACCGGGGTCGTCACCCTGCGCCGTCCGGCTGTTCCGGTGGCCATACCCGCCTACATCCATGGCCGGGTCATCGAAGTAATGGCGAGGGAGGGTGTGGTCGTAGAGACTCCAGCCGCCTTGGTTCAAGGTATTTTCGGCGTCGGTGGTGAAACGCAGGGGGTTTTGGTGATGCTCGCCAAGACCAACAGTGATATCCTGAGCGGCGAAAAAATCAAGCCGGAGCACAAGGGTAAGGTCGTAGTGGGAGGCTCCTTGGTCACCGCCGATGCGCTCCGCAAAGCGGCCTCCGTCGGTGCCGCAGGCATTGTCGCCGGGGGCATCATCGACACGGACTTGATCGAGTACCTCGGTCATGATATCGGGGTCGCCATCACCGGGGCTGAAGACATCCCCATCACGCTCGTTCTTACCGAAGGTTTTGGGCAAATCAACATGGCAGACCGCACTTTCGCCTTGCTGAAGAGCCTTGACGGCAAAATGGCTTCCATCAATGGCGCCACTCAAATCCGCGCCGGCGTCATGCGCCCCGAGATTATTGTCCCGCTTGAGAATCTCGCCAAGGCCAAAGCGAGAAACACCGATGCCGGCATGGAAGCCGGCACTGCCATCCGTATCATCCGGGAGCCCTACTTTGGCAAGTTGGCCACCGTGCACACCCTGCCGCCCGAACTCCAAGTTATCGAAACAGGCGCTAAAGTCCGCATCCTAACCGCCAAACTCGCGAGCGGCGAAATCGTGACCATCCCGCGCGCCAATGTCGAACTGATCGAGGGATAGAGAAGAGCTGTATAGATGCGCTGCAAGTTAAAGCACCACCTTTGTCTAGGCGAAGGTGGTGCTTCTTTACAATCATCGCCCCTGCCTTAACTCAGCAACTTAAAGGAGCAACATGGCGAGAGAAATTACCGCTCCGGTATACAGTAAAACCATGGTGCAATAGCCCATGATGTCTTTAATGCCTAACTTGGCGATTGCCAACAAGGGTAGTGCCCAAAAAGGTTGAATCATGTTCGTCCAAGCATCGCCCCAAACCCCGTCCTCGCCGGAAGGCAGCCGGTCTATGTATACAGACCGGCATACACCAGGATATTGGGTGGTAAGGGAATCAAGGGTCAAGATGAACTCGCTATGCTCGCCCTTGATTCCCGCCAAGGTGTAATCGCAAGACCATGCATGGGAGTATCTGGTTCACTATAAAATCGCAAATCATTGTCTTGACAAGGAGGACACTATAAACAAACGCTTATGGCGTGAAAGGTCCTTGGTAAAGAAGGCTGACATGGCAATAGCTAGTCGGCGTAGACACATTTCTCCACTATAGAAACACATTCCTGCTGGGAAAATAATAAATTTTCATTGAAATCCACGTTGTGTGCAAATCCCCTCGGCACACTTCGTTAGCAGTAGCTCGCGTTCGTGCTGTAATCTAAAGCATTGATGCTGTTGAAAAGGGGAAAGGGTGAGTCTGTCGAATGGAGATGTTGTCAAGTCTTGCGCAACATCTGCTAGGTCGGGGTTTTCGCCCATCACGGTAAAGATATAGTTTGCTCACCTACACTGGTTAGCGACCTAGAGGAAAAATAGGGAATCTCAACGTGACAGCTCGTTCTACAAAGCCAGCTCGTGCCAACCTGGAAGCAGCGATAGAGATAGCGCCTAGGTATAAAGCTATCGATTGTTAGCAGTGCGGGGTATCAACCGCGGTGGCTCAAACATAAAGCGGTATGAAGGAGAGGTTATCTGAAATGAGAGCGCAGGGAGGACGTGTGGTGTTGAGCTTGCTTTTAGTTGCAGGAGTACTGCTACTGGGAGCTACCCCAAAGGTTTCGGGCATAGTTTCAAGCATCGCCTTGTTTGTTAACGGCAATAGAGTGAGCGCGCCGGTCATTATCATTGAGGGGCGAAGCTTTCTTCCGGTAAGGGCGATCTCGGAGGCTCTCGGCGCAACCGTGGAATGGTCAGAACCCCTAAATCGTATAGATGTTAACAAAAACCCAGATTCTGTAGTGACAGAGCAAATCACCAAATTGCAGTCTGAAGTAGATCGCCTAAGGCAAATAATTACTTCACATGACCGCGAGCGGCTCGACAGTAACGCCATCCTAGTCCAGTTTAACAAAAAAATTGCGGAGCGAGACCGAGAAATCGGCGAGCTTCGCGCTGCACTATCACGGGGCGTAGTGACGGTTGACCAGCACGTGCAAGGCGTGGTTGACTGGAATAGTCCAATTGTTGACCTGAGGGGGTTAGGGATTAGATATGATGAGATTGACGCTTTTAAGCTAGAAAAAACAGGGAGACTTGGCAGCGTGCCCATAGTTGTAAGATTAATCAATGGGCGGGCGATTATCGGTGATCACCAAACCGAGAATATTTTAGATCCTAGTCAAAAGTATGTCTTGACGGCGCATACAAAAGTCGGTAGGATCTACCGCCTTCATTTCGCTACCAGTGGGTTGCCCACCTTGCTAAATAGTCAGTCCGAGCAAATCATCTTCATTCCAGCGATGCCGGAGAAAGGGTTTCACTGGCCATATTTTTTGAGAATCCCAAGCACAGCACATCGGGCAGAGAATGTTAGTCACCGGAGGTACTTAGTCGTCGACACAACAAACACCGGCGTCAGTTCACCAAATAGCTTCAGGGCATGTATACAGCGCACCAGAGACTTTATCTCAAACCCAGGATACACCTCAGTGCGTGCCGCAGAGATGCTGTGGTCGCCAATGCTTGCACCAGTGTTTCCGCGGCCGCACGTAGATTATTCCTACAAAGGGGAAGCTAATATACTTCTTACCCATAGCTTAGATAGAGATACAGCGCGCCTGCACCTAAAATTAGAAGATCCCGTTGTCAGACAAGAATTAATCCGGCAGTTTGAGCGCGCAGGGTTTGATTTTGAACTGCAAACTTTGGCCAGACTTGACCTGCAACTAATTGCTATGTTGGACCATGCTATTGAGTATCTAAATCAGCAAGGGCAAAAAGTGGAGCTACAACGAATTTTTATGGTGGGGTACTCGGCATCCGGAACTTTCAACGACCGATTTGCAACTATGCACCCTGAGCGAGTCAAGGCGGTCGTTTCCGGGGCCACGCTAGACGATATGATGCTGCCATTAGCGCGTCATCGCGGGGAAGAACTGATCTTCCCGATTGGCACCAGTGACTATAAAGAAATAACCGGTCGGGAATTTTCTCTAACAAAACATAACCAAGTCGCCCGCTTGATTCACATGGGCGAAATAGACGAGAATGATAGCCTCCCTTATGGTGACTGCTATGGTGCTCGTGAGAGAGGGATCATCACGCGATTGTGGGGAACAAATGTATTGTCACGTGCCAAACAGTTGATCGAGCTATATGGAAAGAGCGGCGGACAGGGGATCTTTATTTTGGATAAAGGGCAAGGGCACTCGGAATCTGGAGCAATGGTCGGGTACATTATCGATTTTTTAAAGGCAAACCGGGACACAGATAAGCCAATTTACCCTTTGCCTAGCAACTATGCCCAGTTAATGTATACGTATTTTGGTCCTTTACAGATCAACGCGTTCCAGACTCCTGGGCAAGGGGTAGTCGGAGTGGCATACAGTGCTTTGCTTTCGGCTAGCGGCGGCGTAGCACCATATCGCTGGTCGATGGTCAGTGGCACGCTACCTCCGGGGCTGCGCCTTAGTGCCGACGGGGCAGTCGCAGGCACACCGACTGCCACGGGGGTTTACAGCTTCACCGTTGAAGTGGTAGACAGTAGTGTCCCGGTCCAGGTGTCCAGACAAATTTTTTCTGCAACGGTCGCGCTAACCCCGCCGGTAGCAACGTGGCGGCTTAGCGACCCCCTTTATATTTTGTTTGGGGAAAACGTGGGCAATCCTCAGGAGTGGCAAACCCTCCTCGCCAGACATCACGTTTTTAGGATAGGTACATTAGGCGGATCACTAGAGTTTATCCTGCCTCGTCTCAAATTGTACCGAACGCATATTGACAGCTTCCACACTATCCTGATTCTTAACCCGCATACTACTCCTCCGAGCAGGCTGGCCGACTGGCCGGTTGATTTTTCCCACCTAGTCCCCCTAGGCATTGATAGGTTGCAGGGCGAAGTTCAAGGTGGGCCCTTTATGTATGCCACGCGGTGCCATTTTGG
>Ga0208735_100322_pt1 | contig 24641 bp, 20 predicted proteins | sample Subbio12Aug_8Aab_FD_184829 | JGI IMG/M metagenome (GOLD analysis project Ga0208735, IMG submission 184829) | Serpentinite rock and fluid subsurface biosphere microbial communities from McLaughlin Reserve, California, USA - CR12Aug_8Aab (SPAdes) | ecosystem: Environmental > Terrestrial > Deep... | reverse complement strand
TGAGCGCCGAAAGCCCCGGAACGGTGGGCTCGCATGGCAGCGGATGATCGCATTCTCGTCATTCGTCGCTTCAATCCGGTTTCGGTCGCCTCGCGCCAGTCATTGCGCAGGGTTGTTCAGATGATCCCTAGAAGAAGACAAGCTTGACGATGAAGAGCGGGAGTATCTCAAGCTCTTGTCCAAGCGGTCGGAAAAAATTGATGAAGACACGGATTTTTATGAAGCCCACCGCAGCGAAATCAAAGACGACAAGAAGCTGAAGTCTGCTTGGGATCGCTTCGTATATGGCCGCCCTATCGAAACAACCGACTTCATCGCCGGCATTTGCGCGGTTATGGAGCCACTTTACAACCGCATGCCGCCGGGCGATCAGCGCAAGCTGAAAATCAAATGCGAATCCGCGACAAAGAGAGACCTGCGATCTCTCAACTATGAAGCCGGTCTCTATTTCGCGCACCGCTACGCCGGCCTGCGTCGTCTGTTCGGCGGGATGATCGATTGGGATGTTGGCGACCTTTTCGAGTTCGACAAGCTTGTCTCCGACTGGAAAAAGGGCGACAAGGCCAAGAACAAGCTCAACACGTCCACCGCTAAACCGGCGCTGCAGCTCAAATTCGTCGTCGAATTGGAGACGACGACCGACGGGGACAGCATTCAAAAGCATTCGACGCAGCTAATCTGGCGCTATAACCCCTCATGCGTCGCGAGCCAACTGGTCGACGACTGGGGGCGGTTGACCCAAAATCCCTTCACGGCCTGCCGCACGCAGCGCGAATTCACCGCTGACAAATCGATCGATTTGGCCAACGTAAAGACGTTCATGCCGGCGTTCGATCGTGATCGCGGCTCATTCGTTCCAGCGGCCAAACCTGACCGGAATCTCGACGCGCTTTGGCGCAAAAATCTCAAAGAGTGCGTTGATCAAGGCTATCTCTCCGCCCAGGATGCCAAGACGTTGGGTGAGGCCTTCACAACCTTTGAATGTGCCTACAAGCTCGCCATCGGCGACTTCTCGACGAAAGGAGGCGGCGCCGACTCTGTACTCAATCAGACGACAGCGTACTCCGCGCTGCTCGAAACCGTCCTCACACTCGCCAAGGGTGATCGCAATCGCGACAAGCTGCTCAAGCCCCTGCTCATGATTGGTGTCGCGCCGGTCGACGGCGGCAGGCCGGCGGCCGTCATCGCGCCCTGGCATCCGATGCGCCTAGCGGCCATATGGCGAAAGTCCAAGCTTGCCGTCGATCTTGTTGGTCAGGTTCTCGGCAGCATCGAGGCGGAGGGCGATCCCAAGTTGTTCTTTCGGGATATCGCTCATGATTTCGAGCACGCGCTTTACCCCGAGATTGTACCGATCTGGACGAATGACGGCCCACAGTTCCTTACCGTAAGCGACGTGGTCGCCGACTACAGCCTGCATGAACCCCCCGTCGCCGACTCCAAAGGCGAGAACGACACCAATGAAAGCCCTGCTGAGGGCGGCTCCTGCGTTCATGACCTCGTCAAGCGCTATCTCGCCCTGCAACCGCACGAACGGTCCAACATGTCGGTCGTGCTGTTCAATTGCGATTCCGCGCGGCTGCCGCAAGCGGTCGTAACAAAGATCGGCGGCATGCAGGACGACGAAGACGACGTTCGATGCCAAGTTCTGCTGCGCCACATCGAAAGCCAGAAGCTTCGTAACATCTATTGCTCGATCTTGAGCTCCGAAACAACGGCAGATGCCTATAGCGCGAGTGAAGCCTCTCAAGACTTCATGGCCCGCTTGCGGATTTCGGTAATTGCTGACCAGGCGCCTCCGCCCAACCCCAAAGACGGCCATCCATACGATATCGTCTTTTCGCAAGATGTCATATCGCGCCACGCGCAACTTGAATGGCACCTCGAACAAAGCGAACCAGCCGATATTCGTACGTTGTTGCCATCACGCTGGTCGCGCCGCCGGCCGGCCGCCAGAGACGACCTCAAATCAGCGGTTTTCTTATGCTGCCCGGTACAAAGCGCCGAGGGCTGGGCCTATGTCTCTGCCGTCGCGAGCGTTTTCAAGGGCGACCGCGATGAATCGACATCCAAACGCCTCTTGCCCGTCCGCCAGCTCGATTTCGCCGACGGCCGGACCAAACGCATCTTCGAAGAGACCCATGATCTTGGCAATTGGGTCGTCAATTTCGATGAGCTTCTCGACCGGCGTCAGTTGATGAACCACCAGGTCCGGGTCATACGTTACAAACAGCTATCGACCCAGGGCCGCAACCTGATCATCTCTTCGCGCGCGCCAATGACACTTCTGCGCTCGATGATTGTGAGCCGCCTCAAGGCGCTGCAGCTGCCGCTGACCGATGCCGAGGTGCGGACACTGGCCGATCGCCTGATCGACGACGCCAATGATGTATCGGGTGACATCGTGCTGCGCGCGGCCACATGCGGCCAGAGCGCCAGCGAACTGATGGGCATCGTGCTGAGCCGCCGCATGTTGCGAGACGACTTGGGTACTGATCAACTGATCGGCTGGTACTTTCTTGATGACTACGCGTCCTGGCTTGGCCAGCGCGAACAACAGATCGCGGATCTGCTTGCGATCTGCCCCCAAGTAGCCGAAGACGGCACACTGCGGATTACGCTCGCTGTCAGCGAAGCGAAATACGTCGAGATCGAGAGCCTGGCCGCCAAGCGCAAAGAGTCGCAAAAACAGCTGCGCGATACGCTCGATCGCCTGGAAGACGCCATATTTGGCGATCCGGAGCGGCTCGACCGCCAGTCCTGGCTGGCTCGGCTGGCTGACCTCATGCTTGATGGTATCCGCATCCCGGCAGCCCGCGGCATCGATCTCGGCGAATGGCGTCGCGCCATGCGCGAAGGCCGCTGCGAGGTCCACCTCAAAGGCCTCTCGCACGTCTTTGTCCCAACCTCGTCCGACACTGACGATCCGACGATCGCGACCGAAGTTGCCGACGCTCGTTATGCCTATCAGGAAATCATCGGCCGCAAGGCGCTCAAGCAGCTATTGATGGCCTACTGGCACGACCAGAGCACCGCCGACGCCCGGCGCGGCATGGGCTTCTACCATATGGACTTTGAGCCAACTTGGCGTGCTCCGGGCTCTGGCGTCGCGTTTCTCCGCAGCGCTTATCGCGCGCCTGTCCGCCGGCCGGCGTCCCAGCCCGCGCTCCCAGTTCCTGAACCGACGCCGGACACGCCCGCGGAGGTGCCGACGGAACCAAGCATCGAAAATCTGCTCCCCACGCCGCTTCCCGGTGACAGCGCGCCGTTGCCCGTCGATTCTTCGCCGGCACAGGCGCAAGGTCATTGGGCCTATTCGGAGATCGGCGATTTGATCGCGTCGGCACTTCACTTAGTGCCCATCGCGCCCGAAGAGGAGGAATGGCTCAAGCAAACAGCCTTTTCGACGCGCAGCGCCCTGCAGCAGCTACAGCTTCAGGCCAAATTGATCGATTCGGCTCTTACGCCCAATTCTGCGCTACTGAAGTTCGCCGGCAACGCCAATCTGACCGTCGAGCAGGTCTTGAAGAAACGGTCCGAGCTCTTGACGACCTATGGGCTGAACGTTATCTCGGTCCGCCCAGAACCTGGTGCCGTCATGATCGCAGTGGAGCGACCCAAACGCCAGACCATCGACATCCGCTCCCTCTGGGCCGACTGGTCGCCGGCCTCGAACGGTTGGGGTAATCAGGAGCTCATGATTGCGGTGCAAGAAAACTCGGGTGCTCCTCTATTCCTCTCACCTGGGAAAGACCATGCGCCACACACGCTGATCGCAGGCAGCACCGGCAGCGGAAAATCCGTGCTGATGCAGAACATCATTCTGGGGATCGCTGCGACCAACACACCGGAACAGGCGAAGATCGTCCTGATCGATCCAAAACAAGGTGTTGACTATTTCGCTTTCGACAGGCTGCCGCATATCGACGGCGGCGTCATCGACGATCAGTTCTCGGCAACTCAGCGACTCGAAGAACTCGTAGCCGAAATGGACCGCCGCTACATACGCTTCAAGGAAACGCGCGTCTCCAATCTGGCCGCCTACAATGCCAAGGTCGCGGCAAACGAACGCCTGCCTGTCATCTGGCTCATTCACGACGAATTCGCCGAATGGATGCTTACGGAAGACTACAAGGACGCCGTGTCGGCGATCGTTCAACGGCTTGGTGTGAAGGCTCGAGCTGCGGGCATCTATCTCATTTTCGCGGCCCAGCGGCCGGATGCCAATGTTATGCCGATGCAGCTACGCTCAAACTTGGGCAATCGCCTGATTCTTCGTGTCGACTCGGAAGGAACATCCGAAATCGCTCTTGGCGAAAAGGGCGCAGAACGTCTGCTGGGTAAAGGTCACCTGTTAGCGAAACTCGAAGGTGAAAGGGGGTTGATCTACGCCCAGGTTCCATTTGTCGACACCGAGTTCGTCGAAACGCTCATCAGGAAAATGCTCAAAGAACGTGCGACCGCCTAGTTAGCGAAGTAATCGGGCCGCGTCCGCAAATCGCCCCGAAGCAAGTCAACGCGACTGCCATGAAAATCAATCACTTGAGATGACTTACTTTAGAGGGTGGCACGTCCCATCAGCTTTGAGTGCGCGACATCGCGCTCGGAGTCGCCCTGACTCAGCCGAATCAGGGCCTGGCGGTACCCGAGCATCTTAGTGTTCCTGCGGGCCGCCGCTCTCCTCCTGCCGAACAAGAAGCCGGCAGGGTAGCGGCGGATTGCAAGGTCGAGACATCCCTCAGAGGTTGACTGACTCCATTACGCCGCCCGAGCACCTACTGACTCCTGCGTGCCAGTCAGTGACAACATGGTCGTGCGGTGTTCCACATTCTTTGCGGCACAAAGCGAAAACGTGCCACAGCATCTAGCCATTCGCTTCAAGAGGGAATGGCACGATGGAACAGACCTGCCGACGCACTTCCGCAAGGCCTTCGCTGGCTGTGCTGCTGGCCGTGTCGTTATTGGGCCTGCAACCCGCCATCGCCGACGACACCCTGGAGCGTGAGCAGCTCGCCGCGCTCGCCAGCCAGCTCGACCTGATCGACCGCCTCGCCGAGCACGCCGCCAATACCGCTCCGCAGGAACGCGCCCGCTACCACTTCGACTACGCCCGACTGAGAGACGACCTGAAGCGCGTGCGCACCGGTGTGCAGGACTTCCTCGTGCCCCAGCGCGCCCAGCCGCGCGACCCCGTTCCGCTGGCCGGCGACTACGTGCACCTCGAAGAGCGGAAGGAGCCCTCGCCGTGACCGCCGACCAGATCGCCGCCTTCCAGGCCAATGGCGGGTTTGCGCCGTCGGCCGTATCCGTCGTGGTGCTCGGCTTCGTCTTCGCCATCCTGCTGCTGTGGGGCGTGTGGGCGATGCGTACCGCCTACGTCGGCTGGGCGGAACACCGCCTGACCGAACGACAGTTCCTCGGCGTCATCGTGCGCTTCGTCGCGATGTACCTGGTGCTGAGCTTCTTCCTCCTGTCCTGACCACCATGAAAGGGTGTATCGCCATGAACGTTTCGACTTCTCATCGCGCTGATGGGTGCACCACGGCGCGCCCAACCATGCGCATCGCCGCCGCGCTCACCTCGCTGGGCATGGCGGCCACGCCGCTGGCCTCCTGGGCGGCCCTGCCCACCATGGAGGACCCGTCGCGCGGTGCCGGCAGCGGCATCATGCAGACGATCCAGAACTACGGCTACGACATCGTGCTGCTGATCGCGCTGCTCGTGGTCGCCTCGATGTTCGTCGGCGTCAGCTATCACGCCTACACGCGCTATTCGGAGATCCACACCGGCCGCGCCACCTGGGGACAGTTCGGTCTGACGGTCGCCGTGGGCGCGATCCTGTTGGTGGTCGGCATCTGGCTGCTCACCAAGGCCACCGGCGTGCTGTGAGGGCGGCAAGCGATGGCCGTCCCTTCGGAGACCCCGCGCGACACGCTGGTGACCTTCCTGCCGCACCGGCTGAACCGCCAGCCGGTGGTCGTGCGCGGGCTGACCGCCGATGAGTTGTGGATCTGTGCCGGCCTGTCGGCCGCCGCCGGGTTCGTGCTCGGCCTGCCGCTGGCCTGGATCACGCACAGCATCGCCATGGTGCCCACGCTGATCGTCGCCGGCATCGCGCTGGGCGTCTTCGTCGGCGGTGGCTTCCTGCGTGCACAGAAGCGGGGCCGGCCCGACACCTGGCTGTACCGGCAGCTCCAGTGGCGGTTGGCATTGCGGCACCCGGCGCTGGCGGCGCTCCTGGGCGGGCAGCGCCTCATCACCCGCTCGGGCTACTGGACTATCCGGCGCAACACCGATCGAGGGGCGCCATGAGCCGTTTCAAGAACGAGGTTGCGCACCTGCAGGCGCATGTGAAGACGCTGCGTCTGGGGGCCGGCGCGTTGTTCGCGGTGGCGCTGCTGCTCGGCTTCGGTTGGTGGAGTGCACCGAAGAGTCTGACCATCCATGTGCCGCCGGACCTGCGCTCGGGCAGCACGCGCAAGTGGTGGGACGTGCCGCCCGAGAGCGTGTATGCCTTCTCGTTCTACATCTGGCAGCAAGTGCAGCGCTGGCCCACGAACGGCGAGGAAGACTACCGGCGCAACCTGCGCGCGCTGTCGGCCTACCTGACGCCGAGCTGCCGGGCGTTCCTGCAACAGGACTACGAGTACCGGCGCGCCAGTGGCGAACTGCGTCAGCGCGTGCGCGGCATCTACGAAATTCCCGGCCGCGGCTACGGCGATGATCCGGCCACGCGCGTCAAGGGGGTCTCCGACCGCGATTGGATCGTCACGCTCGACGTGAGTGCGGACGAATACTACGGCTCCGAGCAGGTCAAGCGCGCCCTGGTGCGCTACCCCATCAAGGTCGTCCGGCTGGACATCGACCCCGAGCGCAACCCCTTCGGCCTGGCACTGGACTGCTACGCCAGCGCACCCCAGCGCATCGAACCGCCGCCGACGCCGACCCAGGCCGGCGTGCCCGCCAACGCCTCCGGCCACCTGCAGGGAGACTCCCCATGAAGCCCATTGCCTTGTCGGCCCTGGCCGGCGTCTTGCTGATCCTCGGTTTCGTGCCGGCCAGCCAGGCCGTGGAAATCCTGCGCTGGGAGCGGCTGCCCCTGCCGGTGCCGCTGGCGGTCGGCCAGGAGCGCGTGGTCTTCATCGACCGCAATGTGCGCGTCGGTGTGCCGGCCAGCGTCGGCGACCATCTGCGTGTGCAGAGTGCGGGCGGCGCGATCTACCTGCGGGCGAGCGAGCCGATTCCACCCACGCGGCTGCAACTGCAGGACGTGGAATCCGGCGCGCTGATCCTGCTCGACATCGCCGCCGAGCCGGCGAAGGACGGCCAGGCGCCGCTGGAGCCGGTGCGCATCGTGGAAGCGGAAGCCCCCGCGAAGCGCTACGGCGGCAGTGCAGCAAGCGGTGCGGACGAGCGGGCCGATGCGTCCGCGGACAAACCCGTTCCCCGGCGCGAAACGCCGGTACCGGTCGTGCTGACGCGCCATGCCGCACAGAACCTGTACGCGCCGCTGCGCACCGTCGAGCCGGTCGCCGGCATCGGGCGCGTGAACCTGCGCCGTGGCCTCGCGCTGGACACCTTGCTGCCGACGTTGCCGGTGCACGCTCGGGCACTGGCCGCGTGGCGCCTGGAAGACCAGTGGGTGACGGCCGTGCGGCTCACCAACACCGCCGCGCGCTGGCTCGACCTCGACCCGCGCGCTTTGCAGGGGAACTTCGTGGCGGCGACCTTCCAGCATCCGAACCTGGGCCCGGCCGGCTCCCCGTCCGACACCACGGTGCTCTACCTGGTCACGCGCGGCCACGGCCTGGCCGAGTCGCTGCTGCCGGCGCTGAGCCCGATCGACGCCAGCGTGAACCTGCCGCCGGCCGCCGCGGCCGGCTCGACCGGAGGAGCGCGCGATGAAAAGTAATCCGCTGCTCAAGTGGCTGCTCATCCCGATGGCGCTGCTGCTGGTGTTCGTCGGCATCAAGCTGTTCTCCGGCGCCCCGGGCGGCCAGACCGCCTCCAAGGGCGCGGCCAGTACGCTCACGCCCGACGAGATGAAAGCCCTGGGCATCGCCGGCGACACGCCACGCGATACCGTCGCCACGCTGGTGGCCCAGGTGAAGCAGTTGCGCACCGAGCTGCAGAGCGCGCTCGGCGACAACAAGCAGCACAAGGCCGAGAACGAGCGCCTGCGTGCCCGGGAAAGCGCGATCGACCAGCGCATCCAGAGCGCGCTGGAAGGCGAGCGCAACCGCCTGGAGCAGGAGCGCACCCAGGTGGCCAGCGACAGGCAGCAGACCCAGGGGCTGCTGCAGGATCTGCAGCGGCAACTGGACGGCCTTTCCGGCAAGGGTGGCCCGTCCGACCTGCCCGTCGGACTGGGGCTGGACGAGGGTGACGGCCAGCGCTTCAACCGCGGCGCCGGTGGCACGCAGTGGGTCGAGCCCGACGACGCCAAGGTCGACGCCAAGAGCGGCAGCAAGGCGCCGAGCTTTCCTCTGAGCTTCGGGCCGGCCCAGAAAAGCCTGTCGGCCGCAGTGGAATCCGTCGCCGACGTCGGCAGCCGCGCGGTGGGCGCATCCACGAAGGCGGTCTACACCGTGCCGTCGAACTCGACGCTCATGGGGTCGATTGCCATGACGGCGCTGATCGGGCGCGTGCCGATCGATGGAACCGTCAACGACCCGTACCCGTTCAAGGTGCTGATCGGCCCGGACAACCTCACGGCCAACGGCATCGACATCCCCGACGTGGCCGGCGCCGTGGTCAGCGGCACGGCCTCGGGCGACTGGACGCTCTCGTGCGTGCGCGGGCAAATCCGCTCGGTCACGTTCGTGTTCCAGGACGGCACCATCCGCACGGTGCCGGAGGGCAGTAGCAAGGGCGGCAGCAGCGGCGGCAACGCGGGTCACAACGGCGCCAGCATCCAGGGCGGCCTGGGCTGGATCAGTGACCCCTACGGCATTCCCTGCGTCAGCGGCGAGCGGCGCAGCAACGCCCAGCAGTACCTGGGCAGCCAGGCGCTCATCACCGCAGCGGGCGCCGGCGCGGCCTCGCTCATCAAGTCCGACAACGGCAGCGTGGCCGTGGTCGCCAACAGCAACGGCTCGCTGGGCACCGTCGGCATCAGCGGCAACGAAGCGATGGGCCGCATCCTCGCGGGCGGCGTGCGCGACATGGCCGATTGGGTCAACAAGCTCTACGGCCAGGCCTTCGCGGCGGTCTACGTGCAGCCCGGCGCCAAGGTGGCCGTGCATCTGGAGCAGCCGCTCGACATCGACTACGACGCCAAGGGGCGTCGGGTCCACCACCGCACCGGAGAAGCCCATGCCTCGGAACTGGATTGACGCGGCCGCCGTGCTGCTGGCGGCCACCCTGCTCGGCGGCTGCGCCACCAGCAAGGAGAAGCTGCTGCCACACGGCGACAGCACCATGCTCGACATCTGGCAACAGGAGACCGGCGGCAGCGCGGGCGGCGGCCAGGCCGCGCGGCAACTGCTCGATGCGCGCCAGGGCCTGCGCCGGCCGCTGACCGAGGCCGATGTGCAGGCGGCGCCAGGCCTGCAGGCGCGCTACACCCGTACCGCGCAGAACGAGATTCACCGCCAGTTCCACCGTCTGCCGAACCCCGACCTGGTGATGTACGTGTTCCCGCACCTGGCGGGCACCGACCCGGTGCCGGTGCCTGGCTACAGCACGGTGTTCCCGCTCTACCAGCGCGTGCAGTACGCGATGCCGGGCGAGCGCGTGGAGGACTACTGATGGCCTGGTCGCTGCCGTGGTCACGCAAGCCCGACGCATCGCCTGCTGACGCCGCAGATGCGGCCGATGATGCCTGGGCACGGCACGTGACGGCCTTGGCGGCACAGGGTGTCGCCGAGCCGGGCAGCGCGCTCGGCCGGGGCCGGCGCAGGCCGGCCACCCAGGCCGACCACGATGCGCTCTATGGCGTCGCGCCGTCGTTCGCGGACTTGCTGCCCTGGGTCGAGTACCTGCCCGGCAGCAAGTGCATGTTGCTGGAAGATGGCCAGTCGGTGGCGGCCTTCTTCGAGCTGGCGCCGGTCGGCACCGAGGGCCGCGAGATGGCCTGGCTATGGCAGGCGCGCGATGCGCTGGAGAACGCCCTGCAGGACTCCTTCGACGAGTTGGACGACAACCCCTGGGTGGTGCAGCTCTACGCCCAGGACGAGGCCGACTGGGACAACTATCTGCGCTCCCTGGCGAACTATCTGCAGCCGCGTGCGCAGGGCAGTGCGTTCAGCGACTTCTACCTGCGCTTCTTCGCCCATCATCTGCGGGCCATCGCCAAGCCGGGTGGCTTGTTCGAGGACACCACGGTGACGCGCCTGCCGTGGCGCGGCCAGGTCCGGCGCGTGCGCATGGTGGTCTACCGCCGCACGTCCGCGGCTCCTGCCTCGCGGCGCGGCCAGTCGCCCGAGCAGGCGCTGACCACGATCTGCGACCGCCTCGTCGGCGGGCTGGCGAATGCCGGCGTGAAGGCTCGGCGTCTCGGCGCGGCGGACATCCACGCCTGGCTGCTGCGCTGGTTCAACCCGAATCCGACCCTGCTCGGCGCCACGGCCGAAGATCGGGAACGCTTCTACGCGCTGACCCGCTACCCGGAAGAGCGGGAGGAGGGCGAGATCGAACTCGCCAGCGGCACCGACTTCGCGCAGCGCCTGTTCTTCGGCCAGCCCCGTTCGGACGTGCCCAACGGCCTGTGGTTCTTCGACGGCATGCCGCATCGGGTGATCGCGATGGATCGCCTGCGCACGCCACCCGTGACGGGTCATCTGACGGGCGAGACGCGCAAAGGCGGCGATGCCATGAACGCGCTGTTCGATCAGATGCCCGAAGACACGGTGATGTGCCTGACGCTGGTCGCCACGCCCCAGGACGTGCTGGAGGCGCACCTCAACCACCTCGCCAGGAAGGCCGTCGGCGAGACCCTGGCTTCGGAGCAGGCCCGGCAGGACGTGCAGCAGGCGCGCGGCCTGATCGGCAGCGCGCACAAGCTCTACCGCGGTGCGCTGGCGTTCTACCTGCGCGGCCGCGACCTGGCCCAGCTCGATGCGCGCGGCCTGCAGCTCGTCAACGTGATGCTCAACGCCGGCCTGCAACCGGTACGCGAAGAGGACGAGGTGGCGCCGCTGAACAGCTATCTGCGCTGGCTGCCGTGCGTGTTCGATCCGGCGGCCGACAAGCGCCAGTGGTACACCCAGCTCATGTTCGCGCAACACGCGGCGAACCTGGCGCCGGTCTGGGGCCGCAGCCAGGGCACGGGGCATCCGGGCATCACGTTCTTCAACCGCGGCGGCGGTCCGATCACCTTCGATCCGTTGAACCGCCTCGACCGGCAGATGAACGCGCATCTGTTCCTGTTCGGCCCCACGGGTTCGGGCAAGAGCGCGACGCTCAACAATATCCTGAATCAGGTGACGGCGATCTATCGACCGCGCCTGTTCATCGTCGAGGCGGGCAACAGCTTCGGCCTGTTCGGCGACTTCGCGGCACGGTTGGGCCTCACCGTGCATCGGGTGAAGCTCGCGCCCGGCGCGGGCGTCAGTCTGGCTCCGTTCGCCGACGCCTGGCGCCTGGTCGATACGCCGAGCCAGGTACAGACGCTGGACGCCGATGCGCTCGACGAAGACCAGACCGATGCCGGCTTGGCCGTGGAAGGCGACGAGCAGCGCGACGTGCTCGGCGAGCTGGAGATCACTGCGCGATTGATGATCACCGGCGGCGAGGACAAGGAAGAAGCGCGCATGACGCGCGCCGACCGCAGCCTGATCCGTCAGTGCATTCTCGATGCGGCCCAGCATTGCGTGGCGGACAGACGCACGGTGCTCACGCGCGATGTGCGTGACGCGCTGCGCGAGCGCGCCCGCGACGCCACGCTGCCGGAGATGCGGCGCGCACGGCTGCTGGAGATGGCCGACGCCATGGACATGTTCTGCCAGGGCGTGGACGGCGAGATGTTCGACCGGTCCGGCACGCCGTGGCCCGAGGCGGACATCACCATCGTGGATCTCGCCACCTTCGCGCGCGAGGGCTACAACGCCCAACTCTCGATTGCCTACATCTCGCTCATCAACACCGTCAACAACATCGCCGAGCGCGACCAGTTCCTGGGCCGCCCGATCATCAACGTGACGGACGAAGGCCACATCATCACGAAGAACCCGCTGCTCGCGCCCTACGTGGTCAAGATCACCAAGATGTGGCGCAAGCTCGGCGCCTGGTTCTGGCTCGCCACACAGAACCTGGACGACTTGCCGAAAGCGGCCGAGCCCATGCTCAACATGATCGAGTGGTGGATCTGCCTGTCGATGCCGCCCGATGAAGTCGAGAAGATCGCGCGCTTCCGCGAACTCAACGCGTCGCAGAAGGCGCTGATGCTCTCGGCACGCAAGGAGGCCGGCAAGTTCAGCGAGGGCGTCATCCTGTCCAAGTCGATGGAAGTGCTGTTCCGCGCTGTGCCGCCCAGCCTCTACCTGGCGATGGCGATGACCGAGCCCGAGGAGAAGGCCGAACGCTTCCAGTTGATGCAGCAGCACGGCATCAGCGAGCTGGATGCCGCCTTCCGCGTGGCCGAGAAGATCGACCGTGCGCGGGGCATCGAACCGCTGGCGCTGGACACGTTGGCCTGACGGGAGCGACACGATGCGCATGCCTTCATTCGCCCGCCGTCATACCTGGATCGGTCTGCTGATCGTGGTGACGATTGGGGTTGCCTCGTGGATGCTGCTGCGCGCGCCGCATCCGGCAACCGAGCCCGTGTCCCTGGCCGCCGCCGGGTCCGAAGCGTCGAAACCGGCTGGCCCGCCCTGGCTGTATGGCCGTGCCGATGCGCGCTTCACGGTGGTCGGGTACGCCGACCTGGAGTGTCCGTACTGCCGGGCCTACTTCCCCGCGCTCAAGCGCTGGATCGACGCCCATCCCGAGGTGAACTGGCAGTGGCACCACCTGCCGCTGTCCATGCACGAGCCGGCCGCGACTGCCGAGGCACGCCTGGCCGAGTGCGCGGGCGAGACGGGCGGACATGCCACGTTCTGGCAGGCCGTGGCGTGGCTCTACGCGAACACCCGCGGCGACGGCCAGGGCCTGCCGGAGGGCCTGCGCTATCCCGACCTCACGCCAGCCATGCAGGGTTGTCTCGACAGCGAGCGCCCCGATGCCGTCATCCGTGCCCAGGCGGTGGAAGCAGCACAGCAGGGCATCGCGGCCACGCCGGCCTTGCAACTGCGCGACCGCGAGTCCGGCAAGACCCTCCTGCTGCACGGCCCCGTCGAAGGCGATGCCTTGCTGTCGGCCATCGACCTGCTCGCCGCCGGCAGCACGACCGCAGCCGAACCCGCCCATTCCCCAGACATGCCCGCCGGCGTTGCCGGTGACATGCCCAGGTAGCCATCGATCTTCAAGGCTGCGGCGCGGCTCGTCCGCGTTGATCGAAACCCGTTCGCATCGCATCCCTTGACGCGAACAGCCACCGCATCCGCGGTGGTGGATGCCCGCTCGTCACCTGTTCCATCCCCATCGTCCCCAGGAGGGTTTGCCCTCCAGGGGCAGGCGCCCTCCGATCTCATCCATTGGAGGTTCGCCATGTCTCTTGTCATCGCCGACTCCTGCCCGGAGTCGCTCACCCTGATCGCCGCCCAGCACGAGGACTGGATCATCCAGCAGGCCATCACCCTGCTGGAGAACCGCGTGTTCAAGGCCGGTCCAGCGCTGGGCAGTCCCGCCGCCGTGCGCGACTACCTGCGCCTGAAACTGGTCGCGGAGCCGAACGAAATCTTCGCCGTCGTGTTTCTCGACAACCAGCACCAGGTGCTCTCCTTCGAGCCGCTGTTCAAGGGCACGGTCGACCAGACTTCGGTGTATCCGAGGGTGGTGGTTCAGCGTGCGCTGGCGCTCAACGCTTCGGCGCTGATCCTGGCGCATCAGCACCCCTCGGGGACCACCGAGCCATCGGCCGCTGATCGTGCGATCACCGAGCGGCTGAAGAGCGCCCTGGCCACCGTCGATGTCCGGGTGCTGGACCACTTCATCGTCGGCAAGGGCAGCCCGTACTCGTTCGCCGAAGCCGGCTTACTGTAGTCCGCAGGCGTCCCTCCGGGGGCGCCTGTTCCTCTTGCCCCTCTCCACAAGAACTGCCATGAACGGTTCCGGTTGCCACCTTGGCGATGCGTTCTGATGGTCACGATTTCGGAAGCTTGCAAGCTTGCGGGATACGCGGCTGAACCGGCCTTTATTTGTTGAGAGGCACACCTTTACATGGCAGAATGTGCGTATTTTCTAGTTGCCAGCAACGCGAATGTCTGCCGTCACCGCCATCCAGTACACTCAGGATCAGATGCGCACGCTAACTGGCGTGTCCGCCGAAACGGTGCGGCATTGGCGCAAGACCGTGCCCTACTTGGCGTCCAAGACCGGGAAGGCTGCCCGATTCACCTTCGCCGATCTCCTTGGCTTGGCCGTTACCAATGAGCTGGTCAGCTCATTGGGCGTGCACATCGCCACCGTCAGCGTCGGCGTGGACGCGCTTTTTCGGTTGCTGAGCACCAGTGGCGCGTTGGCGCTGAACGGGTCTGTGGCGTTCGTGACGCCCACTTCGGCGAACCTGTGCGATATCGGCCCCGAGGGGGTTGGGCCGGCGCCGGCCCAACCGACTCTCGTGATCCCGCTCGATCCGTTGATCATGCGGTTTCAGCAGCACATGCTGCCGATCGTCCCGACGCCGAGCCAGGCAGCGTTGCCGTTTCCACCCGAAGCTATCCGGAGTAGGGCGTGAACACTGCCACGCTGGAACAGGTGCTCGCCGCAACCGGCTACCTGCCGGACGGGCGACCCGCGCCCGGCCTTCGGTTGGGGGCTGAGGCGCAGTCCTCGCGCCACGGCCGCGTTTTTGTTCCGGACGCATTGTGGCGCAGCGCGTCGTCGTTGACCGTCTACTTCAAGTTTGAGCAAAGCGCGCCTGCAGACGATCTGGTCAGCCAGTGGCGACGAGAGGTCTGGAACGAGGGGTTCGCGCCGTTGCTGTGGGTGATCTCGCCGCAGCGTATCGACCTGTACAACGGTTTCGGCACACCCGCGAAAGAAGGCGATGCCCAGAGACATTTGATTCGGCGTTTCGAGAACATCGAAGCTTCGCTTCATGAACTGGACGAGTTGGCCGGCCGACTGGCGATCGAGACGGGCCAATTCTGGGCCCAGGTGCCGGCCATCGATCGCAAGACCAGCGTCGATCAGAAGCTCCTGTCTGACCTTGGATGTCTCGAACGCGATTTGGTCGCAGGCAATCTCGCGCGCGATGCGGCGCAGGCCTTGATTGGGCGCGTGATCTTCACCCAGTACCTGATTGACCGCGAGATCGTCAGTGCGGCGCGGTTGAAGCGGGTATGCGGCCGCACGGCGTTGCCGGCGATCCTGCGCGACCGGCCAGCGACCAGCAAGCTGTTCGCATGGCTGGCCCAGACCTTCAACGGCGATATGTTTCCGCCCTCGTCGGTGAAAACGACACCAGCCGCTCACCATTTGACGCGGGTTGCGGAGTTCCTGGAGGCTGTCGATCCTGAAAGCGGGCAACTCAGCTTCTTCCCCTACCAGTTCGACGTGATTCCGGTCGAGCTCATCAGCTCGATCTACGAGCAGTTTGCACATGCTGAGCCGCAGACTGGAGGAAAGCGCACAGAAGCGTTGCGAAACGGCGTGCACTACACGCGACTGTCCGTCGTCTCGCTGGTCCTCGATGAGGTCATGGATGGTCTATCTGGACGGGAGTCGGTGCTGGATTTGACGTGCGGCTCCGGTGTCTTCCTGGTCGAAGCGCTGCGGCGCTTGGTTCATCTTCGCTCGCAAGGTCAGCCGCCCACGAGGGAGCTGATCCGCTCGACGCTCTACGGGCAGGTGTATGGCGTAGACATTAGCGAAGCCGCGATTCGCGTCGCTGCGTTCAGCCTGTACCTGGCTGCGCTTGAGCTGGACCCTGACCCGCAACCACCGCAGTCCCTGAAGTTCCAGCCATTGATCGGCAGGACATTGCTCGTCGGTGACGCTCGTACTGTCGAACGTGATGGAGATGGCAAGGCCGTGCTGGCGACGCCGACAGGGCTGAAGCAGTTCGACCTTATCGTGGGCAATCCCCCTTGGAGCTTTAGGGGGCAGACAGGAACCGAAGCGCGGCGCAAGACCAGGGTTGCGGGCGTACCTGCGCAACCGCGCGGTGAAGGCTTGGATTTCGTGTTGCGAGCGGCGGAGTTCTCACATGAGAAGACCCGTTTCGGCATCATTCTTAGCGCGATGCCGTTCTTCAGCCGCAGCGGCACCGGCATGGCAGCAGCTCAGCATGTGATGCGAGCCGTGGCTCCGATCACCTTGGTAAATCTGTCCAATTTGTGCAGTTGGCTCTTCGCGACAGCGGCTATGCCCGCAGTGGTTCTCTTTGCCCGTCATCGACCGAAGCAGCGAACGGATCAGGTCACGGTCGTTCAGATCCCGTGGACGCCCAGCGGTGCAAGGACTCATTCGTTCGAGGTGGCGCCGAGTGACGTCATCACTTTGACACTCGACGAGATCCAAGAACAGCCGTTGAAGCTCAAGGCAGCAGCCGTTGGCCGGCGCCGTGACCTCCTATTGCTGGATGACTTGACTTCGGCCCACAGAAATCTGGGCGAGCAACTCTCATTACTCGACACTACCTTCCAGGTTGGATTGATTCGCGGGGCCCCAGAGAATCAGACGCGCGATGCTCGCCCGCTAAAAGGATTGGATGTACTGCAAGTCAAAGACATGCAGCACTTCAACATTCCCGATGATTTGCCGACTTTCAGCCAATCGAAGGCACAATGGCCACGATCGCGGGAGATATATCAAGCCCCGCTTCTCATCGTGAAGGAAATGCTTCTGGGGAGTCCACGCGTCTTGGCGGCCGTCTCCGAGCGGGATCTCGTCTTCACGAACTCATACTTCGCAGTGTCTCTTCCGAGAGGGCACACGCGGATGGCACATTTGCTTGCCACAGTGTTGAGTTCTGCTTTTGCGACATGGTTCTTCTATCTGACCGCTGCAGAGTTTGGAATCTACAAGAGGAAGCTGCTGGCTCGCGACCTCAGCTTCCTACCGGTGCCTAATTTCACGAGCGCAGTGAAATCTGAGGCTGGCCAGCGCCTGCTGCAGATTGAGAAGAATCTGCGCGCCAACGGCACCGACGAGAGGGGATGGGCTGAACTGGACGAAGCTGTCTTCGATCTGTACGAACTGAACGATGCCGACCGAACTGTCATTCGAGACGGCCTCCTTCGCGCCGGGTGGCAATGGGAAACCGGCCGCGAATCATCCGTGGAGCCATCGGACAGTCGTACTGAGGTCACGGCGTATGCCAAGACGTTCCTGTCCGTTATCGAGGATTGGCTTTCCGTTCGCAATAAGCGGCACATGCGCGCCGAAGTGCTCGACTTGCCAAGCAGTTCGGCCTTGCGCGTCGTGCGCTTTGTCTTGGAAGAGGGGCCGGGTAATGCGAGCGTGAGCGTCGTGGCACCACAAGGCGAATTGGGTGAAGTACTGGCACGTATCGGCAGGCGCCTGAAAGTCAAGATTGCGACCGCGCTCAGTGCAGAGCGGGAATTGCGAGTACACGGACGCAACGAAGTCGTGATCATCAAGCCAGCAGCGCGGCGCTACTGGATGGGCATAGCGGCACTGGAAGATGCCGATGCAGTGGTCGCGGAGAGCTTTTCAGGGGGCAAAGTTTGAGGATCCCCTATGAGACACCTCCTGCACTGGGCAGAGAGTTCATTGAACTTGAGCCCGAGGTTGTGGCGGTCATTCTGCTGACACTGGCCGCAGGTTGGCAGCGAGCATGCGCAGCCGAGGACGTGAATGCCAACGCTGGAGAGGTAATCATGACCGAGCGCCTGCGGGACGGGATGCGCATTGCGCTGAAGAACTCCCCGTGGAAGCAGATCATGGTGCTGCCTGGCACGGAATCGCGATCTAAAAGCAACGTGATGCTGCCAGACGGACGTACCGACATCCCGCTGGCGTTCGTCGAAATTTTCTTGCGCACGCAGGAGCATGATCCGCACGCGATCATCGAATGCAAACGAATCGCCGGGTCGGACACTCACTTGTGTCGAGAGTACGTCGTCGAGGGCATGGATCGATTCATCCAGGAGAAGTACGGCGAGAACCATGCTATCGGCTTCATGGTGGGGTACGTTCTTGCCGGCGTTCCTTCGGAATCCGCGGATGGCGTCAACGCTTACTTGAGAAGAGTTTCGCGCTCGGTAGATCGCCTCGCCCCGAGCGACATCAGTGACGGGACTTGGCAGAGCCTACACGCACGCTCCAAGCCGTCGATGCCGATTCGCTTACAGCATGCGTTTCTTGGGTTCGCGGGCACCTCAGCGTCCCGCACCTGATCTCCGCCTCCGACAGGAGGCAATCACAACGCTCACAACGGCATAGGGTATGAAACCGGCAGGGGCCGGATGCGGTTTCTTTGTCGCGCTAGATCGGCACTTGAAGTCGACTGTGACTTTGATCGACTCCAAGGACGCCCGATATGCCGGCCCCCGTCTTCAAGGCTTCGCCCCGGCTGCCGACCATCAGCATTGCGCCCGGACTGTGGGCAGTGCTGTTCATGTTTACCCAGACTGCAGCAGCCGACGTGCTCGTCGTCACCGACAGCCGTCATCCGGTGCAGGCTCCAGCCGGCGTGCGGATCATCGAGCTGGACCAGGCCACGCGCATCGAGGTCGAACTCGCCGCGCACCTACCGGCCGACCCGCAACAGGCTGCAGCCCTGGTGCGGCAGCGGTTGCATGACGGCGGCGAGGCCCTTCAACGCCGCATCGGCCACGCCTACCAAGGTGTCGCGGATGCCTGGGGACTGGGCATCGCCAAGATTCCCGCCGTGGTGGTCGATCGACGCTACGTGGTCTACGGCGAGCCCGACGTGCCCCGCGCCGTCGCGCGCATCAACGCCTACCGGAGCACGCAGCCATGAGCCTCCTGCTGGCATCCCGGCGCCTGCGCGCCACCGTCGCCTCGCTGCTGCTGAGCACGGCCACGTCGACGTTCGCCCTGGACACCGCCACCATCGTCTCGTCGGCGCTGTCCCCCGACTGCCTCGAATACCGCGTGGTCGGTATCTGCTACTGGCTGTACTGCACGCCCTTCGGCTGCTCGGTTCGCACTTCCGTCAAGGTGCGCCACTACGTCCCCGATGCGGTGGTGTCGAGCTACTCGAACACTGGCGAAAACCCGTGGCTGGAGGTCAGGGCGATGAGCATGCCCAACCCGACCGCCAAGGCTGGCGGTGACGGCACGACCAATCACGACAACGAGAACAACCTCGCCAAGTTCAAGAACGCCGATGTCATCGGCCATCCGGCCGGGCTGGTGTTCAGCCAGTTCGCCAGCGCCTCCGGCTACACCTGCGAAGGCGCTGGCACGGCCTTCATGCCGTATCTGCTGAGCACGCTCGACACGATCGCCTGGCGCTACAACATCCCGGAAGCGTTCTACCCCGAAGCGCTCATCCCCGGCCGGCGCGAAATCGGTACGCGCACCGGCCTGAACCTCTGGGGCAACGTGTATCCCCGCGGTGGCTTCCTGCACCAGACCGACGACCACAAGAGCGGCGCCGTGGTCGCGCAGCGCGCGGGCGACATCGTGACGCGCCGCAACCAGATTCACGTGTACCAGCCTCTGCTGGCCAACGCCCGCGACGGCTACTGGCCGGCCGGCGCGCTGATGGAGACCGACGCCTCGACGGGCAAGTGGCAGGAGCTGACGCCCACGCTCTCGAACAGTTGCGTGGTTTTCCCGCACAGCCGCACCCGCGTGCAGGCCCAGCAAGGCGACTACGCCTGGGCCTTGTGGCGGCCGTACTCCTGCTGCCGGCGCCGTGGCCAGGTCTTCCTCGGCAGCGTCGATTTCATGTGAGGAACCCACGATGACCGCCTCCCTCCGTCACTTCCTGCGCCGCGCGAAGTCGCCCCTGCGGGCCACGCTGCTCGTGGCGGCCATCACGCTGGTCGTCGGCGTCGCCTGGGCGCAGACCCGCATCGATCCCAATGGCGTGAACGTCAGCGGCAGCGTGATCGGCGACGACGTGCTCTACAGCATCGGCGGCGGCCGGGCCGTGTCGATGGGTGGTGCCGGCAACATGCAGAGCATCGGCGTCGGCGTCGGCTGGAACAGCAACCTGATCTGCGGCGACATGAGCATCACCACGACGCTGCAGAACCAGCTCAACGGCATCACCAACGGCTTCCAGACGATCATGAGCAACGTGATCCAGAACGCCACCAGCGCCGTGGCCTCGCTGCCGGCCCTGATCATCCAGCGCGCCGACCCGGGGCTGTACAACCTGCTCACCAACGGCATCCTCCAGGCGCGCCTGGATTTCGACCGCTCGAAGATGACCTGCCGGGCCATCGCCAATCGCATGGCGGACATGGCCGGAGGCCAGGCCGGCTGGGACCAGCTCGCCGAAGGGATGGCGCTGCGGGATGCGGTCAGCAGCACCGATGCCGTCTCCGCCATCGAGCAGGCCGAGTCCAACAAAGGGAACAACGGCGTGCCATGGGTCGGCGGCGGCAACGCGGGCGGCTCCGGTCAGAGTTCGATCAAGGTGGTCGGCGATGTGACGCGCGCGGGCTACAACCTGCTCAACGGGCGCAGCGCCACCGATACCTCGTCGATCGCGCGCAGCGCCTGCGGCAACCGCCTGACCTGCCAAACTTGGTCCTCGCCCCAGGCGGCCGCGGACTGGGCGACCCGCGTGTTGGGCGAACGCGAGCAGCGCACCTGCGAAAACTGCACGAAGACCCAGACCACGCCTGGCGTCGGGCTGACGCCAATGATCCAGGAAGAGTACGAGACCAAGCTGCAGGCGCTGCAGGAACTGGTGACGGGCACCCGGCCGACGACGCTGGCCAATCTCGACGCGGCCGGCAGCAGCTCGCTGCCGATCACCCGCGGCGTGATCGAGGCCCTGCGTGACGAACCCGACCAGGACGTGCTGGGCAAGCGCCTGGCGTCGGAGGCGGCGCTGTCCAGCGTGCTGGAGAAGGCCCTGCTGCTGCAACGCACGTTGCTCACTGGCAAGAAGGAGCCGAACGTCGCCGCCAACGAACTGGCCGTGCAGGCGGTAGACCAGGAGAACAGCGCGCTGGAGCAGGAGATCAACAACCTCAAGACCGAACTGGAGCTGCGGCGCACGCTGGCCGGCAACTCGGCGATGGCGATCATCCAGCGCCACAGCACCCGCGCTGCCGGTTCGCGCGGCGTCTTCGAGGGCGACACCACGCGCGACCGTCTGCGGGAAGTCCAGAGGCCGCGGAGCGGTACGCCATGAGCCGGCTGGCCTGGCTGCGGCTGCCATGGCTGTTCAACCGCCGCGTCGGTGTGGCGCTGCTGTGGACCTTGCTCGTGGTCGCCGCCGCGGTGGCGGTGAACATCGCCGGCATCCACGTGGTCGGCGGCGTCGAGGGCTGGCAGCACTGGCTGCAGGCGCACGCCGGCCACTTCTTCGTGTGGCGGCTGTGCCTCTACGGAGCGACGGCTTACGGCTGGTGGTGGATGCGTCGGCGCCTGTTGCGGCGGGAGCCGTCCCGCGAGACGCATCAGCGCCTGCTGCGCACGGAGATCGCGGCCGTGATCTCCGTGGTCGCGCTGGAAGCCAGCCAACTGCTGCGGCACGGCTGAGACCGGGAGGCAGGCATGACGCTCTACACCACGGACTACCTGGAGTATTACCTGACCCTGGTAGCTTGGGTGGTCAACAACGGCATCTGGAGCATTCTCGTGGCCAGCGGCGTGTTCGCGCTGCCGTTCGTGGCCATCGTGATCCAGGAGTGGCTCAAGGCCCGCAGCGAAGGTGCGGACGAAGGCAACAAGGGCGTGCTGTCGTCGATGCGCATCGAGAACCGGGTGTGGGTGGCGATCGTGGTCATCATGTTCGCCGGCATCCCGTTCATCCCGGTGGATCTCGCCACGATCAGGTTCGACACCACGCGCTCCGCGCAATGCCAGGTCAGTGTCCCGCTGCCCAACGACACGGGCTGGTCCAACGTCTACACGGCGCTCAACGACCAGAGCGCGCTGGTGCCGGTGTGGTGGTTCTTCATGCACGCGCTGTCGAAAGCCGTGACGGGCTCCGCGGTGGCGGCGATTCCCTGCGGCACGGACCTGCGTCAGATTCGCATGGATGTGGATGCCACGCGCATCGACGATCCGGTGCTGGCACAGGAGGTCGCCGACTTCACGCACGACTGCTACGGGCCGTCGCGCGCCAAGCTGTTCATGAACCGGCCGACGCTCTCCGACGAGCAGATGAACGACGTCACCTGGATCGGGTCGAGTTACTTCCGCGACACGCCCGGCTTCTATGACACCTATCGCGCCAGGACCCCACGCACGGCCTGGCCCTACGACGCGACCCGCGATGCGGGGCTGGCACAGGTGGACAGCGGCGGCGGCTATCCGTCCTGCCGGCAGTGGTGGGCCGATGGCGGCCAGGGACTGCGCAGCCGGCTGCTGGCACAGGTCGACCCGGACCTGCTGACCCGCATCGGGCGCTGGGTGGGCTTCCTGTCGCAGAGCGAGGTCAATGACTCGGTGATCCGCGCCGTCGTCTCACCGCGGCAGCAGAAGATGAACCAGGGCGCCGTCTACACCGATTACGGCGGCCAGATCGACAAGACGCTGCCGAACATCGTCACGCGCGGCGCGAGCGACCTGGGGCTGACCGTCGGCTCGCTGGGCTTCTTTCCGGCGATGGACGTGGTGCGCCAGGCGCTGCCGATGGTGCTGACGATGCTCAAGATGGCGCTCGTCATCTGCATCCCGCTGGTGCTGCTGATCGGCACCTACGACCTGAAGACGGTGGTGACGGTGAGCTGCGTCCAGTTCGCGCTGTTCTTCGTGGACTTCTGGTTCCAGCTCGCGCGCTGGATCGACAGCACGATCCTGGACGCGCTCTACGGCTGGGGGTTTGGCGCCGACAGGCCGCACACGAACTTCGATCCGCTGATCGGCTTGAACAACGCCTTTGGCGACATGCTGCTCAACTTCGTCATGGCGATGATGTTCATCGTGCTGCCGACGTTTTGGGTCATGGCATTGGCTTGGGCAGGCGTTCGCACGGGAAATATCGTGCAGGGGTTGTCCACCGCCACCTCGGACGCCAAGGGCGCTGGGGGGCGTGGCGCTGGTATGGCAATGAGCGCCGTATCGAAGAAGTGACCGCCGTTCAGTCGTCGTCGGTCACATGCGGGTCGATGCGCCAGTCGCTCTTGTCATAAAGCCCGAAGCCGTTGGGGCCTTCCCTCCACTCGGGTTGCGGTTCCTCTTGATCAGAGTCGTCGTGCTGCACGAGCCATGCAGCAGTCACCGCAAAGGCAAGCAGCAGGGCCAGCCAGAACGCGGAGTAGAGCAGCGCACCGAGCACGGCGAGCTTGACGATCCAGAGCACCGCCGTCGCCGCGCCCGCGGGCACCCCGCGCGTCACCAGCCAGCCGGCGACACGCTGCTCGCGGCGCAGGTATCCACGCCAGGCACGGCCAGCCCCCCGGCCCAGCCGGTGGCTCCAGCGCCCGTTGTGCGTGTTGGTGGTCATGCTCATATGCCTCGGCTTCAGTGGTGCCTCACCTCGCGGAGCGGCCGGTCGTGGCCTGCCCTCCAGCATAGACCGCGATCAGGAGGGCGGGTTGCGGCCGGCAGAGCCGGGTTGGCTCGGGTCGCAGGGCGATTAGATTCTGCACTATAAATCAAACCTTATGCTACTTTCCATGCACGTTCCTGCGATAGCTCTAGGGGCTGATTGGATTCCGTGCTATTTTTACAGCATGGATGGAAATTCTAGGCACCAGGTAATCAAGCGGCTGCAGGCGGGACTTCCCCGCGGGGCGCCGTTCGACCTTGCCACCCTGAGCCAGTTCGGGGTGTCGCCCCAGCTCGCCGCCCACTATGCCGACGGCGGGTGGCTCGTGCGCCTGGCCCATGGCGTCTATGCCTTCCCGAACGATGAATTCGGGGTCTACGGTGCGCTGAAGTTCCTGCAACAGCGCGTGCCCGGCCTGCACGTCGGCGGCAAGAGCGCCCTGGCCCTGCAGGGTGTGCGGCACAACCTGGGCAGCCGGGAGGCGCTGGTGCTGTGGGGCGACGGTCGTTTCGTGTTGCCGGCCTGGTTCACCTCGCGCTTTCCGGCCCGCTACGTCCACGCCCGCCTGTTCGACTGGCCGGACACGGCGCTGGCCAGCAAGACCCTGACCACGCCGCCTGGCCTGCCCGAGGATCTGCGGGTGGCTGCCTCCGAGCGTGCCGTTCTGGAGCTGCTGTACGAAGCCGGCGTCAAGCAGAGCCTCGAAGAGGCCCGCAACATCTTCGATGGACTGCGTTCCCCCCGCAAGGACTTGCTCGGACAACTGCTGTCCTGCTGCGCCAGCGTGAAGGCCGTGCGCCTGTTCCTCACCTGGGCGCGCGAGACCAGCCTCGTGGATGTCGATGCCCTGCTGGAGCAGTACCCGGTTCGCACCGGCAGCAACACGCGCTGGATGAGCCGGCTCGATGACGGCACCTTGCTGAGCCTGAGACCTCATGGATAAGACCTACGCGGACACCGTTCGCCTGCTGCTGGCCGTCGC